>JADMIO011054775.1_pt1 | contig 34384 bp, 30 predicted proteins | sample 8958161 | NCBI WGS metagenome assembly JADMIO01 (sample SAMN16585339, study PRJNA669376) | soil metagenome | isolation source: Crop rotation soil | place: USA: Cullars Rotation, Alabama | collected 2011
GAGGTGGTTATAGACGTAAACTAGTGCACTCCTCCGCCACTACAATACTCAATAGTTTAGGCGGCAGGCACCTACCGCCGTTTCTATTGTCAGAACTTTGACGGTTGAATGTTAATTGTTTAGGAAAATCACTGGATTAATCATTCACCTAATTCCACCGTGATGGGAACATGCACCTTGCCGGTGTTGGGCCTGGCTTATGGTTCCGTCGTTACAAGGAATACCGCCGGAGATGTCGCTGGTGGATCTGCGCACCAGGAAGCCTGTCCCAATCAAAGCACCTACCGTGGGGAAGATCCACCAGTTGCGCACAAACCAATTCCTCGTACCGGGGTTACTTGTATACGTATCCGGCGCTGTTCGTTTGTGTGACGGGACGTAGGTTCCATCTTTACGGAAATAACTGCGTACATCGACAGCCGCACCATTGTTCAAAGTATTTGGCGCAAGAACCGAAGAAGCAGCGGATTGGTTAACACTTGCCGGTGTCGTTCCCTGGCCAATTACGTCGTTGTCTGGAACCTTCGAGTCTGCCGTCGCGGCAGCGGAGGTTGTCCATACGCCGGTGCCGCTGACGCGGGCGTGCTGTTCTCTGCTGGCATACAGTTCCCGCCTCGAGGTCTTGAGTTTGTTTGGCGCTTGAGGATCGAACCGAGCTAAGCCAACGGCAATTTGATCGAGGCAAACATCTTCTTCGTTCAGGAATATAGTGCCGTTTAAGCGGCCATACTCATCCCGCCCGGTGTATTCCACTGCCACTATTTTTCTCAGCACAACGTTGGACAATCTCTGTCTCGAATAGTCAGCATAAGGTTCAGCATGCTGAGGAACACTGGTCGCCTGACATTTGACTACGAACTTAGTCTTGCTTTGAGTCTCCACTACGACTGTTGAGCCATCTATAACGTCGATGACTTTTCCCTGAAACACCATATTCTGAGCTAAGGTCGAGACACAGACGACGAGAGAAATAGCTGCGGCAGCGAGGGGGCGATGAAATTTCATTGTGGGAGTTCCTTTCGATTTCCATGTGAAAATACTAGCGGAGCGGTCTTAACCTAACTGTAATCACCTCATGCAAGGAGGTATCTCAACAAGGGTTGTAAGTTCCGTTTTGGCATTCTGGACAGGGAGGCAGACGATCATTGTCATCGTCTAGCCTTACACGTTGACCGCATTTGGTGCAGCAATAACTACCCTTGCCGGGCTTTTCACCGCTGTTGGGCATATGTTGTCTCCTTCTATTCTGACAGTCTATGAGTTATGAAAATGTCTCTGAAACATTACGGCGTAAACTGAGAAGGAGAGTTGGATCAGAAGGAAGGATGACTAACTAGTTCACGCTGAACGTGTATTCTTCGGGCAGGCTTACGGTACCGTCATTAGCGACGCCTCGTAATTGAATCTGGTACGAGCCCCGGCGAAGCATGCGTGCTCGAAATCTGATTCGAATCCGGTACCCTCCGTCATTCTCCAGTTGAAGATTGGGAATTGAAAACCATTCCGTATCTCCTATCCGGCGAACTTGCGCCTGGTATGTGGCGTAGCGCTCCGTCTGGATCAAGGGAAGACGCAGCTCAATAATTCGAGTGTCAACACCTCGGTTTATCCCTCGCTCCGGCTCGTCGCTTCTGACGTTGACGGATCTTAAGTCGAAAGAAATCATATCCGGAGGCGCTTCGCGCAGACTGGCTGGAGAATTAAGCTGGACTAATTCCTGCTCGACTGCCAAATGCTTCCGTCGTTCCATCTGACTGTCTAGCCAAACAACCGCGAGAACGATCGCGATCACAATCGTTACTGCTATTGGAACCGCGAAAGCAGGTTTGAGCCGCAAACGTATCCAGAGTCGATTCCAGGGAGAAACTGTAGCAGGTGTCGTTTGCGGCGCCTTTGCCTGCGTAACTGCCCAATCTTTTATTGTCTTGGTAATCCTGAGCTTTCGTCGCTGTTCGTCTGTTTGAGCATAACGTGCAAGAAATCTCTCCTTGTCTGCTTCTGTAAGGTTATCCTCTAAATACTCCTCAATCAGATCATCTTCCAAGGTAAGCACTCTCTCTTTAATCTGAGGGTCTGTTAAAAACAGATTCTCAATTCGCTCGCGCTCTTCATCAGCAAGCTTGCCCAGTAGAAACTCACGCACTAATGCGTCAGTCATTGGTTCTTCCTTCATGGGCAATACTCCAGGTGTAGCCATTCACCTACAATGAATTTCCGCGCGATTCGTTTCATTCTTACTTGCCCTTACGTTTAAGACAGCCTTCAATGCATTGCTGGAGAGAGGCACGTATTCGGAAGACTTTGACTCTCAAAGTTTGTACGGACGTCCCGAGTTGCTGCGCCAACGCACTGCGATGATCGATCTTAGCCTGCTTTTCCTTCCCGTAATAACCCAAGATCAACTCTCGGTTCTTAGGGGTGAGGTTTTGCAGACATGATTGCAGACATTCCTCCCTATCTGCCGCTTCCTCTTCGACGCTATCCGTTGCGATTGGTTGTGGCAGGTCAACATCTTCTAATGAAACTCGGGTCCTGGCCTTCTTGAGATTTTCTCTGACCAGATTATTTGCTACAGCGCGAAAATAAAGCCGTGGATCACCCTGGTAGGTTGGCCTAACTTCGTGGACTTTCTTTGCGACCCGGTCGAACACTTCATCAGTCAACCATTCCGGATCATTGCATCCCCTCCATCTGAATATATTTTCGAGATCTTCGCGAAGTTGAATGTATAGGTTCGCAGCAATCTCACGATCAGGATCGAGCCAGGCGAGAATTTCCTCAAAGCTTTGGGGTGGAATTGCCGAATTTCGGGGCATTTACTCGTCGTGTTCCGTTTAAGTCGACAGTGCAGAGGGTAATCTGCGCAACCGTTTCCTAATCAAGATGAGAACGGACGCAATTAGAATTAACAAACCCAGAGACACTAGACCAAAGCGTAACCACGAATGGCGCTCAACGACAATATGGTTCGTAAATTCACCCTGTAACACAAATCCGGCCCAGTAGTAAGGCTTGCTCCAACGCTTATCTTTCATCGTGTTCAGTTTGGCTGATCTTAATGCAGCAGCGGGGGACATGCCTTTCTGAAACATCGAATCATAAAAGTCAGCCATTAAAAATGCAGTAGCGCGGTCATCAACTTCCCAGAGACTAGCGACGACACTCCTGGAACCCGCAGATACGAAACCATGAGCTAGTCCTACAAGTCCTTCACCTTTGATGTCTTTTCCTGAAGCAGTCTGACACGCACTCAGGACTGTGACCTCAGCTGAAAGGTCCAGACTGTAGATGTCGTAAAGCGGCATTAGACCATTCTTTAACTGACCATCACGATCCACTGAACTAAGTACAATGCCTGACAACTCAGGACGTTCGCTGTTAAGGACGCCGTGAGTAGCGAAGTGGACAATCTGGTATTCTCCGATGTCCGGACTCATCGCAGTCTCACGAGTGGCGTCAAAGCCTTTCGCCACCAGCGTGGTTCCCCATGGTGCAACCGAAGAAATCGCATCTGCTTCTTCGGAGGCGTAAGTGAGACGGCGTAGCGCTCCATTACGCGTCTGATTTGGGGAGACACTTGTTGATGTCTGATCCGGTTTTTTGTCACTTGCCGCCAGCACTACCCCGCGCGTGCCGGCTTCGTTCTTCACGCGATCGTCATTATCACTAAAAACCGGATCAGCGATGATGGCAACAAGCTTGTTAGGCGAATGCGCACGATGAGGTGCATTGCGAATCGCAATTAGCGTGGAGATCGAAGGTAATACAACGATCTCGTTTTGCTCTATTAAGAATCTTCCTGAAACGGTTTCCAATTTATTTGGACGATCTGTTTCTTCAACTGGTACCGGCAGCGCCTCGAGTGAGATATGCTGCAATGCTCCTTCTGTGACTACGAGCAGCCTTCTGTTTTCGAGGTGGTTAGCCACCGAACCGAGCAGCATTTGACTCAGCCTGGTTGCCTTTTCGAGGTAAGCATTGTCTGCTTTCACAACTTCAGCCTGATAATTTTCCGTCCGCTTACTGCTTCGCGCTGTAGTCAACTGGTAGAGTTCGCGTGCAGCGTTTTCGAGTATCTTACGAGCTGGTAACTCGTAACATTCGAGGGAGTCGGAGGTAACCATCCATAAGTAGCTCCGTTCCTCGCCCAACGCAAATTCAAGGAGCGTGGTCTGACCGTCTCGCAATTCATTCTGGATCTGCTGCAGATTGAATGAATCCAACTGTTCGGCGGAGAACAAACGAGGATACTGTTGTCTCAACTGAGCCTGAACCTCCTGATACTTAGCTCTGAGTTGGTCCAACTGAGTATCAACTGCAGCGATTTCGTCCGGGTTGCTTCCGTTCAAAGACAAATCCAATCGGTATTGCGCCTGTCTTCGAAACAGCCCTCTTAACTCACGCTCACGCTCGATCAGTCCGGCAGCGGGAACCTGGCCTGACGATGCCCGCGATTCGCTAACCAGATCGAAAAGTAAGCGCGCCCGGCTCTTCTCACTCATCAGGAAAGCTTTAGCAAGAAAGCCCTGTCCGGGATGCAACCGGTCAAGCTGCATCGCGATTTCTATGTACAACTCGTAATACTTGCGGCCTTCCGAAAAGTATGAGACGCGAAAATCCGGACTTGCCACTTTAGCGCGCAGATCTTCCATAATCTCGAGCGCTTGCTCAATCGACGATAAAGCAGTTTCATGAAAACCTAATGCGAGGTTAGCGCGCGCCAGGTTATAACGCGTGGAAATCTCAATTTCTTTGTCACCCACCTTCTCCGTCAGTGGTAGACATCGACGAAATACTTCTAAGGCTGCCTGGGGTTGCCCCGCTTTTAGTAGCACCTCTCCGGATGCGTTCAGTGCTATCGCTTTGCTACGCAGGTCACCAATGGATTCATAAAACTTCATCACTTGCTGGTACTGTTTCAGAGCGAGTTCATAACGTCCATTAGAGGCATAGAACCTGGCAATTTCGGTAAGCGCATTAACTTCCGATCGAACCTTTCTCGCGGCCCGGCTCAACCGCACACAACGTTCGTAGAGTGCGAGGGCTTCGTCCTGCTTACCCCTGAGGCTTTGTATCGCAGCCAGGTTGAACAAAGTGGCCGTTATGCCATCTACAGACTCAATTTTCTCGAAGAGGTGTAAAGCCTCCTGGTATCGCTCGAACGCCAATGAGTACTCTTTCTGTTTCTCATATCTCTGACCTTGCGCGTTGAGCACTATGGCCAGGCTATGTCGATCGCCAATTGCTCGAAAACTTTCGACAGCTGCCTGGTGCAATTCGAATGCAAGGTTGTAATCCTCATGGTAGGAATGCCATAGACCCAAAGCTGTGAGAGCGAGACCTTCGCCCACTTTATCCTTCGCTTTCTGGTACAACTTCTGGGCCTGCGAAAACTCTTCGAATGCCTTCTGTTGATTACCTATACCTCCTTCTATGTAGCCGCTGAAGAGATGTACTCTCGCTTCACCCGAACGATCGTCGCGCAAGTATTCGAGCGCGTTTTTGAATTGCTCTCTCGCCTTTGCGAAGTCGCCCTTTGCATAAGTAACCTCAGCAAGAATGCTAAGCGTCTCTCCGTAAACTTTGGTAGCGTCGCTGCTGCGATCGGCCTCGTGTTGTTTCAGAAGCTCCAGTGCTTTATTTACATGTTGTTGGGCCAGATCGTTTTTTCCAAGAAACGATTGCAAACGTCCCTTCCGAGCCATCACAGTCGCTTTCTGCAGCCAGTCATCTGCTTTATCAGCGAGTGATTCTGCCTGTTCATATCGCTTTAGCGCCTCACCATATTCATTCAACAAGAAACAGACGTCCGCGGATTTCAATGTTGACTGTGCTGCGGCTGCAATGTTGGAAACTGAGATCCATGTCAATGTCGCACTGTCATACTGTTCGATTGCTTCCCGCAGTGATACTTCCTTCCAGGTCGCTCGCAGCTCATCGGCACGAGCTACTGCTTGTCGAGCTTCATTGTCCTTTTGGTCCAATGCCGCGCTAGTCAAAGATTGAAATAGTGTCGTGCAGACGCACATAAGCCAAAAGAGTCTTAAAAACCCGCTTTTCGATTTACTGCTTTTTGTCGGCATTGAGCTCAGTTCCTTAGACCAAGATTGTGGGAGATGCCTGCGCTGAGCACCGTTGATGTTCAATTGGATCTTAAACAGAAGGCCTTATTTTTCAAGTGCAGGGCTCAAAGAAGGTAGCTCAATGAGCTACCTTCCTGAGGTGGACCGTCGACTACCGGCCGTCTCGAATAGCATGACCATGACGCCCCGAGTTGTTCTTAGAGCGACTGGAACCTTCTCTCCAATCGGCGAAAGTACCATATCTGGTGCCCGCCGCTTTGTTACTCGGGCTTGCTACACGCTTCGACGTCGCCTGCTTTTCCTGCTTTACCGCGTTTTTGCTCACTGGCATTTTTCTTCTCCTATTCAAAGTACCAGGTGCCACAGTCACCAGCACAGTTTCACAAGTCGGGCGTGAGTCGTCGCTTGAGCGAATCGCGCCTGCGGCCGACCGTACGCTTAACGTCGGACAAGAATGACTTGCTGACTGGTTTCAACTACTGTGATTTGGCGCTCGAATCTCGTTTCTGATTTCCAGACCAAATGTCTATCAATTCCGCTGTGTGGCACGAGTCGCTCTACATCGAGGCGCGGAAACGAATCCTTGTCGCCGACGCCGTTGCGAACGAAGAGCTCAATGCCGCGTGAACGAGGTGTCTTCGTTAGCGCCAGCTCTGCTCTGGCGGACTCGAATGCGTCTCTGACAGATTTGCCGAAACCAAGCGCCCGGTAAAATGCGCCGGCGAACCTCACTGCTACTTTGTCGCCAATTGCCTGCCCCGCGCCTATGGAAAAGTTGATAACTTGAGAGATGGAGCGAGCCTGGGCTTTAGTGAAACACGCATTAAACAAAACCAGGCGCACGTGGTTGCTGTAGAGAGCGAATACCTCTGCCAGCCCTTGTTGGTCTACTGTTTTGGCCCGGCCATGTGTGCCGCCGAGAATAATTTTCTCTTGCTTACTTCCGTGGCCGCTGAAGTGAACAATGTGTGGTCGATACGTCATCAGCAGCCTTTGAAGATCGACAACTCGTGTGGCTGCACGATTGTGGAGTTCGAAGCGATTGCGATATGGACCTTCGTGAATCTTCTCAAAGATCTCTCGCTCCTCTTCATCCACGAGGATTCTGCCTGTCGTCCAGGGATTTGCGGATAAAATTAGTATTCGGATTCTTTCTGTCATCGGTTCCTCCTGCAATGATGCAGCCGGGATATCGGCCGTTTGTGTAATCACCTCACTTACACATGGCGAGGAATTAAGAGAGAATCCGTCACTTTGATAAAACTTTTTTGGTGGGTATCTATCGGTGTTTGAATTGAGCCAGGACAACTATCAGATCACGTCTCGCGCGGACGACCGCGGTTTTATTCGCGTTGTAATTGTAGGTAGTCGCATTAATTTCCGTTTTTTTGGCCATCAGATACTGTTTGATAGTCACAAGTGTATCGCCCGTGAGACTTCCGTCGGCATTTTTGAATTGCTCAGTATTAATCGCCTCCAGTTCCGGGACTGGTGAAGTGGACCACACGATCCAGAAGTTTTCAGCACCTTCCGGGCCACTGAAGGTCATCCACTCTGATTCAAACGATTGGTCTGCACCGAGGCTTGCTGCTCCTTTGGTTGCCTGACGCGGATAGATCATTTTGAAGCTGGTCTCATTTTGCGAGCGTCCTTCGTTGAATACATACAGAAAAGCAGGAACAGGGCTGGAAACGGTCAGCCGGAACCTATCACCCCTGTCATATATTTCTTCGCCATGGGATCTGCGTGGCTCCTTGTAGGGCTGCTCGTCGCGCATCGGTTGTACTGTAAGGAAGTAATCAAATGAGCGGGACCGTTCGCGTTTGCACCAACCAATAACTTCGCGTTCACATAACCAATCAATAACTTTGTAGCCAGATGCGATTAAGACCACGCTCAGCACAATTAACAGAGGGAGACGAATAACTGCGGGCCAGGTTTTCTTCTTTGGAGCCACGCGCACCGAGAGAGCGTCCGCCAGGCTACCGCCAAACTCGCTTGCGTGTTCGTAACGGGCACTCGGATCGAATGACAATGCACGAAGGATTACCGCCTCCGCATTCGCTGACAGATCCTCGTTGAGGCGTCTTGGCTTTTTGCGGACGCCTTCTTTTTGGAGTTCGGCTAATCGGGTCGGTGAGGTGGTCTTGAAAGGCTTTCGACCGGTAACCATTTCATAAGCGTTTACCGCCATCGAGTAGATATCGCTGGCGGCTGTGACGCTTTCACCACGAAGCTGCTCCGGAGACATGTACATCAAGGTTCCGGCGGTTTGACCATTAGTCGTAGTTGCAGCAACGATTGAATCCGTTACTCTTGCGATACCGAAATCAATAAGGACAACATTGCCTGTACCGCGCCTGAGCAGAATGTTCTCCGGCTTGAGATCTCGATGAAATATTCCCTGCTGGTGAGCCGCCTCGAGCGCTGCTCCAATCTGCCTTAGAATTGTTGCCGCATGTTCCAGATTCATTCCTTCGCTTGTTATTTGTGAGCGCAACGTCTCGCCCTTCACAAATTCCATTACGAAGTAGGGCCAGCCACCTAGTTCTCCCTTATCCAGTACCTGCACAACATTCTCATGGTGAATACGCGAGAGTGCTTCTGATTCCTGTGTGAATTTTTGCCAGGCATAAGAGTTTTCCAGTAAGTTCCGGCCAAGAAATTTCATCACGACGGCGCGATCGTCAACCGTACGATCACGTGCGAGATAGACTTCACTCATACCGCCTTCGCCAAGTTCTTTCTCTATGAAGTAGCGGTCTTTAATCGTTGTTCCCAACAAATCATCGGCGCCAGGAACGAGGCTTACTCTCATGGGAGGTTCCATAAAAGACTCATCATCCAGGGCAAGAAGATCCAGGACGTCGCGTGCAACAGACGCATCACCGGCAGAGGCTTTTTCGACGTAAGCGGGGGCTCAGCGCGAGGGAGCTTCCGGGCCTCATCGTAGATTTCGTGAATCCGATCCCAGTCCGGCGTATGCATTCGATGACTCCTGGGGTGGGAAGTTTGAGCGGCTAAATAGAGATGTTAGCGGCGCTGGGCTTAATTACGCGCCGCATTCTATACACCGGTGGAACGTCTGACAATCCGTTTCGGCGAAACCATTCGGGCAAATCTTCACATGTAATGGATCACGGGCTCATTCCATTACTTTATTAAGGTATGTACTCAGAGCATGCCGCACATCAGGACCCAACCCTATGAACGAAATCACCAAACTACTAAAAGCATGGAAAAGTGGGGATAACAAAGCCTTGGACAAGCTGTTGGACCTGATTGTTCCGGAACTGAAAAAGATTGCGCATAAGTACATGAGTGCTGAGAAGCCCGGAAATATATTGCAAACGACCGCTCTTGTTAACGAGGCGCTGATAAAGCTGATTTCCGAAAAGATCAATTTTGAAGACCGAAAGCAGTTTTATCGGGTGGTGGCGAGGCGGATGCGACAGGTTCTCATTGACGAAGCCAAGAAACAGTTAACGGCGAAAAGAGGAAAAGGGGCAGTCCAGCAACTCGACGATCGTATGGTCCAAAACATATCGTCAGCAAGGTCGAGGGAGCTTCTAAGGCTGGACGCTGCGCTGGAACAACTCGCAAACGAAGATAAACAAAGGGCAGCCATTGTCGAATGTCATTTTTTTACTGGTCTGAGTTTTGCCGAAGTAGCGGAGGTTTTGGGACTCTCAAAAACAAAGGTGGAACGCGAGTGGAATCGCACTCGCTTACAGCTCAAACGGGAAATGACCGTGTAATCATGATTTAGTAAGGCCAGAAGTGAGGTCATTATCGGATTCTCCTTTCGCAAACGTATAAGGATCGGACCGGTTCGGTTGAACCTGTCGCAGTCTGGCCTTGGCATTTCCGCCGGTGTCAAAGGATTGAATGTCTCAACGGGATCTCGAGGCACTTACTTGAACGCCGGAAGAAATGGCTTTTATTACCGGACGAAACTAAAGCTGAAGAAGATCTGCCTCAAGTTGTTGAAATACTTTCAATGGTATGGACCTGATGCTTGATGCTCTTGCTAATGGGAAAAGAGTCTGACGGTTCATTTGTCAAAGTTGCGGAGTTCCCATTCAAAGTTATCAAGTATTAATGATTTTATCTGCCTCCCGCAAAACCGGGTAACTCAAAGCAACTACAAGCAAGACATAAAAACTGTTGGCTTCTATTTTCGACGATTATGAAGCCAATTAGAATCGTCAAGCAGAAGCGGAATGCGGACGGGAACGCGAACACCACCGAAACACGAAAACCGGATGAACCAGGCACCAGCAAGATTGTTAACACCGTCAAAAGCTGGATCGCGGAGTCGCAGGAACGCAAGCGTAGTCAGCGACGCTCGCTGACTGCGCTTGGTGTTGTGATACTGATCGCGTTCGCGGTTGCTATGGCCCAATCACCCGCGCCTAAAACGAACGCACAGATCAAGGTAACAATCGCAACTACCGACGGTTTCCTGGGCCAACCTGTCAAACGTTACAAAGTCGGTGAGCAGATTCCCGTCACTATCACGATGACCAATACCTCAAAGCAGCCGCTCTACACCTGCATCTCATCCGACGTTTACCAGGATCTTCCGAAACTCACGCGCGATGGACAATTGGTGCCCTACTTGAACTGGCAGTCATTTGAAACCGAGTACGCTAACCGCAATCACATGTGCCAGGAGGAGAATCTGCCTGAACCCGCGTTGCTCAAACCGAACGAGCCAACCGTGGCTGATTGGTTTTTGCTCGTTAACGATCGCACGGAAGATGGCGCGTATGCATGGTACGACACGTTGCCCGCGGGCAAGTATGAATTGACGATTCAGCGACGGCTGGCGTGTTGCGATGGTCCAATGGTCGAGTCAAACAGGATCAACTTCGAAGTAGTGCCGTGACGGGTGCAAATGTTGGGGTGGCCACTGAGGGCCACCCCTACAGTTAAAAACGTAAGGGCTCAATTCAACGCCACCGTTACTGTCTCCACCTGCTCCTGGTTTTTTGCCATCTCGCGTCGCATTTCACGCTCCGCGTGAGAAGGCTTTAACTCCTGAGCCGTCTGCTCGCCGCCAGTTACTACTTCCGAAAGAAAATAGCTGTCGCCGTAACGATGAAAAACCAGCTCATCCTTCCGTGGCGACCTGGCGACGTAAACCGGCTCCGTCTCAAACAACGCCTCATCGCGTTTGAGATCGATGTTGCGAATCATTAGACCACCAGGCTCGTCGCTGATTCGCTTGATCTCGTACTTGCCTGCCGGAAGCGTTCTGCCCCGCACATTAAAGTCAAACGGAATCGACGCGCGAATTGCAGTTCCCGGCAGTTGCGCCTGAGCCGCCACTGCCATCAAAGTTAACAAACTTCCTGTCGCGATAATGCTGAAGAACTTTTTCATGATTTCTCCTCTAATCAAATCCAGTTTCTCGACACGCCTGTTGAACTAGCCATTGTCATGCCAAGAAATTGGGCCACAGATCAAGCGAATCATCCGCGTAATCTGTGGCCTTTTTTCTTACCGGAGAAAGAAAGCCTCAGCTTAGATTAGAAATCGAACCGTGAATCCTGCAGCGAGATATTTGATCGCGCCTGGATGTCAGCAAGACTCGTCGTCAGGTTGGTGTTGGGATCTCGAGTAGTCTCAGTGGCATATGAATTCCATCCTTTTGGTGGATCGTTCGCTTCAGTTGAGAGACCGGTCTTACGCTGTTTTGCTCAAATTAGACGTTTGTTGCTCTGTTGTGATCTGTGTAATCTGTGACGTGGAGGTCTAAATGTTAAGGACACTGTGGCGATATGGCTTAGCTGTCATTACTGTCGCAGCTGCGCTAATCATCACCAGATCATTTGAGCAATACACTGAGATCGCGCCACTCTTCTACGCGGCCATCGTCGTCACCGCGTGGTTTGGCGGAATGGGGCCAGGTCTTCTGGCTACCGCCCTCGCTACAGTAGCAATCGATTATTACTTTACGCCGCCGCTGTACACGCTGGGCCTCGGGACAAAGCACATTAGCTCGCTGATTGTGTTCGGGTTTCTGGCTGTTCTGACCAGTTGGTTGAGCACCAAGCGCAAGCAGGCTGAGCAAAGTCTGCGAGAAGCTCGCGATGAGCTGGATGTGAGAGTACAGGAACGCACAAAGGAACTCAGGCAGGCAAACGAAAGTCTTCGGGAACGCGAGACGGAATTGGCACACGTCACTCGTGTGATGACACTCGGAGAACTGACGGCTTCCATCGCTCACGAAGTTAACCAACCGCTGGCGGCGATCGTAACAAACGGCAACGCTTGCCTGCGGTGGCTCGGCGGCCAGCAACCAAATTTTGGCGAGGCCAAGAGCGCGGTCGAACGTATTATTAAAGACAGTTACCGGGCGAGCGAGGTCATCTCGCGCATTCGCACCCTCGTGAAAAAGGCTCCGCCGCAGAATGATCGCGTCGATCTTAATGAAGTCATTCTCGAGGTGTTGGCCCTCGCGCAAAATCAGGCACGACGAAAAGGTGTTCAGGTGAAACGGCAGCTCGCGGACGATTTGCCTCCGGTGCTTGGTGATCGAGTTCAGTTGCAACAGGTGATACTGAATCTGGTTGTGAACGGCATGGAAGCAATCGTGAACAACAAGAATGGTGAAAGAGAGTTGTCGATTAGCTCCGCGAAGGATGGATCGAATAATCTGATCGTCGCGGTGCGCGATTCGGGCACGGGTCTCGACCCGGCAAATCTCGAGCGCGTCTTTGATGCTTTCTTTACGACAAAGCCTGACGGTATGGGGATGGGACTAGCGATAAGCCGGACGATCATCGAGTCGCACGGCGGGCGCCTCTGGGCCACTTCAAACTCGCCGCGAGGAGCTATCTTTCAGTTTACGTTGCCGGTAGCTACTGATTCTGAGTAATCGGGCCAGTACCGTCCGCGGTACTGACTGTATCCAACAAATCTGTGATGAACAATCCGGAGCAGATCGTATTCGTCATCGACGATGATGAGTCAATGCGTGAGGCGCTGAAGAGTCTGATTAGATCGGTGGGACTCAGCGTCGAGACGTTCGCGTCGGCGCACGAGTTTCTACAGAGCCGGCGTCCGGACATTCCTGCTTGTCTGATACTCGACGTGCGCATGCCGGGACTTAGCGGTCTCGATCTTCAACGCGATCTGACCGAAGCGAATATTCACATTCCGATCATCTTCATCACTGGTCATGGCGACATTCCGATGTCTGTGCGCGCTATGAAAGCCGGCGCAGTCGAGTTTCTTACCAAACCTTTTCGCGATCAGGATCTGCTCGATGCAATTCAACAGGCTCTGGAGCGCGATCGTCTCGTGCGTTCGCAGCGCGCCGACAACGCCGAACTTCTCAATTGCTATCACTCACTGACACCGCGAGAAAGAGAAGTCTTCGGCCTCGTCGTCAAAGGAATGCTCAACAAACAGATCGCTCTCCAGCTAGGCACGAGCGAGATCACCATCAAACTCCACCGCCGCCAGGTCATGGAGAAAATGCACGCCGACTCCCTCGCCGACCTCGTCCGCATGGCCGAAAAGCTCGCGACAATATAGAGACTCAGGCCAACAGTAAGCCAACCGCGAATCGGATCACGCCGGCTCCGAATATGACCCAGAACGGATTCGGACGAAATCGGATCAACGTGAAAATCGCCAGGAGCATGATCGACACGCCAACCCACGAGTGAATTCCGGCGCGTCCAATACTCAACGCGGCTGCGACCAAAAGGCCGATTACCGCCGGCGCGATGCCTCGCAGGAACGACTGGACCTGTTCGTTGTTGCGAAATCTCCGCAGGGAGGATGCGGCGGCAATCGTTATCAGAAAAGCCGGAAGAAAGATACTGACTGTTGCAACCAGAGCTCCCAGTGTGCCTGCTACGCGGTATCCGACGAAGGTAGCGGTAATCAGTACTGGACCGGGTGTAATCTGTCCCAGGGCAAAAGCATCCGCGAACTCCTGGTGTGTCAACCAATGGTGAGTGTTCACTACTTCCGACTCAATTAGCGGAACCATCACCAAACCTCCGCCGAACGTGACACTGCCCATTCGCAGGAAGATGGCTGAGAGGGTAAGTAACAGGCCGAGTTTTGCAACGAGTGGCATAGCGAGCGCAAACCAGATCAGCGATCTAAAGGTCGTGGATTCCTCGCGTTCTTCCTCAAATTTCTCTGGAGCCGCACGAAAAAACTTCTGCCTCCGTTGTTTCGCTAATCGTGTGCGAATCCGCCCACGTCGCCGAACAATCGAGCGCAGATTCCGCCATTGCTCCAACTGCTTTTTAGCGAAAGAGTCGATATAGATTCCAATCAGGCCCGCGGCAAACACGACTTCGAGCACAGTGGCTTCGAGTATCGCTACGGCCAGAAAAGCGAGCACTGCAAGTAGCCACTGCCAGCGCTGAGTCAATATGTTTCTTCCCATGCGCCAGGCTGTTACCAGAATCAACGCAACGACGGCGCCGTTCAACCCGTGGAAGAACTGCTCCGACCCTGAAAGGTTGTGTACGTGCTTATACATGATTGCGAGCGCAACCATGATCAGCATTGAGGGCAGAATAAAGCCGCTCATCGCCGCGGCGGCGCCACGCCATCCGCGCAAGCGCACTCCGACGTAAGTAACTGAATTACCGGCGCTGGTTCCGGGCAAACTTTGAGCGAGTGCCACCGCTTCGGCAAATTCGGAATCCGTTAGCCAACCTCGCTTGCGGACAGTGAGGTTCCGGATCTGCGCTAATACGGCGACGCCGCCTCCAAAGCCAACTAAGCCAATCTTGAGAAAAGATAAGAAGAGCCCACCGAGAGTAGCAGTACGAGAGATTCGTTCTATTTTCCTTCGGGCAAAAAGCACGCGCCGCCGCATCCGGTGTGCCCGCGCGTGGATTCTATTGCTTCGAACTATCGAATGACTCACTCATTCAGATTAACATGCGAGACGCAAGCTTGCGGCACACCTATACCAAAGTATAGGGTGCGGATACCTCCGTATAATAGTTTTCACACCTCACTTCCTCGTAATCTTCACTCACGATGAACACCACCACAGCACCGAGCAATGCGACGAGATCACAGGCGGGCGCTTCTGGAATTCCTCTGATCTCAATTGTTGACGACGATGAGTCGGTGCGGGTGGCGCTGAAGAGTCTGATCGGCTCGGTGGGATTTCGCGCTGAGGTTTTTGGCTCGGGAGAGGAGTTTCTGAATTCACCTTACATTTCCAAAACGGACTGCCTGATCGCAGACGTCCGCATGCCGGGAATGGGCGGCCTCGAACTTCAGGAGCGGTTGAATGCCGCCCACCTCTCGATTCCAGTTGTTTTCATCTCGGCCCATGACGATGGCGAAGCGCGAGCTCGGGGCCTGCGAGCAGGAGCTGTCGACTTTCTGAAGAAACCATTCAGCGAAGACGCTTTGCTCGGAGCAATCTCCGCCGGTCTGGATAAGAGTTAAGCGAAAAGGGGAACGTGCGATGTTACAAACTGCAACTGCTTCGAACTATCAACCATTAGCTGCCAGGTGTGTGAAGCCATTATCAGTTAGCAACAAGTTTGAGAAGCAATCGATTAACGATCTGTCAGTGCTCTATCCCCAGTCAGTGCTGAGATCCAGTGACGCCATTGGTTGGCAAGATGTGCGTGCAATTCACTTTCGTCACAATTCAAAAGAGGCATTGATTCCCGCCTCGGATGACCACTGCATGGTGCTAAATCTTGGCACTCCGTTTTTCATTCACGTCTATCCCGGCAAGCGACGGTTCGAGGGACGTCTACTCTCAAACGAAGTGGCGATCATTCCAGCGGGCTCATCATGGACGTGCCGGTCTGAAGGTCCGGACGCGCCGGTCATGCTGCTTCTCTATTTGCGGCCGTTGTTTGTGCGTGCCGCCGCGCGTGAGTTGAACTTCCCACATAACGAGATTGGTCTAACTCCGCAAATCGGTTTTCGAGACAAGCACATTTGTCACGTGGCGATGTCGCTGCTGTACGAGTTGAATGAAGCCAACGTGGTGGGCCGTCTCTATGCCGACTCGCTTGCCACTGGTCTCGCAATCCAGCTCGTCAGGCGCTACAGCTCGCTGAAAGACATTCACGTGGGCCACGGCGGAATGGCGCCACACAAGTTACGCAAAGCGATCGCGTTGATAGACCATCATCTTTTGGATGAAGAGGAAGGACGCGTTGCTCTCCGTGCGGTCGCGCGCGACGTGCGCATGAGCTACTTCCATTTTTCACGCGCATTCAAGCAAGCGATGGGAATGACGGCGACAAACTACATAGCGGGACGCCGTATCGAGCGTGCGAAGAAGATGCTGGAGGAGACGGAGTTGCCAATCTCAGAGATTGCCCTGCGCTCCGGATTCTCGAGCCAGAGTCACTTCACAACGGCGTTCCGCAGGCTGGCCGGGGCCACGCCGAAGGCTTTTCGAGCGGCTTTATAAATTGACGGTGCAACTGTAGGGGCCGCACTCCGTGGCCGCCCGTCCTTTCATACACAAATCGTTTCATAACATGGACGGCCAAGGAGTGCCGCCCCTACAGTTACGTCTCGAAGATCTAATTTGCACAAGAAGAAAATAAAGCTCGGTTATCTGCTGCGGCCTCATCGTGCAGTGCTCGCGCTCGCCTTCGTCGCCGTGTTGGGCGAAGCAGCCACAGATCTACTCGAACCATGGCCGCTAAAAATCGTCTTCGACTACGTCTTCGGCGGGAAGCATATGCCGGCGTGGATGTCCGGACTCCTCGGCTCGAATAAAGTTGCGATTCTTCACTTCGCCGTCCTCGCCGTAATCGTCATTGCACTTGTCGGTGCGCTCAGCGCTTACGCTGAAAAGTACCTGACAACTTCCGTCGGTCAATGGGTGATGCACGACCTGCGACGCGTTCTCTATCATCACATTCAACGCCTCTCACTCGCGTATCACGACCGCAAACCCACTGGCGATCTGATTAGCACAGTAACTGCCGACATCGACGCGATTCAGGATTTCATCTCGCAGGCACTGCTGGGCATCGTAGTCAATGTGCTAACGCTGGTTGGCATGCTCGCGGTCATGTTCTATCTCAACTGGCGTTTCACTCTGATCGCGCTTTCTGTCACACCGTTCCTGTTTGCTGTCGTCTACATCTACACACGTCGTATCAAGCAGGCTTCACGCGCGTTACGGAAGAAAGAAGGTGAAGTAGTTTCGGTGGTTGCGGAAGTGCTCTCGTCGATCCGCGTCGTCAAGGCATTTGCGCGCGAGGATTACGAAGAGGCTCGTCTGGCACAACAAAGTCTCGAGAATGTCGAGATAGCGCTTCGGGCACGTAGTCTGAAGGCGAAACTGGCGCCCGCGGTGCAGATTATTGTCGCTGTCGGAACGTGCCTGGTGCTCTGGTATGGCGTGAACCTCGTGCTGACCAACCAGATCACATCCGGTTCGCTGCTCGTCTTTTTGCTCTATCTCGGCAAGATGTACAAACCGATGCGCGACCTGTCAAAGATGACGGACACGATGTCGAAAGCATCGGTCGGTTACGAGCGCATACACGAAGTGATCGAGACGGAAGACAGGATCCGCAATCTGCCTGGCGCAAAGCCGGCGCCGAATCTCAGAGGCGAGATTGAATTCGATCACGTTGATTTCGCGTATGACGAAGGTTACGGCACTCTTACTGACATCAATCTGCACGTCGAGCCTGGTCAGCTCGCTGCTCTTGTCGGTCCAACAGGCGCGGGAAAGACGACGATCGTGAACCTGATCGGTCGTTCCTACGATCCGCAAAAAGGGGTCGTGAAGATCGACGGCCAGGACGTGCGGAGCTACAAACTCAAATCGTTGCGACGGCAGATCAGCTACGTGTTGCAGGATACGATTCTCTTCCGAGCCCCAGTCTGGCAAAACATTGCCTACGGCAGACCGGAAGCTTCACGCGAGGAGATCCTGCACGCGGCGAAGCTAGCGAATGCCGATGAGTTCATCACCCACATGCCGCAACAGTATGACACGATGATCGGCGAGAAGGGAGTGAACTTATCCGGTGGCCAGCGCCAACGCATCGCCATCGCCCGCGCGATTATTCGCAACGCGCCCATTCTAATACTCGACGAGCCCACTTCGGCACTTGACGCCGAATCGGAAGAGTTGGTTTTCGAAGCCTTGAGCAGATTAATGGCAGGTCGAACAACCATCGTCATCGCGCACCGGCTGGCCACAGTGCGTCGAGCGGACGTGATCTTCGTGATCGACAACGGCACAATTATCGAGCGCGGCACCCACGAAGCTCTGCTCACCGCAGGCGGGCTGTATTCACATCTTTATGATCTCCAGTTTCGACACGAAGAAGAAATCCGTGTGATCAGTGGCTAAGCTGTTTCGGCGAAGGAAGCTGTGATTCGTTCCAGCCGCCGCCGAGGGCTTTGATTAGCTCCACACTGGCAGTCATTTGCTGCATCTGCAGATTCACCGCTGTTCGTTGGTTGTTGAGGAGGGTGGTTTGGGCGGTGATGACGTTGAGGTAGCTATCAATGCCGGATTTGTAGCGCTCGGTTGAGAGGGTCAGGGCGCGTTGGGCGGAGGCAACGGCGGCGTTCTGTTGGTCCAGTTCGTGATTCAGGATTCGCAGGGCTGCAAGGTTGTCTTCCACTTCCTGGAAAGCAGTTAAGACAGTTTGGCGATAATTTGCCGCGGTGGCGTCGTATTGAGCGCGGGCAACTTCGGTGGCTGCTTTACGTCTGCCTTTATCGAAGAGTGTTTGCGTTAAGGTTGGGCCAAGCGAGAAGAATCGGGCGGGCCACGTGAACCAGGTTGCCAGCGACGTGCTCTCGAATCCGCCGGTCGCGCCGAGAATCAGCGAAGGAAAGAACGCTGCTTTCGTTACTCCGATCTCCGCGTTTGCTTCCGCGACACGTCGTTCAGCGGCGGCGATGTCCGGACGCCGTTCGAGTAATTGAGAAGGAAGACCGACTGGAACTGCCGGCGGCTGCGCGTCCAAAGGCGCAATGGGAATCGAGAATGTTGCTGGAGGCTGGCCGGTCAGAATTGCGATCGCGTGCTCGAATTGCGCTCGCTGGATACCGAGATCCGTCGCCTGCGCTTGCGTTGTTTCCAACTGCGTTTCCGCCTGGGCCACGTCTTCATCCGAGGCGATGCCAGTTTGCTGCCTGACGCGCGTCAGATCGAGTTGCTCCTGAAATGCGACGATCGTTGAATCGAGGAGACGTTTTTCAGTATCGAGCGAACGAAGTTGATAGTAATCAAACGCGAGCTCAGCCTCGACGCTCAAACGTACGTTCTGCAGATCCGCCGCGGACGCCTGCGCTTCAGACGCGCTTGCGACAACTGTGTTGCGAATGCGTCCCCAGAAATCCGGCTCCCATGTCGCATCGAACGGGAGGGTGTAGTTGACGCTCCGTTGCCCCGGCGAAACATTTGAGTGCGTGGATGCAGCGGATTGTCGCGACACGATGATCGACGGACTCGTCGTCACTGTCGGGAAATATTCCGAACGAGATTCTTTGACCAAAGCTCTGGCGGCGCGGAAGTTTGCATCCGCGAGCGCGATATTCTGGTTGGCTTGGTTCAAGTGTTCCTCGAGCGAATTGAGCTGCGCGTCGTTGAACATCTCCCACCATTGGCCGCGGATTACGGCGTCATTGGGCCGCGCGAATTTCCAGTCGTTTGTTTCTTTGAAAGTGTCGGGCGCGAGCTCTTTGTAAGCGGCCGGCTCCGGCGCAGAAGGCTTCACGTACTTCGGCGCCTTGTCGCAGCTTTTGAATAAGATGATCGCGAGCAGTGAAACAGCGAGAATATGGAATTGGTTAGGCATTGCTCAACCTCAATCGCAAAGATGCAAAGTAGGCCCGCAGGCGATCCAAATAGAGATAGACCACCGGCGTCGTGAAGAGCGTCAGCATCTGGCTCACGAGCAGGCCGCCGATGATCGAAATTCCCAAGGGTCGTCGCAGCTCGGAACCTGTTCCGGCGCCGAGCGCCAAAGGCAGCGCACCGAACAGCGCCGCGAGCGTCGTCATCATGATCGGCCGAAACCGCAGCATGCACGCCTGAAAGATCGCGTCGCGCGAACTCTTTCCTTCACCGCGCTCGGCCGCGAGCGCAAAGTCGATCATCATGATGGCGTTCTTTTTCACGATGCCGATCAGCAGAATGATACCGATCAACGCGATGAGACTGAGATCCATGCGCATCAGCAACAGTGCCAACACTGCGCCAACTCCCGCTGACGGCAACGTCGAAAGAATCGTGATCGGATGTATGTAACTTTCATAAAGCACTCCGAGCACGATATACACAGCGAGCAACGCGGCCACGATCAAAAACGGTTCGCTTGCCAGTGACGATTGAAACGCCTGCGCCGTTCCGGAGAAGCTGCCATGAATCGTCGCAGGCATGCCGATGCTTTCTTCGGTCTGCTCGATCGCCTTCACCGCATCGCTCAGCGCGACACCGGGCGCGAGGTTGAACGAGAACGTAACGGACGGAAACTGTCCCTGATGATTGACTGCCAGAGGCGCGGTCGCTGGTGCATAACGCGCCACCGCACTCAGCGGCACGGTGCCGCCACTCGCCGAACGCAGGTAGATCTCTTTTAATCCTTCCGGACTCTGCCAGTAGCGCGGTTCAACCTCCATCACAACGTGATACTGATTCAACGGCGTGTACATGGTCGAGACCTGTCGTTGTCCAAACGCGTCGTAAAGCGTCGCATCGATCTCTTGCGGAGTGATTCCGAGCCTCATCGCGGTCGCGCGATCGTAATCGAGTGAAGCCTGTAAGCCACTGTTCTGCTGATCGCTGTTCACGTCAGTAATTACCGCAACCTTGCGTAGCTGCTGAAGCAACGCCGGCCCCCACTTCACGAGGTCATCCAGGTTTTCACTCTGAATCGTGTACTGGTACTGCGCGTTACCGCCTCTGCCGCCGACGCGAAGGTCCTGCGTCGATTGCAGGAAGAGCGACGCCCCTTCAACCGTTGCGAGTTGGCGACGCAAGCGACGAATGATCTCATCGGCGCTGATCTTTCGTTCGTCGAGTGGTTTCAATGAGACGAACATCCGTCCGGTGTTTGTCGTCGTGCCGCCACCGCTGCCCGTAAAAGCAACAACATTCGCCACCGCCGGATCAGCTTTGACGATCTCGACAAAGCGCGCCATCCGTTGCTTCATCGCGGCGAATGACGAGTCCTGCGCGCCCTGAATGCCGCCCGCGAGCCGGCCTGTGTCCTGCTGTGGGAAAAATCCTTTGGGCACGATGAAGAGCAGATAAATATTCACGCCGATCGTAATCAGAAGCACCAGCAACACCGGCGCCGGATGCCGCAACACCCACGTCAGGCTTCGCTCATACAAACTCAAAATCCACGCAAACAATCGCTCGCTCGCCAGGTAGAGCCGCCCGTGATGTTCCGCTTCTTTCGCTTTGAGAAGCCGCGAACAGATCATCGGCGTAGTCGTCAACGACACAACCAGTGAAACGAGAATCGCGACTGAAAGCGTGACGGCGAATTCGCGGAACAAACGTCCGACGATGCCGCCCATCAACAGTAGCGGCGTGAACACAGCCACCAGCGAGATGCTGATCGAGAGCACGGTGAAGCCGATTTCTTTCGCGCCGAGCAACGCAGCTTGCAGCGGTCGCATGCCCTGCTCGAGATGGCGCGTCACGTTTTCGATGACGACGATTGCATCGTCGACGACGAAGCCAGTTGAGATCGTCAAAGCCATGAGGGATAGATTGTCGAGACTGTAGTGACACAGGTACATCACGCCGAAAGTGCCGATGAGGGATACCGGGACGACGACCGCAGGGATGATCGTCGCGCGCGGGTTTCGCAGGAAAACAAAGACCACCATGATCACGAGACCGATGGAGATGATTAGCGTGCGTTCCACTTCTCTGACAGACGCGCGGATGGTTGTGGTCTGGTCCGTCACGACGGTGAGATCGATTGCCGATGGAATATTAGCTTTCAATTGCGGCAGGGCAGCGCGGACGCTGTCGACCGTGTCGATGATGTTTGCGCCGGGCTGGCGAAAGACGATGATAAGGGCGCAGGGCTTTCCATTTGCGAGACCGGTGGAGCGAAGGTTCTCGACGGAGTCTTGGACGTTGGCAATGTCAGACAATCTGATGGCGGCGCCGTTGCTGTAACCGACGACGAGCGGGCGATAGTCGGCGGCTTTTAGTAGTTGATCGTTCGTCGCCAGATCTGAAGTCGTGTTATTTCCGGAGAGCTGGCCTTTGGCGATGTTCGCGTTTTGCCGGCTCAGCATGTTGCGAACGTCTTCGAGACCGAGGCCGGTGGCGTTCAACTGCGTCGGATTCACGTCGACGCGGACGGCGGGCAGCGAACTTCCACCGACGACCACCTGGCCCACGCCCTGAATCTGCGAAAGCTTCTGCTGAAGAATTGTTGATGCAGCGTCGTAGAGCCGGCCCTGATCGTAAACGTCGGACGTCAGCGCCACGATCATGATCGGCGCATCGGCAGGGTTCACTTTCCGATACGTTGGGTTATTAGGCAGATTAGCCGGGAGGTAACCTCGCGCAGAGTTGATTGCAGCTTGTACGTCTCTGGCGGCGGCGTCGATGTCGCGGTTCAAGTCAAACTGCAACGTCACGCTCGTCGAGCCGAGATAACTGGCCGAAGTCATTTCAGTCACGCCCGCGATGTGACCGAGTTGGCGTTCGAGTGGCGTCGCCACTGACGACGCCATGATCTCGGGACTCGCGCCGGGCAAGTTTGCCTGCACTGAGATTGTCGGAAAATCGATCTGCGGAAGTGGGGAAACAGGCAAGAGCTTGAAGGCGACCGCGCCGGCGAGTGCGATGGCCGCAGTCAACAACACCGTGGCCACGGGCCGGTGAATAAATGGCGACGAAAGATTCATGGCCGCCTCAAAAACATGTGTAACCACAAAAAGGCACAAAAGGCACACAGAGATTGATTAGGCATTTTGTGGTTCCTTGTGGCTGATTCGAAGACTAGAAAGTTTCCGCGCGGCGGCGTCGAAGAAGAGATAGATCACGGGCGTGGTGTAGAGCGTGAGCAGTTGGCTCAACATCAGACCACCCACGAGCGTGATGCCTAACGGTTGTCGTAATTCGGAACCTGTGCCGGAGCCGAACGCCAGCGGCAACGCGCCGAGCAGCGCTGCCATCGTCGTCATCATGATCGGACGGAAGCGCAGCAGGCATGCCTGGTAGATCGCTTCTTCGGGAGACTTGCCGTGATGGCGCTCGGCGTCGAGCGCAAAGTCGATCATCATGATCGCGTTCTTCTTCACGATGCCGATCAGCAGGATGATGCCGATGATGGCCACGACGGTCAGCTCCGATCGAAATAGCAGCAGCGCGAGAATTGCCCCCACGCCTGCCGACGGCAGCGTCGATAGAATCGTGAGCGGGTGAATGTAGCTTTCGTATAAAACGCCGAGCACGATGTACACGGTCACGATCGCGGCCAGAATCAGGAGGGCCTCGTTTGTTAAAGAACTCTTGAACGCCTGCGCCGTGCCCTGGAAGGACGCTTGAATGCCGGCGGGCATGTTCAAGTCTTTTTCGGCGCGCTCGATCGCGTTTGTCGCTTCGCCGAGTGATGCTCCGTTCGCGAGATTGAACGAGATCGTGACGACCGGAAACTGTCCCTGGCGGTTTATTGATAAAGGCGCGGTGCCGGATTCGAAATGGCTGAAAGTGCTGAGCGGAACTGAAGTGCCGTTTGCCGAACGAACGTAAATGTCCTGCAGCTTTGCCGGGTTTTTTTGAAAGTCCGGCATCGTTTCGAGGATCACGTGATACTGGTTCGATTGCGTAAAGAGCGTCGAGATTTGGCGCTGTCCGAATGCGTCGTAAAGTGTCTGATCGATCGCGAGCGGCGTGATGACGAGTCGCGAAGCCGTAACGCGATCGATTACTAGCGTGGTCTGCGCGGCTCCTGTTTGCTGATCGGTCGCGACGTCCTGTAGCTGCGGTAACGTTTTCAATTGGGTGACGAAGCGCGTTGTCCAGGCATTTAACTCGTCCGCATTCGGAGATTCCAAAGTGTATTGATACTGCGTGCGGCTCACGCGATCTTCGACTGTCAGATCCTGGACCGGCTGCATGTAGAGCGTGATGCCGTCAACTGCGGCAAGCGCGGATTGCAAGCGGTTCATGACTGCCGTCGCATCGATCCTCCGCACGGCGAGTGGCTTGAGATTTATGAGGATGCGCCCACTGTTGAGTGTTGTGTTTGTCCCGTCGATGCCGATAAACGACGAGAGACTCTCAACGGCGGGATCTTTGAGAATCACCTCCGCCAGCGCTTGCTGCTTTTGCGCCATCGCGGGAAATGAAATGCGCTGCGAGGCTTCAGAGATCCCTTGAATCACGCCCGTGTCCTGCACCGGAAAGAAGCCTTTGGGTACAACTATGTAGAGCCAGATCGTGAGAACGAGCGTGCCCGCGGCAATCAACAGAGTAATCACGCGAAACTTGAGCACCCAACGCAACGTCTCGCCGTAGAAGTCGATCACCTTTTGAAACACGCGCTCCGATGCGTGATAAAATCGTCCCCGCTGACTGTCAGATCGTTCGCGAAGCAATCGCGAGCACATCATCGGCGTGAGCGTCAGTGAAACTACCGCTGAAACGAGAATCGTCACACTCAGCGTGATCGCAAACTCGCGAAACAGCCGTCCCACGATGTCGCCCATGAACAACAACGGGATCAGCACCGCGATCAGCGAGATCGTCAGCGAGACGATCGTAAAACCAATCTGCTCCGCGCCTTTCAACGCCGCCTGCAACGGCTTCTCGCCTTCCTCGATGTAGCGAACGATGTTCTCGATCATCACGATCGCATCGTCGACGACAAACCCGGTCGAGATCGTGAGCGCCATCAGCGTCAGGTTGTTCAGGCTGTAACCGGCGAGATACATCACCGCCAGCGTGCCTACAAGCGAGAGCGGAACGGCAACGCTCGGGATGATCGTGGCCGCAAGATTTCTGAGAAAGAGAAAGATCACCATCACGACGAGCGCGATTGTCAGCATCAATGAAAACTGCACGTCTTTAACAGAGGCGCGAATCGTCACTGTGCGATCGGTCAGCACTGAAACCTGGACCGTGGGCGGCAACGTGGTCTGCAGTTGCGGCAGCAGCGCCTTGACGCGATCGACAACCGCGATGATATTCGCGCCCGGTTGTCGCTGAATGTTAACGATCACGGCCGGCACGTTGTTCATCCACGCCGCCTGTCTCACGTTCTCGGCGCCATTTACAACCGAGGCCACATCCGACAAAACGATCGGTGCGCCGTTGCGATAGGCGACGACGATCGATCGATAGTCTTTGTCGGAGAGTATCTGATCGTTGGCGTCGATCTGATACGACTGCTGCGGTCCATCGAAGTTGCCTTTCGCCTGGTTGACGCTGGTTTGCTGTAGAGCAGTCCGCACGTCTTCGAGACTGACGCCGTACGATGAGAGCGCCGTAGGGTTCGCCTGAATGCGCACGGCAGGTTTTTGCCCGCCGCTAATACTCACTAAACCGACGCCGGGCAGTTGCGAAATCTTCTGCGCCAGACGTGTATCGGCAAGGTCTTCAACCTGCGTTAACGGAATCGAATTCGATGTGAGCGCGAGCGTCAATACCGGCGCGTCAGCAGGATTCGACTTGCTATAGATCGGCGGCGACGGCAGATCATTCGGAAGGAAGTTTGAGGCTGCATTTATCGCGGCCTGTACTTCCTGTTCGGCAACGTCGATGTTGAGATCGAGAGCGAATTGCAGTGTGATGAGCGAGCTGCCGCCTGAACTGGTCGACGTCATCTGGTTCAGGCCCGGCACCTGTCCGAACTGTCGTTCGAGTGGAGCGGTGACCGCAGAGGCGACAACGTCAGGACTCGCGCCCGGATAAAACGTGATCACCTGGATCGTTGGATAGTCGACTTCAGGCAGTGCGGAGACTGGAAGTTGACGATACGCGAAGATCCCGGCGAGCAAGATCGCCGCCATCAACAGCGACGTGGCCACGGGCCTGAGAATGAACGGACGCGAAGGACTCAACTCGCAGCCCTCCTGCTTTCAGACGACCCACCCGCTTTCCGCACGGCGACTTTTACTCCGTTCTGGAGCTTGTCGAAACCATCGACTGCAACCACGTCGCCGGCTTTCAATCCCTCCACAGCAGTAACGTCCCCATCAGTCGTTCCAACAGAAACGGTCTTCATCGCTGCTGTCTGATCCGGCTGCACTACGTATACAAACGCGTCCTGCGCGTTGCGCTGGACGGCAGCCGAGGGAACGAGGATCACTCCGCGTTGCGTCGTCAGTAACAACCGCGCATTCACAAACTGGTTCGGAAAGAGCGCGCTGTCGTGGTTGGGAAAAACAGCTTTGAGTTTGATCGTGCCGGTACTGTTATCGATCTCGTTGTCGAACGTTAACAACGCTCCCGAAGCAAGCTTCGTCTGCTGCGTGCGATCTAATGCGTCAACAGACAAATGACCGCGACGTAGTTGTTGCCGGATCTGCGGCAAGTAGTCTTCAGCTACGCTGAACAGAACGTTGATCGGTTGTAGTTGCGTGATGACGAGCATGCCGTTGGTATCGGCAGCGTGAACGATGTTGCCCGGATCGACAAGACGCAGGCCGACGCGCCCCGAGATCGGCGACGTGATCCGGCAATACGCAAGCTGAACATTCACGTTGTCGATCTGTCCCTGGTCGATCTTTACGATGCCTTCGTACTGATGGACCGTGGCGAGCTGCGTATCGAGTTGCTGTTTCGGAATCGCGTTTTTGCTGTAAGCAATCTGGTAACGATTCAGATCGATGCCCGCGTTTTCGAGCAGTGCCTTATCGCGATCGTACTGGCCCTGCGCCTGGATCAGTTGCGCCTGAAACGGACGCGGATCGATTTCCGCCAGCACGTCACCCTGCTTGACCATTTGGCCTTCGCGATAGTTGACGCTCATCAACTGTCCGTCGACGCGGCTTTTGACGATCACTGTCGAGAGTGGCGCTACGGAGCCGAGTGCATTGATGTAAACGCCGATACTTCCCTGCTCCGCAACGGCAGTGGATATCGAAACACCGGGTTGCGGTGGCGCTGATTTCGCGGCGGACGCAACGATTGCTTTTTGTCGATGGTGGAGAATGAGAAAGCCGGTGAGCACAACGATCAAAAACACCACGAGCATGGGCCACGGACTGCGTTTTCGTTTGCGTGGTGGTGGGGGTTCCTCTTCTTCTACTAACGGCTCATCGTCCATGACCGAGATGTTAGGAGAAACTGAGGTTTGCTTCTTCTAGCTGTTTGCGCTGCTTGTCAGGTTATTGCTTGATGAAGCCACAAAAAAGCACAAAAATCACAAAATCATTTTTTGTGACTTTTGTGCTTTTTTGTGGCTGAAAAGAAATGTGGGTGAACCACCCCGTGAGCCCGTTTCGTTTGGTCCACCCACATTCAAAACACAGGACCTCCCCCTCTCGCTTGATTTATGCCCTGTGTTCTATCGGAGAAGAACGTCTATGACTACAACGCGGAGATAGTAGCGCGTCGCAAGATTTAGTTCTTACAGTTTCTTGTCGCATTTATCAGCCATTTGCGGTTAGCCCAAGGTCCAAATACTGATAGAACTCCTTTTCACCACCTTCAAAGTGATGACCACGGGCTTTCACCGCGTACAAGCGTTTGGCGCCTGGCGTCGCTTCATACAATGACTTCGCTTCACTGAAAGGCGCGTTATCGTCGTTAATTGCATTCACAAAAACGATCGGGGTCTGCTTGAGCTTCTTCAGGTATTGACGCGCATCGAAGACTTTCTCATGCGGCGTTCCATGCGTGAGATAGATAACTGCATCCGACGGCTTCCACGCGAGCTCGCCATACATCGGCAGACTAATGGCGACAACCCTGTTTACCGGCACGCTGAACTCCGGTTGCGACGCAACGATCACGCTGTAACCCGCGCCGAGTGACCAGCCCGCGAGGACCAGCGATGTTTTGCTGTCGATGCCTGGTTGCGCGAGCGACAGTCGTGCGATCGCGTCGTAGTCACGTGTGAGTTGTTCACTTGAAATCGGCTTCTGCGGAGTCGCAAAGCTCACCAGGTATTCCTTCGCATCAATGCCAACAACCGTAATGCCGGTCGCGGCAATGTGCGCCGCAATGTCCGCGCAAAACGGGCTCCAACCTCCATCACCGCTCGTAAAAAGCACGAGTGGTTGATTCCGTGCATGCTCCTGTTGGTAAAGCTGTAGATTGAGTGATGGCCCACTGCGAATGCTCGCTTGAAACGTAGAATGTTTGACTTCGTGCGACAGCTCTTCGGGAGTGACGTGATGATAAAAACCGTGATACCACCTCACTGCGTACACAGAAGCAGCGCAGGTAATGAGAACCAATGCCAGTAATCCGTATTTAATCCGTGTCATCCACGGCTCCTCATCCACGTCACTGCATCGCCAAGCGCTGTATAAAACTCCTCGCGCGCCCCACTGAACCGGTGATTACTCGCCTTGATCAGCACGTACTTCTTCGGATCCCTGGCGGTAGCAAACAACGCGGTGCCAACCTTCTGCGGACTCGCCGTATCAGACGTGCTTTGGATCATCACCAGCGGCACCGGCGCAATCTCGGCCAGCACGGTTTCACTCCGAAACCCGTAGAACGTATTCCCTTCCACATTGAGGTTCGCATGGTTTGCTCCGATACCACTGACAAGCTGGTTCTGTTTCGGCAAGCCGATGGAAATGATCCCGGCCCAGTTCGCTCGGGTCTGGGCATCCGAGCCAACCGCGATCGCAAAGCCGGCGCCGAGCGACCAGCCATAAACGTATACCGGCGCTGCAGGACCAACTTTCGCGTAAACACGAAGCGGTCGAGCAACATCTGCGTAATCGCGCGCCAGCTGACTGATAGTCAACGGATTCTTCAAAGACGAAAACTCACGCAAATACACCTTTGAATCAATTCCCGCGACAGCGAAACCGATGTGGGCCAACTGTTGCGCAGTGCGTGGCGCCAGTCCGCGCCAGCCGCCATCTCCACACGCATAGATCGCAGGCATCGCGGGCTTATCACCTCGCGGGCGATAAAAGTGAACTCTGAACTGTTGTCCTCTAACGCTAACCTCGCGATCTTCCGTGACTACGTCAGGCCACGTTTTCACATCGTCCGGGTCGTAGTGATCGGGAGGCTCCTGCGCTACGACACGCGTTACGACGACGAGGAAAGCAAAGCCCAGAAGAAGCCAACGATGAATGAGGCTGCGTGTTTCCATGTACTGATCTTTTCGTGAAAATCCCTGTGCCCGAACAGCGTCTCGAACGTGATCGCGTTGCGCACCTGAATCACTGCGTAGAGCATGCTCAGCGACAGCCGGCGTTGATTGAAGCAGAAGTATCGCGGTTCCCAGATGTGCGGGTGATACTTGGCTTTGTAGCGATACAGAAGTTTGAAATCGTAATTGAGATTGACGCGCTCGTAGACGAAACGCATGACGCGCGTCAGTACCGGATGATTATCAAGGTCGGGATCGTCGAGCAGCGCCAGCGGCGCAAGCCCCATTGATGCCATGTGACATCCCTCGTCGTGCAGCAAGCGAAGGATCTCCGTGGTTAAGAGTTCCATCGTGCCACGCACGGCATCGGGCCTGCGCCGCGTTACGTCAAGGTAGTAACCACCGCGGCCATAAATTGGCTCGCAGACAATAAAGCCCTCGATCCGCTTTTCGGTTCGTCCGATGAAATATCGCTTCGCCGATGGATGGTCCAGGCCCAACGAGCCGAGCACAAAGCCCAGCTCGTGATTGCCTCTGTCTTTCAGCCATTCGGCGGAGATCTCCCGCAACTCGTCGTTAATTGCGCCAGCGTCTTTTGCAAACGGATGATGCTCACTTACGACAACTCCGTCGCGTCTCGCTTTGTTTGTTGCCGCGCGGACCAGCTCCATCTTGCCGCCGGCGAGTGTGAAGTGGTCCAGATCGAAGATTGCTTCTTTTCCGATCTGTACGTCGCCAAAACCTTCCTGGCGAAATGCGTTCAGCATCGGCGGCGACACCTGGTACGCGCCCACCGGTCTCATCATGGCACTCGTGAAATCGTTGATGAGCCGGCGCGCCTGGTGTGGCGCGCATACCGGATCGCCGGCAATCAAAGCGACTCCGGCGCTAACCTGGTAAGCGAGAAATCCATCCACGCCAGGCGACGTGAAATAGGATTTGGGTCCTTCGAGTAACACATACGAATTTGAGCTTGTGCCGTAACGCCGGACCCACGAATCGAGTTTCGCTTGCTGTAGTTGCATCGCTGTAGACCATCAGTAACTCAACTTGTTATGCCGGTGATGACGGTGGTGTTTATGGTGTTTATGGTGACGCCAGTAGTTCTTGTCGTGCTTGTCGCGCGCGCTGGCGGTGCCTGATTGCAAACCGAGTGTGGCGGCGCCGAATAGCAACGCGCTTCCGAGTAAAAATGAAACTAGTCTCTTCATGATTAAGCCTTCCTTTCAGATATCGAACTCCACACCGCAATTCGCAACGGTCATGCCGAAGAGATATTTCTCGCGCAAAGGCGCAGAGGCGCAAAGAAGCACGTTTAGAAACGCGGCAGCGCTTTGCGTCTTTGCGCTTTTGCGCGAGAGATCTTCCTGGTATAGAGCGTGGCCGCTTTGTTGAAATGACAAAACCGCCACACCGCAAAATTCTGAAAGATTCAACGGGGCCGTTTGTGCTTGTGTGTGTTTGTATGGTTTGGGTGCCAGGGTTAACGCCGAAGGCGTTGGCTAATTGCAGCCCGGGGTTGGAGCGCAAGCGACAACCCCTGGGTCAAGCAATATAAAAGCGAAGAAACCCTGAAAGGGTTCGCCATGTGCGGAACCCTTTCAGGGTTGGAACAAACTTATGCAACGTGATCCCAGGGTTGTCGCAAGCTCCAACCCTGGGCTCGAATTAGCGAACGCCTTCGGCGTTATATGGAGCTCTTGCTGATCAAATGGAACTCCTGCTGATCAAATACGGACTTGTCGCAGTTTTCCTCGCGGCGATGTTGGAGGCCGATGTGATACCGGTGCTGGCGGGAGTCGCGGCGCATCACGGCTACTTCGATCCGGTTATCACGATTGTCACAGCCAGTTTTGGCGCACTCACCGGCGACTGTGTTTGGTTCTACATTGGGCGCCACGACGCGATCAGGAACAGCAAGCTGATGCGACGACTCAGATCGAAAGGAGAAACTCTCTTTCGTCACGTCGGACACTGGCAGATACCAGCGTCACACGTTGTCTACGGAACGCGCGTTGCCACGATGACTTTCCTGGGGGCGCGAGGCTCGGCGATTGGCAGGTTTGTGTTGGTTGATGGAGTGTCATGTTTGGCATTAACGACACTGCTCTTCGCCCTGGGCTTCGCGCTCAGCGCCAGCGTCTCCCTGGTTCTCGTTAACGTGAGGCGAGTGGAAATCGTGTTGCTCGTCTGCGTTGCGTGTTTTGCTTTTTACCTGCTCAGGCCGCACGATGCCAACATTTAAGCTCCATACAAAAACAACGCTGCTGAGCTCGGTGATCATCGTGGCCATGCTGGTCGCGGCACTGGTAATCACCAGCGCCGCGATTGCGAACATCGAGCGTAATGACGATCAGACGCTGGCCGAGATTCAGGCGCGCGACCTGGCCCAACATATTACCGACATCGGCTCGCACGATCCCGAAACACTCGCGCGCGCCGCTAACCTGATCAAAGGATCGCGGCCCAACATACTCGGCGTGCGCGTTTGGGAACTCTCGCACGGAGACTTCATCGAGAAGGTGGCGGCAAACGGGAGCGTACCCGCGACGCCGATACCTGAAAACACCAGGAACGCGCTGCTACGCGGCTCTGGCCCAATCATCGCCAGCACTGTTCCATCGTTGTATCGCGTCTTCGCAATCACCTCCGAAAACGGTCGCCCGAGTGGCGCGGTCGAGATCGTGCAACACTTCGACAATATCTGGCCGGTGGCATTTCGCTACCTGCGAAGCGTGATCTGGATGTCGCTGATCGCGATCACACTCGTGCTGCTTGGCACGTATTTCCTCCTCCGGCAACTACAGTTGACAACAAAACTCGAGACCGAGCAGAGCACACTGCAACAACGCGTGCGCGACGCCACCAACGAACTACAAAAACGAAATCAACAACTCCAGGAAACGAATCTCGAACTCTGGCACACAAACCGCCGCATGAACGAGTTGGGACGTCTCGCCGCCGCCGGACAAACGGCCGCTCACTTCGCACACGAAGTAGGCACGCCCCTCAACCTGATCAGCGGTCACGTGCAACTGCTCAAATCGGACCTGGATCGCGATCCGCGCGACGCAGAGTCGCGCATAAAGACAATCAGCGCGCAGATCGAGCGCATTGAACGAATCGTGCGCCGCATGCTCGACAAAACGAGGTTTGAAACAGAGCTCGCGCCACTCGATCTAAATGCGGTCTTGCGCAAGCTGTGCGATGCGATGTCGCCGGCATTCGACAAGCGCAACATACGACTGGTGGAAATGTTGGCGGACAGACTCCCGCTCATGGCCGGTTCGTCAGATCGTTTGCAGCAACTCTTTTTAAACCTCATCAACAATAGCCTCGACGCCATGTCGGAAGGTGGCGAGATTCGGATTCGCACGTCGCTCGAAGGCCGGAACGGGAAAGCACAACGCATCGTCGTCGATTTTACTGACACCGGATCCGGCATGACTCCACAGGTCATGAGTCACATCTTCGATCCGCTCTACACGACCAAAGATCGAGGACAGGGCACGGGACTGGGACTGGTGATCGTCAATCAAGTCGTAACTGAGCTCGGCGGCACAGTCGAGGTCGAGAGCGACCTGGGAAGAGGCACGCGTTTTCGTTTGACTTTTCCGGCGATACCGAATGATGTGCCGCTCGTCTTCGAGCAACAGGAGCATGCGATGCAGCCAGGTGTTTAGTGATGAAACGTATTCTTGTAGTCGACGACGATCGGGAGTCATGCGAACTGCTGCGCGAGATCTTCTCCGCGGAGGGCTGGCAGGTGGACACAGCGCTGAGCCCCTCGCAGGCATTCAGCGTTGCTGAGAAAGAGAAGGTTGATCTCGTCGTCAGCGACGTAAATCTCGAAGCAAATCAATCGGGACTGGATCTGTTAAAGGACTTGCGCACGCAGTGTCCGGTGATTTTGGTAACCGGATTCGGCACGCTCGACTCCGCCGTCGAAGCAGCGCGCGAAGGCGCGTGGGATTTTATTTCCAAGCCTTTCAAGGTCCAGGAAGTCGTGGCGATTGCTCGTCGCGCGCTCGACCACGATCGAAACGGCGCGAGCACCGATCGCGGCGCGGAGCAACTTTCAGCACGTTACGAACAAGGCGGACTGCTCGGACGTTCGCCCGTAATGATTGGGCTCTACAAAGAGATCGCGCGCGTGGCGCCTACGCGCTCGACCATTCTCATCACCGGCGAATCGGGAGCCGGAAAGGAACTGGTGGCGCGATCGATTCACCAACACAGCACACGTTCCACCGGCGCGTTCGTCGCCGTGAACTGCGGCGCGCTTACCGAAACGCTTTTGGAAGCGGAGCTCTTCGGCCATGTGCGCGGTGCATTTACGGGCGCCGTCAGCGATCGCAAGGGACTCTGGGAAGAAGCCGCGGGAGGAACGCTCTTTCTCGACGAGATCGGCGAGACCAGTCCCGCGTTCCAGGTAAAACTTCTGCGCGCGCTGCAGGAAGGAGAGATCAGGCGAGTAGGTGCGTCGCGAGCGACACAAGTAGACGCGCGCATCCTTGCGGCAACAAACAGAAACCTGGACCAGGACGTCAAGGCCGGAAAGTTTCGCGAGGATCTTTTCTACCGGCTGAGCGTCGTGACGCTGCGCGTGCCGGCACTGAAAGAACGGCGCACGGACATCCCGCTCCTTGCAGAACGTTTTCTTGCAGTAGTCGCCGACCGCGAAGGACACAGGCAACTGACGCTCTCGGAAGAAGCTGTCAGAACCCTCGTGGCTTACGACTGGCCGGGCAACGTGCGTGAGCTCGAGTCGGCGATCGAATACGCGGTGCTGCACGCGCGCGGGCACGACATCGCTCCGGAAGATCTGCCGGAGAAACTTCAGTCGGCCCAGGTCCGCACCGCGGCACGTTCACCGCTGTCTGCTCTGTTTGAAGATCTGCCGGTATTAGACGAGCTTGAACGACGTTACCTGCTGTATGTGCTCGAGGTCGCCGGCGGGAACCGCACGCGCGCCGCCGAGATCCCTTTCCAGCACAGTGGGATCCGAAGCTTGGAATTCACGTGACTTGAAGTCGC
>JADMIO011260356.1_pt1 | contig 34380 bp, 29 predicted proteins | sample 8958161 | NCBI WGS metagenome assembly JADMIO01 (sample SAMN16585339, study PRJNA669376) | soil metagenome | isolation source: Crop rotation soil | place: USA: Cullars Rotation, Alabama | collected 2011
GCCTGCTGATGAAAGAACTCCTTGCGCGAGGAGACCTTCAGCGTTGCTTGGTCGTTTGTCCGGGCAGTCTGGCCGAGCAGTGGCAAGACGAGCTTTACCAACGATTCCATCTGCCGTTTGAAATCCTCACGAACGACAAACTGGAGGCAGCGCGCACTGGAAATTGGTTCCTCGAAACCAATCTCGTGATCGCGCGTCTCGACAAGCTATCGCGCGATGAGGACGTGCAACTCAAGCTGCAAGCACCTGAGTGCCGATGGGATCTGATCGTGTGCGACGAGGCCCACAAGATGTCGGCTACGCTCTTCGGTGCCGAGGTGAAATATACGAAGCGCTACAGGCTGGGGCAGCTTCTCTCCACGTTGACGCGACATTTCCTGCTGCTCACCGCGACGCCGCACAACGGTAAGGAAGAAGATTTTCAGCTCTTCATGGCGCTCCTCGACGGCGACCGTTTTGAAGGCAGATTCCGCGATGGAACCCACGCCGTTGACGTTTCCGACCTCATGCGTCGGATGGTCAAGGAGAATCTGCTCAAGTTTGATGCGACACCGCTCTTCCCTGAACGAATCGCATACACGGTTCCCTACAAGCTGTCCGATCCAGAAGCGGCACTTTACAAGTCGGTCACTGATTACGTGCGCGAGGAGTTCAATCGAGCGGAGGCTCTCCAGAACGACAAACGTGCCGGCACGGTTGGGTTCGCCCTCACAATCCTGCAACGCAGGCTCGCATCTTCGCCGGAAGCTATCTATCAATCGCTGCGGCGTCGTCGCGAGCGGATGGAGAGCCGCCTCCGCGAAATGGAGATTCTGCAGCGAGGGGCTGCTGTCGCTGAGGCGCTGACCGCCTACCCGGTACTCGATCCCGACGATGTAGAAGATTTGGAAGATGCACCAGACAACGAAGTCGAAGCGGCCCAAGAGGAGATTCTCGACCAGGCAACCGCTGCCCGAACTATCGTCGAGCTGAAGGCTGAAATCGAAACACTAAAGCGGCTGGAAGCTCTCGCTCTTTCTGTACGACGCGGCGGTTCAGACACAAAATGGCGCGAACTGGCTAGTTTGCTATCCGCGATTTTTACCACAGCGCCGGCAACCGACAATTCCCATCAGCCTACCGTCCCATATGTCTCCGGTGCTGTTCAGCCGCCCACGCCCTCGCCTCATCAGAAGCTTGTCATTTTTACTGAGCACCGAGACACGCTGAACTACCTGCATAACCGCATTGAGACCCTGCTCGGACGCAAAGAAGCCGTGGTAATTATTCACGGCGGCGTGGGCCGCGAGGAACGCAAAAAGGCGGAGGAGTCGTTCAAGCACGATCCGGAAGTGCAAGTGCTCGTCGCAACTGATGCCGCTGGAGAGGGCATCAACCTGCAACGCGCTCACTTGATGGTGAACTACGACATGCCTTGGAATCCGAACCGCATCGAGCAGCGGTTTGGCCGCATTCATCGCATCGGCCAGACTGAGGTGTGCCACCTATGGAACCTGGTCGCCGAGGAGACGCGCGAAGGCGACGTTTACCACATCCTGCTGGAGAAGCTTGCTGAAGCCCGTGAAACCTTGGGCGGCCAGGTTTTTGATGTGCTCGGAAAGGTCCAGTTTGAGGGCAAGCCCCTTCGCGAGCTGCTGATCGAGGCCATCAGGTACGGCGAACGTCCAGAAGTTCGCTCTCGTCTCACGAGTGTTGTTTCTCATGCGTTCGACCGCAGTCAGCTTGAACAACTCCTCGAAGAGCGTGCGCTGGCGCACGATGCAATGGACGCCAGTCGTGTCTTCAAGATTCGCGAGGAGATGGAACGGGCTGAGGCGCGACGGCTCCAGCCGCACTACGTCGAATCGTTTTTCCTTGAAGCGTTCCAGCAGTTGGGCGGTTCAATCAAGCTGCGCGAGCCTCGACGTTACGAAATCACCCATGTTCCAGCAATCGTTCGCAATCGCGACCGACTGATCGGCATTGGCGAGCCGGTGTTGCCTCGTTACGAGCGCGTCGCTTTCGAGAAGGCTCTTATTGCGCCCCAAGGGCAACCGATGGCGGCGTTTGTTTGCCCAGGGCATCCGCTCCTCGATGCCGCGATTGACCTGACTCTCGAACGCAACCGTGATCTGCTCCGCCGCGGGGCGGTTCTTGTTGATGACCGCGATCCAAGCACGAAACCGCGTGTGCTGTTCTATCTGGAGCATTCGATTCAAGACGCAGGTGTTACTCGCGCCGGTGAGCGGCGACTTGTCTCGCAACGAATGCTCTACGTCGAGTTGGACGCAGAAAGCAACGCCCGTCACATGCAGTACGCACCCTATCTCGATTACCGGCCGCTCCGGGACGGTGAGCCTAATGTGGATTCGTTCCTCGGCCGACCGGAATGTGCCTGGGTCAACCGGGAGCTGGAACAGACTGCGCAGGGCTATGCAGTGGCGCATGTCGTTCCCGAACATTTGGAAGAGGTCAAGTCGCGGAAGTTGGAACTGATCGCCAAGACAGAAGCGGCAGTGAAAGAACGGCTTACCAAAGAGATCAATTATTGGGACCACCGCGCTGAAGAACTGAAGCTGCAGGAGCAAGCCGGGAAACCCAATGCCCGGCTGAATTCGGATGAGGCGCGCAAGCGGGCTGATGCTCTCCAAGCCCGACTTGAAAAGCGCATGGAAGATTTGAAACTCGAACGGCAGATCTCGCCGTTGCCGCCTGTGGTGCTCGGGGGAGTGTTGGTTGTGCCCGCTGGCCTGATTGCGGCAATGACTGGAAGACCGATACAAAAGCAACTCGCCGCAGCGATAGACAAACAAGCTGTCGCCGCGCGTGCCCGCGCAATCGTGATGGAAGTCGAGCGCCGACTCGGATTCGAACCGCGAGATTGCGAGTACGAGAAGAACGGCTATGACATCGAGAGCCGCGTACCAGGAACCGGAAAGCTGCGATTCATCGAAGTGAAAGGGCGCGACTCGGACGCTGAAACGGTCACGGTCACGAAGAATGAAATTCTGTACTCGCTGAACAAGCCCGACGATTTCATTCTCGCCATCGTTGAGTTCCTGCCGGGCGATGCTCATCGGCTGCATTACGTGCGGCGGCCTTTTCACCGCGAACCGGATTTCGGTGTCACTAGTGTGAACTACGATTTGGCGGAAATGATCGCTCGCGGCGAGCTTCAGTAACAGTTGAAAGAACAGGAAAGCTATGGGACAGGCCTGAATGGATTCGGATGTCAAGACACGGAAGAAATTGATCGAAGTCGCACTGCCGCTGGAGGCGATCAACGAAGCGTCCGCGCGCGAGAAGTCCATTCGCCACGGTCATCCGAGTACGCTTCACATTTGGTGGGCACGACGGCCCTTAGCAGCGGCGCGCGCGGTGATTTTTGCGCAGATAGTCGATGATCCATCGGCCGTCCCCGAGCTATTCCCGACGGAAGAGGCGCAGGAGAAGGAGCGGCAGCGCCTCTTCGGAATTGTTAAAGAGGCTGTCCAATGGGAAAACACCACCAACGAAAGAGTTCTAAACGCTGCGCGGGAGGAGATTTGGAAGTCGTGGCGGCGTGCGTGTGCGGACAACAAGGATCACCCGCGGGCAGATCAATTGTTCAATCCAGATAAGCTCCCCGCATTCCATGACCCCTTTGCAGGTGGTGGGTCGCTGCCCCTGGAAGCGCAGCGGCTCGGCCTTGAAACCTATGCCAGCGACCTAAACCCGGTGGCCGTTCTCATCAACAAGGCGATGATCGAGATTCCGCCGAAGTTCGCTGGCATGCCGCCAGTGAATCCTGAATCACGCAAGCAAGGCGTGATGGCGCACAAACAATGGCGCGGCGTAGAAGGCCTTGCGGAAGACGTGCTCTATTACGGCAAGTGGATCCGCGACGAGGCCGCGAAACGAATCGGCGATTTGTATCCGAAAGCCGAGATCACCGCTGAGATCGCAAAGGATCGACCGGACCTGAAGCCGCTGGTGGGCCGCAAGCTGACTGTGATCGCCTGGCTCTGGGCCCGAACGGTCAAAAGTCCGAATCCCGCGTTCTCGAATGTGGACGTGCCACTTGCGTCCACGTTCATGCTGTCGAGCAAGCCGGGCAAAGAGGCTTTCGTCGAGCCGGTGATTAAGAATAGTGACTATCGCTTCAGTGTAAAGGTCGGTAAGCCGAAAGACGTGGAGTCGGCAAAAAACGGGACAAAGCTTTCGCGGGGGGCGAACTTCCAATGCCTGATATCGGGCATCCCCGTAACAGGCGACCATATAAAAGCGGAAGGCATGGCGGGGCGCATGGGAGCACGAATGATGGCCATGGTAGCTGAGACCGAACATGGCAAGGTGTTTCTTGCGCCGACGCCTGAGATGGAAGCGGTTGCTCAAAGAGCGAAGCCAACCTACTTCCCTGAAGGATCATTCGTCGAGGATGCAAGAGCCTTCACTCCGTGTATCTATGGTATCAAGGAGTGGCGACATCTCTTCACGCCGCGGCAGCTCGTATCACTAGCGACTTTCTCTGACTTAGCTCAAGAAGTGCGGGAGCAGGTGAAGCGTGACGCGCTCGCCGCGCCTAGATCGAATCCTAGACTAGCCTCTCAACAGTCCAAGGCTTCCCCTGAGATTAGCAATTCCGAAGCCGACACCTACGCAGATGCATTAGGACTGTACCTTGGTCTCTGCGTGGGACGCAGCGCGAACTATTGGTCGTCACAAACGCCTTGGGGCGGTGACTTTATTGTTCAGACCTTTGGGCGACAAGCACTCCAAATGGTATGGGACTACGCAGAGGGCAATCCCTTTTCGGACTCCACTGGCAACTGGAGCGGTGCCTTGGACTGGATTGAGAGGGTAATTACCAATGCTCTTCCCGCGCTGCGTAATGGAGTCGCCATGCAGGCGGATGCACAGACGCAGGACATTAGCATCGACAAGATCGTTTCTACCGATCCGCCATACTATGACAACGTCCCCTACGCCGATTTGTCAGACTTTTTCTATGTCTGGCTGCGCCGCTCGCTGAAGTCGGTTTTTCCGGAACTCTTTTCCACGGTCGCAGTGCCCAAGGCTGAGGAATTGGTGGTTACGTCCTACCGGCACGGCGGGAAGGCGATGGCAGAGGTGTTCTTCGTCAAGGGCATGACACAGGCTATGCACAGCCTGGCCCTGCAGGCTCACCCGGCCTTTCCGATCACTGTCTACTACGCTTTCAAGCAGTCGGAGAACGAGAATGACGAGGGGACAGCTAGTACAGGATGGGAGACATTTCTCGACGCATCGATCCGGGCCGGTTTTGCCGTCACCGGTACTTGGCCCATTAGGACGGAAAGAAGTGGTGGGTTCAGAAATCGCGACCGAAGCTCGCTAGCCTCCAGCATCGTTCTTGTCTGCCGAAGACGTTCTGCCGTGGCGCCAATTGCCACTCGCCGCGAGTTTCTCGCCGCGCTCAAGGCCGAGCTGCCCCAGGCACTCGAACACCTGCAAGCAGGCAACATCGCTCCCGTGGATTTGGCGCAGGCGGCAATCGGGCCGGGTATGGCAGTCTACACTCGTTATTCAAAAGTCGTCGATGCTGCAGGCAAACCACTGCCAGTCCGTGAAGCGCTAGCGCTTATCAATCAGACACTTGACGAAGTCCTCGCAGTGCAAGAGGGTGATTTTGACGCAGATACCCGCTGGGCACTGGCGTGGTTTGAACAATCCGGCTTCGCCGATGGGGAATTCGGAGTCGCTGATGTGCTCGCTCGCGCCAAGAACACGAGCGTGGGTGGAATGAAGGACGCTGGAATCGTCTCGTCGAGAGCTGGCAAGGTTCGTCTATTGCGTCCCGAGGAGCTGCCGGTGAACTGGGACCCCGTCCGCGATTCGCGCCTCACTGTCTGGGAAGCGCTCCACCATCTTGTCCGCAAGCTCGAAAAAGGTGGTGAAGCTGCCGCAGCCGAACTCGTTGCTGTTCTCGGGGGTATGGCTGAGACTGCCCGTGAGCTGGCATATCGTTTGTACACGATTTGCGAACGAAAGAAGCGAGCACAGGAAGCGCTGTCGTACAACGCGCTCGTACAGAGCTGGCCAGAGATTACACGTCTGGCGCGCGAAGGCACGAAGGCCCGTCCGCAGCAAGCCGGGATGTTTACGTGAGAACTGAATTGGTGGAACGGAGCTGCCACTTCGGAGGAAGCACGGGAGTGTTGCTGTGGCTGAAGTGAAGCGCATTGTCTGCCTCGCCAATTCTCGCAAGACATCCGGCCGATGTGTCGCCGGAAAGGAATGGAATGCCCAAGGACCAGGCCAATGGATCAGACCGGTGAGCAACCGCGAAACGCAGGAAGTTTCCGAAGAGGAGCGCCGGTACCAAGATGGCACCGACCCGAGGCTGCTCGACGTTGTGGACGTTCCTCTGTTGAACGCTGCCCCCGGCTCATTTCAAGTCGAGAACTGGGTTTTGGACCCGCAGCATCACTGGGCACGCGTTGGCAACTTGGCAATTGCAGACCTTGCACCGTTAGTCGATGCGCCTGCAACGCTTTGGCAGAATGGCAGCCACACATCAGCAGGTCTGAATGATCGGGTCTCCCACGAGGACGCAAAAAAGCTTGGCGGGTCACTTTACCTGTTGAAGCTCAATGGAGCAAAACTGAGCGTGTTTGCGCCAGGCGCGGATTTCGGGAACCCCAAGCGGCGCGTTCAAATGCGTTTCAGCCACGGCGGTGTCGAATATTGGCTTTGGGTAACCGACCCGATCATCGAGCGTGCATATTTGGCCAAGCCTGACGGTGATTATGAGATTGGAGAATGTTACGTAACCGTCAGCTTGGGCGAGGCCTATGAGGGTTATTGCTACAAGCTGGTTGCGGCGGTGATATTACGTAACCATTGAGACGAAATAATTGATGCCTACAGTTTTCACAATCGGTCATTCCAATCACCCCATCGGGCGGGTAATCGAACTGCTTCGTCAGCACGATGTCGGGGCTGTGGCTGACGTTCGTTCGCAGCCATCCAGCCGTCAAAACCCCCAATTCAATCAAGGACCGCTGAAACAAGTCCTTCGCGAGTCTGCGATTGCTTATGTCTTTCTCGGAAAGGAGCTGGGAGCCCGACCTCGCGATCCTGCTTGCTACGAAGACGGGAGAGTTCAATATGCACGCCTCGCCAAGACGCAATTATTTCGTGAGGGCTTGCACCGTGTGATCGATGGTGCCAATCGCTATCGGATTGCGTTGTTATGTGCAGAGAAGGAACCTCTCGCCTGTCATCGCGCTCTACTGGTCGGAAGGGCACTGGAAAGCTGCGGTATTGAGGTCGCTCATATTCATGCGGACGGAACGCTTGAGTCACACACAGATGCAATGGTTCGACTGCTGCGGATGCTCGGTCTATTGGATCAGAACGACATGTTCAAGACTAGAGACGAACTCATTGCTCATGCGTGCGCAGTCCAGGAACAGAGAATCGCGTATGTAGACGACGAGTCACGAGGAGCAGCTTCGGCATGAAGATCTTCACCATCGGGTTCACTAAGAAGTCAGCCGAAGATTTCTTCAGCAAACTGCGGAGTTCTGGAGCACGTCGTGTTGTGGACGTTCGACTAAATAACGTGTCGCAACTAGCTGGCTTTGCAAAACGCGGTGACTTGGAATTTTTCCTACGTGAAATTTGCAGCATGGACTACGTGCATGTTCCGGCGCTTGCGCCGAAGCAAGAAATGCTAGACCGCTATAGAAAGAACAAAGGCACTTGGTCCACCTATGAAGATGAGTTTCTGGCTCTCATGAAGGAACGCGAGATTGAGCAGAGCGTTTCGAAGGATGTCATTGCTGACGGGTGCCTGCTGTGCAGCGAGCACAAACCGGAACGGTGCCACCGCCGACTAGTTGCTGAATATCTGAAGAAACACTGGGGCGAGGTTGAAATCGTCCATCTGGTGTGAAGGGATTGTAGATGGCCATCACGAATCACGAGCGCGTAGGCAAGGCGCTAGACCTGCTGAAGGACGGCCTCGCGCCTTTCGTCGAGCGCGAGATGAAAGCACAACACGCACAGCTTTGGCTGGATCAGGCGCGCGAATCCGTTGCCGAATCGCAAGCGCATCTGTTCTCAGGCAAGGGCGAGCCGCAGTGGGATTCAGCCTCTCTCCTGGCGGTGATGTGGAATCAGTGGAATCTGGTATTCAAGAAGACCCTCGGACAGGCCGAGCGCACGCTCGTCAGCGAACTTCGCGACGCGCGCAATCGATGGGCGCACCAGAAGCCATTTTCCGGCGATGATGCTTATCGTGCCATTGATTCAGCGGGCCGGCTCCTCAGCGCGGTGTCAGCACCGCAGAGCGAAGACATTGAAAAAATGCGGATGGAGCTGCTGCGAGTCCGATTCGATGAACAGGTTCGGAGCGAAAAACGCAAGTCAGTAGGTACTGCTATCGAGAGTCAGGTCACGGGCGCATTGAAGCCCTGGCGCGAAGTGGTCAGCCCTCATAAAGATGTGGCTAGCGGTCGGTACCAGCAGGCTGAGTTCGCGGCTGACCTGTGGCAAGTCCACCTCGGCGAAGGATCGGATGAATACAAGAAGCCGACCGAATTCTTTCGCCGCACGTATCTTACCGAAAGCCTGAACCAGCTTCTGACGGGCGCAGTCCAACGGCTGGCGGGTGTCGGAGGCGATCCGGTCGTACAGCTTCAAACGAATTTCGGTGGCGGCAAGACGCACTCCATGCTCGCGCTGTATCACCTCTTTTCGGATGTCGCTCCGAGCGAACTGGTCGGAGTTGACGCAATCATGCAAGCCGCAGGCGTCTCCAAACCACCAGCCGTGAAGCGCGTCGTCTTGGTTGGAAACCGGATCTCTCCAGGAAATCCCGTCACCAAAGCCGATGGCACGGTAGTGCGAACGCTGTGGGGCGAGCTGGCATGGCAGTTGGGTTTTGCAGCAGGCGGAATCAAAGAAGCCGCAAAGGCTTTCAAACGCGTAAAGGCCGATGACGAGAACGCGACCAGCCCAGGTGACATGCTTCGCGAGCTCCTAAATGATTACGGACCTTCCCTGATACTGATTGACGAGTGGGTCGCCTATGCGCGGCAGTTGCACGACCAGAGCGACCTGCCAGCGGGCAGCTTCGAGACGCACTTCACGTTCGCACAAGCCCTGACGGAATCTGCGAAGCTCGCTAAGCAGTGTCTGCTCGTAATCAGTTTGCCCGCATCCGACACAACCGGCTCGCCCCATGCCGTTGCCGAAGATGTCGAGGTCGGCGGCGAACGCGGCAGGGCTGCGCTTGATCGTTTGAGGAACGCTGTCGGACGTGTCGAAGCGTCTTGGCGGCCTGCGAGCGCAGAAGAGAGCTTTGAGATCGTTCGCCGCAGGCTATTCGAGCCGTTGGTGGAGCAGCCGCAATTTGTGGCTCGTGACACCGTGGGCCGCGCCTTCTATGACCTTTACCGGACGCAGCACCAGGAGTTCCCGCCCGAATGTCGCGATTCGGATTACGAAAAGCGGATCAGGGCTGCCTATCCGATTCATCCAGAGATTTTTGACCGGCTGTATACCGACTGGTCCACGCTGGTCAAATTCCAGCGCACGCGCGGTGTGCTGCGCTTAATGGCAGCGGTGATCCATAGCCTGTGGGCAAAGGGTGACCGCAATCCGCTGATTCTGCCGGCCAACATTCCCATCGACGATCCACGCGTACAGTTCGAGCTGACGCGCTATCTCTCCGACAACTGGGTTCCGGTAATTGAAAAGGACGTTGATGGCCCAAGCGCATTACCGTTTCGCCTTGACGGTGAAGTGCAGAATCTGGGCAAATACGCTGCCTGCCGTCGCGTTGCTCGCACGATTTACTTAGGATCGGCGCCTACCGCGACCGCTGCACATCGCGGAATCGAAGATCGGCGAATCAAGTTGGGTTGTGTGATGCCGGGCGAATCAACCGCTGTATTTGGTGATGCGCTGCGCCGGTTGGCAACTGCCGCCACCTATCTTTACCAAGACGGTGCCCGGTACTGGTACTCGACGCAACCCACGGTGACGAAAATCGCCGAGGATCGTGCCGAGCAGCTCACGCGCGAACCGGACAAAGTCGCTCACGAAATCGAGAATCGCACCCGCCTTAACGTGCGCCAGGATGGCGATTTCCGGCGTGTCCATCCGCTCCCGCTTTCAAGCCAAGACATTCCTGACGAAACAGATGCACGCTTGGTCGTGCTAAGTATCGAGCACCCGCACACGAAAGACGCGAGCAGTGCTGCTATCACGCAAGCCAAATCGATTTTGGAAATGCGCGGTAACACGCCGCGTCTATTCCGCAATTCACTAGTGTTTCTAGCTGTTGACCAGAGCCGACTGCAAGATCTCGACGAAGCAGTCCGCCGCTATCTCGCGTGGGACTCAATTCTTGCTGAGAAGGAAACGCTCGATCTGTCTCCGCACCAGGTAAAGCAAGCTGAGAACCAGAAAACTTCTGCAGACACTGCTGTGACCGCCCGTCTGCCAGAGGCCTACCAGTGGCTGCTCGTGCCTGTTCAAAACTCGCCTCAGACCGACATCGAGTGGCAAGCGTTCCGACTCTCTGGTCAAGACGGGCTAGCTGTCCGTGCTAGCAAGGAGCTGCGAAAACGAGACCTGTTGCTGACCGTTATGGCTGGCACGGTGCTTCGCATGGAATTGGACAAAGTGCCGCTCTGGCGCGGAGAGCACGTTGCAATTAAGCAGCTTGTCGATGATTTCGCCCGCTACTTGTATTTGCCGCGCTTGGCGGATTCGCAGGTGCTGCTGGATGGCATAGCAGATGGCTTGTCCTTGCTTACGTGGGAACACGACACGTTTGCTTATGCTGACAGCCACGACGAAGGACTTGGCCGTTACCGCGGCCTACGTGCGGGAACACGGATGACCGTGGATCGTGGCGCCGGTCTGCTGGTGAAATCGGATGCGGCGCGGCGTCAGATCTCAGCCGAGGCGTCGAAGGAAGCGCCTGCAGGCGTTGCGCCTGCGCCAGGCGCATCTGCGAACGGTGCTGCGGATGTCTCATCGGGCGGAGCTGCTGCGACTGCGCCAGCACCAGTCCTGGCGGGGGCGTCTCGGCCAAACCGATTCCACGGCAGCGTCGCCCTTGATCCAACACGCGTCGGACGCGATGCTGGTCGTATCGCCGATGAAGTCATTTCACACCTGGGTGGTCTCGTGAATTCGCGCGTCACCGTAACGCTAGAGATTCACGCCGAGATTCCCGAAGGAGTGCCAGAGAAGGTGGTCAGGACAGTCACGGAGAACTGCCGCACCCTGAAATTTCAGGATCAAGGATTTGAGGAGTCCTGACAGAACGAGCCGGGAAGTTGCAACCAGCTATTGCTTTGTCAGGGCGAGAGGGCCACTGTTTGTCACCGGGCCGAAGAGCCCCCTCGAAGTCATGTCGATCGTTCCGCTGAGCGACACGCCGTTCACCTTGCCATGAAACGTTAGCTCGATGGAGCCGCCGAGTGGAAATTGATTTTGGCCGGAGAATGTCACCTCATTCTTCGAGATGACGCCAGAGGAGATCGGGATCTGCACTCGTCCGCCCTGCGGATGCGTGAAGGCGAGTGTCCCAGTGAGGGCATCGCCGTTCTGGTTCAGAGTCAATTCAGCGGGGCCCTGCCATTGGTTCTTACCACTCTTCTCGCTCGACTGAATCGACCCCCTCCAGACGCCTGAAACGTTCGTCCGAGAATTGCAGCCGATCGCTAGAACGGGCCGCGCTAATCGAGGCCGCCGCAAAGTCCGAGCCGCAGGGACTCATCCTGTTCGAGGACTTGCACGACCAGACGCTTCGAGCGAACGATTCTGCCGACCAACCCGCGAGTGAACAATCCACAAACTGAAGCAGCAACCCACAAGAATTGGAGGTGCGTCATGTCAAATGACGGCAAAAGCTACACCCATTACGTTGTCTTGAACGAAGTCGTTCTCGGCGAGGCCCGGATCATCGAGAAAGTCAGCGACTGGATCTCCTTGGCGTTCGTAAAACTCAGAGTCAGCGGACCGAAACCGTCAACGTGTTTCGCCTTCGTTAAAAATCAGAGTCTCGTGCCCAAGATCGAGAACTAATCTTCAAAACTCCCACACACGCAAGAACACCCACCTCTCAACTCCTTCCACCTTGCGCGATGGGCGACGTGTCTCACTGTCGCCCATCGCGCGATCCACCCAAGTAACAAAACTCACAAAAGTAAATTGACGATCGTGATTTCTGTGATTGGAGAACGGCAATGCTCCCTGAACCCAATTTCCCGGTTAAGCCTGATGAGTTTGTCGGTCGCAGGTTGCAGATCGACGTTTTCCGCCACGCCTTACAGCAGGGTCTGTCAGCGGGCAGAACCAGTTCGTTCGCGATTCTCGGGGACTGGGGAATTGGCAAGAGCAGCTTGCTATTGAAATTCGCGACTGTGTGCTCCGAACCGGAATTCGCAATTGTTGCCTGTCTTCATATCAGCCTCGAAGGACATTCACGACTATCTCCGGCTAGCCGAAAGCCTCCTCGACAAATTCGCCGAAGCGATGCTCGCCGTCCCGAACCTGCACACCCGTTTGCGGACAGAACTTCGAAATTGGAGGTTCAAGCGAGTCGATCTGGCCGGTTTCGGGCTGGAACGCGAATCCCCGCGCCTGTTCTTGAGTTCAGGAAGCTCCCTTCTGAGACATACGCTCAATGAAGCTTGGCGGCATTTCTTGACGGCTGCCCGACTAAACGGAGCGATCTTCTTTCTGGATGACCTGCAGAACATCACCAGTATCAGCAAAGCCGACCTCGCGCTGACCATCAGGGATCAATTCCAGTCCTTCGGCATCGAAGGCATGAATTACAGCGTCTGTTTCTCGGCCAAGTCCGACTACTTCGCCGACACCAAGGGTCTGGCCGAACCGGCAGCGCGGTTCTATACGAAGCTGTATCTGGAGCCTTTCACACTCGAAGAGACTGTCGAGTACACGCGGTCGGTGTTCGATGTCGCAACGGGAAGCTCCGCAATAATCGCCGCTTGGCTTCACAAGAAGACCCTCGGACATCCGTACTTCCTCGCTTTCGCCTGCAAACACTTGTCTCCTGACGCAAGCCACATTCAGTCACAGAAACTCGAACGAGTTTGGCCCTCGATATTCGATCAAATAGGCCGCGAGAAATTCCGTTCCGATGTCTCGCAGCTCAGCGGGAAAGAACTCCAACTCATACATCAATTCGCCAGCCTCGGCGAGGGCGAGCTTGCGAGTCACCACTTTACGGGGAAATTCCAAACGGAATACTTCGCGCGTCTCGCTGAAAAGGGTCTGCTCGTCCGCACGGGACGAGGACGATACAAGCTTTACCACCCGCTCTTTCGCGAATTCCTACGACAATCAAAGTGAAACCGCGCGCGACAACAAACCCGATGGCAATCCCCAGGACGCGGCGGCCAGCAGGCCGCCGCGTCCGCAGTTCAGCCGAAAGCCACAGGGCGGGAATCCATTCCCTTAACCCATGTGCCCTTGCCCCTTCCCATGTAGCTCCCTTCATCCATTCCCTTTGCTCACACAGCCTCAGAGCCAAACGAAAACTCGATAGAGGTGAGCGTGGTTGAAATCATCTGCTTTCTCTGACGCAAGTGCAGCTAATGCGCTGAATGGAGGAACACAATCTTCCGCTCTGTCGAACTCGCTCTTGGATGTCCGGGCGGCTGCTCATCTGCTTGGGGTATCAACGTCCTGGGTACGACGGCACATCCCAGAACTACCTTGCGTGCGAGTGGGCCGCCTGATCCGCTTCGAGCCGACCTTGCTTTTGCGCCAACTGCAAGGGAAAATACAAAGCGGGAAATCGTTGAAACCGGAAGGGACACTTATGCTTTCTCGGTATCAACGAGGTTACGTTTACCAAACAGGAAGAAAACTGAAAGTGTGGTACGGGATGTTTCGGGAGGATGTTCGCAAACCCGACGGTCAGATTGAAAGGCGGCAACACAACATTCGCCTGGGAACTCTCGCCGAACTTCCTACGAAGAGCGCAGCACGCAATCGTTTGTCGGAGCTTCTGAAAACGTCGCCTGCAAAAGCAGATATGAGTTTTCAGGAATTGGCGGAGAGGTGGGAAAAAGCTGAGGGTTCGACGATGAAGCGGACCACGCTACGCCATCACAAGAACACATTGCGCGCTTACGTGCTTCCGGGATTCGGGGAGCGGAAAATCACCGAAATCAACCGCGAAGATGTCCAGACCTTCCTTGCGGAGCAAGCTCCAAAATACAGCGAGAGCACCCTTCGTAGCATGAGGGTCGTTCTTGGACTGACGCTCGGATGGGCGATCAATTGCGGTTGGCTCGAAAAGAATCCCTGTGCTCGTGTGAAGCTGCCGAAGCGGACGGGCGGACGAAAAGTGATCCGCACGGTCTTAACCGCCAAGCAGGTCAACGCGATTGTGGGGAACCTAAAAGAGCCGTACGCAACGTTGGTTCTGTTTCTCGCAGCATCTGGACTGCGAATCGGTGAGGCACTCGCGATCACGTTGGCGGATTTCAAGAACAATGTGCTGCACGTTACTCGCAGGATTTACGAAGGTGACGTGGACACTGTGAAATCCAAACGCTCAGACCGCAAGCTGCCAATCGATCCAATTCTGATGGCGCGAATAGAGAAGCTCGGAAAAGGCGAGTGGGTCTTCCGTTCCCGGACGGGCACTCCTCTGAATCCAGGCAACGCTCTAAAGCGCCACGTCAGACCGGCTGCCGACAAACTGGGCATTGCGATTGGCGGGTGGCACGATTTTCGTCACACGCTCTCGACAAATCTCCGTCGCTCGGGAGTTCATCCGAAAGTGGTCTCCGACATTTTGGGCCACAACAAGGTGAACCTCGCGATGGACGTTTACGACCGAACGGAATTGCAAGATTTTGTTCAGCCGCTTTCGGTCGTATCCACGGAGTTGTTACGAAATGTTATGAAAAACACCGCAAGGGCTTGATGCGGTGTTGCAAACAATGGAGTTGGTGAGCGCGGAAGGAATCGAACCTTCAACCTACTGATTAAGAGTCAGTTGCTCTGCCAGTTGAGCTACGCGCCCACATTGTGTGGAGTATTACGGCAGGAAGGTACTCAAAAAGTATAACAGCTACCCGCTGCCGTCGTCAGTCCTTCGCGCCACTCGCTGCCCGCACAGCATCCTCCCCGCAGGCCGCCCCGCGCGCGGTGCTTCCCGACCCGTGACTAGGACCCTTTTTTGCCGTAACCTTCCCTTCGCGCTGCCGTATCCATACATGAACGCACAAGGGGCACCCAAGAGCCGCTGAATGGACCGCAACCTGATCGAACGCACTGACGAGGACGTGATGCTCGAAGTCCGCAATGGCGCTGCCGAGACGCTCGGCGTGTTGTTTGACCGCTATCAGACGCCGCTTTTCAATTTTTACTTGCGCCTGACCGGTGACCGCGCTGCCAGCGAAGACCTCGTCCAGGAGGCGTTCTATCGCGTGCTCAAGTACCGGCAGACATATAAACCCGGTACGCCCTTCCGCGCATGGATCTATCAGATCGCGCGCAATGCCCGGGTGGACCGATATCGCAAGCAGAAACCAGAAGTGGAGTTGGAGCCGGAATCGATGCCCGGCGTCGTGCAGATGGACCACGTGGAAGAAGAGCAGCAACACGCACTGTTACGCAAGGCGCTGCTCAAGCTGCCGGAAGAGAAGCGCGAGGTGCTCGTCCTCAGTCGCTATCAGGAATTGAAATATGACGAGATCGCCCGCCTGATGCATTGCGAGGTGAACACCGTGAAAGTGCGTGTGCATCGCGCGCTGGCCGAGTTGAAAGACATCTATGTGCGCCTCGAGAGCAGTCATCGCTCGCGGCGCGGGCCCCAGGAAAGCATAGGGAGTTAGCCATGAACTGCAATGAGCTCGAGGTATTGCTGGCCGATTTTCTGCAAGGTGGATTGAGCGCCGAACAGCGTCCTCTGGTGGAAGCCCACCTCAAGGAATGCGCCAACTGCCAGGCGGACGCCGAGCTATGGCGCCGTATGGGTGAGATGCCGGTTGAGCAGCCCAGTCCGATGCTGCGCCAGCGCTTTGACGCGATGATGGACGCCTTCGAACAAGGCCAATGGGAGCAGATGCAGCGCCGTACGAACTTGCAACCTGCGTCGGCTCCTCGCTTCGGCGGCTTCTTCTCGCTTCCATTCGCGCAGGCTGCGGCGGCCTTGGTGCTGGTGCTCGGCGGTTTCATGGCCGGCTTATACATGGATCGCAACAATGCAGGCGGGCGCGAGATGGACGCCATGCGCGCCGAACTCACCAGCACTCGCTCGGAACTTCGCGGTACGCGGCAACTGGTTGCGCTTTCCATGATGCAGCAGCAATCGGCCAGTGACCGCTTGCAGGGCGTGAGCTACAGCACGCGCATCGAGAAGGCGGATCCCGAAGTATTGAACGCCTTGCTGCACACACTGCGTTATGACAACAGCGTCGACGTCCGCATGGCAGCCCTCGATGCGCTGCGCCGCTACAACGACCAGCCCATCGTCCGCACCGGCGTGTTGGATTCGCTCAAGACGCAGCAGTCGCCCCTCGTCCAGATCGCATTGGTGGATTACATGGTCGAACTGAAGGACCGCAAGGCGGTCGAGAACTTGAAGGACTTTGAGAAAGACCCGAACCTGAATCCGGTAGTGAAGCAGCGCGTGCAGTGGGGCATCACCCAGCTCACCAAGAGCTAGCACCGAACGAGGAACGATGGAGGCATGACCATGAAAAGACTTCGACTCACATGGATGACCGTCACGGCTATCGCAGTTCTCCAAGCTGCCCCCGGACTGCTGCCCACCCCACAGAGCATCGGAAGCAAAGTCTACGCAGCGGCGCGCCATCACGATGATGACAGCGACTTCACGGTTCGTGAAGAACAGACGGTCAAGCAGAGCTATCCCTTGACCACAGCTACAGCGAAGTCGCTCGATGTGAACAACGTCTGGGGCTCGATCGAAGTGGTGGGCACGGATTCGAACCAGATATCGGTGGTCATAAAGAAGACCTATCGGGCGCAATCACAGGCGGCAATGGACAAGGCTAAGAAGGAAGTCACGCTCGAAGCCAACCAGGAAGGGAATGCCGTCAGCTTGTACGTGAATGGCCCCTTCCGCTGCCAGAACCACTGCGAAAGCTGCTGCTGCAATGACGACCGCGACCGCGACCGCTACATCGTCAACATGGACTTCCAGATCCAAGTACCACGTTCCATAGAGTTGACGCTACGGACGGTGAATGAAGGCACGATCAAGGTCCAAGGCGTCGCGGGCGACTTCCATCTCGGCAACGTCAACGGAGACATCGAGATGCTTGACGCGAATGGCTCCGGCAAAGCGAAGACGGTGAATGGCAGCGTGAAAGTGACTTTCGCGGGCAATCCGAAAGCGAATTCCGAGTTCGGGTCCATCAATGGGCCCATCGATCTCGAGTTCCGCCACGGACTCTCGGCGGACTTCCGCTTCAAGAATTTCAATGGCGGCATCTACAGCGACTTCGAACTGTCAGGGATTCCACCGAAACAGGCTTCCACGGAGCGGCACAACGGCCGCTTCGTTTTCCGCACCGACCGCTTCACCGGTGGGCGTGTCGGCAGCGGTGGTCCTGAGATAAGGATAGAGAACCTGAATGGCGACATCCGCGTTCTGGAACGTCATGTGTAACAGGCGTCATACATACATTACTAAGAAGAGAGACATCGAGGACAAGAACATGAAAAACATCATCTACAACATTGCCGCCGGATTTCTGCTCTGTGCCGCAAGCTATGCGCAGGGAGGCGACAAGGTGAACGTGCCGCTCAGCGATCCGGCGCGGCCGGCATCGGTGAAAGCCAGCCTGCTGAACGGCAGCATCACGGTGAAGGGCTATGCCGGCAAGGATGTGGCCGTAGAAGCCCACGTGCGCGACGAAGACCGCGGAGCACGCCAGGGGACGATGAAGCGCGTCCCCATGACCAGCACGGGCCTGGCAGTGGAAGAAGAGAATAATCAGGTCGATATCAGTACCCAGTCGAGCCAGCGTACCGTCGATCTCACCATCTCCGTGCCCTTCAAGAGCAATCTGTACCTGCGCACGGTGAATGACGGTGACATCGTGGTCAGCAATGTCGACGGCGATATTGACGTGAATGACGTCAATGGCGAGGTGACGCTCGCTCACATCTCCGGCAATGCTGTCGCCCACGCCCTCAACGGGCAGGTGAAGGTCACGTTTGACCGCATAACCCCGGGAAAGGCAATGGCGTTCAGTTCGCTGAATGGCGACATCGACGTCACCTTCCCCCCGGACCTCAAGGCGACGGTGAGCATGTCGTCTGACAGCGGCGAGGTGTACAGCGACTTTGACATCGCCATGGAATCCACCGCTCCCAAGATCACCAGCGAGGGCCAGCGCGAAGGCGGCAAGTACAAGGTGAAAGTGGATAAGGCGGTGCGCGGCACGATCAACGGCGGCGGACAGGAGATCCAATTCAAGAACTTCAACGGCGACATCTACATCCGCAAGGGCGGAGGAGTTGCCCCGAAGGCCCAGTAAAGCATCGTTCTCCATTACCTGATCGGCTCGGCGCAGGCTTCGGCTTGCGCCTTTTTTCTTGCGCACGAACGCGCATTTACAATGAACAGCGCATGGACAACAAGGCCATCGCCAATGTGCTGTACGAGACGGCTGACCTGCTCGAGATCGCCGCGCAGGACCCGTTCCGTATCCGCTCGTACCGTCGCGCCGCCGAAGCAGTGGAAGGGTGGTCGCAGCAGGTATCGGAGCTCATCGGTGACGACAAGGCGCTGCTTGCCATCCCCGGCATCGGCAAAGGCATGGTAGCCAACCTGAAGGAGATGTTCTCCACCGGCAAGCTCGCTTTGCACGCCGAGCTGCTTAACAAATATCAGCCGGGCATGCTGGAGTTGCTGAAGATTTCCGGTTTGGGCCCCAAGACCATCACCCTGATCTGGGACGCCTACCAGGTCAGCGACATTCCCGGGGTGGAGAAGCTGGCTCGCGAAGGGAAGATCCGCACTCTGCCGCGCATGGGCGAAAAAGCTGAGACCAAGATACTCAAGGGGATTGAAGACTATCGCCGCGTCTCCGGCCGGTTCCACCTCGACGAAGCCGACCGCACCGCGGCCGCGTTGATCGAGCGCCTCACGGGCCTTAAGGGTGTGGAGAAAGTCACTCCGGCCGGATCACTGCGGCGCGGGCGCGAGACCGTCGGCGATCTCGATCTGCTGGTCACGGGAAAGGGATGCTGTGCCGATTCGCCGCATCGTATCGCCATTATCGAGAACATCCTCGCTTTCCCCGGCATTACCGAGACGCTAGCGAAGGGTGAGAACAAAGTCAGCTTCAAGCTGCGTAGCGGCATGCAGGTAGACATCCGTCTTTTGCCGCCGGACTCTTTCGGCGCCGCACTTCAATATTTCACCGGCTCAAAGAACCATAACGTGACCCTGCGCCAACGCGCCCTGAAGATGGGCTTCACCTTGAACGAATACGGGCTCGCAAAGGTGAAGGACAACAAAGTCGTCGCCAGCAAGACCGAGGAAGAGATCTACAAGAAGCTGGGCCTTGCTTACATCGAACCCGAACTGCGCGAGAATTGCGGCGAGATCGAAGCCGCCGCAGACGGCAAGTTGCCCGCCCTCATCACTCAGAAAGACATTCAGGGTGACGTGCACATGCACACCGTCGCCACCGACGGGCGCAACACCATCGAAGAGATGGCCGAAGCCGCACGCGACCGCGGATACAAATACATGGCCATTACCGACCACTCCAAGAACCTGGCCATGGCCAACGGACTCGATGACAAGCGCGCCGTCGAACACATCAAGCGCATCCGCAAAGCCGGCAAGGAGATGGAGGGCATTCGCGTGCTGGCCGGCATCGAGGTGGACATCCTCCAGGACGGCGACCTCGACCTCTCGGACGACGTTCTCGCGCAGATGGACGTCGTCATCGCCAGCATCCACTCACATTTCGCCCAGGATCCCGCCAAGATGACCGATCGCTTGCTCAAGGTACTTGCGAACAAGCATGTCTCCATCCTCGGTCATCCCACTGGACGCCTGTTGTTGCGTCGCGAGGGATACAGCTTTGACATGGCGGCCATTTTGACTGCCGCGGCGAAGAACAGGATCGCCATGGAACTGAACGCCTATCCGGATCGTCTCGACCTGCGCGACCTGCATCTGCGTATGGCGCGCGAGCGCGGCGTGAAGATCGTCATCAATACGGACGCGCACCACACCACCCACATGGAGAAGATCCGCTACGGCATCCTGCAGGCGCGACGCGCGTGGCTCACCAAGGCGGACGTGCTCAATACGTTGCCGCCGGACAAGTTCGTCAAGGCCATGAAGCGCGCCTGAATGTCGCCTTCCGGCGCGCAGCTCGCGGTCGCGCAAGCTTGTTACAATCGTGCGGCTGAAAAGCAGCATCTCACGTTACAGAGGTGATCATGTCCAGCGCGCCCAGCTTCCTCAACCCACCGCCCTCTGACAACAAGCGTGATGTGCCGCTGCTTGCCCCGATCCTCATTGGAGTGTTCGTTCTCGCGCTGGTCGGATTGATGTGGTTGCAATTCCACAAAGCCGCCACCAGTGAAGTCGGCACGCTCTCCATCACCGGCGTGAAGGCGGTGGAACTGAGCAATCACACCAGCGTGCTGGTTGTGATAGAGATGAAGATCAAAGACCTTGACGAGCAACCGCTTACAGTCTTCAGTGTGGAGACCACCGCCAAAGCCGGCGGCAAGGAGTATTCCGATTCGCCAGCCTCGGTGGTCGAGCTGCCGCGCTACTTCCAGGCGTTCCCTGAGATCAGATCAGACGCCACCCCTCTGGCCACTGACAGCAAGATCAAGCCGAATGAAGAAAAAAATGTAGTGGTGGCGGTCAGTTATCCCCTGACCAGGGACGCGTTCGATAAGCGCGAAAGTTTGCAGGTGAAGGTGAACTTCCGCGAGCAGAAACCCATCGTCGCCAAGCAGTAGTCAGTTCGGCCGTTCGGGATCATTCTGCGGATACAAAGTCTCTATGGGCTTGCGTCCGGCAAAGCCTTCGTTGAGTCCGTGCCAGTGCTTCACCTCGTGGCCTTCGCCGAACTTCCAGCACAGCAGCACCGTCTCTCCATTCACCTTGCAGGGGAAATCCAGCAGCCCGATGTCGATGTCTTTCACCTGCACCCCGGTCGCATGGATCTCGGCGATCGCGTCCTTCACCCGCTGCATCGCCTTTTCGCGCTCCGCTTTGCGGCGCGCGACTGCTTCAATATCCAGCAGCGTGCCGCCGTTCAGGAAGATCTTGTGGCTAAGGTCAGAGAATTCGCGGTCGATCGCCTCGATCAGTGTCTTGCCGTCCATCGCCTGCTTCAGCAGTGACTCCAGGATAGGCAGCAGCATGTTGGCTTCGTCGAGTTTGAAAGTTCGTTCCACCGTTTGCCCTAGACCGCCTTGGCCAGTACCGCACCGCCGCGGATGTCGAGCATACGTTCCAACGCCACCCGCGCCCATTGTTTCACTTCGTCCTCAACGACGATACGGTTCACCACGTTGCCTTGGGCCAGGTTCTCGAGCGCCCAGCACAAGTGCTGTGGGGAGATGCGGAACATCGTCGTACACAGGCATCCCGTGTTATCCAGCGACATCACCAGCTTGTCCTGTGCCGCCATCTCCTTGGCCAGGCGGTTCACTAGGTGGATCTCCGTCCCGATGGCGAACTTCGTCCCTCTCGGCGCCTCGCGCACGATCTTCAGGATGTTTTCCGTCGACCCCAGCGCGTCCGCCTTTTGGCAGACCTCCCAGCGACATTCGGGATGGACCACCACTTTGATCCCCGGATGCTTTGCGCGCACCTTGTCAATATGTTCCGGCAGGAACCGCTGGTGCACCGAACAATGTCCCTTCCACAGGATGACGCGCGCCTTGCGCAGCCGTTCCGGCGTGTTGCCACCCATGATCTGGAACGGGTCCCAGACTGCCATATCTTCGCGCGGGATTCCCATGGCGTAGGCGGTGTTGCGCCCGAGATGCTGGTCGGGCAGAAAGAGGACTTTCTTCGCGCGCTCGAATCCCCAGCGGAATGCGCCATCGGCATTCGACGAAGTGCACACCAGCCCGCCGCGCTCGCCGCAGAAGGCTTTGATGGCGGCGGTCGAGTTCATGTAGGTCATCGGCACGATGCCCTTGCCGGAATCATCGGTGATGCCCAGCTTCACCAGTTGCTCCCAGCAATGTTCCACCTGGGATATCTCCGCCATGTCCGCCATGGAGCAGCCGGCGTTGAGGTCCGGCAGGATCACCTGCTGCCCACTGCGTCCCAGCACGTCTGCGCTCTCCGCCATGAAGTGGACGCCGCAGAAGACGATGAACTCCGCTTTCGAGCGCGCGCCCGCCATCGCCAGCTTGTAGCTGTCACCGGTGATGTCCGCAAAACGAACGACTTCATCGCGCTGGTAGTGGTGGCCCAGGATGAGCAGGCGATCGCCAAGCGCGCGCCGCGCCGCGGCGATGCGGGTATCCATGGAATGGTCAGGTTCCGAAAGGTAGTCTTCCAGCGGACACGCCGCCGGTTCAGCCAAGGCTGTGGTCATCTTCGATTCCGCCTTCAGTCCTGCGCGCCCAGCGCGCGGACGGAGATGTTGAAAGCATCCGCCGGCTCCAGTGATCACGCTGCGTTGCGAAACGCCCTGACCACGGGGTTGTTGAAGCTGACAGTCCTACTTTGATTCGATGCGCTGCCCTTGCCGAGGACTCAAGCAAGCGCTGAGATGTAGCGCAGGGAACTAAGGTGATTATACGGCGCAGTGCGCGCGCAAAACAACAAACCCAGCCGTGAGGTAGTGTCTCAGTTTGAATTCTTTATCTCGGAAGCAGCGGTTTGAAGCGCATCTGCCAGTTTGAGAGCATCTTGGGGCTTGAGGTACACGTCGGCAGAGTGTTTTGGATCACCCAAGCAATCAACGATAAGCTGCACACTGGCGTGACCCCTAATTACCAATAAGCTCATCTCGCCCTTGCCTTGGTTCTCCATCGTAGTGATACTAAGAATAGTTTTCATTTCATCACCCTCATGCGGCCAGTAGCGCGATTTCTTCCAAAGACCATACGTGATCGGCCAATCCTGCCGCCATTGCTGGGGTAACTCTCAGGGTCTTGTGAATACGGGCAAAATTGTAATGAATGAAGTGTAGTGCGACTGCCGCTGCATGGTTCTCCAGCTTCTTAGAGAAGCCGTTAGTAAGCCTAGTAAATCGACGCATCCCCATTCTCATAGTCAGATTCTGGCGTTCCACATAAGACGTGCTTACGTGCTTAGGATCGGGATTGCCGCTGACCGCCTTCATATCGCATCCGATACACGTTGCCGGAGAATAGCGTCTCGCTTCTTCGTCCAGCGGCGCGCCATAAACCTTTTGCAACTGAGCGTAATCGACATCCATTCCGAACGCACCTTCTACCGCTTCCAGATAGCCCTTATGCCCGTCCGTCGTTACTTGGACGCGCCCTTTAATACGATCCGCGCAGTCCTGCATGAACATCTTTGCCCAAGCTGCATCGCGGCCACCGACCAGATAGCTCACGCACAGTTTCGTATCAGCATCGATTCCCGTCCAAGTCCAAACATCGCCCCAGCCCTGAGCTTTCTGCTCTAGAGTAGCGTTCTTTTTCTTCGCGCCAACAAAGCACCAAATCTCATCACACTGCAAACGGCGAACGCGCAGATTGTTCACGTTCTCATCGTGAAATTTTGCCGCGCCATCGGCAACATCGATCAGCAACTTGGTTACGGTGTTGATGGAAACATCAGCCAGACGGCTAGTGGCCCTCAGGCTGTTGCCTTCGACCAGCATCCCGATTATCTGAGCACGTTTCGCAAGAGGCAGGCGATTCATAATGAAGCTAGGTTAAAGGGGCAAAGAGTATTTGTCAAGCATAAAGTTCAGTTTAACGCATGACCGTAATCAGCTATTGACATGTTCTGTAGCTGTGCTAAACTGGGCTTGCTCTGACGAACCCTCTCCAAACCTATGGAGATTACATATACGGACAAGAGGCTGTCTCTTGTCGAAACAGATCGAGCTTTTGAAACCCGATTGCCTCCGGCAGTCATTGAATCAATGCGTAACAAAGTGCGCTTTCTAAAGAACGCGCCAGATGAGCGGTCGCTAAGAAGCTGGAAAAGTCTGAACTACGAGAAGCACGAGAACGGTGAAAGGTCGATTCGCTTGAACGACCAATTCCGCCTCATGTTCACCATTGACACCGAGACCAAGCCGAACCGTATCACGGTCTTGCGCGTATGGGATCACTCGTGAAAGGGGAAGATATGGCGACTGAATATCCGACTTGGGTTAAACACCCCGGTTTTTACATTAAGGAAGAAATGGATGCTCGGAACTGGAGTCAGCGTGATCTCGCGTTCATTCTTGGAGTTCCCGAGCAGGCTGTAAACGTGATTCTCAGCGGCAAACGTGGAATTAGTCCGGACATGGCTCGTGCGCTAGGTGATGCGTTCGATGTTCATCCGGACTTGTTCCGGAATCTCCAAACCGATTATGAAATGGCACAGTCGAAAGACCCTAAGCCAACTATCAAGCTGCTGGGGCAAATGCAGCTGAACTATCCAGTGCGCGAGATGATTAATCGGGGTTGGATACAAGCGACAGAAGCGGACTTGTTGGAAGAGCAACTTGTCCGCTTTTTCAAAGTGAAGAGTCCGCAAGAAATTCCATATATGGCTCATGCCGCTAAAACAACGAAGAGCAAGTACGAAGAGAAGGACATACCAGCTGCCCAACTGGCATGGCTATTCAGGGTAAAACAAATAGCGGCGGGGTATAGCGTTGGCAAGTATTCAGAGAAATCGCTTCGAGAGGCTTTGCCCAAACTCGAAGGGATGATGCTCAACCCAGAAGATGTCCGGCTTGTTCCCGGCATCCTCACGGAATGCGGAGTCCGCTTGGTCTTCGTAGAAAAGCTGCCTAATGCAAACATTGATGGTGTGTGCTTTTGGATCGACAAGACTTCGCCTGTAATTGGCATGTCTTTACAGCGGGATACCATTGACAATTTCTGGTTCGTGTTGAGACATGAAATCGAGCACGTACTTCAGCGACATGGACAAGGGCAGGACATGGAAATGATCGACACTGATGTTCAGTCAGGAAAAGGAACGGGTAAACCAGAAGACGAACGTGCTGCAAACGCCGCCGCTGCGGACTTCTGTGCGCCTCAACAGAGGCTCGACACATTCATGATTCGCAAGCATCCGTTCTACTACGAGAGAGATGTGATTGCCTTTGCCAGATTGGCTCATCGACATCCGGGCATCGTAGTTGGACAAATGCAAAAGAGAATGAGCGATTACAAGTATCTCCATCGGCATCTCGCAAAAGTCCGACAATTCATTTTGGCGGGTAGCGGTGCAATTACCGATGGCTGGGGCCACGCACTGAGAATTTCGCTATAAACAGGAGTGTAGCCGTGACAAAAGATGAGAAATACCAGCAACTCTGGCATCGGTTCGATGCTGACCAGAATCATCGCCCTATCGGTACTCGGGAAGCCGTCGATTGGGCGATTGAAGAAGGGCTGCTGGAAGAACCACCGCCAGATGATCCGCGTGAGAAACTTGCGACCGAAATGGCGAAAGCCTTGCGCTCCGAAATGCAGACAGATTCCCAAGGTCGCCGTTATCGGGTGAACCATGCTGCCAGGATTTCGGAACATGGGGTACAGTCCACGTTCTGGGCTGACATGCGCTATGCTCCGCATGACCACATGGAAAGGGCATTTGGGCAACGCCGGGAGCAGGTAGTGGGTGATCTTGTCCAGCTTAAAACCGATGTGGACGTCTATAACGATTTGACGGTGGGAAAGAATCCCCCCTTCCAGCTCGTTCTAGACATGACGTGGGATGTAGCGGAGAAGATTGAAGCGCAGAAGATTCCGCCTAAGCGTACTTCGGTTGCTTAATCGCGTTTTCTCCAACGTGCAGAGGCAGCAGTTCTAGCAATCTCTGCACGTTGCTCTGCGGTCAAGTGTGCGGCTCTAGCTTTGCCACCTTTCAGTCCGCCGCTTCGGCCACGAACCGAGGCGGCTCTCTTTTTTGGGGAAATATCATCCGGCGCATCGCCAGTGGCTATATCTAGAATCAGTTTGGCGAGTTGGTTAGGATCGCGTGGACGTTTCGGCATACCTGTATCCTGCCACATCCCGTCACTTCCCACCATAGCCCGTGAATTCAAACTGAGACACTACCAGCCGTGATGGCTGGGTCAGAGTCTTTGCCAGTGAAGCAGTGATTCAAGTACAGGCCGAGGTTGCCGGCGAGTCGGTTTCCGGGAGCGGCTTCCCGGTACTCCGGCCTGCAAGAGCGTCAAATCCTTCTTTTCTTGTCGAGGATCAGGGGGTTGCGCGGGTGACGTTCTCAGCCTGTGGGCCTTTTTGCCCTTGGCCGATATCGAACTCCACGTCGTCACCCTCCTGAAGGCTTTTGTAGCCTTCAGTCTGGATGGCGCTGTAGTGCACAAAGACATCCGGTCCATCTTCGCGTCCGATGAATCCGAATCCTTTGGCGTTGTTGAACCATTTCACTTTGCCCTTAACACGAGACATCTTGCGTCCCTCCGTACAGTGGGAGGAGCGGCTGTCTAGCTACCACTTCCAGGACCCATTGGGAATTAGCCAAGCCAGTTACAGGACGTGCATTTTTACCGGCCCGGCATAGTGCCGGCAGGAAAAACGTCGTTGGGGAACTTGGTCAGGCGTTTTAACCAGTGTGCAACACTCATCCGCTGTTGTCAACTTAGTTAACAATATCGCGAGGGTTACCTACCAGCCGCGCGATTATATCCAAACCAGAGCAGCCCGCACATGGTTTTCGCATCGCAGATGCGCTTTTCGTACACCATTTTGACCGCTCGGCTCAGCGGAAAGAACCGCGCCGTGATCTGCTCATCCTCTTCCGGCTGCGCAGCGCCGGCGATGAGGCCGGTGGCGAGATAAGCGTCCATGGTCTCGTCGAGAAATCCGGGACTGGCATAGAAACGGAACATCCGCTTCCACTTGCGCGCGCGGAACCCCGTCTCCTCCAGCAGTTCGCGCTTGGCCGCCGCCAGCATGTTCTCCCCGGGATCGATGCGCCCCGCAGTGAGCTCCCAGAGCCGCGCGCTGGCGGCATAGCGATATTGCTCGATCAGCAATATCTCGGGATCACGTGCGTTCACGTCCTTCACCGGTAGGACCACGATCGATCCGCTGTGGCGGATGACGTCACGCCGCCCTTTGTATGCGCCTTCCTGCACCATGTCAGTGAAGACCTGGAAGACCGGTCCGTCATAGACCAGCTTGGACGACAGCAGCTTCACATTCTTTTGTGTCGGGCGGAACAGCTTACGCTTTGCGGCGCGCTTGACCATGACAAGCATGATATCGCCATCACATGCGTCTTTCTGAAGACGGTGGCATCTGTTTTAATGCCCTAGCGGCAAACTCTCATGGCAAGGCGTCCATCCATCGCGATCGTCGGCTCGGGGAATGTGGCCCACGCCTTCGCCCGCGGTTTGAAAGCCCATGGATATGCCATCGCGGCCATCCTGTCCCGCCATCGTGCCGCGGCATTGGCGAAAGAAGTAGGGAGCTCCGCCAAACAAATAGGCAAGGATGTTGTGACGGCGGACCTCTACCTGCTTTGTATCAGCGACGACGCCATCGCATCGGTCGCCAAGCTGTTGGCCCGCGGCGGAGATTGGCGAGGCAGGGTCGTCATTCACACCAGCGGAGCCCTGACTTCACGGGAACTCGACGCACTCAAGCGCAAGGGCGCATCGGTCGCTTCCATGCATCCGATGAATACCTTTGTGCAGTCATCGCGCACGCCGATCGAGGGCACAGCGATGGCCATTGAGGGCGATAAGCCCGCGATGCGCGCCGCGATGGCGCTGGCTCGCGGCCTGAAGTGTCCGGCATTCGAGATCTCGGCAAGGGGCAAGCCGCTGTATCACGCGATGGGTTCGTTCTTCTCGCCGCTACTCATCTCTTTGCTGGAGACCGGCGAGCGCATCGGCATGAAGGCGGGAGTGAAAGCACCGCGCGCGATGATGCTGAAGATACTGCATCGCACCATTGCGAACTATGGCGACTTCGGGCCAGATGGCGCTTTTTCCGGTCCGCTGCGCCGTGGCGACGTCCGTACCATCGCCCGCCACCTGGAAGCGTTGAAAAGAGTGGACGGTGCCAGAGAGATCTATCGCGCCCTTGCCGCAAATGCGGTCAAGCGGCTTCCCGCGCAGAAGCGGGCTCGATCCAAGCGCCTGTTAAAGCCGTAGCTATTTTCCGGCCTTGCCCAGCAGATGACCAAGCTTTTCCTTCTTGGTCTTCAGGTATTTGCGGGTGTTGTCATGGACTTCCACCTCGCACGGAACGCGCTCCACGACCTTGATGCCTGCGCTCTCCAGCGCCGACACCTTTTGCGGATTGTTTGACAGCAGCCGCACCTGCTTCACCCCCAACGCGCTCAGGATGCCCGCCGGCATCTCGAACTCGCGATGGTCGGCGCGGAACCCCAGCTTCTCATTGGCTTCGACCGTGTCCAGTCCCTGGTCCTGTAGCGCGTACGCTTGCAGCTTGGCCATCAGGCCGATGCCGCGGCCTTCCTGCTGCTCATAGACGAGCACGCCTGAACCTGCCTCCGCGATCATCTTCAGCGCCATCTCCAGCTGCTGGCGGCAATCGCAGCGCAGCGAGCCGAACACATCCCCGGTCAGGCACTGCGAGTGGATGCGTACCAGCGGCGCCGTCTTCTTGAGGTCGCCCATCACCAGCGCCACCGCTTCTTCCGCGCGGCGCTCGCGCACCCCGTCCGCCACTCCCCGGAAGCCGAGGATGCGGAAGTGTCCCCAGCGCGTGGGAAAGTCGGCTTCTGCGAGCTGTTGCACCTTGGCAGACATGCTTTCATTATACGGAGTCGCAGGCGACGCATCTTCCCGCGCGCTATCTGTGATTGAATAGCGCTGTGGATCAGAAGTTCATACTCATCACCATGCTGGTGAAGCTTGGCGCCAGCGCTGCCATCAGCAGCGCGCTCGTGCGCAGCTATGAGTTCCACTCCCGGCTCTTCCGCGAAGACCGGCGCAGCATCGCCGACACCATCATCCTCACCTTTGCCATCAGCGTGCCTTACGGTTTGGGTGTGCAGGTGCGGCACAACGTCAAGAACTTCGTTGCCGCTGACATGGGACTCGAAGGCACCATCATCATGGGCGTCATCGGAGGCCCCTGGGCCGGCCTGCTCGGCGGCGCGCTCGTGGCCTTGCCCGCCGTCATCCATGGTGAATACATCACGCTTCCGTTCAACATGCTCGCCGGCCTCATCGCCGGTTGGCTGCGCGGCCTGGCGGACAAGTGGGCGGACAAGGAAGACATCTGGTCCTTCTCCCCCTTCATCGACCTCACCATCTTCCGCTGGATCAAGCGCAATATTCCCAAGCCGCGCATGGATTGGCAGATCGCTTTCTTTGTCGTCATCCTGCTGCTTGAGTTCGCGCGCATGCAGTTGAACCTGTTGTTCCCGGGAAGGATCTTCGCCACTTATAGCTCCGAATTCTGGCTGTTCGTGGCCATCTCACTCACGACGGTGATGTGTGTCGGCATTCCGCTGAAGATCTGGAACAACACCCGCATCGAGTTGCGCCTCGAAGAGCAGAAGAGCCTTTTGTTGCAGTCGCGTCTGGACGCCCTGCAGAGCCAGATCAATCCGCACTTCCTGTTCAACACGTTGAATTCCGTCTCCTCGCTGGTGCGGGTTGACCCGGACACCGCCCGCGAGATGATCGTCAAGCTCTCCAATATCCTACGGTCGTTGCTGCGCAAGCACGACGCCTTCTCTGACCTGCACGAAGAGGTCGCATTCATTGACGATTACCTCGACATCGAGGTCATACGCTTCGGCCGCGACAAATTGCGGGTGCACAAGGAATTGGAAGAAGAGACGCTGGCCTGCATCGTGCCCAGCATGCTGCTGCAGCCGCTGGTCGAGAACAGCATCAAGCACGGGCTCGCGCCCAAGATCGATGGAGGTAGTATCACGCTGCGCAGCCGGCTGGTGGACGGCAAGCTCATCGTCCAGGTGCAGGATGACGGCGTCGGGACCGCACGCAGCGGTACGGTCATGCCGGATCCGAACAGCACCCATCTGGGCGGCATCGGCATGAGTAACGTCGCCGAACGCCTCAAGGTGCTCTATGGGGACGCTGCCAAGATGAACATCACCACGCCGGAATCAGGCGAAGGGACGCTGGTGACCATCGAGTTGCCCATCCTCGAGACCGAGCTGGCTCGCTCGGCGGCCGACAAGATCTACGAAGAACGCTCCAGGACGCGCGCGTAGAACTCTTCATACTTGCCGATGATGCTGCTGGCGCAAAAACGTGACTGCGCCTCAAAGCGCGCCAGTTCGCCCATGTCTCGCAGCTTCTTCTCATCGCCCAGCACTTCCAGCGCGTACTGAGTCATGGAAGTCACGTCGCCGACTTCAGCGAGATACCCCGTCTTGCCGTGTTCGATCAGTTCGGGCACCCCACCCATGTTGGTGCTGATGGCGGGCACCTTGCACGCCATGCCCTCAAGCGCTGCCAGCCCAAATGATTCCAGTTCGCTCGGCATCAGCATCAGGTCCGCGATGGCCAGCTTGTTCTGCACCTCATCCGTCTTGCCCAGGAAGAAGACGCGGTCCTTCAGCCCGTATTTCTTCACCAGCCATTCGGCTGCGGACCGGTCCGGTCCGTCGCCCATCATGATGAGCTTCGATGGGATCTGTTTCTGCACGCCGCGGAATATCTCGATCACGTCGCGCACCCGCTTCACCGGTCGAAAATTCGACAGATGCACCAGGATGCGTTCCTCCGGCTTCGCATATTCCGCCCGGTCTTCGGCGCTCGCACCATCGCGCCGGTAGAGGTCGCAGTTCACGAAGTTGTAGATCACGTCGATGGGACTCTGTACGTCGAACTCCTGCACCGTGCGGTCGCGCAGATACCTCGAGATGGCGGTGACTCCGTCACTCTGCTCGATGGAAAAACGCGTGATGGGAAGATAAGAGCGGTCGAGGCCGACCAGCGTGATGTCAGTGCCGTGCAGCGTGGTCACGAACGGAAGTTTGCGCCGCATGCCGTTCCGCGCTGAAGCCAGCATCTGCTTGGCGAGGTAGGCGCTGACCGAATGCGGGATGGCGTAATGGACGTGTAGCAGGTCCAGCCCGTAAACATCAGCCACCTCGCCCATGCGCGTGGCCAACGCCAGGTCATAGGGCGGATATTGGAACAGCGGGTACTGCGAAACGCTCACTTCATGAAAGTGGATGTTCTGGTGCGGCTCGGTCAGCCGTATCGGCTGCGAATACGCGATGAAGTGCACCTCATGGCCGCGCTGAGCAAGCTCGATCCCGAGCTCGGTCGCGACCACGCCGCTGCCGCCATAGGTGGGATAACAGGTGATGCCTATCTTCATCAGGTATTCAGTGTACGCAACCCATCTTCGATTGCCTCATCTGCCCCGAAGATTCAATTTATAGGCCCGATTCAGAGCTGCCCGAAGTGGATCAACTCGATGCCGGCATCGTCCAGCACCTTGCGGCTGCGCTCTGAGGTGAGCACCTGTAACTCCTTTTCCCGCGAAGCCCGCAGCCGCGTATGGACGCGCTGCAAACGCGCGTCATTGTAACCGGGATGGCACACGAACTCCCACGTCCCCTCGGGGATGGAAGCGATGATCGTGTCAAACAACTGCTGGTCCAGGCCGCCAGTGGCGATGATGCCGAAGGTTCCGTCCGTCGTCTTCAGCCCAGCAGCGGATGCATCCCGCTGGAAGCTGTCAGCGTAGTAACGCAGCGCCTTCACCTCGCTGTAACGGACCCAGAAGCGCGGACGCCGCAGCACCTGCGAGAAGGCCACCACCTTGACCGGGGCGAACGGATTGCGCACCGCCCGGATGCCGTATTCACGCGCCGTCTGCAGCAGCGGACGCAGCACCTGCGGGAACATATGCGTATGTTTGTGCGAATCGAAATGTGTCACCGTGATGCCCGCTTCGCGCAGCTTGATGAACTGTGCTGCTGCTTCACTGGCGATATGTCCCGGCAACAGCCGCTTGCCGATGGCCGCGCGCGCGAAGCTCATCAGGCTGCCGCGAAAGCCGCGCTGGTCCTTGCCCAGCAGGGAAGCGATCGACCCCGGAGAAGACAACGGCGTGTCATCCACCAGCGTCACATGGCATCCGACTCCCAGCCCGGTGTTCTGCTTGGCCAGGTGCACCGCTTCGCTGAAAGCCGCCGAAGTCGCCATCAACGTGGCCGAGGTCACCACGCCTAGTTTGTGGCATTGGCCGATGGCTTCATTCACGCCGGGTGTGAGCCCGAGATCGTCCGCATTGATGATCAGCCGCCGTTTGGCCATACTTCATTTGTAATCTGCGCCGCCGGTTTTGGGTAGGCAGGGGAGTCCCAGAAAATAGGCCCATCCTCGCCGGCTGCCACCCGTTTGCCGCCATTTTTGCTGCTAAACTGAATGCTGCGGGGCGGTTAGCTCAGTTGGTTAGAGCACCTGCCTTACAAGCAGGGGGTCGCAGGTTCGAGTCCTGCACTGCCCACCATTTTTCGCCCGCCAACCGGCTGGAACGGTGTAAAATATGCCCTTTCCACAGGCATCCATTTAAGCCTGGTTCGCCACTAACTTAGGCGTAAGTCTCACGTCCCGGCCCGTACTGCATTCGATTCCAGCACGACTCCTCTAGGGAGGCATATCCTGTGAAAGCCATCCTCTTTGTTGACGACCATGAAGTGCTCGCCCGCCTGAGCTGCGAGATCCTGGAGATGCAAGGCTACCGTGCCGTCAGCGCCTACAGCGCCGCTGATGCCCTCGAGAAATTCGATAAGGACGAATTCGACATCCTGGTCACTGACTTCCGCATGGAAGGCATGAACGGCCTGGAACTTGCCAAGAAGGTGCGCGAAAAGTCGCCGGCCACTCCGGTCATCATCGTCACCGGCTACGGTCCGATCGACGGCAGCAAGGACCTGACGGTCCTGCAAAAAGACAATCTGTTCCCTGAACTGCTCGACAAGATCAAGTCTTACCTGGGCGATGGCGAAGCCAAGCCCAGCACCAGCGCGCTCGCCAGCTAAGCGCCGGACATATAGGTACCGAAGCGAGGGCATCTGCCCTCGCTTTTTATTTGCTCTTCCTAAGCGTGATCACTACGGATTTTGACACCGGCGTGTGGCTCTTGTCCGCTTTGTAGCCCACGGGTACCAGCACATTTGCCTCGGGGAAGTAGGTCGCCGCGCATCCGCGCGGGATGGCATACGGCACCGCGAACCACTCGCGCGCCACGCGCTGCTCACCCTGGTAGTGGCTGGTGATGTCGAGCTTGTCGCCCTTCTTCCAGCCATTGGCGCCCATGTCATCTTCGTGCAAAAACACCACCCGCCGCCCGTTGTGTATCCCGCGATATCTGTCCTCCAGCCCATAGATGGTCGTGTTGAACTGGTCATGCGAACGGATGGTCATCATCAGGAACTGTCCCGCCTTCAATCCGTGGTCAGGGATCGGATGCACGGTGAAATTCGCCTTGCCGTTCGCCGTAGGGAAGCGTCCTTCGCGCGGTGCATTAGGAAGGTAGAATCCGCCGGGCTTGCGCACGCGCGCGTTGTAATCCTCGAATCCCGGCACCGTGCGCTCGATAGCATCGCGGATGCGGTCATAGTTCGCCGTCATCCCCGCCCAGTCCACTTTCCCCGACGAACCATTCTTGAGGGTTGCCTGCGCCAGCCGGGCCACGATCTGCGGCTCGCTCAGCAGATGTTCCGACGCAGGCTCCAATCTCCCGCGAGACGAATGCACCACGCCCATCGAGTTCTCCACGCTGACAAACTGCTCACCCGAGGCCTGCACATCTTGTTCCGTCCGCCCCAGGCAGGGAAGGATCAGCGCCGTCTTCCCCGTGACCAGGTGCGCTCGGTTCATCTTCGTGGACACATACGCCGTCAGCCGGCAATTGCGCAGTGCCTGCGCGGTGTACTCCGTGTCCGGGGTAGCAGAGAGAAAGTTCCCGCCCATGGCGAAGAATACGTCCGCCTTGCCCGCATGCATCGCTTCGATTGACGCGACTGTGTCATATCCCTTGTTCTGCGGCGGCTGGAACTGGAACTCCCGCACCAATGCATCATGCAGCGCCGGTTTGAGCTGTTCCCATATGCCGACGGTGCGGTCACCCTGCACATTGCTGTGTCCGCGCACCGGGCACACCCCCGCTCCCGGCTTGCCAATACTGCCGCGCAGCAATAAAAAGTTCACGATCTCTTGAATGGTGGCCACCGCATTCTTGTGTTGCGTAAGCCCC
>JADMIO010852370.1_pt1 | contig 34379 bp, 30 predicted proteins | sample 8958161 | NCBI WGS metagenome assembly JADMIO01 (sample SAMN16585339, study PRJNA669376) | soil metagenome | isolation source: Crop rotation soil | place: USA: Cullars Rotation, Alabama | collected 2011
GCCGCGACTTCAAGTCACGTGAATTCCAAGCTTCGGATCCCACTGTGCTGGAAAGCGATCGATCGTGGCGAGGGCGATCAGCTGCTTGAGCGTCGGCGACCACGTCGTGCTCGTCGCTCGCCCCACCCGCCGGCCGCTCTTGTAGACCGGGACGTGCACGCGCGACGCCGTCGTGGCGACCTGCGTCGGCAGCCGAAGCGCGCCATACAGCGATTCGACGGCATCCCACGAGATCTCGAGACCGACGATCTGCCGCTTCGGTCCCGTCCGGCGTTCCGCGGCGAGGGCCGCACGGCCCACGAACGGGCCCTTGTCAGTCGCCACGAGGCGTCCGAGTCCCATTTCGTACGGCGTGTACCGCTGCGCCTCGATGAGAGACTTCTTGCTGCCGTTGAAGTCCACGTCGATGAGCAGCAGCCCCGCCTCGATGCGCGCGACGTCGAGCGCCAGCATGCCCGCGGGGTGGATATCGAACGGCCGGCCGCCCGTCATCAGCGCGTCCCAGACACGGAGCGCCTCGTCCCAGGGCATCCACAGCTCGTAGCCGAGATCGCCCGTGTAGCCGGTCCGCGAGATGTGAACGGGCACGCCCGCGATCTCCCCACGGGTCATCCTGAAGTACTTCAAGCCGTCGACGTTCGCGTCGGCCACCGCGCGCAGGACCCGCGCCGAGGTGGGTCCCTGCAGGGCGAGCGCGGCGACCTGTTCGCTGACGTCCTCGATCCGCACGTCGAGGCCCACCGCATTCATGCGGAACCAGCGCAGGCTCGGATCCGCCGCCGTCCAGCGCCATACGTGCTCCTCGAGGCGCGTCACCGTCCCGTCGTCCACCACCTTCCCGCGCTCGTCGCACCACGGCGTGTAGATCACCTGGTCGACCGCCACCTTCGTGGCGTCGCGGGTGATGACGCGATCCACGAGACGCGTCGCGTCAGGCCCCCTGACCAGGTACTTGTAGAGCGGCGAGACGTCGATGATTGCCGCTGCGTTCCGGATCGCGTTGTACTCGTGCTCGTGGTGTGCCTCGAACGCGCTGACCGCGTAGTACCCGGACCACTCGCGGAAGTTGAGACTCTCGCAGAGTGCCAGCGTTCTCGGATGAAAGGCAGTGCCAACGGGCATCTCGCGGGATTTTCTGACAGAACCGCATCGGGGCTCAAGAGGGCACGAGGGCTTGAGGGCTCAAGGCTGAGGGCTCAGAGGGCTCGAGGGCCTGAGAGCGCTCGGGAGGGCCCACGGGCTCGATCCCGGGAGAAAGTTGGACGAGGGCTTCCGGGCCTGATGGCGAGGGGTCGGTTGAAGTCGCTTTCAGATTCTCCGCGCATGCCTGCCGGCGTGTTGTCATCGTCCCCGGATCCAGTGCTGGCGATTGCCTGCGTCCACAGTGGTCTTGCCGCCCCTGCGCCCTCGAGCCCCTCGACCCCTCGAGCCCTTGAGCCCTTCAAGTCATCCGACACACAATGGCCCCCGTGTCCTGGGACGTCATCGTCGTCGGCGGCGGTCACAATGGACTGACGGCCGCCGCGTATCTCGCACGCGCGGGGCGTCGCGTGCTCGTGCTCGAACGCCGCAAGGTCCTCGGCGGAGCCGCCGTGACCGAGGAGGTCTTCCCCGGGTTCCATGTTTCGGAGTGCTCGTACGTCGTCTCGCTGCTCAGGCCCGACATCATCCGCGACCTGCAGCTCGCGCGGCACGGACTCGAGATCCTGCCGCTCGATGGCACGTTCACGCCCATGCCGAACGGCGATTACCTGTGGCGCGTGAACGATCACGGGCGGACGCATCGCGAAATCGCGCGCCACTCCCGCGTAGACGCGGAGGCGTACGACGAATACGGCCGCGCGATGGTCGAAATGGCCCGGTTCGTGAAACCCATCCTCGATCTGACGCCGGCCGACCCGCTCTCGCTCAATCCGCGTGACCTGCGTCAGCTCGGCTTCCTCGGCCGGCGCTTCCTCTCGCTCGCACCGGGCGATCGCTTCAACCTGGTGCAGCTGATGACCATGAGCGCCGTCGATTTTCTCGACCAGTGGTTCGAGACCGACGTGCTCAAAGCCACGATGTCGGCCTCGGGGATCATCGGCACCTTTCTCGGCGTGCGCTCGCCTGGCACTGCGTACGTGCTGCTCCATCACTACATGGGCGAGATCGACGGCGCGTTCCGCTCGTGGGGGTTCGCGCGCGGGGGTACCGGCGCGATCTCGAACGCCATCGGCTCCGCCGCGCGAGCCGCCGGCGTCGAGATCGAGACCGAAGCGCCCGTCTCACGCATCCTCGTCGAGAACGGGCGGACGACCGGCGTCGTGCTCGAGAACGGAGACGAGCTTCGCGCACCGGTCGTCGCGGCCAGCACGGATCCACGCCTGACGTTTCTCCGCCTCGTCGGCGCGGAGCACCTGCCCGGCGAGTTCGTGGAAGGCCTGAAGCAGTATCGCTACCGCGGGTCCTCAGGGAAGGTGAACCTCGCCCTCGACGCGCTGCCCGATTTCACGTGCCTCCCCGGCGCGGGACGACACCTGCGCGGCGCGATCTCGATATCTCCAAGCGTGGACTACATGGAACGCGCGTACGACGAGGCGAAGTACGGACGCTTCTCGTCGCGGCCGTACATCGACATGGTCATCCCGACGCTCACCGATCCATCGGTCGCGCCGGCGGGCAAGCACATCCTGTCGTGCTTCGTGCAGTACGCGCCCTATCACCTCCGAGGCACGACGTGGGATGACGAGCGCGAGCGGTTCGGAGACACGGTGGTCGACACCATCGCGGAGCACGCGCCGAACCTGAAATCCATCATCCGGCACCGCCAGGTGCTCACGCCGCTCGACCTGGAACGCGAGTTCGGCCTCACCGAGGGCAACATCTTCCACGGCGAGCTGTCGCTCGAACAACTCTTCTTCCTGCGGCCGACGGCAGGCTATGCAAAGTACCGGACGCCGCTCCGCGGGCTGTACCTCTGCGGGTCTGGCGCGCATCCTGGCGGCGGCATCATGGCCGCCCCGGGCCGGAACGCCGCATCAGCAATACTCGGAGACACCCGCCGGTGAGCGCTCCGCGTCCCGTGATCATCGGTGCCGGGGTCAACGGCCTCGTCGCCGCGTTCCTGCTGGGCAAGGCAGGGTTGCGACCGCTCGTGCTGGAGCGTGGCGAAACCGTGGGCGGCGCCGCCACGACGCGCGAGCTCGCGCCCGGTGTGCGGGTGCCCCGGTTGTCGCACGCGATCGGCCCTCTTCGCGCGGACGTCGCGGCCGCCATGGATCTCCAGGGGCTGGGCGTCCGGTTCATCCAACCCGACACCGCCGCCTTCACGCCGACCGGCGACGGGCGTGCCATCGTGCTGTCACGGGACCCGTGGAAAGCCGCACGCGATCTCCACGCATTTTCGGAGGTCGACGCAGCGCGGTACCCGCGGTTCGTTGGGGCGCTGTCGGTGGCGGCCTCCCTTGCCGCCGATCTCGCCCAGGAGGCGCCGCCGTCCCTCGACGCGCCGAAGGCCGGGGAGGTGTGGTCGCTGCTCAAGACGGGCCGACGCTTCCGTGCCCTTGGACGCGAACAGGCCCTTCGCGTGCTCCGGTGGGCGCCGATGTCGGTCGCCGACCTCGTCGAGGACTACTTCGAGACCGACGCGCTGCGCGCGACAATCGCGGTGCGCGGCGTGTTCGGCACGAACCTCGGCCCGCGCTCGGGGGGCACCACGGCGACGCTCATCCTCTCGGCGTCGTGGCAACCGGCACAGCCGCTTGCGCCGGTGTTCGTCCGTGGAGGTCCCGGCGCACTCGCCACGGCCATGGCCGTCGCCGCCCGACAGGCCGGTGCCGAGGTCCGGCCCGAGGCGGATGTCACGCGCATCGAGATCAACGAAGGCGGTGTCCGGTCCGTCGTGCTCGCCAACGGCGAGGAAATCCCCGCCACGCTGGTCGTGTCGAACGCGGACCCGCAGCGCACGCTCTTGGGATTGGTGGATCCGGCCTGGCTCGATCCGACGGTGCTCCTGCGCCTCCGGAACTATCGAGCCAAGGGTACCGTCGCCAAGCTGAACGTCGTCCTCGACGGGCTGCCGGTGATCGCGGCGGCGAAGACCCTGCCTGCCGGCGTCAGCGTCGAACAGGCGCTCTCGGGACGCATCATCATCGCACCGACGGTCGATCACGTGGAGCGGGCGTTCGACGCATCCAAGTACGGAACGTTTTCGGAGCGACCGTGGCTCGAGTGCGTGGTCCCCACGCTCACCGATCCGGAGCTGGCATCGGGCGGGCGCCACGTGCTCTCGATCTACGCGCAGTACGCACCCTACGCGCTTCGGCAGGGCACGTGGGCAGAGGCCCGCGACGGGTTCACGCGTGCGGTCCTCTCGGTGCTCGGCGAGCATGCACCCGCCGTCGAGGACCGCATCGTGGCGACGGAGCTGCTCACACCGGAGGACCTCGAGCGAGAGCACGGGTTCACGGGCGGGCACGTGCACCACGGTGAGATGGCACTCGATCAACTGTTCGTCATGCGGCCGCTACTCGGCTACGCGCAGTACCGCACGCCCATCAACGGTCTGTATTTGTGCGGCGCGGGGACACACCCCGGCGGCGGCATCACCGGCGCCAACGGCGCCAATGCCGCGAAGGCCGTCATCGCGGACGTCTCAGCCGCGCGACGTGCGCGCTGACGCTTTCGGGCCCCGGGTTGATCTTCATCCTCATACGCCGGGCGTCCCTCGAGCATCCATGTCATCCATCCGCCGCTCGCTCGCAACGACTCTGGCGCTGGCGCTTGCCGCCACGGCGGTTCACACGGCCCCGCCGGCCATCTTCGGATTCAGCGACGCCTCCGCCGTGACGGAGCGCCGAGCCGAGGCACGCTTCCTCCAGCTGCCGTCCGAGGCGCGCGTGCGCGAGGACCACAGGTTTCTCACCGCGGAGCCGCATCTCGCGGGCTCGCCACGAAACCGCCTGCTCGCCGAATGGCAACGCGATCGCTGGCAGGCGTGGGGGCTCGAAGACGTCCACATCGTCACGCACGAGGTTCTGCTGCCCTGGCCGCAGGACATCCGTGTCGAGATGGTGTCCCCCCGGACATGGCACGCGTCGCTCAAGGAGGACGCCGTGGCCGGCGATCCGTCCACCGCCCTCGACGCAGGCCAGACGTATCACGCGTTCTCGGCGTCGGGCGACGTGACCGGCGAGGTCGTGTACGCGGGCAGCGGCAATCCCGACAACTACGACTGGCTCGCCGCGCAGGGGATCGACGTCCGCGGGAAGATCGCGCTCGTCCGCTACTCCGTCCCCTACAGCTATCGCGGGTTCAAGGCGCTCACCGCGCAGCAGCGCGGTCTCGCGGGCATCCTCATCTACTCGGACCCGGCCGACGATGGGTTCAAGAGGGGGAAGACGTATCCCGACGGCCCGTGGGGTCCTGAGAGCCACATCCAGCGCGGCGGGATCCCCTTCGACTTCCTCGTCCCCGGGGATCCACTGACGCCCGGATGGGCATCGGTGCCGGGCGCTCGCAGGATCCCGATCTCCGAGGCCGTGTCGGTGCCGAAGATCATCAGCGTTCCGTTGTCGTACCGGGATGCACGAGTGATTCTCGAGGCGCTCGAAGGTCCGGAGACGCCCTCGGCGTGGCACGGCGGTCTCGATCTGCCGTATCGCGCCGGCGCCGGACCCGCACGGGTGCGCTTGCGCGTCTCGATCGATTCACAGATACGCGAGATCCAGACGGTGATCGGGCGGATCCGCGGCGGCGAGTTGCCCGACGAAGAGGTCATCCTGGGCAACCACAGGGATGCGTGGGTGTTCGGGGGTGTCGATCCGTCGAGCGGGTCGGCGACGCTGATGGACCTCGCGCGCAGCCTCGGCACGCTGCTGCGCGAAGGGACCCGGCCGAAGCGGACGATCGTGTTCGCGAGCTGGGATGCCGAGGAGTTCACGCTCACGTCGTCGACCGAATGGGGCGAACAGTTCGCCGATGACCTGCGACGTCGCGCGGTGGCGTACATCAACGTGGACAGCTCCGCCTCCGGCCCGAACTTCACGTCGTCGGCGGTGCCGTCGCTGAACCGTCTCGTGAGCGAGGCGGCGCGGGACGTGCGCGCGCCGGGCCACCGCGCCTCAATCGCGACGGTGGCCGCGGAGCGCAAGACGCGCGAGGCGGGAGCGCTGCCGAACGCGAACAGCGCCGAGCTCGTGAACAATCGACTCGGGAGCGGGTCCGACTACACCGTGTTCCTCAACCACCTGGGAATCCCGGTGGTCGACATGTCGTTCGACGGCCCGTACGGCGTGTATCACTCGGTCTACGACAACCACCAGTGGGTGAGCCGCATCGGCGATCCGGGCTTCCGCTATCACACGGCGATGACGCGGCTCTGGGGCGTGATGGCGCTCCGGCTGGCGAACGCCGACGTGCTGCCGTTCGATTACCGGCCCTACGCGGAACGGCTGGCGACGTTCGCGAAGGAAGTCGAGGGTCGCTGGACGGACGCGAAGGGTGCAGGATCCGGCCCGTCCCCGTTCGCGCCGGTCCACACAGCCATCCAGCACTTCGCGGACGCGGCCGCACGCGCACACACGCGTGCGGCGAGTGCACTCGCGGGGAGCGCCGCCGAGCGCGCGGCGATCAACCGTGAGCTGATGGACGCGGAGCGCGCGCTGCTCGACTCCGACGGCATCCCTGGCCGTCCGTGGTACCGCCACCAGATCTACGCGCCGAAGTTCACGTACGCCCCCGAGATCCTGCCTGGTCCCGCCGAGGCGATCGAGGCAAGCGACGCCGCGCGGCTGGCGACCGAGTGCCGACGCCTGGCCGCCGCAATCGATCGCGCCGCCGGAGTGTTGGGGGGGTGAGGGAGAGAGGGGTGGGAGGGTGGGAAGGTGGGAGGGTGGGAAGGTGGGAAGGTGGGAGGGTGGGAAGGTGGGAAGGTGGGAAGGTGGGAAGGTGGGTGCGCTTCTTGCCGGCGCAACTCGGCGCATGGGAATCCGCCACCATCAAGATCTTGAAGTCTGGCAACTGGGGATGGAGCTGCACCGCGAGATTGATGTCGTTGTACGACACCCGCACGTGGCGACGGATCGCAAGTTCTGCGAGCAGATTCGTGCGGCCAGTGCTGCAATCCCTGCCAACATCGCCGAAGGCTTTGGGCGGTACGGCACGCGTGACCTCCTTCGCTTCCTTGGCGTCGCGCGAGGGTCACTGGGGGAGACGCAGACCTGGCTCCTCATCGGCCGCGACCGCGGTCATCTGTCACCCGAGGAGTGTGAACGGCTGATGCTGCTGTCGAACAGAACGGCAGGTGCTCTCGCCGCCCTCATGCGCTCGCTCCGAGCGCGTCTTAAGTCAATCTAGGATCCACCACCCTCCCACCCTCCCACCTCCGCCCTCCCTTGCCCCCCATTCCCACTCGTGACACGCTGTACCTTCGATCGCATTCGTGCCGGAGGATTTATGGAAACCGATCAGAAGACGACGATGAAGATCACCTACGCGACGATGAGCGCCGAGCAGATGGCGGACCTCCACGCCGCGCTCGATGACGCCATCGTCGAGGTGCGGAAATCGTTCGGGCGCACCTACCCGATGGTGATCGACGGGAAAGCCGTCGAGTCGGGCCGGACGTTCGAGGACGAGTCGCCCATCGACACGCGGTGGGTCCTCGGCCACTTCCAGGCCGGCGGACGCGAGCACGTCAGGCAGGCGGTCGCCGCCGCGCGAGCGGCCTATCCCGCCTGGAGCGGCCTCCCCTGGCAGAAGCGCGTCGAGTACCTCCGGAAGGTCGCGGACGCGATCCGGCACCATCGCTGGGAGCTCTCCGCGATCATGGGATTCGAGGCAGGCAAGAACCGCCTCGAATGCGTCGGCGACGTCGAGGAGACGGCGGATCTCATCGCGTACTACTGCGACCAGGTCGCACAGCACAGCGGCTTCGTCCAGCAGATGGGCACGCTCAGCCCGAACGAGCGGAACGCCAGCGTGCTGCGGCCGTACGGCGTGTGGGCCGTGATCTCTCCGTTCAACTTCCCGCTCGCGCTCGCGGGCGGACCTGCCGGCGGCGCGCTCGTCGCGGGCAACACGGTGGTCTTCAAGCCGGCGAGCACCACCCCGCTCATGGGGTACAAGCTGTACGAGATGGTCAAGGAGGCGGGCCTTCCCGCCGGGGTCTTCAACTTCGTCACCGGCGGCGGCAGCACCGTCGGCCAGGAGCTGATCGACAACGACGGGATCGACGGGATCGTGTTCACCGGATCGAAGGAAGTCGGGCTCAAGATGCTGCGCGACAACGCCGGGCGCCCGTTCCCGCGTCCGGTCATCGCGGAGCTCGGCGGGAAGAATCCGGCGCTCGTGATGCGATCCGCCGATCTCGAGAAGGCGAGCGACGGCGTGTTCCGCTCCGCGTTCGGCGCGCAGGGCCAGAAGTGCTCGGCCTGCTCGCGCGTCTACGTGCACAAGGACGTGCGGGATCGGTTCGTCGAACTGCTGGTCGAGAAGACGAAGAAGATTAAGGTCGGGAACCCGCTCGAGAAGGACGTCTGGATGGGTCCGGTGATCAACGAGGCGGCAGTGAAGACATTCGAGGACGCGGTGGCGCGCGCGGTCAACGACGGGGGCCGCGTGCTCGCCGGCGGCAAGCGCCTCACGTCGGAGCCGTTCAACCACGGCTACTTCGTGGAGCCGACGATCATCGACGGGCTGCCGGCGGACCATCCGATCTTCGAAGAGGAGTACTTCGTCCCGATCACGGCAATCGCGCCGGTCATCACGCTCGACGAGGCACTGGAGCTGGCCAATCGATCGGAATACGGGTTGACGGCCGGGATCTTCAGCGAGGAGCGTGAGGAGATCGATCGGTTCTTCGATCGAATCCAGGCGGGCGTCACCTATGCGAACCGGCGCGCGGGTGCGACGACCGGGGCGTGGCCGGGGATCAATCCCTTCGGCGGATGGAAGGCGAGCGGGTCGAGCGGCCGCGGCACGGGCGGGCCGTACTACGTGCAGCAATTCATGCGCGAGCAGAGCCGGGTGGTCATGGAGTAGCGTCGCTCGGAGGTCGGATGGTTCCCGTCGTTTCGCGGTGTCCGGGCATCCCGGGGCGGATTGCTCGGCGCGGGAAGCGGTATCGTCTGAGTAGTGGGCGGACGATCCAGCGCCGCCGTCGCGGACACCGCGAGACGAAAGCAAGATGCTCTCGCTGAAGATCGTGAAACACCCCTGAGCGCTAGCGGGGCGCCCCGAACGCGCGCCACGCGCGGGACAGTGCCGCGATCGCCACCAGGTCCAGCAGCACCGCGAACGCCATCGTCCCGGCTGACGGCGTGAACGCGACGGCCGCGCCCCGCACGTCTTCGCGCATCCGCAGCATCGCGACGAGCGTCACGAGCAGCATCACCGTGCCGGCCCAGAGGTAAGCCCGGGGCCACGGCAGCGTGAGTGACATCGCGACAAAGCCGAGCGCGAGCAGCGCCGACAGCACCGCCATCGCGAAGACGAGCATCATTTCCAGGTCGGCGCCGGTGAAGCGGATCGCCGACGCGTGCGGCAGGCGAACCATTACGACCACGCCGACGAGCAGGTTGGCCGCCGTGCAGAGAGCCGTCCAGCTCGCGCCCGAACGCTCCAGCCAGCGCGCCGCCGCGGGTGCGGGCGCCGCGTGACGGGCGGCGAGCGCGACGGCGAGACCTGCGGTCGCACACGCACCGAGCACCAGGTGGAGCATTCCGGGCACGAGTGCTGCCCCGCTCACCGTGACGGCTCCCTTGATCACGGCGGCAGGATATGCGGACCGGATCACCGCGAGCGCGCTGACGCCAGCGGCAGCAACCGCGTAGAGCGTCGCGGGGAGCGCTCGTCGCAACGCCGCACTTTCAAGGAGATGTTCGGGCGTTCGGCGCCAGCGCGCGTAGACCTCGATGATCAGTCCGCCGACGATCAGGTTGACCGCTACGACATACGGAAGCAGGACGGCCGTGACCATCCAGGCGGTTGTCGAAACGCCGCTCATGGCTCTGCCCCGGCCACGACGGCGGGAAGCGGCGTCATCATCGCCAGGCGCGCGTGACTGCCAAGGCCACCGGCTTGTCGTCGCGATCGCCCGTCGGTGGAAGGCGTTAGACGGGTACCCACGTCAACGCGACGAGCCGCACCTGGATACCCGTCCGCTTGGGCTTCAGCGCGATCGTTTCGAGCGGCTCCGTCAGTGGATCGTGCGCCGCTTCGATCCCCGCGATCTCAGCCTGCAGGCTGGTCTCGAGCTCCTGCAGCTGTGCCTGGACGGCCGCCTTGTTGTCCTGCGCACGCGAGACGTCCTGCGACTCCTTCATCGAGCGGCCCACGCCGCGTGCGGCGGTCGCCGCCTTGCCGACATTGGCCGCGCTGAACGTCTTCCGCCCGAAGAGCGCGCCGATCACCGTCGTGCCGAAAGAGATCGCCGTGTTCATCTTCGAGTCGCTCGCCTGCTCCTGCTGCTTCTGGATGTCCTGGTCCGCGCGGCGCAGGCGTTCCTGCAGCTGCGCCACCTTCGGCGCGTACTTCTGGCGCAGCCGCGCGACCTGATCGTCGCGCTCTTCGCGGGCAGCCAGCTGCAGGCGCGCGCGGAACTGCGCTTCGGTCTCGCCGGCCTTCGACACGACGCCGAGCGAGTCGCTGTGCAGCAGCTCGAGTGACTGTTCGCGCGCGAGCCATGCGATGAACGCCTTCGACCAGTCGGCGTAGCTCTTCGTGCGCTGAGCGGCGGCCGGCAGCTCCGCAAAGCTCGCTCCCGGCGGCGGCTCCTTCGACAGGTCCGCGACGGAGAACTCGGCCTCCTTCGCGTTGCTCCAATCCACCGGTACCGCGTCCTGCGTGATGGGCGTGACGGCTACCACGTCCCGCGAGACGTCGATCATGGTCTTCGTGTCCGTGAAGCGCACCTGCGCGGCGCCGACGACCATCGGGACGAACATCGCCCTTCCGGCGGCTGGCGCGAAGAACTGAGGAATCTCCGGCGGCAGGATCGCCCGGGCCGCCACGGCGGGCGCGCTCGCGAAGCCTGCGCTCGAGGACGTGGACGCAGCGCGGTTCGACGACGGCGCCGGGGCCGTCGACCTCGGCGCCGCGGGACTGGCGCCTCCGAACTCCCCGCGTCGCGGATCCATGAGGGTCTTGATCTGCGTCCGTGTGAGGGGCCCGCGCAGGTACGACATGACCCAGCGCGACTCGAAGATCTCGGGTCCGTCCTCGTGCACGTTGTGCATCAGGAACACGCGGTTGCCGAGCGCTCCGAGCACGCGTCCCATCGACCCGCGATCGAACGATCCACCCGTGGCTGACGCGCCCTCCAGCCCGTCGAGCACTCGCAGCTGGTCTCGCTCCGTCTGCAGCCGGCCGATGAACCACGTGCCGGCATTGGAGAGTGCCTTGTAATCCAGATCGACGGGATTCTGCGTCGCGAGCACGATTCCGACGCCGAAGGCCCGCGCCTGCTTCAACAGCGTGAGCATCGCGATCTTGGACGGCGGGTTCGCCGTCGGCGGCAGGTAGCCGAAGATCTCGTCCATGTAGACGAGCGCACGCAGGCTCGTGGTGCCCGACTGGGTCCGCATCCAGCCGAGCGTCTGGTTGAACAGCAGTGAGACGAAGAACATGCGCTCGGCGTCGTTCAGATGCGCGATCGAGAAGACTGCAAGGCGCGGCTTGCCCTGAGGCGTGTACAGCAGGCGCTGCACGTCGAGCGGCTCCCCTTCCGTCCAGGCGCTGAAGCCCGGGGACGCGAGAAGGTTGTTCAACGCCATTGCAAACGTGAACCGCTCCTTTTGCGGGAAGAACGCCTCCATCTCGAGCACGCCGACCCGCGAGACCGGCGGCTGCTGGACCTGCTGGATCAGCGTCGCGATGTCGAGGGTCTGACCGTTGCGCCACGCGCTGTCGAGGAGCGTGGCGAGCAGGATGTGCTCGCGCGACTTGATCGGATCCGCGTCGATCCCTACGAGCCCCAGCAGACTGGTGGCCGTCGTCGTCACCCGCTCGCGCATCAGATCCGAATCGTCGACGACGTCGGGCGGTGGCGCATCGAACGAGCGGAGGACGGACACGGGAATCCCCGCCTTGCTGCCCGGGGTGTAAATCACCATGTCGCACGCGTCGCGTAGGCGCTGGATGCGGGCGCCATCCTGTCCCCAGTCGGCAAGCCCCTTCTTCCATTTCTCCGCCTCGGAAGCGGCGAACGCGTCCGGCGGCTGCCCCTTGCGCCGCGCCTCGTCTTCGTCGATCCACGGCCGGAAGTCGGACGGCGACAACGCCGGGAAGGTCAGCAGCAGGTTCCCGAGATCTCCTTTGGGATCGATGACGAGGGCGGGGATGCCATCGATGGCCGCCTCTTCGAGCACCGCCAGGCAGAGCCCGGTCTTGCCGCTGCCGGTCATTCCCACGCAGACCGCGTGCGTGACGAGGTCGCGCGAGTCGTAGAGGAGAAGGCCGTCCTTCGGTTGCTTCGTGTCCGGATCGTACGGGCGGCCGAGGTAGAAGGCGCCGAGCTTCTCGAAGTCAGTCATGGCACTCGATGACGGTGGGGGCGGCCGGTGCCCGTGCGTTCAGGGTCGATGCGCGCCGGGCTCAGCGGTGGCGCCCAGGACTTCCCTCGCGCGAGACACGTCCTCTGCTCGCACGAGCAGATCGACGCGAAACATTGCCGGGTACTGCCCGCCGCAATCATCGCTCCGGACGACGCACTCGATCCCGTCGGATTCGAGCACGCTGCGCGCGAGATCCGCGTCAACGGCCGCCAGATAGGTGCCGACGACAGCAAGTGGGCTTTCGGGCACGTGGCCTCCCTGGAGCCCAGTATAGGGCGGGGAGGCTACGCCGCGCCGGCCTTGACGAGCAGGTCGACAACGCCCTGTTGCTTCCCCGCCTCCGCATGCCGGAGCAGGGAAATGCCGTGCGGCCCTTTGAGCGAGACGACCGCCGGATCGGCGTCGATGAACGCCTTGACGATGTCGAGTCTCCCGAGCATCGCCGCGCAGAACACGTCCATCCGCGCGCCGCGCGAGAGGAGGAACGTCGCGATATCGGGCCTGCCCATGTGCGACGCCCCGCCCAGCCCCGTCTCCCAGTCGCCACCGCCCCAGTCCCACGTGGCGTTGACCAGGCTGGGCACGGCATCGAGCATGGCTCGCGTACGATCGAGATCGCCGTGAGCCTTGGCGACGAACTCCTGCACCATGTCGAGCTCGAGCCGCGGCGGCCTGGCGGGCACGCCCTGCTGCGGTGCCTGAACCGTGGCGGCCTGCTGCGCAAGAACGCGAGCGCAGGAAAGACCTACGCCCGACCCCGCGATCACGAACGCGCGACGAGACCAGCGGCTGCGCACGAGTGCCTCCTCATCCCGGATACGCGGAAATCGACGCAACGGGCGCCGGCGGCGTTCCCCGCGCCACCAAACTCCGGGGACGAAGCGGATCACCGGCGTGACGAAGGTGCCTGGCGTGTTGCGAGGGACCCGTCGTCGGCACCTTCGGTTGCGCCGATGTACGGGACCCGGTATGCGTCCAGCGTCTCGCGCATCGCGTCCAGGATGGCCTGCTGAGAGTAAGCGACCCACGCCTTCCGGAGACCCGACGCGTCGATCGCCTCGAGAAACCGGCGTTCCGGCTTCTTCGAGTCGAGCGCGTTCAGGAGCCGGTTGCGGACGGCCGGCACCCGCATCTCCTCGGCGAACGCTCCCATGACGGCTAGCGTGAGCGATGCGGACGGCGATGGCAATGCGACCAGCGATTCGACCGCATACAACCGACGGACTTCCGCGATCGCGTCGTCCGTCAGGTCGGAGGCGGCGGGAGGCTCCTCGTTCAGCGCCTGGAGCTCCGCCGGCGAGAAGCTCACCATGTCGCCCGTCCGGACGTCGAGGAAGAGCTCGCTGCCTTCGACGAGTGACACGAACTCGTCGCGGAGTGCCGTCAGCGAGACTGGACCACAGGAGACCGGCGGTCCGAGCGGTCTGTCCCGGAAGTCATCCACCGCCGCAGACCAGGTGAGGTCGAACCACTCGCCGAACAGGTGAAGAGACCGATCCGCCGGCCACGTGGCGACATCGTCCGCGAACGGGCGCAGCTGCATCCCGAACACTTCCTCCCAGTGCTGCTCGAGCCACCGTGACCGGTGCTCGTCGGTCGGAAGCTCCGGAGTGAGGACCACGACCGTTTCGGGAGGCCTCGGTTCATCCGGCAGGACCTCCCGGACCCATTTCAGGAACGGCGCCCGTGGCGTGAGGACGAGCGCCGACATGAAGTTGTCGTCGTCGTACCACGGAACGCCTTCCTCGTCGTCCTCGAGTCGTTCGTCTCTAGACGGCATGCCGCTCCCGCGTGCTCACTGCATCTTCCGCCACTTGGCGACCGACAGCTCCTTGCCGTCGTCGGTCCGCGTCGTGAGCGTGAGCATGTTGCCGTCCACCTGCCAGTAGCGCGGACGATCGACGCCGAGAGGGCCGGAGCGCTGGTAGCCGTGGCCGGTCTGCCCTTCGATGACGTACTTGATGCTCTTGTCCTGCAGGTTGATGACAGTGCGTCCCTCGGACGCGATTTCACCGTTCGTGACGGTGATGCCGGCTTTCGTCAACGCCTCCCCGGTTGCGGGGTCGGTGCGGATGTCCATCTTGAGGTTGCCGTACTCGTCGTACAGGAGCGTGCCCTCGCCCTTGGCCTGGATCGGGTCCTTTCCGGGCGGGTACACGGTGAACGACTCGAGGTTCCAGCGCCCCTCGAGGTACTTGCGCGCCTCTGTCAGGGTGCCGGTCCCCGTTTCGACGGAACCGCCCTTGACCGCGCGGGTTCGAGGCGCTTTCGCGCAGCCGACCAGGCCGGCCACGCACAATGTGGCGAGAGTGATCCCCAGCAATCTTCGCGACATGGCGACAGTCCTCGTGTGCGGCGGATGCGGCTCCGCCTGGCCCGGGCGGGCACTCGGTCCCACCACTCTACTCTCATCCGTGGTCGCCTGGTCCGCGGTTCCGGCCGGCGAGTACAGAAAAGGGATGACAGGCGCTTCGCTCAGCGCAGGTGGCCGGCTGTCCCTCCTTGGCTTCTGGGCCGTGCCATCTCTCAGTGCATCCCGCTTCCGCCGGAGAGGTTCTTCACGAGCTCTCCGACGACACTCTTGGCATCGCCGAACAGCATGTAGGTGTGATCCGCCGTGTAGAGCTCGTTGTCGATGCCTGCGAACCCGGGGTTCATCGAGCGCTTGATGGCAAAGCACATCTTCGCCTTGTCGGCGTCGATGATGGGCATCCCGTAAATCGGGCTGCTCTTGTCGTGTCGCGCCGCGGGGTTGACGACGTCGTTGGCGCCGATGACGAGAACCACGTCGGCCTGCGGCAAGTCGGGGTTGATGTCGTCCATCTCGACGAGATGGTCGTACGGAATCTCTGTCTCGGCGAGCAGCACGTTCATATGACCGGGCATGCGGCCCGCGACCGGGTGGATGGCGAACCGCACGTCCACGCCCCGTTTCGTGAGCTGGTCGTACAGCTCGCGCACCCGGTGCTGCGCCTGGGCGACGGCCATGCCGTAGCCGGGGACGATGACGACGCTCGACGCCTGCTCCATGATCTGCGCCGCGCCTTCCGCGGTCTCCTGCTTGACGAGTTTCTGTTCGCCGGCCGCCGCTTTCGCCTGGACCTGTCCGAAGGCGCCGAACAGCACGTTCGCGAACGAACGGTTCATCGCCTTGCACATGATGATGGAGAGGATCAGGCCCGAGGACCCGTCGAGCGCGCCCGCGGTGATGAGCAGCTTGTTGTCGAGCACGAATCCCATCGCGACCGCCGAGAGTCCGGCGTACGAGTTCAGGAGCGCGATGACCGTCGGCATGTCGGCCCCGCCGATCGGGATGATGAGCAGCACGCCGAAGATGAGCGCGAGGGCGATGATGACGGGGAACAGGTAGGAAAGCTCGATCGGCCTGACGATGACGGCGATGCCGCAGGCGACCGCGACCGCGAGCAGGAGGAAGTTGCTCTGGTTCTGGAACGGGTACGTCACCGGCCGCTGCGGGATCCACTTCACTTCCTGCAGCTTGCCGGCCGCCATGAGGGATCCGGTAAAGGTCAGGAAGCCGAGGATGATCTCGGCCACGATGGCGAACACGCGGAACGGCGTGAGCATCTCGTGCTCTCCGCCGACCCAGAGGTAGTACTCGGCCGTGCCGACGAGGCCGGCCGCCAGTCCGCCGAACGCGTGAGACAACGCGGTCCGCTGCGGGACCGCGGTCAGCGGCACCCACGACAGCGGCACCCCGACGATGACGCCGAGGACGGCGCCGACCGCGAGCCAGTGCCAGTTGACGAGCCCCGGGTAGAGGATCGTTCCGAGAATCGCGACCGTCATGGCCGCGACGCCGGCGAAGACGCCCCGGCGGGCCGTCTTCGGGTCGTTCATCCAGTGGAGCGCGAAGATGAAGAGCGCGGTCGCGATCAGGTAGGCGATCTGGATCAGCTGGAGCCTCATTTGTGGGGCTCCTTCCTGAACATCTTCAGCATGCGGTCGGTGATGAGAAAGCCGCTGATGATGTTGGTCATCGACGCGAAGAGCGCGATCACGCCGAGCAGGGTGATGACGGGCGGGTGGTCACGGCCTGCGACGAGGATGGCGCCCACGACGGCGATTGCCGAGATCGCGTTGGTGAGCGACATGAGCGGCGTGTGCAGGAGCCGCGAGACCCGGGTGATGATCCCGAGGCCGATGAACGTCGCGAGCATGAAGACGAAGAGCATCGAGATGAAGTCGGTGGTAGGGGCGGCGGCGGGAGCGGCCTCCTGCGCCGCGACCACCGCGGGCGCGGCAGTCGAGACGGCGAAGAGGAGCGCACCTGCGCGGAGCAGGTCCCTCATAGGCGGCGATCTCCTTTCGGGAGTCGGGGATGATGATGGCGCCGGGATCGGCCGGCAGCCCACTATAACGCACCGGCGCAGCCCGCCGACGCCATGATTCCGCCCGGAATTGGGGTCGGGTGTAATTTCGGAAACTGCGACGAATTCCCATCAGTCTCCGGGCAGGACCTGCAACGGGGTCTGACCCAACGGGGTCAGACCCACGTGGGTCAGACCCCGAGCACGGGGAGGATGACCCGTGACGGGTGCCCGGCATCCAGGAACACGGTCTGGCGCGCCGGAACCAGGTGCGCCTCGATCGCGGAGGGACGGCCCGTATTCGGATTCCGATCCAGGTGAGGGAAGAAGCTGCTCGTGACCTGCACGCCCACGCGGTGGCCGCGCGCGAAGACGTTCGCCGTCACCCCGAGCCACAGGACCACTTCGACCGGCTCACCCGGAACGAGCAGCCGGGGCGTGCGCTCGCCCTCCCGGTATTTCAAGCGGAGCACCTCCAGCGTCGGGCTCATGAGGTTCCAGGCCGTCCCGTCCGGCTCGACGTCGAGCAGCCGGGCCACGATGTCGGTGTCAGCGGCTGACGAGGCCATCCACAGGCGAAACTCGATGCTGCCGACCACCTCGAGATCCTCGTCGAGCGGATCGGACGCGAAGGAGAGCACGTCCGCGCGCCTGGCGACGGCGCGCTGGTCGTGCGGACCGAGGCCGGCGTCGAAGTGCGGATCCTCGCACGGCTCGCGTGGGTCGTACACGAAAGAGGCCGCTGGATCGCTCGCGCCCGGAGCCTCCGGCGAGAGACGACGATCGGCTCGCAGGAACAGCGTGCGCGGCACCACGCCCTCGAGCGGCCACGCCGGCGCCTCCCGCCAGCGGTTCCGGCCCATGACGAAGATCCGGACCGGCGCCTGGCGCGCGATCGTGTCGACTCCGCGCATGTGCCAGTCGCACCAGTCCAGGACCAGGGCGTCGTAGTCGAGCCCGGCCGGCCGGCCAAAGTCGCGATCGCCGACACGCGTCGACTCGATCGTCGGGCGTCCGTGGGTCCACGGGCCGATGAGGAGCCGCGGCGCTCTCGATGCGGCGGTGCGCCCCCTCGCCCGGACACCGACGTAGTTCGCAATCGCGCCGACCGGCCCGTAGCCCTCGTCGTGCCATCCGCTGAAGTTGAAGGCCGGCACGGCGACGCGGTCGTGGCGCGACTCGATGTCCGCAAACGACCAGTACTCCCCGTCATCGGGATGATCGAGCCAGTCGTAGTAAAACGGTGCCACGTCACGCAGGAGCGGCAGCGTGGCGAGCGGCACGTGACGATAGGCCTCCCGCTCCGCGTGCGCGTACGCGGCGCGGGCCTCCGTCGCCGTGCGCTCCCCCTGGAGGCCCCGCCGCCGGCGTTCCTCCGGCGCGATGTTGATCGCGCACCACGGGATCCACGACAGGTCGAACGCCCCGTTGAAATAGAAGAACCGGCGCCCGGACGAGAAGCACATCGACGGGAACACGCACCGGAGGTGCGGCGGCGTCTCGACAGCGGCGAGCCACTGCACCGCGCCGGGATACGACAGCCCCGTCGTTCCGACCTGGCCGTCGCACCACGGCTGCGACGCGACGTGCTCGATGGCGTCGTACCCATCGGCGCCCTCGTGGCGGTACGCGTCGAACGTCCCTGCCGACGCGTATCGGCCGCGCACGTCCTGGACGACTACGGCATAGCCACGCTCGAGGGCACGCGTGACGATGGCCTCGTCCCGGTGTCCGTCCTTCCCGTACGGCGTTCTCACGAGGAGAGCCGGACGACGACGGTCGTCGAGCGGCCGATAGACGTCTGCCGCGAGAAGGACGCCATCTCTGAGGCGCGTCTCGAGCGTGTGCGCGGGAGCGGCCATCAGAAGGCGTCTCCGTGCCAGTAGAGCACGTCACCAGCCGCGAAGGACGCGGGCGAGATCCCCGGCGCGAGTGGACGCATCATCATGATGATGGGTGAGACCGGCCGCGGCTGGATGGTGAGCTGCCGCGGATGGATCCCCTCCGGCCACCACGCGCGAATGACGGGTGCCGGAGCGGCCGGGGTCCTCGCGAGAAGTGCCTGCAGAATCGCGCCGATTCGTGCGCCGTCGGGATCGCGGTCGCCGACGGCTTCGATGCTCCAGCCCTCGCGGTAGCCGGCGCGGTCACGCCCGCTGACCTGGAGGAGCACCCACGCGACCGCGCGCCCCCCCTCCTCCGCCACGAAGCACTCGATGAGGCGGTTGCCCGCCGGTGAGAATGCGGCGAGCATCCGCTTCTTCGCGAGCGAGTAGGCCAGCCAGTCCACGTCCCACTCGAGCGAGAGGCGATACCGCGGCGCGAGGGCGTGCTGCAGCTCGACGAGGTGCGGCAGGTCGTGGGGTTCCACGCTGCGAATGGGCACTGCGGGCGTGCCGCGGCCGGAAGCGATCGCGATCTCGACATCGAGCGTCGGCAGCGGCACGAAGCCGAGCCGCTCGTAGTACGGGGTGCCGATCTCGGAAAAGAGGACCGCCGCCTTTGCGCCTTCCTGCTCCGCATCCTGGACGAGCCGCTCGATCAGTGCCGCGGCGTGGCCACGCCTGCGCTCGGCCGGGGAGGTGAAGACCGCGCCGATGCCGAGCACCGGCACGTCCGCGTCGTCGAGGCGGAACACGACCCGATACCGCTTGGCACTGGCGAGCACGCGATTGCCCTCGACGAGCGCAACGCGATCGAGATGGCGCGAGCCCCACGGTGTCTTCAGCTGGGCGGTGTTGTACGCGCCGTACCGCTCGCGCGAGAGGCCGTCGTTCCAGAGCGGGAACGTGTCGTCGAGCACGCGATCGAGCAGCCGCCCCTCCGCGGCGACGAGACGCATGGCGCGACGCTATCACGATCGGACGCGCACGGATCGCATGTGCGGCGCGGGGCGTCGGTTGAGCGTGTCACCCGCAGGGCCGAAGCCCTGCTCCGTCGTCAGCATCGTGCCAATCCACATCAGTGGGTCAGTGGACGGACTTCCGGAGAGCGCGCCCAGGCCGCGCGGTCGTGAGCGTCCCACGATGCATGACGACCTGGCCGTTGACGATCACGGTATCGATGCCGGTCGGGACCGCGGAGGGGTCGGCCGGGGTGCCGTGATCGGCGATCGTGGCTGCATCGAAGATCACGAGATCGGCTTTCTTTCCCGTCGCAATCGTCCCGCGATCGTCGAAACCGAGCTGCGCGGCCGGGCGCCCGGTCATCTTCGCGATCGCCTCCTCGAGCGGCACGACGTGCTGCTCGCGGACGTATCGCGCGAGAACGCGTGGAAACGCGTTGTAGCCGCGCGGGTGCTTTCCGGCCAGCTGCCCGTCCGAGCAGATGAGGACCTGTGGATGCGCGAAGATGGCGCGGAGGTCCTCCTCGATCATCGACGTCCCGATGATGCCGATGCCGGGTCCCGCCGCGCGGACCATATCGACGATGAGTGCCGCCGGATCGACGTGGCGCGCCCCCGCGATCTCAGCGAGCGTCTTGCCATTGAGCGACGGGTCCGGCCGATAGTCGGTCACCAGCACGTTGGCGGCGCCGCCGATCTCGTCGAGGCCCCGCGTCCACTTCTCCCTGTTCTCGAAATCTCGATCGGGAATCAGCACGTACATCGCGGACTGCCAGTACGTGTACGGGTACCAGTCGCCCATCACGCGCAGGCCCTCCGCGCGCGCCGCCTCGAGCACGCGCAGCCCTTCCGCCGCCCGCCCCCACACCGGTTTCGATGCCGCCTTCATGTGAGAGATCTCGACCGCGACATGCGCTCGGCGTCCGACCTCGATCGCCTCTTTCCACGCACTGACGAAGTCGTTCTCTTCGTCCCGCACGTGGCTGCTGTAGAACCCGCCGAAGCGGCCGGCCACCTCCGCAAGCGCGACGAGCTCGTCCAGCGTCGCGTAGTACCCGGGGTCGTACTCGAGGCCGCTCGACAGGCCGACGGCTCCGTCCCGCATGCCGCGCTCCACGAGCGCCTGCATGACCGCGATTTCGGATGGCATCGCCGCACGCTTGAAGTCGGCGCCGAGCACGATTCGGCGGACGGCTCCGTGCCCGACGCTCGAGGCGAAATTGATGGCCGGGTGGGTGCGCTCGACCTCGTCGAAGAACGCCGAGACCGGCAGATCGCCGCCGCCATCCTGCCCGACGAGCGCCGTCGTGATGCCCTGGCGCACCTGCGACGAGACGTCTGGGGCGTCGGCAATGCCATCGCCCGCGTGGCTGTGCATGTCGATGAAGCCTGGCGCCACGATGAGACCGTTCGCATCGATCACCCGCTCGCCCGATCGGGGGACCAGGCCGACGCCGACTTCTGCTATCGCGTCGCCGGCCACGCGTACGTCGGCCGCGCGCCCCGGCGCGCCCGTGCCGTCCACCACGCGGCCATTCTTGATGAGGAAACCACCCGGCGCCTGCGCATGCGCGCACTGACCGAGAGCGACGACGAGGGCGGACAGGAGGATGGGGGTTCGCATCGTGAGCGGGGCGATTCTACAGCGCGGCGGCGCAAAGCAATCGGCCGCTCGTGCATCTCCACCATCGGCCGATTCCGTGCCGGCGAACGGCTACACTCGACCGGTGACTCTCCTGGAACTCTTCGGGCCGGCGCTGCGGAATCGCGCCGCCGCACACGGTCTCGAGTGGGACGGCCGCTCGTACACCTTCGGGGAAATCGACGCGTGGAGCACCCAGTTCGCGCATGCGCTCCTCGCACGAGGCCTTCGCGCGGGCGATCGTCTTGCCGTGTACCTCCCAAACCGCCCCGAATACATCGTGCTGTCCCTCGGCTGTTTCAAGGCCGGCATCATCATCGTCCCCATCAACATCCTCTACAAGGAACGCGAGGCCGGACATATCCTGCGGGATTCCGGGCCGCGTGCAGTCGTCATCGACGATGCGTCTCCCGCACCGGGAGTCGATGCGTGGCTGCTGGACTCGCTCGTCCGGGATGCCGCGGCTCACGGAAGCGCACCGGTCCTCACACACGTGACGGCCGCCTCGCCGGCCGCGCTCATCTACACCTCCGGTACGACCGGCGCCGCGAAAGGCGCCGTCCTCACGCACGGGAACTTCGCGGCCAACGCCTCGACGCTGGTGCGCGCGTGGCGGTTCACGGCGGAGGACCGTCTGCTGCTGGCGCTGCCTCTATTTCACGTGCACGGACTCGGCAACGGAGTCATGTGCTGGCTCGCGTCGGGGTGCATCGTCCGGCTCTTGCCCCGGTTCGAGCAACGCACCGCCGTCGACGATTTCACGGCGTTTCGCCCGACCGTCTTCTTCGGTGTGCCGACGATGTACGTTCGACTGCTCGAGCTGCCTGAGGACGCGGCTCGACGGATCGGTCGTAACGCGCGTCTGTTCGTGTCGGGCTCGGCGCCGCTCGCGGTGCACGTGCTCGAATCGTTCCAGTCGCGATTCGGACACCGCATCCTCGAGCGCTACGGGATGACCGAAACGCTCATGACGCTCAGCAATCCATACGACGGTGAACGTCGGGCCGGGACGGTCGGCCTGCCACTTCCGGGCGTGCACGCGCGTATCGTAGCGAGTGCGGCCGATGTCGCTGATGGACAACGCGGAGAGTTGTGGGTCCGTTCGCCGACGGTGTGCGCGGGATACTGGAACCGCCCGGACGCGACGGCAGCCGCATTTGCCGACGGCTGGTTCCACACCGGAGACGTCGCGAGCCGCGCAGCCGATGGGTACATCACGCTGCACGGTCGCCAGAGCGACCTCATCATCTCTGGCGGTTTCAACATCTACCCGCGCGAGATCGAAGAGGTCCTGGCAGAGCACCCGATCGTGGCCGAGGCCGCCGTCGCCGGACTCCAGGATGCCGCACGCGGTGAAATTCCGATCGCGTTCGTGGTCGTGAGAGACGATGCGGCGCTCGACCCGCCGGCGCTCGAGGCGCACTGTCGCGCGCAGCTGGCGTCCTTCAAGGTGCCTCGCGCGTTCGTCGAGGTCCCCTCGCTTCCGCGCACCGCGCTCGGGAAGGTCCAGAAAGGCGTGCTCGTCGAATCGTATCTGCGGAGGCGGTGACCTCGACGTGTGCGCAGGGCTCCATCCCTGCTGACGTGAGTGATGTATCATGCCGGCCATGGCGAAGCCCGACGTCAAGGCCGAAACCGCCCGCCTCGAGCCCGGCGAAGCGCTGGGAATGATCGAAACGCGCGGATTCGTGGGGCTCGTCGAGGCGTCCGACGCGATGGTCAAGGCCGCCAACGTCGTGATCGTCGGCTGGGACAAGGTCGACGCGGGTCTCGTGACCGTCCTGGTTCGCGGCGATGTCGGATCGGTCAAGGCCGCGACGGACGCGGGCGCCGCCGCCGCGCGCCGCGTCGGTGAGCTCGTCGGCGTGCACGTGATCCCGCGTCCTGCCGACGACCTCGAGCGCGTCTTCCCCATCCGATAGCGACCCGCCGCCGCGCTCGCGCGTCATCAGCGCGCTGTTGCCGAAGGTCAGCGTACGGCCGTTAGAGCCCGCTCTCGGCGTCGGTCATCCTGGCGCCAGCCACATCCTTTTCGGTGATGCCGCCGTCGCTGTGCGTGCTCCAGCGCACCGTCACGCGGCGGTAGCTGACCAGCAGGTCGGGGTGGTGATCGGCGGCCTCCGCGTGCGGAGCCAGCCGATTCACGAACGCGACCGCGTCGGGAAACGATTTGAACGTGAACTGCCGCGCGAGGGCGTCGCCGTCACGCGCCCATCCGGGCAGCGTGCGCAGCGCCTCCTTGATTTGTGCCTCGGTCAGGACCGGCATGGGCGCCTCCGAATCAATACTCTCCGAATCGTGAGGGCGACGTGACGGCAAACGCCGGATCGTCGCCACCGTCCACCGCCCGCACGGCGAGCTCGGCGGTGAGCGGAGCGAGCAGCACGCCGTTGCGGTAGTGCGCGGTCGCGTAGACGAGTCCCGGCAACCGCGCGGACCGGCCGATGATGGGCAGCTCGTCGGGCGAGGCGGGCCGCAAGCCGACGCGAACGCCGGCGAACTCCGCCTGCCACGCCCCAGGAAGGATCTCGGCCGCGGCGTCGAGCAGGTCGCGTACGCCGGCCACGGTGGCGCGTTCATCGAACCCGACATCCTCGGTCGTCGCGCCCACGAGCATCGTCCCGTCCGGCCAGGGCACCAGATAGCTCCGCGCTCCCCACACGATCCGGCTGGCGGGGCGCGTCGGCCAGCGGATGTGGAGCAGCTGACCGCGGATCGGTCGGATCGGGAGCGACGGCACGCCTTCGATCTCGAGCTCGGGCGTCCAGCTGCCCGCCGCCAGCACGACGTGCGACGACGTGTGAGCGCCGTCGGTGGTCTCAACACGCAAGCCGGATCCCGGTCCTCGCCCAATCCGCCGTACCCGCGCCGTCGTCCAGCAGGCTCCCCGTGTTTGCGCGGTATCCCACAGACGCTGCGCGAGTCCGGGAGCCGACACGTAACCGTGGCGCGGCACGAGCAGCGCGCGAAGGCAGTCGGCCGCCAGCGCGGGCTCGAGGACCCGGGCCTCGTGACTCGTGAGCAGCAGGCTGTCGATCTGCCGCTCGTGGTGGCTGCGTGCGAGCGCCTCGAGCTCCGACGCTTCGACCTCGTCGAACGCGACATGGAGCGAACCGCTCCGCTCGTACGCGACTCGGCCCGGTCCTCCCAGGCGTTCGACGAAGCGGTCGTACAGGGCGAGGCTTCGCGTGCCCAGCGCCTCGAGTGCCGGGTGATGAAGCCCTTCCGCGTGGGGCACAAGCATGCCGCCGGACGCCTGCGTCGCTCCGCCGGCGAGCGGACGCGGGTCGATGACCTGCACCGCGGCCCCACGGGCCGCGAGCGCCCCGGCGACGGCGCATCCGATGATGCCGCCACCGACCACGACGACGTCGGGCATCAGCGCGCGCCGGAGGGCGGTCGGCCTTCGATCCAGCCGTCGTTGATGAACCGGCCGAAGCCGCGGAACGAGGGAGGCAGGGTGTGCGTGTTCGACGGGCGCCCGATGATCGGTGGGACCACGATCGGCATCCAGGGCACGACCACGACATTGGTCTGCTGCACGACTGCCGGCGGCGCGGGCGCCGGCTGCTCGCCGATGACGACGAGGCTGGGCGGATCGTCGGGCACCGACGCGGCGGCACCGAAAGACGAGGCGGTCGGCGACCCGGCCGGCCAGGCAGGAGCCTGTCGTGCGTGGCGGCCGTTCTTCAGCATCGCCACGATCACGCGCTCGCTGAGGCCCTGCTGCCGCAGTTCGAGAATCCGCGGAGCATCGAGCGGGAAAACCGTGTCGTCGGCTTCGACGAGCGCTACGAGCACGTCATCGCTCAGACCAGCCTGTGCGAGCGCCACGAGATCGCGCTCGCTGACCGCGAGGGCGGGGGCGCCGGCGCCGAAGACGAACGCGGCGGCGAGCACGATGGCCGGCGCGCATCGGGCGAAGGCGTGCGGCCACAACGAACGAGCTCGAGTAGACATTGAACGCTCCGCGGCTGGCGCGATCATTCTCGCGCCGACGTCCAAACCATGCAAACGCCGTGGCAGCGGCTCGCACGTCCTTTGGCTGACTAGCGCGCACCCGCCCGCTATCATGGACATCACCATGGGACAGAGATTGAAGGATCCAGGACTGGCGTCCGTGTTGAGCCTCGTCGTGCCGGGGGTGGGCCAGTTCTACAACGGCGACTTCCTTCGCGGACTGTTCTGGCTGATCGTCACGCCGGGCCTGTGGATCGGGTCGGGCGGTCTGCTCGGCTGGATCTGTCACGTGATCGCGGCGGTCACGGCGTACCGGCGGGCCAACCTGCGCAATCGCGTCGTCGCCTGAGCTGGTCTCGGCGAAGGACAGCGGTCCGCGGAACAGGACATCGGACGCGCGGTGACCTGTTGTTGCAAGCCTAGACATATCAGGCATTTATCGAATTTATTGAGGGTGTGACCGCGGTACGAGGCTTGCTCAGGTCCATGGCGCCGAGGAGCATTTCATGGTGAGCAACCGGGTTGGGCTTGCACTGATTGGGAGCGCCTGCGTTCTGGCCGCGGGTACTGGCGGTTATTTGGCCACCCGCGAGGCGTCCACTCCAGTCGGGGCCGTCGCTCCCGCGGTGAGGTCGACCGCGTCGGCGGCGACGCCGGTGCAGGAGACCGAAGCGGTCGTTGACGATCCGGAGTCACCCGCGGACGAGAAGGACAAGGTCCCGGCTGCGAACAGCGCACCGGCTCCGGCCTCTGAAACTCCAGCTCGGAATTCTTCCGCAACATCCTCGCCCGCGGCTCCGAAGGACGTCGAGCCCGCCCGGCGCAAGGAGGCGAGGGTCACCGTGCCGAAGGCCCCGCCGCACACCGCGCGCACTACGGAAGCGACGGCGACACCTCCAGCGTCGAGGCGCAGCGGTCCGGAACCCATCGATCGGCCGAAAACCCCCTCAACCATCGAGGCACGCCAAACGACGGCGCCGGCCCGACCGATTCCTTCGTCGGAGCCCGTGGATCCGCTGCCCGCACCGGAGGTGACGCGGCGGGCGGACGCGGTCGATCCGCCGCGCCCGCCGGAACCGAGGATGGAAGAGCTCGTCGTCGCGAGCGATTCCGTGATCGGGTTGCAGCTCGAATCGTCTGCGTCGAGCGAGACGGCGCACATCGAGGACCGCGTCGACGCGCGCGTGACACGTGACGTGATGGTGCAGGGCCGCGTGGCGGTCCCGGCGGGCTCCCGGGTGCGCGGCGCGGTGACGCTCGTCGAACGCGGCGGCAAGGTACGCGATCGTGCGCGGCTCGGTGTCCGCTTCCACACGCTGGTGCTGGCCGACGGCACCACGCTGCCGATCCAGACCGAGACGGTGTTCCGCGAAGGGGACTCGCCCGCCAACGCGAGCTCCGCAAAAATTGGCGGCGCGGCCATCGGCGGCGCGCTCCTCGGCGCGATCATCGGCGGCGGCAAGGGCGCGATCATCGGCGGCACGACCGGCGCCGCCGGCGGCACCGCCGCGGTGATGGCTGGAGGGCGACGGCCGGCCACGCTGAGCGCAGGCTCCACCATGACCGTGCGCGTGCTGTCGCCGGTGACGGTCACCGTCGAGAAGTAGCTCGACCCCGGCGCGCGTCTCGAATCTCGCGTCGGCCGGGGCCGTCTCGATTCTCGTCGCCGGTGGGTCGTCTCGACCCTCCCGACCCCTGGGTCCTTTTCCCCAACCTTGCGGAGAGCTTCCGCAATCCACGACTATTCCGTCGTGGCCGACCTCCTCCGCGACATGGATCCGGCGACGTTCAGGCGCGAGGCGCACCGCCTCGTGGACTGGCTCGCCGACTACTTCGAATCCCCTGAACGCTATCCGGTGCTCGCCCGTGTCAAACCGGGCGACATCAGCGCCAGGCTGCCCGCCCACGCCCCCGAGCACGGAGAGCCCTTCGACCGCATCTTCGAGGACTTCGAGCGGATCGTCGTCCCAGGCCTGACACACTGGAACCACCCCGGCTTCTTCGCGTACTTCGCGATCACGGCGAGCGGCCCAGGCGTGCTCGCCGAGATGCTCGCGGCGGGGCTGAACGTGCAGGCGATGCTCTGGCGGACATCTCCGTCGGCGACCGAGCTCGAAGAGGTGTCGCTCGGCTGGCTTCGCGAACTGATCGGCCTGCCCTCGTCATTCGAGGGCGTCATCTACGACACGGCCTCGGTCTCCACGCTTCACGCGCTCGCGGCCGCACGCGAGATCGCGTTCCCCGAGGTTCGGCGCCGGGGCATCCCGGGCGACTCGCCGGCGATGCCACGCGTCTACTGCACCGAGCACACACACAGCTCGATCGACAAGGCCGTCCTGACGCTCGGCCTCGGCCTCGATGCAATCCGGCGAGTACCCATCGATGCGCGCTACGCGATGCGTCCGGACGCGCTCGCTGCCTGCATCGCTGAGGACCGGGCCGCCGGTCATCGTCCCGTCGCGGTGGTGGCGACGGTCGGAACGACATCGTCGACCAGCATCGATCCGGTTGCGCCGATCGCGGCGATCTGCAGCCAGGCGCACGTGTGGTTGCACGTGGACGCGTCGTACGCCGGCGTCATGGCGATGGTTCCCACGTGGCGCCACATCCTCGACGGGGCCGGAGCCGCCGACTCACTCGTCGTGAACCCGCACAAGTGGCTGTTCACGCCGTTCGATCTGAGTGCCTTTTATTGCAGGCGCATGGACGTGGTGCGGCGTGCGTTCTCGCTCGTCGCCGAGTACCTGAAGACGCAGGAAGCCGCGCCGGTCAGGAACCTGATGGATACGGGCGTGCAGCTCGGTCGCCGGTTTCGTGCGCTCAAGCTCTGGATGGTGCTCCGCTATTTCGGTGCGGATGGTCTGCGCGCGCGGCTCGAGGAGCACGTCCGGCTGGCGCGGCTGTTCGCGGCGTGGGTGGATGCTGAACACGAGTTCGAGCGTATGGCCGACGTGCCGTTCAGCGTCGTGTGCTTCCGCTGGCACCCCGCCGGGTTCGACGACCAGGCGCTCGATCGGCTCAACGAGCGGCTCCTCGACGCGGTCAATGCGACCGGCGAGATCTTCGTGTCGCACACGCGCCTCGAAGGTCGCTACGTGATCCGGCTCGCGGTCGGAAATCTGCGCACGACCGAGGCGCATGTCGCGCGGGCGTGGGCACTCTTCCGGGAGCACGCGGCCGCCCTCTCGCGTCCGGATGGTCGAGGTTGAGACGATCGCGCACGCAGCTTGCAGTGCACCCAGGCTGACGCGAGTCCGCATGGCCGGGCTTTGCGAAGGAGGTCTGGCAATGCGACTGAAGAAGCTTGGGTTCCTCGTCCTGCTCGGCGGCGTGCTGGCGGTGCCGGCGCCGGCCCGGGCGGACTGGATTTTCACGCCGTTTGTCGGCGGGAACTTTGGCGGTGACGCGAAGAACGCCGATTTCGACTTCAAGACGAACGCCAACTACGGCGCGTCGTTCGGATACATGGGTGCGGGCGTGATCGGGTTCGAAGTGGACTTCGGTTACTCGCCGAACTTCTTCGAGGATCCGAATACGAACGCCTTCGACGCCAACGTCACCAGCCTCATGGCCAACTTGATCATCGGCGTCCCGGTTGGTGGTCAGACGGGCCCCGGCATTCGTCCCTACGTATCGGGCGGCGCCGGCCTGCTCAAGACGCGCGTCGATGACGTGGACAACTTCTTCGACATCAACGAAAACGCGTTCGGCATCAACGCTGGTGGCGGCGTGATGGGGTTCTTCAGCGATCACGTCGGCGTCCGCGGAGACATCCGCTACTTCCGCGCATTCAAGGATATCGAGACCGGCGACGGGGTGGACCTGCGACTCGGTGGTTTCGATTTCTGGCGCGGGTCGGTGGGCGTCGCCTTCCGATTCTGAGCGCAGAGGATGGGACATGAGGGCAGGACTTCAGTCCTGCCCTCATCCTCACGGCACGATCCGCCATAGCTCCCGCCAGCTTGACTCCTGGCGGTCCAACGCGATCACGGCATGCGCCGGGAACTCGGGCGCGGACGCGTGCGGGTCTCCCGACACCAGGAGCCGGAGCAGCAGCGCCAGCTGCGGCATGTGACCAGCGACCAGCACTTCGTCGGTTTCCGCGAGCAGCCGATCGGCAATCCACTGTGGCGGATCACCCGGCAGCAGCCCGCGCTGCGCGCTGAGCGACGCGAGCGGGTTGCACGCGCGCCAGAACGCCTCGGCGGTCTGCCGCGCTCTGAGTTTCCCGCTGTGCCAGATCGCGGAGGGTTTCGCACCCAGCCGTGCGGCTTTGAGCGCGGCCTCGTCAACCCACGCGCGCCCAATCCCCGAGAGCGGCCGCATCGGATCGTCCTTGGGGCCGAGTGCCGCCCCATGGTGAACGAGGACGACACGCCGCCGCGCGACATCGCCCACGTCGCTCACCAGCGGTCGGAAGCGTCGGGATCGTCGCCGGCCGGCACGAACGCCTCGGCGTCGACGATGTCGAGCAGCGAGGCCACCTCGGAGGACTGCAGGCGCCGCGGCACGGTCTGGACCGGCGAGAGCGGTTCGATTTCCGCGCCCTGCGCGGCACCGAGGTCCTTGAAGCGGCGCGCCGACGGCAGCACGCGCGACTCGAGCGAGCCGACAGACCGGTTGTAGGACTCCACCGCGCGCTCCAGCCCCTTCCGAATCTCCTCGAAGTGCGAGGCCATCACGAGCACGCGGTTGTACAGGTCGCGCCCGAGCGCGCTGATTTGCTCCGCGTTCTGCGCGATCCGTTCCTGACGCCAGCCGTAGGACACCGCTTTCAGCAGCGCGATGAGCGTGGTGGGGCTCGCCGGGACGACCTTCTGCCCGGCGCCGAACTCGATGAGCGAGGGATCGTGCTGCAGGGCAGCGCTGAAGAATGCCTCGCCCGGCAGGAACATTACGACGAACTCCGGCGTGTCGTCGAACTGGGTCCAGTACGACTTGCCCGCGAGCCTGGCGATGTGATCACGCACCTGGCGCGCGTGCTCGGCAAGTCGAGCGGCGCGGTGCGCGTCATCGCCTTCCAGGGAGTCCAGGTACGCGACGAGCGGCGCCTTGGCATCGACGACGACGCGCTTGCCGCCGGGCAGCCGGACGATGAGATCGGGTCGGATGCGGCCGGCCTCCGTGCTCGTGGTCGGCTGTTCGACGAAGTCGCAGTGGTCCAGCATGCCCGCGATCTCGACGACGCGCCGCAGCTGCACCTCGCCCCAGTGCCCGCGGACGTGCGGCTGCCGGAGCGCCCGGACGAGATTGCCGGTTTCGCCGGTGAGCGTCGAGAGTCCGGCGCCGAGCGCCCGAATCTGCTCGTCGAGTCGCGCGCCGGAAACGGCACGGTCCTTCTCGACCTCGGCAAGCTTGCCGTCCACCTGCTTCAGCGTCTCGACCACGGGCTGGACGATCTGCGCGATCGTCTGCTGTCGCCGTTCGAGATCCGCGCTCGCCTTGGTCTGGAACTCGCCGAGCGTGGCGTGCGCGAGGCGCAGCACCGACTCGCTGTTCTGCTGCAGCACTTCCTGCGCGAGCGCGCGGAAGGCTTCGCGGAGCCGCTCTTCCGCCGTCTGGAGCAGGGCCGTCCTTTCGGAAGCCGCGCGGAGATCGGCCTCGAGCCGGGCCGCGTGCGTGGCGAGCCCGGTCGCATCGATCCGGGCCTGCTCGAGTTCGGATTCCCGCTCACGGAGCCGGTCCGCGTTTTCCAACGCGCGCGCGGCCTGCTCGTCGCGGCGGGCCTCGGCGGCCGCGAGTGCCGCGGCGAGCGGGGCGGACGCTTCGGCGTCACGGCGCCCCGCGAGGGCTCGCGACAGGATCCAGGCAATGGTGGCGCCGCCGAGGGCGGCGACGAAGACCAGGATGGGCTCGGACACGCGGAAGCGGCGACCTCCAGGGCGAGAGGATGCACACGCGTCGTGACAGGACGGGTCACGCCGCGACCAGCCTCATGATACGGCCATTGCGCTAGACTTCGACCGATGACCCACCGCTTCGCGGATCACTTCTCGCGAGGCTCCTCCGAATACGCCGCCTTCCGGCCGCGGTACCCCGAAGCGCTTTTTTCCTGGCTGGCCGCCACGAGTCCCGGGCGTGATCTCGCCTGGGATTGCGCGACCGGATCGGGACAAGCCGCGATCGGTCTCGCCACGCACTTCGCGCGTGTCGTCGCGACCGATGCAAGCGAAGCGCAGATCCACGCGGCCGTGCGGGCACCCGGGATCGAGTATCGCGTGGCTCCGGCCGACGTCAGCGGGCTGGACGCCGCGACCGTGGATCTCGTGACGGTCGCGCAGGCGCTCCACTGGCTGCCGCTCGATCCCTTCTACGCGGAGGCGACGCGCGTCCTTCGCCCGCGCGGGCTCCTCGTGGCGTGGGGCTATTCGCTGCCCGAGGTCTCGCAGGAAGTCGATCGCGCGGTCCGCACACTTCATGGAGAGATCGTCGGTCCATATTGGCCGCCGGGTCGCGAGGCCGTGGAGGCCGGCTACCGGACGCTCCCCTTTCCGTACCCGGAGGTCACGGCGCCGGCGTTCGCCGTCGAGCAGACGATGACTCGCGACGCCTTCGTGGGCTACCTGCGGACGTGGTCGGCCGTCCGCCGTTTCGTGGACGCCCAGCAGATGGACCCGCTCGCGACGGTGCTGCCCCGGATCGACGCGGACTGGCCCGCCACGGCGTCCCGGACCGTCCGCTGGCCCCTGTTCGTCCGCGCCGGCCATCGGATCTGATACCTCAAGACTCAATGGGGTCAGACCCCAATGGGTCAGACCCAACTGGGTCTGACCCCCAAAAAGGTCGACCCAGCAGGGCCCCCGCGGGAACTTTCCTACGAAGGTTTTCGTTGACTGCTACGAAGCCCCTCGTACAGACTGGGCGAGCGGGGGCAGTTTCCGTAATCGGAGGGGAGTCGATGACGTCACGCCTGCCACGGCCGACCGACGCCGAGCTGGCCATCCTGCGGGTGCTCTGGGAACGGGGCCCGAGCACCGTCCGTCAGGTACACGAGGCCCAGGCCACCGACCGGCCGACCGCGTACACGACCACGCTCAAATTGCTTCAGATCATGACCGAGAAGGGGCACGTCTCCCGCGACGAGCGGGATCGCACCCACATCTACGCGGCTCGAGCGAGCGAGGAACAGACCCAGCGGCAGCTCCTCCAGGACCTTCTCGATCGTGCGTTCGGCGGTTCGGCGACCAAGCTCGTGATGCAGGCCCTCTCGAGCCGCAAGGCGTCGCGGGAGGACCTGGATGAGATCCGGCGCCTGCTCGATGAACGGGAGGGCACGAAATGACAATCCCGTCCGCGCTCGTCAACATCGTCGGCGCCGTCCTGCTGCATTTCATCTGGCAGGGAACGCTGCTCGCCCTGGCGCTCGGCTTCACCCTCCTCGTCGTGCCCAGGCGATGGGCACAGACGCGCTATCTCATCGCCTGCGTGACGCTGGTCGCGATGGTGGCCGCGCCGCTCGCCACGGCCGCACAGTACCAATCCGGGGACGCCGCAACCAGTGCGGTGGTCGATCTCGTCGAGTCGCCCGGGACCGCTCCGCTGGTTGCGGCGGTCACGGCCGCCACCGGCACGAGCGTCGCCCCGCCCTCGCGTGTGTCGACCCACTCCGCCACGCCCGTGTCGATTCCCTGGCTGGACTGGTTCGTGGTCGCGTGGGCCGCGGGCGTCCTTCTTTCCAGCGTCCGCCTCGGCGGAGGATGGATCAAGGCTCGCCGCCTGCTCCACGACGACGCGTTCCCTGCCGACGAGAGGTGGGTGGAGACGGTGAGACACCTCGCGGCGCGCCTCGGCATCAGCCGGCGGATCCGGCTGCTCGAATCCGCGCGCGTGCAGGTACCCGTCGTGATCGGCGCCCTCCGGCCCGTGCTGCTGTTGCCGGCGTCCGCGCTCACGGGACTGGCACCCGTCCAGATCGAGGCGGTACTCGCGCACGAGCTCGCGCACATCCGGCGGCACGATTACCTCGTGAACCTGCTGCAATCGGCCGCCGAGACGCTGCTCTTCTATCACCCGGCCGTCTGGTGGGTGTCTCACACGATCCGCGTCGAACGCGAGCACTGCTGTGACGATCTCGCCGTGGCTGCCTGCGGTGACGCCGTGCTCTACGCGCGGGCACTGACGGCCATCGAGTCGCTGCGCCAGGGACACGTGGGGGTGGCGCTCGCGGTCAGCGACGGTTCACTCCTCGCACGTGTCCGCCGGCTCCTCGGCGTTCCCGCACCGCCACGCCTCGCATCGTCCGGGTGGGTCGTCGCCTCCGTCACAGCGCTCCTCGTGGCCGGCGCGGGCCTCGCGAGCCACGCTCGCGACGTCCTGCACTTCCTCCCGCGCGTGCCGTTTGTCGACGCGCTCGAAGCCCAGGCGCCGTCAGGCGGGCCGGCAACGACGGTCCCCGCAAGGGCGCCGGTCCAGCCCGCGATCGCCGCGGCCCCGCCGGTAGCCTCGACGGCCGGTGTGCCCGAGACTCCCGAGATTTCGCCCCCAGCCGCGGTCGCCGGCGGCGTTGACGAATCGGCGATCGCCTCAGCGGCGGCCGGAGCGGACCCGCACGGCCGCGTGTCGCCGGACGTCGATCGCGCGATCACGGACGCCATGGCGAGGGTGTCGCGCCAGCTCGATCAGCTTGGGGCGCTCGACGAATCGAACACGGTGGATCGGGCACAGATCGACGCCGCGATTCGCGAGTCGATCCGGGCCGCGCGGGAAGCGACGCGCGGGCTGCGGCTCGACGATGCCGAGCGCGAGGCGTTGCGGCAGGCCCGCGAGCAGATTGGCGCACATCGTGCCGAGCTCAATCGTGCGGTCCGGGAGGCGCATCGCGCCACGGCGCGTGAGCTCAGGGCGCATCGTGTGGAGCTCCAGCGCGCGCTCGCGGAAGCCAGTCGCACGCTCGCGACGACAATCGAGGCGCATCGCGGAGAGATCGACCGCGCGGTTGTAGAGGCCGCGCGGTCGCTGGCCGAAGCGAGCCGCTGGCTCGATCGGCAGGATCCTCCGCCCCCGCCGCCAGAGCCGCCGCCGGCCGAGGCGCTGCCGCCGCCGCCGCCCGCACCGCCGCCGGGGGAAAG
>JADMIO010604069.1_pt1 | contig 34376 bp, 25 predicted proteins | sample 8958161 | NCBI WGS metagenome assembly JADMIO01 (sample SAMN16585339, study PRJNA669376) | soil metagenome | isolation source: Crop rotation soil | place: USA: Cullars Rotation, Alabama | collected 2011
GTGCCCGCCTGCAGCGCGGCGCGCACGTCCTCCATCGAAACGCCGTAGCGGTTCAGCGAGAACGGCACGAGTTCGACCCGCACCGCCGGCTGCGAGCCGCCGCCGAGTTCGACGTCGCCGACGCCCTGCACCTGCGCGATCTTCTGCTGGACGATGTTCGAGACTTCATCGTAGATCTGGCCGGGGGTGCGCGTGGGCGACGTGAGCGCGAGGATGATCACCGGCGCGGCCGACGGGTTGGCCTTGCGGTAGGTCGGGTTGCTGCGCAGCGTGGACGGCAGGTCGGCGCGCGACGCGTTGATGGCGGCCTGCACTTCGCGCGCGGCGGCGTCGATGTTGCGGTTCAGGTCGAACTGGAGCGTGACGCGCGCGCTGCCGTTGCCGCTCGTCGACGTGACCTCGTTCACCCCGGCGATCACGCCCAGGCGCCGCTCCAGCGGCGTCGCCACGCTGGTGGCCATCGTCTGCGGGCTCGCGCCCGGCAGGCTCGCGCTGACCGAGATGACCGGGTAGTCCACCTGCGGCAGCGAGGCCACCGGCAGGTTGAAGAACGCCGCGATGCCGACGAGCGCGATGCCGACGGTGAGCAGCACGGTGCCCACCGGACGGCGGACGAAGGGGGACGAGAGGTTCATGAGCTCACGACTCGCCCGCAGGGCGAGGAGTCAGATCACTCCCTCTCCCGCTGGCGGGAGAGGGCCGGGGTGAGGGGGGTGGCGTGCCCTCGCCCTCACCCCCCGCCCTCTCCCGCGAGCGGGAGAGGGAGCCTTCGTCACCCGCCCGCCCCCGCCAGCGCCGCCCCAGCCGGTCGAAGCCCAGGTAGATGACGGGCGTCGTGAACAGCGTGAGCAACTGGCTCACGATCAATCCGCCGAAGATCGACAGGCCCAGCGGCCGGCGCAATTCGGCGCCCTCGCCCCAGCCCAGCATCAGCGGCACGGCGGCGAAGAGGGCCGCCAGCGTGGTCATGATGATCGGGCGGAACCGCAGCAGGGCGGCCTGGTGGATCGCTTCCCGCGGCTCCTTGCCCTGCTCGCGCTCGGCGTCGAGCGCGAAGTCGATCATCATGATCGCGTTCTTCTTGACGATGCCGATCAGCAGGATGATGCCGATGATCCCGATCACGCCGAGATCGTTGCCGGTGAGGATCAGCGCCAGCAGCGCGCCCACGCCGGCCGACGGCAGCGTCGACAGGATCGTGAGCGGGTGCACGTAGCTTTCGTACAGCACGCCGAGCACGATGTAGACGCAGATCACCGCCGCCAGGATCAGCCACAGCTGGTTCGAAAGCGAAGACTCGTAGGCCCCGCCCGCGCCGAGGAACGTCATCGTCACCGACGCCGGCAGCTGGATGTCCGCGACGGCGTTGCGGATGGTCTTCACCGCCGTGCCGAGCGCGACGCCCGGGGCGGTGTCGAAGCCGATCGTTGCGGCAGGGTACTGCGCTACGTGCGTGATCTGCAGGGGCGCACGCCTTTCGGAGATGCGCGCGACCGCGGACAGCGGCGTGGACTCGCCCGAGCCCGTCCGCAGCTGGATGCCCGACAGCGTGCTGCCCGACATCGGCCCGCCGGCGGTGTCCGCCCGCGCTTCGAGGATCACGCGGTACTGGTTGGTCTCCGTGAAGATCGTCGACACGATCCGCTGGCCGAAGGCGCTGTACAGCGCCTCGTTGATCGTGGACGCGCTGATGTTCAGGCGTGCCGCCGTGTCGCGGTCGATCTCGACGTACATCGCGGCGCCGGTGGCGTTCGCGTCCGTCGTCACGTTGCGCAGTTTCGGTTCCTGCCGCAGCCGGTCGACGACGCGCGCCGCCTGCTCGGCGACGATCTTGGTGTCCGCGCCCTCGATGGACACGCGGTATTGCGTGGGCCCGCTTTCGGATTCGATCGTGAGGTCCTGCACCGGCTGCAGGAAGACCTGCACGCCGGGCACGCGCTGCCCGCGCTGGCGAAGGCTGTCCATCACCGGCTGCACGCTCCCGCGCGCCTCCTTCAGGTTCACGAGCAGCCGGCCCGTGTGGAGCATCGTGGCGTTCGCGGCGTCGACGCCCACGAAGCTGGCGATGCTTTCGACGGCGGGGTCCTCCAGCATCAGCCGTGCGACGTCCTGCTGCAGCGTCGCCATCCGCGGGAACGAGATCGACTGCGCCGCCTCCACGCGCACCTGCAGCTGCCCTGTGTTCTGGGTCGGGAACAGGCCCTTCGGAATCGCGATGTAGAGGATGACCGTGAGCACGAGGGTGGCCAGCGCCACCAGCAGCGTGAGCGGCTGCCGGTCGAGTACCCAGACCAGCGAGCGGTCGTAGTGGTGGATGACGCGGTCGAAACCGCGCTGGATGCGGCCGCCGATGCCCTTCTCCGGTTCGTGGTGCGGCTTCAGCCAGCGCGCGGACATCATCGGCACGAGCGTGAGCGACACGACCGCGGAGATCAGGATCGTGACGGCGAGCGTGACGGCGAACTCGCGGAACAGCCGCCCGATCACGTCGCCCATGAAGAGCAGCGGGATCAGCACGGCGATCAGCGAAACCGTCAGCGAGATGATCGTGAAGCCGATCTCCGTCGCACCCAGGAGCGCGGCCTCCATCGGCGGCTTCCCGTCCTCGATGTGGCGCGAGACGTTCTCGATCATCACGATCGCGTCGTCCACCACGAAGCCCGTGGCGATGGTCAGCGCCATCAGCGACAGGTTGTTCAGGCTGTAGCCCAGCAGGTACATCACGCCGCAGGTGCCGATCAGCGAGATGGGCACGGAGAGGCTCGCGATCAGCGTCGCGCGCGGGCTGTGCAGGAAGGCGAAGATCACCAGCACCACGAGCAGCACGGCCAGCACGAGTTCGATCTGCACGTGGTGCACCGAGGCGCGGATGCCCGTTGTGCGGTCCGACAGCACGTCGACCTGCATCGAGCCGGGCAGGCTGCCGGTCAGTTCAGGGAGGCGCGTCTTGATGGCGTCCACCGTGGCGATCACGTTCGCGCCCGGCTGGCGTTGCACGTTCAGGATGATCGCGGGGCGCAGCGGACGGTTGTCGACGTTGGCGCAGCTCACCGCGACGCCCGCCGTGCGCGCAGTCTGCGGCGGGCACACCGACGCCCAGGCGCCCAGCTTCACGTTCTCGGCGCTCTCCGTCACGCTGGCAACGTCCGCGAGCCGCACGGGCGCCCCGTTGCGGAACGCCACGACGAGGTTGCCGTAGTCCTTGGCGGTCAGCAGCTGGTCGTTGGCGTTGATGGTGTAGGCGCGCGTCGGCCCGTCGATGCTGCCCTTGGCGGCGTTCGCGTTCGCGCCGGAAATCGTGGAGCGGATCGTGTCGAGCGTGAGCCCCAGGGACGCCAGGGCGCGGTTGTCCGCCTGGATGCGCACCGCGGGCCGCTGGCCACCCGACAGCGTGACGAGGCCGACGCCCGTGACCTGGCTGATCTTCAGCGCGAGCCGCGTGTCGACGATGTTGCGCACCTCGGTGAGTGGCAGCGTGTCCGACGTGATCGCCAGCGTGAGCACCGGCGCGTCGGCGGGGTTGACCTTGGCGTACACCGGCGGCGCGGGCAGGTCCGCCGGCAGCAGCGAGCCGCCGGCGTTGATCGCGGCCTGCACCTGCTGCTCGGCGACGTCCAGAGGCAGGCCGAGCCCGAACTGCAGCGTGACGATCGACACGCCCGCTGCGCTGGTGGAGCCCATGCGCGACAACCCGGGCATCTGGCCGAACTGCCGTTCGAGCGGCGCCGTGACGGTCTGCGCCATCACCTCGGGACTGGCGCCCGGATACAGCGTCTGCACCTGGATCGTCGGGTAGTCCACCTGCGGCAGCGCCGACAAAGGCAGGAAGCGCAGGCCCACGAGTCCGGCGAGCACGATCGCCACCATCAGCAGCGAGGTGGCCACCGGCCGCAGGATGAAGGGACGGGAGGGACTCATTGGCTGGTGTTGCCGCCGCCCTGCCCGCCGCCTTCACGGAAGCGCCGCCGCCGCGCCTCCTGCTCCTCGGGCGGCAGCTTCTCGAACTCGGCGCGGAACTTCGCTCGCTCTTCCGGCGACATGTTCATGAAGCGGGCGCGGCGTGCGGCGCGCTCTTCGTCCGTCGCCTCGCCCCGCCCGCCCGCCGCTTGCCCCTCCCCCCTTGGGGGAGTGGCCGGGAGGGGGCCGCTGGCACCCTGCCGCGCCTGTCGACCACCGCCCGACTGTGAACCGGCGAGCGGTGCGCTCGCGCCCTGCCTCGCCTCGCGTTGTCCGCCGCCGGGCTGCGATGCCCCGGGCAGAGGGGCGCTCGTCCCCTCGCGCCCGCCACCCCACGGCGACGTCGTGTCCGCCGCCCGCGCCGCGGCCGCCGCCGAGGCGCCAGGGTCCGGCGCCGAAGCGCCGCCGCGCGGCTCGGAGGCGCCGCCGCGGCGCCGGCCTCCGCCCTGGAACCCCTGGCCTCCGGGCGTATCGCCCGGAAGAATCACGCGCGAGCCGTCGCGCAGCCGGTCTGCGCCTTCGGTGATCACGCGCTCGCCGACCTGCAGCCCGCTCGCCACCTGCACCCGGTCGCCGAGAGGCTGCCCGCGCACCACCGGGCGCTGCTTCACGGTGCGGTTCTCCTGCAGCACGAAAACGAACTCGCCGTTCGCACTCTGCCGCATCGCGCTCACAGGCACGACCACGGCGTCGCGGATCGTGCGCAACCGCAGCTGCACGTTCACGAACTGGCTCGGAAAGAGCTGCTGGCGCGCATTGTTGAAGCGCGCCTTGGCGCGCACGGTGCCCGTCTGCGTGTCGATCTGGTTGTCGAGCGACGCGAACACACCCGTGTCCAGCAGGGTGGAGCGCGTCCGGTCGAACACCTTCACCTCCATGAACGCGCCGCTGTTGTGCTGCAGCCAGGCCGCATGGTCCTGCGGAATCGCGAATTCCACGTCGATGGGCGTGAGCTGCGTGATCAGCGCCACGCCATTGGCATCCCCCGGGCTCACCGTGTTGCCGACGTCGACCGGCCGTAGGCCCACGCGTCCGTCGATCGGGGCGACGATCCGCGTGTAGCTCAGGTTCAGCCGCGCGGTGCCTTCGTTCGCCTTGTCGGAGACCACGGTCGCCTCGAGTTGCCGCACCGTGGCCGCCTGCGTGTCGACCTCCTGCCGCGCGATGGAGTCCTGCTTCAGGAGCGTCTCGTAGCGCGAGAGCGTCACTCGCGCCGCGGCGAGCTGCGCCTCGTCGCGCATGCGCTGGCCCACGGACTGCTGCAACGCCATTTCGAACGGGCGTGGGTCGATCGTGGCGAGCAGCTGGCCCTTCTTGACCGTCTGGCCTTCCTTGAACTGCAGCGTCTGCAGCGGCCCGGACACCTGCGGCCGGACGCGAACCGTCGCTTGCGAGACCACCGTGCCGAGTGCCTCGATGACGACGGGGATCTCCGCCGCTTCCGCCGTGGCCACGCCGACGGTCGTCTGGCCGCGGCCTCCCGCCCCGCCCCGTCCGCCCGCGCCGCCCCCAGGTCCCCCTGGGCCGCCCGGGCCACCCGGCCGCTGCAAGGCGGCGCTCTGTTCGGGAGGCCGCGTCAGGTCCCATGCCAGCCACGCGAGCCCGCCCGCCACCAGCAGCGCGATGGTGGTGCCGATGATCGAGGCGCGGCGGCTCAGGCGCTTGCGCGGCGCGGGGAGGGGCGTGGGCGTCGGGGTTCGGGAGTACTCGGGGGGATCCGCGGCCGGCGGCGGCGGGGTCGGCGTGGGCATCGTTGTCCTTTTTGTGTTGCTTGACTCCAGCGGCGTCCCATCCACCTCAGGACACGCAGTTCAGCAGCGCCGACAGCTTGCCAGAGGCGGCCGACGACGTCGACAGTGCGCTGCGCGAACCCTTGTAGGCGTGCATCCCGCCACCGTCCGGCATGTCCATTCGAGCGTGAGCGTGCCCGGTGAACCCGGCATGCCCTGCTTGTAACAGCCCTGTGAAGATCGCAGCGGGGCCCCCGGGCCACGCGCGCTTCCTTCGTTCAGCGTCCGAGCGGCAGCGGCTTGCCTTCGGCAGCGACCGGCGCAGGAATTTTCAGCCATGCGGCCATCGTGGGCGCGATGTCCGCCACCTCCACGCGGCCGGCTCGCTGGCCCGGGGCGACCCAGCGCGGGCCCCAAAGCAGCATCGGCACGTTGGTGTCGTACGGGTGCGGCGAGCCGTGCGTCGCCACGGCGCCCGCGGGGATCCAGTAGGGGCTCAACACGTACTGCACGTCACCGGACACGTCCGGGTGCCAGCTCTTGCGCATCTGCTCGAAGAAGCGCTGGCCGGCCCGGCTGCCCGAGAGCAGTTCGCCACGCGTATAGGCGGCTTCGATTCCCGGTTCCTGCAGGGCGGCGTCGCGGGCCACCTGCGCCACCTGCTCCGGATCGAGCTTCGCTTCGGCGATGCGCTTGCGGTTCAGGACGAGCGCCGAGGCCGACGTGAACGCGAGCAGGTCCGGCTGGTTGTAGCGGGCCTGCAGTGCGTGCTGCACGCGCTGCACCAATGCGGCGCCCTGCAGCCGCCCTGCCGGCCGGCCTTGCGTCACGCTGTATTCCGGGGTGGGTGCGAAGCCATGGTCGGCGGTGAGCATGGCGATGTAGTTGTCGCGCCCCACCGCCGCATCCAGGTCGCGGAAGAACGCTTCCAGCAAGCGGTCCAGCTGCAGGAAGTGATCGTGCGACATGCGCGACTCGGCGCTCCATGCGTGGTTGACGTAGTCGTGCCCGGACAGGCTGATGCTGAGGATGTCGGGCGCATCGTCGCGGCCCAGCGCCTCGCCGGCGATTGCGGCGCGCGCGAACTCCAGAGACATCCTGTCCACGAAGGGGCTGGCGAGCAGCGCGCCATAGAAAGCGGGCCCCGGCGCCGCGTCCGCCGCAACGCCCATCGTCATCGGGAGCCTGCCGCCGCGCGGCCCGAACCAGGGCTGGTCGTCGGGCAGCGAGCGCGCGTACGCCGCATCGGGCAGCAGCGGCTTCCATTCCGTCTTGAAGTACTTGTCGGCCGGCTTCGCCGCGTTGAACGCGTCGACCCACGCGGGGTGCTGCGGCATGTAGTAGGTGCTGGACGAAAACAGCCCCGTTCGCTGCTGGTACATGTACGCCGTGCCGGCGTGTCCCGCCGGCAGGATAGCGCCACGGTCCTTGCCCGAGATCCCGATCACCTTCGAACGCGGCTCGAGGCGCCGCAGCACGTCGCCGACCGTTTCCACCTTCAGGTTGCGGGGACTCGTGCCGTCCAGGGGTTGCGTCGGCCCGCCGATGTACTTGGCGCCGGGATCCCCCGTGTTGTAGACGGCCGCCCCCGTGTTCACGTCGCGCCACTCGTTGCCGATGATGCCGGTGCGATGCGGGTAGGCACCCGTGAGCATCGTGGCGTGCCCCGCGGCGGTGACCGTGTACGCGTAGCCGTAATGCGCATCGTCGAACCACGCACCGCGGTCCAGGAAGCGCGCGAAGCCGTCCGGCGCCAGTTGGTCGCGATAGGCGGTGACCTGCCGCTGTGGCAGGCCGTCGACGACGAGGAAGACGATGAGGCGGGGCCGTTCGGCGGACGGGGCCGCCACGGACCACGGCGTGGACTCACAGGCGGCGAGCAGCGCGCTGGCGGCCAGCAGCGCCAGGCGAAGAAGACGCGGAAGATTCATGGCGCGGAGCATAGCGGCACCGCGGCCGCCCACCACGCTAATGCGTGATCACCACGAGGACGCTGCAGGGTGCGTGTTCGATCAGCGCTCCCGAGATCGAGCCGCGCCACCAGCGCGCCGCCCAGCTGTCCAGGTGCTTGTGGCCCACCACGACCAGGTCGGCGCCGATGCGCCGGGCCGCCTTCGTGATCTCGTCGATGGCTTCGCCCGTGACCACCTCGCCACGCGCCGACCATCCGCTTTCCTCGAGCCGCCGCAAGCCGTCCTCGAGCACGCCGGTGTACTTCTTCTTCTCGCGCTCCTCGAGTTCGACGTCGTACACGCCGCCTTCGAGCCCCACGAAGCTCATGGCCGAAGGCATCACCGCGATGAGGTGGAGTTCGGACTGGCTCCACTGCGCCAGCTCCCGGCTTTCGAGCAGGGCTTTCTGCCCGGCATCGGAGCCGTCATAGGCGAGAAGGATCTTCTTGTACATGGCAGCTCCCGACGTGGTTGTGGAGCGAAGCATAGGGCCGGACCGAACCGAAACTACGGCGTTTTCCCTGAGACCGCGCGCAAGGCGAAATGCCCGGGGGGCAAGGGGCGGCGGAACCGTTCAGCCGGAAACGAGCGATCGCAGCGCGCCGGGCGCGAAGTGCACCTCGATGAAGTCCGCCAGCCCGTCGAACACGTCGTCCAGCGTTCGCGCCGAGGCGCCGAAAAGCGCCTGCAACACACCCGCGTTTTCGAACAGGCCGTGCACGTAGAGGCCCAGCACGTTGCCCTCTGGGTTCTGCCAGCCGAGGGATCCCGGCAGCACGGCGCGCGGTGCCGGCATCGCCGGGTGCGCCATGGTGTCGCCGTGGTGGATTTCGTAGCCGTGCACGTCGAGCCCGGACAGCGCCGACCACGCGCCATGCACCGGTCCGAAGCGCACTTGCGCCGGCCGCACCATCTTGCGCTCGGCAAAGCGCGTGACGAGCGGCAGCAGGCCGAGCCCCGGCCCATTGCCATCGATGCCATACGGGTCGATCAGCGCCTCGCCGAGCATCTGCAAACCGCCGCAAATGCCGAGCACGCGGCCGCCACGCGCGGCGTGCTCCGCCACCGCGCGGTCCAGCCCGCGTGCGCGCAGCCAGGCGAGATCGCTGCTCGTCTGCTTCGACCCGGGCAGCACCACCCAGTCGGCGCCAGCCAGCGCGGCCGGCGTGCGCGCCCAGACGAGGCGCACGCCCGGGACGTTCTTGAGCGGCTGGAACTCGTCGAGGTTGCTGATCGCCGGCGCCGCGACGATGGCGATGGTGGTGTGCACCGCTCCGGCAGCCCCCGTCCGGTCGTCGAAAACACCGTCCTCTTCCGGCAGCCCGTGGCCCCACCACATCGGCAGCGTGGCTACCGTCGGCACGCCCGTGCGCTCCTGCAGCATCTGCGGACCGGGCGCCAGCAGGGAGGGATCACCGCGGAAGCGGTTCAGCACGAAGCCGCGCAGCAGGGCGCGCTCCTCCGGCGCCAGGAGCGCCCACGTGCCGTACAGATGCGCGAACGCGCCGCCGCGGTCGATGTCGGTGACGAGCAGGCAGCCGGCTTGTGCATGCAGCGCCACGCGCAGGTTGACGATGTCGCTCGAGCGCAGGTTGATCTCGGCGGGCGACCCGGCGCCTTCGATCACGACCAGGTCGTTCTCTGCCCGCAGCGCATCGAGCGCTTCCGTCACGAGAGGCCACAGCGTTTCGCTGCGCTCCCGCCACGGCATCGCCGTTCGGGCGGCGTCCACCTGCCCGAGCACCACCACCTGGCTGTGCGTGTCGCCTTCGGGCTTCAGCAGCACCGGGTTCATCCGCACGTCCGGCACGCAGCGTGCCGCCAATGCCTGGAAGTACTGCGCCGAGCCGATCTCGCCACCCGCCACGACGCGGGCGTTGTTGCTCATGTTCTGCGCCTTGAACGGCGCCACGCGCAGCCCCTGCCGCGCAGCCCACCGGCAAAGCGCGGTCGCGAGCCAGCTCTTGCCCGCGCCGCTCGTGGTGCCCAGCACCATCACGCAGCGGGCGGTCATCGTCCAGCCTCCACCGGCAGCGCCACCCAGCGCTCACCGAGCGGATGCACGGCAATGCGATGGCCGAACACCGCCTCGATGGCGCGATGCGTGGCCGGATCGCTGCTGGCGCCGTGGTGCACCACGCGTCCGGCGTCGACCACGACCACGTCGTCGGCCTGCAGCACCAGCGTGATCTCGTGCAGCACGCTCACCGCGGTGCCGCCCCGGGCCACGTGGCGGCGCACGGTGGCGAGCCAGTCGGCCTGGTGCGGTGGATCGAGGTTGGCAAGCGGCTCGTCCATCACGAGCAAGGGGGCCTGCACGGCCAGCGCCCGGGCGAGCAGCACGCGCTGCCGCTCTCCGCCGGAAAGGCTGCCGAGCGCACGCGCGCGCCATTCCCAGCACTGCGTTTCTTCCATCGCGCCGCGCACCGCCTCGTGGTCCAAGGCGGACGGCGCGCCGAACCAGTCCTGGTGCGGCAGGCGGCCGAGCATCACGACGTCGAGCGCGACGAGGTCTTCGGCCCCGCCTTCGTTCTGGCCGAGCCACGCGAGCTGCCGCGCGCGCTCCCGCGCCGGCCAGCGGCGCGCGTCGTGGCCGAGGCACTCGACCGAGCCGCGTGAAGGCAGCAGTTGCGCCAGGGCTTTCAGCAGCGTGGTCTTGCCCGCGCCGTTCGGCCCGGCCACGGCGGTCCAGCGGCCGGCGGGCAGCGCGAGGTCGATGCCATGCAAGACCTCGCGCCCGCCCAGCGAGACGTGCAGGTCTGCGCAGCGCAGCGCCGCGGGCATCAGAAGGGCCTCCGGTGCATCAGGTACAGCAGATAACCGCCCCCGAGCACCGCGGTGAGCACACCGACGGGCAGTTCCTGCGGCGCGAGGACCCAGCGCGCGAGCACGTCGGCGGCCAGCAGCAACACGCCGCCGGTCACCGCGGCGAGCGGCAGCAGCCAACGGTGCGTGGGCTTGGCGAGCGCGCGCACCACGTGCGGGGCGATGAGTCCGATGAAGGCGATGAGCCCCACCTCCGCCACCGCCGCGCCCGTGCCGAGCGCCATCACGCCGATCAGGGCGAGGCGTGCGGGCTTGAGCGCCACGCCGAGGCTCGCCGCCGTCGCCTCGCCGAGCGCAAGTGCATCCAGCACGCGTGCCGTGCCCAGCGTGACCACGCCGCCGGCGAGCAAGGCAAGCCCCAGGAGGGCAACGCTCGTCCAACCCAGGAACCCGGTCGTGCCGAGGAGAAAGGCCTGCATCGCGCGCAGGATGTCCGGCACCCGGAACATGACCAGCGCCGAAAAAGCGCCGAACACCATGCCGACGATCACTCCGGCGAGCAACAGCCGCAAGGTGTGCTGCACGCCCTTGGCGAGGCCCAGCGTGACCAGCACGGCGACCACGGCGCCCGTGAAGCCCGCGCCCGTGAGCCCGAGATGCGCGGCCCAGCCCGTGGCTGCCGATGGCGACACGCCCAGGAGCACCAGCAGCACGGCAACGCCGAATGCCGCCCCGGTTGCGCTGCCAAGCAGGTAAGGATCGGCGAGCGGGTTGCGGAACAGTCCCTGTGCCACGGCGCCGGAAAGTCCTAGAAGCGCTCCCGCGAGCCACGCTCCCAGCGTGCGCGGCAGGCGGATGTCCCAGAGGATGGATGCGGGCGGACCGTCCTGCATCCACAGGGGCTCCCAGCCGCGGCTGCCGATCGCGGACCCCAGCGCGACGAGCAGTGCCGTGAGCACCAGCAAGGTCGCAAGCAACGGGACCGGTGAGGATTTCATCGCGCTGCGCCGGACGGCGCTCCCGTCCCTTGGTCGCGCAGGCATTTCGCGAGGACACGGGCCGCTTCGCCGAGGCGCGGTCCCGGCCGCATCAGCACGTCGCCTTGCGCACTCGTGAGGATGCACAGCCTTCGTTCGCGCACGGCGCGAATTCGGTTCCAGCCCGGACGCTGCGGGAGTTCCTGCGCGCTGCGCGCGCCGACCAGGATCAATTGCGGATCGGCGCGCACCACGAATTCCGGATTGAGCTTGGGCACCGTGCCCAGTTCACCCGGCACGACGTTCGTCGCACCGAGCCGCGTGAGGATCTCGCCGATGTGCGAAGAGGCACTCGCTGCATAGCCACCGCCGACCTCCACATACACCGTGGTGCGGCGCGAGCGCGGTGGCACTTCGCCCGCGGCCGCGTCGATCTCGGCCTGCAGCCGGTTCCACGCCGCTGGCCCTTCCTTCGAGCCCAGCACGCGCGCCACGCGCTCGAGCGCATGGCGCACGTCGCCCATCGTCTTCATGTCCAGCCCGAGCACCGGCACCCCCAGGCTTTCGAGGCGCGCGAGTGCGCGCGAGGTGTTCGACAGCAAAACGACGTCCGGCCGCGCGGCAACGATCGCCTCGATGCTCGCGTCGTCCACGCCGCCTACGTGCGGCAACGCGGCGACGGTCGCGGGCCAGTTCGAATAGTTGTCCACGGCCACGAGACGGCTGCAGGCGCCGAGCGCGCAGACGGTCTCCGTGAGGGAAGGCAGCAAGGTGACGATGCGCTGCGGGGGCTGCGCGAAGCGCACGGCGCGGCCGCGGTCGTCGGTCACCTCGATGGCCGCGTGGCTTGCCAGCGCCCACGCCAGCAGCAGCCCGCACCACCAACGTTTCATGGCATGCCGGCCGGCGCCGCTTCACGCATGCTCGCGGCTCCAGGCACTGAAGAAGCGGTGCAATTGCTCCACGCCGTCGGTCAACGCGGCCGGGCCCGGCTGCAGGATGTCGGCGGACTTGATCTCGAACAGCTGCCTGTCGCGCACCGCCGCCACCGCGTCCCAGCCCGCGCGCACCCTCACCTTTTCCGGGCGGAACTTCTTGCCGCACCACGAACCGACCACGACCTCCGGGTCGCGGCGCACGATCTCCATCGGGTCGGCGACGATGCGGTCCTTGCCGAGCCCCTGCACCGAAAGTTCGGGGAAGATGTCGTCGCCGCCCGCGACGCGCACGAGCTCCGACACCCAGCGGATGCCGCTGATCGGCGGCTCGTCCCACTCCTCGAAGTACACGCGGGGCCTGCGCGGAAAAGCGCGGCCCGCCGCTTCGATTTCATTCAGGCGCGCGCGCATCGCGGCGATGCGCTGCAGCCCCTGCTCCGCCTGCCCCACCATCGCGGCCACCTGGTACAGCATCGAGAAGATTTCGGCGATGCTGCGCTGGTTGAACACCGTCACCTGCACGCCCTTGCGCACGAGTTCGGCGGCGATGTCCGCCTGCAGGTCCGAGAAGCCGAAGACGCAGTCCGGACGCAGGTCGAGGATGCGGTCGATCTTCGCGGTGAGGAAGGCACTCACCTTCGGCTTCTCCTCGCGCGCGCGGCGCGGCCGCACCGTGTACCCCGAGATGCCGACGATGCGAGCCTCCTCCCCCAGCAGGTACAGCCACTCCGTCGTCTCCTCGGTGAGGCAGACGATGCGCCGGGGCAGGTAGTCGGTCATGCGCCGGACTCTACTTCGGCTGCCAGCGCAGGGTGAGGTAGAAGCCGCGGCGCGGCTGGTTGTAGCCGAGCGCCGTCTGGTAGTCGCGGTCGGTCACGTTGTTCACCTTCGCCTGCAGGTTCCACGCGGGCGCCACCTGCCAGTCGGCGTAGACGTCGAGCGTGGTGTAGGCCGCGAGCGCCTTGGTGTTGGCGGCGTCGTCGTAGCGCTGGCCCACGTGCAGCAGGCTGCCGCCCAAGGCCCAGGCGGCCACGCGGTAATCCGCACCCACGCTCGCCTGCTGCTTCGCCCGGCGCGGCAGCTGGTTGCCGTTCGCCTCGTTGCGCGGGTCGATGCTTTCGAGGTTGGCGCGCAGGGCCCACGCATCGACGCGTCCTTCGTACCCCAGCGTCCACCCGTCGATGCGTGCGTGCGGGATGTTCACCGGCAGCGTCGTGTTGGTCATGAAGCCGCGGATGCGGTTGTCGAAGCGCACCAGCTTCACTTCATGCCCCACCGCGGACCACGTGACGCCCACGTCGGTGTTGGTGCCGCGTTCGGGCTGCAGGTCCGGGTTGCCGAACTTCGGGAAGTACAGCTGGTTGAACGACGGCGCGACGAACGACGTGCCGCGCGATGCGTGCACGCGCCATGCCTGGGCGATGCGGAAGCCGTAGCCCGCGAACCAGGTGTCGGCCGTGCCGAACTGCGAGTTGCGATCACGCCGCGCGTTCAGCTGCCAGCTGTGCGGACCCGTGCTGCCGTTCAAGCCGAGGAAGCCGGCGTTGATGGTGCGCGAGCTGACCGTGTACTCCGTGGTCGCGTCGATCTTCTGTTCGCGCCTCTCCAGCCCCGCCAGCACGGAGCCGATCGGCGACGCGATGGTGTTCTGCCACGTCCACTGGCGCTGGTCGGTGCGGAAGGCGCCGGGGAAATTGGCTTCGATGATGTTGGCCGTGTCGTTGCCTTGCGAGACACGCAGGTCCGTCTGCCATCCGTTCATCACCTTGCCCACCACGGCCGCATGCGCGGCGAGGCCGCGCAGCGCCGTGCGCGCGTTCGCGCCGGGGCCGTCGTCGTACCAGCTGATGCCGTCCGAGTACACGGCGCCGGCCTCGAGGTTCCAGTCCGGATTGAACGCATAGCGCACCGACGCGTTCACGGCGTCCTGGCGGAACGGATCGATGTCCGGGTTGTGGTTGCCGAACGGCACGTCGGGCGTGGTGCTGTCGAAACCGCGCTCGCGCAGCCGCTGAAAACCCAGCGAGTAGCGCAGCGCGCCGCTGCCCGCCTCGACGCCGGCGGACGCGGTCCAGTGCTGTTCGCTGCCGACCGTGAGCGCGGCGCGCGGATGGAAGCCCTCGCGGCCCTGGCGCGTGAAGATCTGCACGACGCCTCCGACGCCGTCGCTGCCGTACAGGGCCGAGCCGGGCCCCTTCAGCACTTCGATGCGCTCGATCATGTCGACCGGGATGGTTTCCCACGTCGGCGTTCCCGCGGTGGCGGAGCCGATGCGCACGCCGTCGACGAGCAGGATGGTGTGGCGGTTCTCCGCGCCGCGGATGAAGACGCTGGACGTCTTGCCGCGGCCGCCCGTGGACGTGACCTGCACGCCGGCGGCGCGGGCAAGCAACTCGGGCAACGTGCGCGCGGTGGACGCGTCGATGGTGGCGCGGTCGATCACCTTCACCTCGCTCACGAGCTCGTCGGCGAGCGTGGGCATGCGGGTGGCGGTGACGATGGTGGTGCCCAGGGTCTGGGCGTGGAGCGATGGCGAAGAGATGCCGGCGAGCGCGAGCGGAAGCGCGGCCAGGGGCAGGCGATGGGACAGGAGCATGGTGACGAAGGACCGGAAGGAACCCGTGCCGGCTTCCCCGCCGGCGTTGGGCACACACGGGCCGTCGGAATGCGGCAGCCCACCTCGTTGGCCGGTATCCGGGCTGGCGCCAGAACGTCCACCGCCTTCCCAGGCACGCTGTTTCAGGCGCGCCCAGTGGCTTGCGATGGATGGACGTGGAACCGTGGAAGACCGGTTCCGGCGCTTACCGTTGCGGGGGCAGCGCAGGTTGGCCAGGCGGCGCGGTCCCGATGTTTCGAGGCCTTGCCACGAGGCGCCCTGCTTCCCGTTGAACTGCGGCATGCGAACCACACCGCGAGCACCAACCTCTTGATTCTAGGGCGTTTTTCGCCACGCACGCCTACAATGGCCCGCATGGCCAGCGGCTCCCAGATCGACTCCCTCGTCGAACGCGTCGAGCGGCTGTTGCTGCGTTACGAGGAGCTGCAGCGCACCAACGTGCTGCTCGCGCAGCAGGTCGAAGTGCTCACCACCGAACGCGATTCCCTCAAGTCCCGCCTGTCCGCAGCCCGCTCGCGCGTCGACGCCCTGCTCGAACGCCTTCCGGACCTCAACACGCCCGCATGAAGCAACTGGAAGTACAGATCATGGGCCAGAGCTATTTGCTCGGGTGCCCGGTCGGTGGCGAGCAACGCCTTCTCGAAGCCGTGGAGCGTGTCGACACCGCCATGTGCAAGATCCGCGACGCGGGCAAGGTGAAGGCGCGCGATCGCATCGCCGTTCTCGCGGCGTTGAACCTCGCATTCGACATCGCCGATCGCGCGGTGACGCCCGCCGTGGCGTCCGCGCCGGCCGCGAAGTCCGCGAACGAAGACGACCCGCGGCTCACCGCCGTCCTGTCACGCCTCGACCAGGCGTTGATGGGCGACGACGGGCAACTGCTGTAGCTCGCCGCGCGTCGCCGCGGCTGCGCGACAGTTGAGCTTCCGGCGCATCTGTCAAGCGCGGAAAACTTGCACGCACCGTTCGTACGGTGATCCCCACGCCACCGATTGCGTGCCTACAATGGGCCCGTCTGCAATGCGCACCGGGTCTTATATTTCCTTGAACCAATGCTCATTTGAGCCCGGGCTTGGAACATCGCTTGTCCGGCGTGATCGTCTCGCGTCAGATGAACCCAAGGGCAAGTTGACCTCGCCCACCTGAACCTCGGTTCAGGATGCCGGCCCGGTGGCACTTGCAGACGCCAATCCTTCACGGGAGACGCCCGCGGCGTCTTCCGGTGCAACCGAAAGATGAACGAAGCCGGGTGATCCCCGGCTTTTTTCATTCGCCGGGCGGTTCTTTCGCATGCCGGGCGCGCTTGTCACAATGGGCGGGCGTTGAAGGAGAGCCGTGATGGCGAGCGAAGCGGAATCCCGGTTCAGCGTGTTGCGGCAGTCCGCCGATCCGGCGGCGGCGGCGGCGCTCGAACGGTTCGTGAAGGAAGGCACCGATGCGGACCTGAACCGCGTCAACGTCATCGACTTCGCCGGCAACTTCGGCCTGCCGGTGGACACGGTGATCGACCTCTTCCTGCGTGCGTCGCACATCGGGTTGTTCGACATGTCGTGGAACGTCCTGTGCCCCGGCTGCGGCGGCGTGATCGACGCCAACGCGACCCTGCGCTCGGTGCACCAGCACGATTACGCGTGCGCGCTCTGCGCGTCGGGCTACGAGCCGACGCTCGACGGGATGGTGGAGGTGTCGTTCACCGTCAATCCGCGCGTGCGGACGATCGCCGCGCACACGCCGCACAAGCTCAGTATCTGGGACTACCAGCAGCAGATCTACTGGAGCTCGGGCATGCGCATCCCGGATTCCGAGGCGTTCGGCCGGGCCATGCACGAAATCGTGCTGGACTGGGCGGAGCTCGGCCCCGGGGAGCGTTCGACCATGTCGGTCCAGTTGCCGGAGCAGTTCGTGATCCTCTTCGAGCCGGTCACGCACGCCGCCGTCTTCCTCGACGTGAAGGGCGAGCCCACGCGCGAGCGCCAGGAAATCGGGGTGGTGTTCAACCGCGCCCGCGCGCCCACCGGCAAGCACGAGTTGCGCCCCGGCCCCTTGCGCGTGACGATGGAGAACGCCACGGACACACGGACGCTGCCGGGCCTCTATGTCGCAGGCGACAAGCTCCACCACATGCTGGGGCAACGCAAGCCGTTCCTCACGGCCAACCGGCTGCTCACCCACCGCACCTTCCGCGAGTTGTTCCGTACCGACACGCTGGACCTGGACCAGCGCCTCAAGATCACGAGCCTCACCTTCGTCTTCACCGACCTGAAGGCCTCCACCGAGCTGTACGAGCGGGTCGGCGACCTCGCCGCCTACGACCTCGTCAAGGCGCACTTCGGCGTCCTGGGCGACGTGGTGGGCAACGAGTCGGGTGCGGTCGTGAAGACGATCGGCGACGCGGTGATGGCGACCTTCCACACGCCGGACCGCGGCATGGCGGCGGTGCTGCGCATGCGCGAAGCGATGCAGCGGCTGAATGCGGACCGCGGACGCGAAGACCTGCTGCTGAAGATCGGCATCCATGAAGGGCCGTGCCTCGCCGTTACACTGAACGACCGGCTGGACTACTTCGGCCAGACGGTGAACATCGCGGCCCGCGTGCAGGGCCTCGCGATGTCGCACTCGATCTTCGCGACCGAGCCCGTCGTGAGGCATGAACCGACCGCGGAGATGCTGGCGAAGGCGGGCCTCACGCCCGAGCCCCGGCAGTGCGAACTGAAGGGCATCAGCGGGGACTTCACCGTCTACGAGATCCCCTGAGCGCCCCGCCCGGGGCGGGGGGCTAGCATTTGCGACAATCCCCCGCGCCAATGAGTATCGAACCGCTGCTGATCGCCGAACTGGCCCTGCTGGGCGTCGTCACGGGGTTCCTGGCCGGTCTTCTCGGCATCGGCGGCGCCATGATCATGGTGCCCTTCGTCACGGTGGTGCTGGCCCACCGGGGCTTTCCGGAGGAATACACGGTGAAGATGGCCGTGGCCACTTCGCTCGCCACGATCTGCTTCACCTCCCTCTCCTCGATGCGGGCGCATCACCGCCGCGGCGCGGTGCTGTGGAAGGTGGTGGCCGTGCTGGCGCCGGGCATCGTCGTCGGCGGGCTGGTGGGGGCGCAGGTGAGCGCGGCCCTCCCCGGCAAGTCGCTCGGCGCACTCTTCGCCGTCTTCATCATCTTCTCCGCCACGCAGATGCTGGTCGATCGCAAGCCGCGACCCACCCGCACGCTGCCCGGCCCCGCAGGAATGTTCGGCGCCGGCGCGCTGATCGGCGTGATTTCCGCGCTCGTGGGCGCCGGCGGCGCATTCATCTCCGTGCCATTCATGACCTGGTGCAACGTGAAGATCCACGATGCGGTCGGCACGGCCTCGGCGCTCGGCTTTCCCATCGCGCTGGCGGGCACGCTCGGCTACGCCTGGGCCGGCCGCGACCTGCCCGCGCTGCCCCCCGGCTCGATCGGCTACCTGTACCTGCCGGCGCTGGCCGCGATCTCCGCGGCCAGCGTCTTCTTCGCCCCCGTCGGCGCGCGCGTGGCGCATCGCATGGACATCCGGCCGCTGCGCCGCCTGTTCGCGCTCGTGCTCTACGCCGTGGCCGCCTATTTCCTCTTCCGCTGAAAAGAACCCCCATGAAAATCGTCATCATCGGCCAGGCCGACTTCGGCAAGGCCGCCTTCGAAGCATTCGCCGAGCGCGGCTTCGACGTGGCCGCGGTGTTCTGCGCCCCCGAGAAGGCGGGCAGCAAGCCCGACGCGCTTCGCGCGGCGGCGCAGAAGGCCGGCACCGCCGTCCACCAGTTCGCAAGCCTGCGTGGCGACGAGCCGCACGACACGATGCGGGCTCTCGCACCCGACCTCATCGTGATGGCGTACGTGACGCAGTTCGCGCCGCACAGCCTGGTCACGATCCCGCGCCTGGGCGCCATCCAGTACCACCCCTCCCTGCTGCCCCGGCATCGCGGCCCTTCGGCCATCGGCTGGGCCATCGCGCACGGGGAACTGCACACGGGCCTCACGATCTTCCGTCCCACCGACGGACTCGACGAAGGTCCGGTGATCCTGCAGAAGTCGTGCGACATCGGCGCCGACGAGACGCTGGGCGAGGTGTACTTCAACAAGCTGTTCCCGCTTGGCGTGCAGGCGCTGCTCGAGGCCGCGGACCTCGTGGCGAGCGGCCGCGCGATCGAACACCTGCAGGACGAGAGCGCGGCCACCTACGAGGGGTGGATGCACGAAGAGGAAGCGCAGGTGCATTGGGCGCAGCAGATCGACGTGATCTACAACCTCATTCGCGCTTGCGATCCCTCTCCCGGCGCATGGACGCTGTTCCCGAAAGGCAAGGTGCGCCTGTACGACGCGCGCAAGGTCATCGTGCGGACCCACGGCGAAGTGCTGGGCAAGCCGGGGACCATCGCATCGATCGGCGACAAGGAGATCGCTGTGAACGTGCACGGAGGCCGCATCGAGATCCGCGTGGTGCGCCCCGAAGGCGGCGGCAAAATGCCGGCCGCGGAGTTGGCACGCCAACACGGACTCACTGTCGGGCAGAAACTCGGGCTCAGTTCGTAAGCAGCTGTGACACGCGCGCTGGGACAAACCCTGAATTCGCGCGTTCTTGACCGGAGTCAAGAGCCACCTGCGGAACTTGGAGCGAGCATCCCGACCGCACGAACACAAGTTCAAACGATGCAGGAGACAAGAGCGATGTTTTTCAGGAACCGCACCCGCGGCCTTGCCAACGCGATCGCCCTCGCCACGTTCGCGCTGGCGCCCGCCGTCCACGCCGCCTGGGAACCGGCCAAGCCGGTGGAATTCGTCGTGCCCGCGGGCACGGGCGGCGGCGCGGACCAGATGGCCCGCCTGATCCAGGGCGTCGTGGTCAAGCACAACCTCATGAAGCAGCCGCTGGTGGTCGTGAACAAGTCCGGCGGTGCGGGCGCCGAGGGTTTCCTGGACATCAAGGGCGCCAAGGGCGATCCGCACAAGCTGGTGGTCACGCTGTCGAACCTGTTCACGACACCGCTCGCCACCGGCGTGCCATTCAACTGGCGCGACATGACCCCCGTGTCGATGATGGCCCTGGACAACTTCGTGTTGTGGGTCAATGCCGAGACGCCCTACAAGTCAGCGAAAGAATACCTGGACGCCGTCAAGAAGGCGGGCCCGAGCAAGATGAAGATGGGCGGTACCGGCTCCAAGCAGGAAGACCAGATCCTCACGGTGGGCATCGAGAAGTCCACGGGCACGAAGTTCATTTACGTCCCCTTCAAGGGCGGCGGCGAAGTGGCCGTGCAGCTGGTCGGCAAGCACATCGACTCCACGGTGAACAACCCCATCGAGGCCGTGGCGCAATGGCGGGCGGGACAGCTGCGCGCGCTGTGCGTGTTCGACGAAAAGCGGATGCCGTACCCCGCGAAGATCACCGACAAGCTGTCCTGGCAGGACGTCCCCACCTGCAAGGAATCCGGCGTGAACGTGCAGTACACGATGCTTCGCGGCATCTTCATGCCGCCGGGCGTGACGGACGAACAGAGAAAGTTCTACGTCGACCTCCTCGCGAAAGTGCGCGCCACCCCCGAGTGGAAGGACTACATGGAAAAAGGCGCGTTCAACCAGACCGCCATGGACGGCGACGCGTACTTCCAGTGGCTCGGCAAGGCGGAACAGATGCACCGGGAGCTGATGAAGGACGCCGGCTTCCTCGCGAAGTGAGACGGGCGCTTCCATGGAAAGCGTGAACACCGAAGGCGCATCCGGCGTGCGCACGTTCTGGGTCGAGCTCGTGGTGGCGGCGCTCGTCACCGCCCTCGGGCTCACGATCCTCATCGGCAGCTGGAGCCTCGGCTCGGGCTGGACGACCGACGGGCCGGGCCCCGGCTACTTCCCGTTCTACATCGCTCTCCTGATGTGCCTGTCCGGCGTGGGAATCGCCGTCCAGACACTCCTCAAGAAACCCGACGACATCTTCGTGGACCGGCAGCAGATCCGGCAGGTGCTGGTGGTGCTCATCCCTGCCGTCTTCTACGTGCTGGCGGTGCAGTTGATCGGCGTCTACCTGGCGTCGGCCATCTACATCGCGCTGTTCATGGCGGTGCTGGGCAAGTACTCGCCCGTGAAGAGCGCGATCTGCGGCGTCGTGACCATGGCCTTGTTCTTCTTCATGTTCGAGGTGTGGTTCAAGGTGCCGCTGTTCAAGGGCGCATTCAATCCGCTGCAGTTCACCGGTTACTAGACGAAGAAGATGGACGAACTGAGCGCACTCTTCCACGGCTTCTCCGTCGTGCTGACCCCCATGAACATGGGGTTGATGATGATCGGCATCGTGCTGGGCGTGCTGATCGGCGTGCTGCCGGGACTCGGCGGCGCCAATGGCGTCGCCATCCTGCTGCCGCTGACGTTCAGCATGTCCCCCACCTCGGGGATCATCATGCTGTCGTGCATCTACTGGGGCGCGCTTTTCGGCGGCGCGATCACGTCGATCCTGTTCAACATCCCGGGTGAACCCTGGTCGGTGGCGACGACGTTCGACGGCTACCCGATGGCACAGAACGGGCAGGCCGGCAGGGCACTGACCGCGGCATTCACTTCGTCGTTCGTGGGCGCGTTCGTCGCGGTGGTGATGATCACCTTCCTCGCGCCGCTGGTGGCGAAGTTCGCGCTCAAGTTCGGGCCGCCGGAATTCTTCGCCGTCTACCTGCTCACGTTCTGCAGTTTCGTCGGCATGGGCAAAGGCTCGCCGTTCAAGATCCTGGCGTCGATGACGATCGGTTTCGGCCTGGCCGCGGTGGGCATGGACACGGTCACGGGCCAGCTGCGCCTGACGTTCGGCCTGCCGGACCTGATGCGCGGCTTCGACTTCCTGATCGCGGTGATCGGCCTCTTCGGCATCGGCGAGATCCTGCTGTCGATGGAGGAAGGCCTCGCCTTCTCCGGCAAGACGGCCAAGCTCAATCCGAAGGTCGTGCTCGAAACCTGGAAGGAACTGCCCCGCTACTGGGTGACTTCCGTTCGCAGCGCGCTGGTCGGCATCTGGATGGGGATCACGCCCGGCGGCGCGACGCCCGCTTCGTTCATGTCGTACGGCCTCGCGAAGAAGATGTCGCGCGACGGCGCGAAGTTCGGGACAGGGCAGATCGAAGGCGTGATCGCGCCCGAGACGGCGGCCCACGCGGCCGGGACGAGTGCGCTGCTGCCGATGCTGGCGCTGGGCATTCCGGGTTCGCCGACAGCCGCCGTTCTGCTCGGCGGCCTGCTGATCTGGGGGCTGCAGCCCGGGCCTCTCCTCTTCGTGGAGCAGAAGGATTTCGTGTGGGGCCTGATCGCCTCGATGTACCTGGGCAACCTGGCGGGCCTGATCGTGGTGCTGACCACCGTGCCGCTGTTCGCCGCGATCCTGCGCGTGCCCTTCTCGATCATCGCGCCGGTGATCGTCGTGATCTGCGTGATCGGCGCCTACACGGTGCACAACGCGATGCTCGACGTCTGGTTCATGCTCGGCTTCGGCGTGATCGGCTACATCTTCAAGAAGCTCGATTACCCGCTGGCTCCGCTGGTGCTCGCCCTGGTGCTGGGCGACAAGGCGGAGGATTCGTTCCGCCAGGCGATGCTCGTGTCGCAGGGCGATCTCGGGATCATGTGGTCCAACCCGCTCGTGGGCACGATCACGACGCTGGCCCTGGTGCTGCTGGTGTGGCCGCTGCTGTCGCGTGCCCTGGCGAGGATCCGCAAGCCGAAGCCCGTCGAGTTCGCGCAGGAACAACCCGTCGACTGAAAGCCGCGCCATGCCCGTCATCGCACTCACGCAGGAAATGGGCTCCCTCGCGAAGGACGTCGCGCTGCGCCTGGGCGAGATCGCGAACCTGCAGGTGATGCGCCACGAAGTGCAGGAGAACGTCGCGAGCCGCATGCAGGTGCCCGCCAGCCTGATCCGGCGGCTGCGCGAGGGAAAGGCCGGCCTGCGCGAGCGCTTCGGCACCGATCCGCAACGCGTCGGGGTCTACACGGCCGAGGAAGTGTTCGCGCAGGCGCGCCGCGGCAACGTCGTGATCCGCGGCTGGGGCGCGACATTGCTGCTGCGGCCGGTGGCCCACGTGGTGAGCGTGCGCATCACGAGACCCTTCGCGCAACGCGTCGACTGGCTGATGGACCACCTGGGTACCGACCAGCGTGGGCCGGCCGAGGCGGAAGTGCGGCGCAGCGATTCCGCGCACGCGGCGCGCATGAACGCACAGTTCGGCGTGACGTGGGGCGACCCGCTGCTCTACGACCTCGTGATCAACACCGAGCGGGTGTCCGTCGACAGCGCGGCCCGGCAGGTCCTCGACCTGGCGGCGCGTCCCGAGTTCCAGGAAACGGACGAATCGCGCGCGGCCCTCGAAGGCCTCGCGCTGTCCGCACGAATCCGCGCCGCCCTCCTCGCCACGGAAGCAACCTCCGAAACGAACATCGACATCGCGGCGAGGGACGGCAAGGTCACGTTGAACGGCCTCGTCGTGAACGACGCCGAGCGCGGGGAAGTGGAGCGCGTCGCGCAAGTCGTTGCCGGGCCCGGCAACGTCGACAACCAGCTGCGCGTGATGACCGTTTCCCGTAGGTTCACCCATTCCAAGACCTAGAGGCGCGCGGCCGGGCTAGATCTGTCCGCGCTGCTTCATCCGCGACAGTGTTTCCGCCGAGAGATTGAGGTACGACGCGAGTTCCTTCTTGGGAATGCGGTCGAAGAGTTCCGGGTGCTTGCGCATGAAGCGGCGGAAGCGCCCGGGGGCATCCAGCAGGTGGAGCGTGATCGTGTGCGCCATGATCTCGCTCATGTGGTGCATGACCTCGTATTCGAACCCTTCCTTGATGGCGGGGTGGCGCGCGATGAAAGCGGCCCATTCCTTCAGGGGCAGCCGGGCGACGCGCGCACGCGTCACGCACACGATGCTGTAGGGCGCGGGCGAGCCGAGGCGCCAGGCGGCGTAGCTCGTCTCCATCTGCCCTTCGTGGGCGAAGCGAAGGATCATCTCCTTGGCTTCCTGGTTGCTCACGACGCGCTTGAGGATCCCGTCGAGGATGAAGTACTGCTCCATCTCCTGCGCGCCCTGCTGCAGGAGCCCCTCCCCCTTCTGGCAATCGACGACGAGGAGATGCGGCTCGAGCTCAGCCATCTGCTGCGCGGTCATGTCCTTGAGCACCACGTTCTGCGCGAGCTGGACGCGGATCAGGTTGCGTTCGGGGTGCTGGTCGATCGATGCCACGACGGGCAAATTTCCAAAAATTGACTGCGGTCAAGAGGTGAATCGCAGCAGCATTCCTATCATAGCCCCGACCCTCCAGAGAGCCCGTTCCAAATGACCAACGAAACGCAAGCAGCCGAATCCACCGACGGCTTCCACCTCGTCATCGATGCGCTGAAATTGAACGGCATCGACACGATCTACACGCTCCCGGGCATCCCCATCACCGACTTCCTGCGCATGGCGCAGGCCGAAGGCATGAAGGTGATCTCGTTCCGCCATGAACAGCATGCCGGCAATGCGGCCGCGGCGCACGGCTTCATCACGGGCAAGCCGGGCATCTGCTTCACCGTCTCGGCGCCGGGCTTCCTCAACGGCCTGACGGCGCTCGCCAACGCGACGACCAACTGCTTCCCGATGATCCTGGTGTCGGGCTCCAGCGAACGCGAAATCGTGGACCTGCAGCAAGGCGACTACGAAGAGATGGACCAGCTCGCCATCGCCAAGCCGCTTTGCAAGGCGGCTTATCGCGTGCTGCACGCCGAAGACATCGGCGTGGGGATTGCCCGCTCGATCCGTTCCGCGCTCTCCGGCCGCCCCGGCGGCGTGTATCTCGACCTGCCCGCCAAGCTGTTTGCGCAATCGATCCCCAGGGAAGCGGGGCGCAAGTCGCTGATCCAGGTGGTCGATCCGGCGCCGAAGCAGATCCCCGCGCGTGACTCCCTCGACCGCGCCGTCGCATTGCTCAAGGGCGCGAAGAAGCCCCTCGTGATCCTCGGCAAGGGCGCCGCCTATGCGCGTGCCGACGCCGAGATCGCGAAGTTCATCGAGACGACGGGCGTGCCCTACCTGCCGATGTCGATGGCCAAGGGGCTGCTGCCGGACACGCACCCGCAGTGCGCTTCCGCGGCGCGTTCCTTCGTGCTGGCCGAAGCCGATGTCGTGATGCTGGTGGGCGCACGCCTGAACTGGCTGCTGTCGCACGGCAAGGGCAAGACGTGGGGGGCGGGTTCCTCCAAGGAAGCCGGTGCCAAGCAGTTCATCCAGGTCGACATCTCGCCGATGGAGGCGGACAGCAACGTCGCCACGCAGGCACCGGTGATCGGCGACATCGGCTCCTGCATTTCGGCCATGAACGCGGCGCTCGGCGCAGGCTGGGCGAAGCCACCGTCCGACTGGACGGGCGCGATCGCCGAACGCAAGGACAAGAACCTCACGAAGATGGCCCAGACGCTGGCCAAGGACACGAACCCCATGTCCTTCCAGACGGCGCTCTCGGTCATCCGCGACAAGATCAAGGAACGTCCCGACGCGATCCTGGTGAACGAGGGCGCGAACACGCTCGACTTCTGCCGCTCCATCGTCGACATGTACGAACCGCGCAAGCGCATCGACGTCGGCACGTGGGGAATCATGGGCATCGGCATGGGCTACGCGGTGGCCGCTGCCGTCGCCACCGGCAAGCCCGTGATCGCCGTGTGCGGCGACAGCGCGTTCGGCTTCTCCGGCATGGAGGTCGAAACGGTCTGCCGCTACGAACTGCCGGTGTGCGTGGTCGTCTTCAACAACAACGGCGTCTACGGCGGCACGGACGTGAATCCACGCGGCACCGAAGTGGCACCGACCGTGTTCGTCAAGGACGCGAAGTACGAAATGCTCATGCAGGCTTTCGGCGGCGTCGGCGTCCGCGCCGCCACGCGCGATGAACTGCGCCGCGCCATCGACGAGGCCGTCGGCTCCGGCAGGCCAACGCTCATCAACGCGATCATCGACGAGACCGCCGGCACCGAAAGCGGCCGCATCACGAGCCTGAACCCCTCCGCCGCGAAGAAGAAATGAGCGGCGCGGGCGAGGACGAATTCGAAACTCTGAAGGAAAACGAAAGATGGGCAAAGCTCTCGACGGCGTGAAGATCCTCGACTTCACGCACGTGCAGTCCGGGCCGACGTGCACGCAGCTTCTTGCGTGGTTCGGCGCCGACGTGATCAAGGTAGAGAAGGCGGGCGAAGGCGACGCGACGCGGGGCCAGCTGAGGGACATCGACGGCGTGGACAGCCTCTACTTCACGATGCTGAACCACAACAAGCGTTCCATCACCATCAACACCAAGGACCCGAAGGGCAAGGAAGTGCTCGAAAGGCTGGTGAAGGAATGCGACGTGCTGGTCGAGAACTTCGCGCCCGGCGCGCTCGACCGCATGGGCTTCTCGTGGGAACGCATCCAGGAACTGAACCCGCGCATGATCATGGCGTCGGTGAAGGGCTTCGGCCCCGGGCCGTACGAAGACTGCAAGGTCTACGAGAACGTCGCGCAATGCGCGGGCGGCGCCGCCTCCACCACCGGCTTCGACGACGGTCCCCCGGTCGTCACGGGCGCGCAGATCGGCGACAGCGGCACCGGCCTGCACCTGGCGCTCGGCATCGTCACCGCCCTTTATCAACGCAACACCACGGGCCGCGGCCAGCGCGTCCTCGCCGCGATGCAGGACGCCGTGTTGAACCTCTGCCGCGTGAAGCTGCGGGACCAGCAACGCCTCGACCGCAAGCACGTGCTCGAGGAGTATCCGCAGTATCCGGACAAGCAATTCCTCGAGGCCGTGCCCCGCGCGGGCAACGCCTCCGGCGGCGGGCAACCCGGCTGGATCCTGAAGTGCAAGGGCTGGCAGACCGACCCCAACGCATACATCTACTTCATCACGCAGGCGCCCGTGTGGGACAAGATCTGCAAGGTGATCGGCGAGGAACACTGGATCACCGACCCGAACTACGCGACGCCGAAGGCAAGGCTGCCGCACCTGAAGTCGATCTTCGCGCGCATCGAGGAATGGACCAAGACCAAGACGAAGTTCGAGGCCATGGACATCCTGAACAAGTACGACATCCCCTGCGGCCCGATCCTGTCGATGAAGGAAATCGCCGAGGAGGAGTCGCTGCGCGCCACGGGCACGGTGGTCGAAGTGGACCACCCGAAGCGCGGCAAGTACCTCACGGTGGGCAACCCGATCAAGATGTCGGACAGCCCCACCGAAGTGAAGCGTTCGCCGCTCCTCGGTGAACACACCGAGGAAGTGCTGAAGCAACTCGGCTACACCGAGTCGCAGGTCGCGGAACTCCGCGAATCGAAGGTCATTTGAACAAGGAGACCGTCATGAGCAACGTCGACAAGGCCAAAGTCCGCCAGATCCTCGACCAGGTCAAGGCCGCGGGGCGCAATTCACTCACGGCGCCGGAAGGCAAGCTGGTGTGCGATGCCTACGGCATCAAGGTCCCCGGCGAAGGCGTTGCTTCCACCGCGGCGGACGCGTCGAAGCTCGCGCAGTCCATCGGCTTCCCCGTCGTGATGAAGATCGTCTCCCGCGACATCCTGCACAAGACGGAAGCCGGCGGCGTGGTCGTCGGCGTGAAGTCGGCCGACGAGGCCGTGACGGCGTACGAACAGATCATCGCCAACGCGAAGAAGTACAAGGCCGACGCGAAGGTCGACGGCGTGCAGGTGCAGCAGATGATCCGCGGCGGCCAGGAGGTGATCATCGGCGCCATGACCGACGACAGCTTCGGCAAGCTGGTCGCGTTCGGCCTCGGCGGCGTGCTGGTCGAAGTGCTGAAGGACGTGACGTTCCGCCTCGCGCCGGCCACGAAGGACGACGCGGCGTCCATGCTCGATGGCATCCAGGCGGCCGAGATGCTCAAGGGCGTGCGCGGCGGTGACGCGGTGAACCGCGAAGCGCTGCAGGACATGATCGTGCGCGTCAGCCAGCTGGTCACGGACTTCCCCGAGATGAGCGAGCTGGACCTGAACCCGGTGTTCGCCAGCAAGGACGGCGCCATCGCCGCCGACGTGCGCATCGTGCTGAACTTCGACCCGAAGCCGGCGCGGTTCCGCCCGGAGGAGAAGGACGTCGTCATCGCGATGAACCGCATCATGAAGCCGAAGTCCGTGGCCGTGGTGGGCGCATCGAACGAGGCCGGCAAGATCGGCAACTCGGTGATGAAGAACCTGATCAACGGCGGCTACAAGGGGACGATCTACCCGATCCATCCCAAGGACGCCGACGTGATGGGCATCAAGGCCTACAAGAGCGTGAAGGACGTGCCAGGCGAAATCGACACGGCCGTCTTCGCGATCCCGGCGAAGTTCGTGGCGGGCGCGCTGACGGAATGCGGCGAGAAGAAGGTGGCCGGCGCGATCCTGATTCCGTCGGGCTTCGGCGAGACGGGCAACATCGAAGGCCAGGAGGAACTGCAGCGCATCGGCCGCAAGTACAACGTGCGCCTGATGGGGCCGAACATCTACGGCTTCTATTACACGCACGCGAACCTGTGCGCGACTTTCTGCACCGCGTACGACTACAAGGGCTCGACCGCCCTGTCCTCGCAGTCCGGCGGCATCGGCATGGCGATCATCGGCTACTCGCGTTCCGCCAAGATGGGCGTGTCTGCCATCGTCGGCCTGGGCAACAAGTCGGACATCGACGAAGACGACCTGCTCCTCTTCTTCGAACAGGACGACAACACCAAGGTCATCGCGCAGCACGCGGAAGATCTCAAGGACGGCCGGGCCTTCGCGGAAGTCGCCAAGCGCGTGTCGAAGAAGAAGCCGGTGATCATGCTGAAGGCCGGCCGCACCGCGATGGGCGCGGCGGCCGCCAGTTCGCACACGGGCGCCGTCGCAGGCACCGACAAGATCTACGACGACGTGCTGCGCCAGTCCGGCGTGATCCGCGCGAAGAGCCTGCGCCAGATGCTCGACTTCGCGCGCGGCGTGCCGATCCTGCCCACGCCCAAGGGCGAGAACATCGTGATCATCACGGGCGCGGGCGGCTCCGGCGTGCTGCTGTCCGACGCCTGCGTCGACAACGGGCTCAAGCTGCTCAAGCCGATGCCCGCCGACCTCGACGCTGCCTTCCGCAAGTTCATCCCGCCGTTCGGCGCGGCCGGGAATCCGGTGGACATCACGGGCGGGGAACCCCCGATCACGTACATGAACACGGTGCGCCTCGGCCTCGAGGACGACCGCATCCACGCGCTGATCCTGGGCTACTGGCACACGATCGTCACGCCGCCCATGGTGTTCGCGAAGAACATGGTGCAGGTCGTCAACGAAATGAAGGAAAAGGGCAAGATCAAGCCCGTGGTGGCGTCGCTCGCGGGTGACGTCGAGGTCGAGGAAGCCGCGCAATACCTGTACGAAAACGGCATTCCGGCCTATGCGTACTCGACCGAGATCCCGGTCGAGATCCTGGGCGCGAAGTACCAGTGGGCGCGCTCGGCCGGCCTGCTGCCGAAGTAGTCGCGCAGTGCAGTCCCGCATCATTCCCATCGCCCTCTCGCGCGAGGAGATGCGAGACCGCAAGCGGCGCGGCCCTAAGGGCAGGCGCCCCGATGCGGCCGCCGTCGCCGAAGTGCGCGAAGCGCTGGGCGACTCCCCGCGGCGCCGGGACCTGCTGATCGAGCACCTGCACAAGGTGAACGACAGGTTCGGCCATCTCTCGGCCGCGCACCTGAGTGCGCTGGCCGAGGAGATGCGCCTGGCCCAGAGCGAGGTCTATGAAGTCGCTTCGTTCTATCACCACTTCGACATCGTGAAGGAAGGCGAGACGGCGCCGCCGTCGCTCACGGTGCGCGTGTGCGACGGCTTGTCGTGCGAGATGGCCGGTGCGCAGGAACTGCTCGCGAAGCTGCCCGGGCTGCTCGGCGCGGCCGTTCGCGTGATCCCGGCGCCATGCATCGGGCGCTGCGAACAAGCCCCCGCGGCGGTGGTCGGCCAGAACCCCGTGCCCTGCGCCAGCGCGGGGAAGGTGGTGGAGTGCGTGGAGCAAGGCCTCTCCCGGCACGAGCCTGAGGGCTACGTGGGCCTGTCCCAGTACCGCGCCGCCGGAGGCTACGTCACGCTGGAAGAGTGCCTTTCCGGAAAGCGTTCCGTGGAGGACGTGATCGGCACGCTGGAATCGTCGGGCCTGCGTGGGCTCGGCGGGGCGGGTTTCCCGGCGGGGCGCAAGTGGAAGATCGTGCGCGCGGAACCGGCGCCGCGCTTGATGGCAGTGAACATCGATGAAGGGGAGCCCGGCACGTTCAAGGACCGCGTGTATCTCGAACGCGATCCGCATCGATTCATCGAAGGCATGCTGATCGCCGCCTGGGCCGTCGGCATCGACACGATCTACGTCTACCTGCGGGATGAATACCACGGCTGCCGCGCCTTGCTCCAGCAGGAACTCGACCGGCTGCAGGCGGAGCCTCCGTCTTCCGGCCTGCCGCGCATCGAACTGCGCCGCGGCGCCGGTGCCTACATCTGCGGCGAAGAGTCCGCGATGATCGAATCCATCGAAGGCAAGCGCGGCATGCCGCGGCTGCGGCCGCCCTATGTGGCGCAAGTCGGCCTCTTCGGCCGGCCGACGCTCGAACACAACTTCGAAACGCTCTACTGGGTGCGCGACCTCCTGGTGCGCGGCGCCGACTGGTTCTCCGCGCAAGGCGCGAACGGGCGCAAGGGCCTGCGGTCCTTCTCCGTGTCCGGCCGCGTCGTCGAGCCGGGCGTGAAGCTCGCGCCCGCGGGCATCACCATCCGCCAGCTGATCGAGGACCATTGCGGCGGCATGCAGGAAGGCCACACCTTCTACGGCTACCTGCCGGGCGGCGCTTCGGGCGGAATCCTCCCCGCGTCGATGGATGCGATCCCGCTCGACTTCGACACGCTGCAGCCTTACGGCTGCTTCATCGGCTCCGCGGCAATCGTCGTCCTGTCCGACAAGGACACGGCGACGGCCGCCGCGCGCAACCTGATGCGCTTCTTCCGCGACGAGTCGTGCGGCCAGTGCACGCCGTGCCGCGCAGGAACGGCGAAGGCGCTCGCGCTGATCGAGAAGCCGAAGTGGGATGTGCCGCTGCTTGCGGAACTCTCGCAGGTCATGCGCGATGCATCGATCTGCGGGTTGGGGCAGGCCGCGCCCAACCCGGTCGACTGCGTGGTGAAGTATTTCCCGCACGAACTCGGATGAACAACGAAGCCGGAAGGCGGTCATGAACGCAGTCGCAAGAGCCGAACTCGAGCAGGTCCAGGCGCCCACCGTCACCTTCCGACTCGATGGGCGCGAGGTCACCGCGCCCGCGAACCGCACCATCATCGAGATCGCCGACGACCTGGGCGTCGCCATTCCGCGGCTCTGCTACAAGGACGGCCTCGAGAAGGTGGGCAACTGCCGCTCGTGCATGGTCGAAATCAAGGGCGAGCGCGTGCTGGCGCCCAGCTGCTGCCGCCAGCCGGCGAACGGCATGGAAGTGAGCACGACGAGCGAGCGGGCCGTGGCGTCGCAGAAGCTCGTGCTCGAACTGCTGCTGTCCGACATGCCGGAGCGTGAATACACGCGCCACAACGAACTCGACGAATGGGCGGCGAAGCTGGGAGTGTCCAGGCCGCGCTTCCCGTCGCGCGGGCAGGTGTCCGCGGACCTTTCCCATCCCGCGATCGCGGTGAACCTCGACGCCTGCATCCAGTGCACGCGCTGCGTGCGCGCCTGCCGCGAGGAACAGGCCAACGACGTCATCGGCCTGGCCTTCCGCGGCGAGCGCGAGAAGATCGTCTTCGACATGGACGACCCGATGGGCGTGTCCACCTGCGTTGCGTGCGGTGAGTGCGTGCAGGCCTGCCCCACCGGCGCGCTGATGCCCGCTCGTGACGTTGCGCTGAACGTCCCGGACAAGCAGGTTGCGTCGGTGTGCCCGTATTGCGGCGTCGGTTGCCAGCTCACCTACAACGTCAAGGACAACAACATACTGTGGGTGGAAGGCCGCGACGGTCCCGCGAACCACGGGCGGCTGTGCGTGAAGGGCCGCTACGGCTTCGATTACGCGCACCATCCGCAGCGCCTGACCAAGCCGCTGATTCGCAAAGCCGGCGTTCCCAAGGACGCGCACGCCGAGATGGATCCGGCGCGCGTCATGGACTACTTCCGAGAAGCGACATGGGAAGAAGCGCTCGACTTCGCGGGGGGCAAGTTGCGCCAGCTGCGCGACCAGCATGGCCCGAAGTCCCTGGCCGGCTTCGGCTCCGCCAAGGGCAGCAATGAAGAGGCCTACCTGTTCCAGAAGCTCGTTCGCACGGGTTTCGGCAGCAACAACGTCGACCACTGCACGCGCCTTTGCCACGCTTCGTCCGTCGTGGCCCTGCTCGAAGGCATCGGCTCAGGTGCGGTGTCGAACCCGGTGATGGACGTGTCGAAGGCCGAAGTCGTGATCGTCATCGGCGCCAATCCGACCGTGAACCATCCGGTCGCCGCGACGTGGATCAAGAACGCGGTGCGCAACGGCACGAAGCTGGTGCTGATGGATCCGCGCAAGTCGGAACTCGCCCGGCATGCGCATCGGTACCTGCAGTTCACGCCGGACACCGACGTCGCGATGCTGAACGCGCTGATGCATGTGATCGTGCACGAGGGGCTCGTGAACGAAGCTTTCATCGCCAGCCGCACGATCGGCTACGACGAATTGAAGAAGAACGTGGAGGGCTACAGCCCCGAAGCGATGGCCCCCCTGTGCGGCATCGACGCGGAGACGCTGCGTTACGTCGCGCGCCTCTATGCCACGGCGAAGAGCTCCATGATCCTCTGGGGCATGGGCATTTCGCAGCACGTCCACGGCACCGACAACGCGCGCTGCCTGATCGCGCTTGCCCTCATGACCGGCCAAATCGGCCGTCCGGGCACCGGCCTGCATCCGCTGCGCGGCCAGAACAACGTGCAGGGCGCATCGGACGCGGGGCTGATCCCGATGATGTATCCCGACTACCAGCGCGTGGACGTGCCGGCGACCCGGGAGCGGTTCGAGAAGGCGTGGAAGATGCCGCCGGGTTCGCTCGACCCGAAGCCGGGCCTGACGGTCGTCGAAGTGATGCACGCCATCAAGGAAGGTGTCGTGCGCGGCATGTACGTCATGGGCGAGAACCCGGCGATGTCCGACCCCGACGTGAACCACGCGCGCGAGTCCCTGGCGGCGCTGGAGCACCTCGTGGTGCAGGACATCTTCTTCACCGAGACCGCCTATCTCGCGGACGTGATCCTGCCGGCGAGCGCGTTTCCCGAAAAGACCGGCACGTTCACCAACACCGACCGCATGGTGCAGCTGGGCCGCCAGGCGATCGACCCGCCGGGCGATGCGCGCCAGGACCTGTGGCTCCTGCAGCAGATCGCGAATCGTGTCGGCCTGCCCTGGAACTACGGCCACGTGTCCGAAGTGTTCGACGAGATGCGCAGCACGATGCCGAGCATCGGTGGCATCACCTGGGATCGCCTGGAGCGCGAGCACTCCGTCACTTACCCTTGCAAGCAGGAAGGCGATGCGGGGCAGCCGGTGGTGTTCGTCGACGACTTCCCGCGGCCGGATGGGCGTGGCAAGTTCGTTCCCGCGGACATCATTCCCGCCAACGAACGCCCCGACGGCGAGTACCCGATGGTGCTGATCACCGGCCGGCAACTCGAACACTGGCACACGGGCAGCATGACCCGGCGCGCGAGCATGCTCGATGCGATCGAACCCGATCCCGTGGCGCTGATCCATCCGCTCGACATGGAGCCTCTGGGCCTGCAGCCGGGCGGCGTGGTCACCATCGAATCGCGCCGCGGCAGCGTGAGCCTGTACGCACGTGCCGACGACAGCTCGCCGCGTGGCAGTGTGTTCGTTGCCTTCTGCTATTACGAAGCGGCGGCGAACAAGCTGACGAACGCGGCGCTCGACCCGTTCGCGAAGATCCCGGAGTTCAAGTACTGCGCGGTGCGCGTGACGCCTGGTGGGCCGGAACCGCAGCAGACGAGTTTCGGGGGCGGGCAGGCGCTGGCGAAGCAGCTCGCCTGAGCGGCAGCCCAACTAACCAGTCACTTCAACCGAACGCCGGAATCCGCGCGTTCGCGAGAGGCCGATAGCGGATTGGTGCGCGAAGGCTCCCCGCGCGGCGCACGTGCTCCAGCAAATGCGGCAGCGCAGCCGCCGCGAGAGCGATCGCAACGCGCTCACCCGGGCAGCGATGCGCGCCGCTGCCGAACCCGAGCGAGCGGCGTTCCGAACGTTCCACATCAAATTGCTCCGGCTGCGGATTCAAGGCGGGGTCGCGGTTGGCCGCAGCCAGCAGGACCAGCATCCCCTGCCCTCGTTCGATGCGGACACCTTCGAAGTCGAAATCTTCCGCCGCGAAGCGCCGCGTGTTGTGCACCGGCGGGTCCCAGCGCGCGACCTCGGCGGTGAACG
>JADMIO010814541.1_pt1 | contig 34373 bp, 37 predicted proteins | sample 8958161 | NCBI WGS metagenome assembly JADMIO01 (sample SAMN16585339, study PRJNA669376) | soil metagenome | isolation source: Crop rotation soil | place: USA: Cullars Rotation, Alabama | collected 2011
GACAACTTGTCCACGTGGAATTCTAAGCTTAGGATCCCAATGTGCTGGAAAGTCATCCATGTCCTGCCCAAAACGTGCGATGCCGGCTTCAACGCGCAGGATCTCGAACGTGTCTTCTCCGACTGGTTGCGCGCCCGCATCTTCGAGAGCTTGCTGTAGCTCAGCCTTCCGCGAAGAGTCGACGAAGATGTCGAAACCATCTTCACCGGTGTGACTAGCTCGAATGATCGTCACACCATCTTTTTCCGCCACACCATTTTCCGGCAAATCCGAAATACCCGTTACCTTTTCAATAATTTCAGCGGCCTGGTTACCCTGGATCGTCAACAGCGCCGTCTCACTAGTCACATCTGAAACCTTAAAATCTCCCGCCAGCGTGAATCGCGAAACGGTCTTCAACACCGCCTCGTGCGACGCAGTCTCAGTGTCGATCAAAAACGCCGGCTCACTGCCACGTATCACACGCACCGCGCCGATCAATCGTCCCTGCACAGTCGGGAACACTGCCGGCATCCAACGGTTCTGCGCGAGGTTCTTCACATCATTCGTGATGAGCCCATTCAGAAACATCGTCGCTTCCGATCCGCTCACACGAATCCGTCCACGCTGCGCGGAGAGATCAATCAACCCCGCACCGCCATCCCTTACAATTTCATATTCAGTCATTATTCTGATCCGCGTTTATCCGCGTAAATCCGCGGCAACTTTTCCCACCACTTCATAGTCCCGCAATTGCTCAGCTTCACGTCGATGCGACGCCAGCACCTGCGGGCTCGGATGATAAATCGGCACGAGCACGCGATTGTTCCACGAGTGTACTTGCGACGCCGCCGTCTTCAAGCTCAACTCGTGATATTGAATGCGCTTTAGTGCCTCGAGCGCAACTGACCCCAACGTCACGATTACGCGCGGATCAACCAGCTCAATCGTCCGTCGCAGAAAACTCGAACAATTCGCCAACTCCTTTTGCGTCGGCTTGCGATTCGCGCCTGACTCAGAGCGCGGATTACACAGCGCCGCACTCGTGATGAAGATCTCTTTGCGCGTCAGGTTAATCGAGTTCAGAAAACGATCGAGATTCGCCCCCGACTGATCACCCGAAAACGGCACGCGCGTCCGATCAGCGCCTTTCCTTCCCGGCGCCTCACCGATGAACATGATGCGCGCATCAGGCGAGCCATTGAGCTCACTCAGCACCGCACTGCGGCCACACATCGCCGGACACAGCGTGCAGCCGGCAGCGTCTTTCACTAGCTCTTTGAAGCGTTGATCTTTCACTTGACCACCATCAGCTCGCGCGTCACCACATTGTAGTCGCCGTTGCGATACGGCCAACCGTCAGGCCCGATAAGCTCGATGCGGATCGTGTGCTTGCCGGGCGTCCAGCCGGTGAGCACAAGCTCCTCGTGTTTATCGATCCACTGCATCTCTTCATCATCGACAATGTAACGCACGCGATACTCGCCACCATCGCCTTTCAACTTCGCGTTCGCGAGCGAGAAGTCGATCACCACTGCTTCGCCTTCACGAAACGTCTTGCCGTTCGGAAGATTGAAAACCAGCAACGGTTTCTTCGGATCGACTTTCAGCTTCGGATCATCGGGTTGCGCCGGAAGCTGCTTCGCCGCTCTCTTCTCAACAAGCAAGATTTGTCGCGGCGGTGGCGGAACAAACGTCGTCGCGGTTGTGTGCGCGTTATCGCCGTTGCCGGAACACCCGACAAACCCGAGCGCTATGAATGTGATAATGAAAAACGTTCTAGACATTTAGTCGAAAGCAATGTAAGTAGCATTTTATGATGAACCGGAAAATTAGTCTTCTACTGGTCTGCGTCAGCCTGCTTGGTTGCGGTAAAAACACGGTCCCAATCTCCGGTACGTCTACACCAGCTCCCCCACCGCCTGAGCGAAATCCCCCTGAGCTGGCGGGTTACGAACCGATGACGATTCCGCCGGACAATCCCATGTCGGCCAGGAAGATTGCGCTCGGCAAGCAGTTGTTCTTCGACGAGCGACTGAGCATCGACGGCTCGAAGTCGTGCTACTCGTGTCACGTCTGCGAGCATGGTCTAACTGATGGTTTACCGAAAGCCATCGGCGCTGAGAACAAACCGCTGACGCGCAACAGCCCGACGCTTTGGAACATCGGCTTTCACAAAGAGTTTTACTGGGACGGCCGCAGCGACTCACTCGAGGCGCAGGCGATGGCCGCCTGGAAAGGGGCGAACATGGGCGTCGGTGACCGGACTGCCGAGATCGTCGCGAAGATAAATGCCTTGCAGGACTACAGGTCGCAGTTTCAGAACGTGTTTCAAAGCGACGCCACCGCGGAGAACATGATGAAAGCGATCGCTGCGTTCGAGCGGACGCTCATTGGCGGCAACACGCCGTGGGATCGCTGGCGCGCAGGAGACCAGAGCGCAATCAGCCAGAGTGCGTTTCGTGGCTGGAATATTTTTCAGGGGATCAAGTGCAACAACTGTCACGATGGGATTTTGTTTACAGACCAGCAGTATCACAACATCGGCATCGGCATGGACCAGCCGGAGCCTGACGTCGGGCGTTTCAAGGTGACGAACAGACCGGAAGACACGGGCGCGTTCAAGACGCCGACACTGCGCGACATCGCGAAGTCAGCGCCGTACTTTCATGACGGGAGTGCGAAGACGTTGGAAGAAGCGGTTGATATCATGCTGGCTGGAGGGAAGCCGAATCAGTATCTCGATAAGAAAAACCTTCAGCCGCAAAGGGTCCTGCCGGAGCAGCGGGAAGATCTATTGAACTTCCTGCGATCGTTGACTGTCGATTGCAATTTAGCCGCGGATAAACGCAGATGAACGCAGATCTGCGTTTATCCGCGTTCATCTGCGTTTCAGATTATGCTCTTGCGGTTTGCACGCCCGTGAGCTTCTTCAGGCGATCCTCGACCGCGTTCCAATTGATGTTCGAGAAGAACGCCTCGATATACTTCGGCCGCTCGGCCGGTTTGTAGTCGAGCAGGAACGCATGCTCCCAAACGTCCATCACGAGGATTGGATTAAACCCCGCCACATTCCCCGTCTCGTGCAACGTGATCCAGTGGTTTGAAATCCTTCCGTTGGCCGGGTTCTGATAACAGATGGCCCAACCCACACCACGCATCTTCCCGATACCAACAAAGTCAGCCTTCCAGATGTCATAGCTGCCAAACGTCGCCTCCGCGGCTTTCAAAAACTGCGACGTCTTCACAGGATCGCCAGTGCCGCCACCACTCTGAAGATTGTCGAAGTAGTACTCATGCAGCACCATGCCGTTGTACTCGAACCCGAGCCTGCGTGTAAGCTCGGAGTAAGCCGGCATCTCTTCCTGGTCCACGTTTCCGTCTTTGATAAAATCGGTGATTCTCTGCGTCAGGTTATTCGTTTCTTTAACGTAGCCTTCGTAGAGCTTGAAGTGCATTTCGAGGGTTTGATCTGAAATACCTTTGAGGCCGCTTAGATTAAACTGACGCGGCTGATAAGAGCTCGTTGAACTCATGCTTACCTCCTATTCAGTTGTTCGGATATGGAGAATATGACGCGGAGGTGTGACAAATACGTCCCACAGATTACACAGATTGATGCGGATGAATCTGTGTAATCTGTGGTTACTTCCTTCTACTTGCCAAAAATGACCCAGTCGCCGTGCGAGGTGCCCATGAAAAACAGCATTGGCAGCGAGAGCCAGGTGTTTGTGCGCGAAGCGATGAAGGCCTGTCGCGCGAGCTCAGGCGGCGCCGCCGGACCGGTGCCTGCGGTTGCGGCAAGAATGCGTTTGTTGTTGGGCCAGATGATGCCCCACACATTCAACAGCATCACGATACCGTACATTCCGCCGATCCCGATCGAATACGCTTTGTTACTCGCGAAGCTCTCGGTTCCGACCGTCATTGCTGACGAGAAAAACCGGACGAGCCCGTACGTAAAGAGTGCCACTAGTACGAACATGACAATCGCAAACACGCGACCGTCCTTGATCACTGCCGGAACTTTCTTGATCAGCAGGAACTCAATCACGAAGAGGACGATCGGATATCCGAGCCAGAAAAGCAGTATATACCCGACGCCGACATGCTCTCCGCGCCCAAGCGCATTCGCGTTGTTTACGTCAGCGGCGAGAATGTACATCGCGTAATACGTCAACCCGACCAGCACCGTAATCAGAGCGCCCCAGCGGAAGTACCAGAGTGCGCGTCCGAGCAAATCCGGATTGACCTTTTTCTTCGTGTCCGCGTCGATTCCTTTCTGGAACGGCACGTTCACCAGGTTGAAGAAGTAAAGGAGTCCAATCCAGGTAATACCGGCTACGAAGTGCGACCAGCGCAGAATGATCCGGGCCCAGGTGGCGCCATCGGACGGCATGTGAAAAACATCCTGTAGCATAGCCAGACTGATGGGGAGATGAGCAGTTGACTCAATTAGCATACGTCCTCCGTGTTGAAAGCCTGGAATTACGCGTGAAGATTACACCTAGACCAATTGCCGCGCAATCACTCGTCAAACGGGCGTGGGCCCGGATCCATGCCGCGCACACTCGCCTGGTTGATTACCCGAACTTTCAAATCACCATTGACGCGAATCTGGCATGAAAGACGGACGTTTGGCGCGAGCTCCGATTCCATCGCGAGGCGGTTTCGTTCGAGCTCGCCCATTTCACCGGGCTCGCCTTCGAGCACCTCGACGCGACAAGTGGTGCAGCGCGCGTTGCCGCCGCAACGGTGCAGAATGTCTATGCCAGCGTCTTCTAGAGCAAGGACGAGTTTCTTTCCAGCAGGTGGTTCAGTTTCGACGAGACCGTTTGCAGTCTCAGCTTGGATTTTCGGCATGAATGGTTCACTCCTGATTAGTAACGAGATCCAACTCCATAAATTTTGCGTCTTCGATGGACGTATAGTAAGGCTCGATGTCGACAAAGCCAATTGAGCGATAGAGTGCGATGGCTTTGTCCATTCGTCCTGGTAGCGTGTCGAGACGCATATGTGTGTAACCAAGCTTACGCGCTTCGTCAATGATCGCGTTGACTAAGACGCGCCCGAGGCCCGTGCTGCGATACGCGGGACGAACGAAGAGTCGCTTCATTTCGCAAATGCCTGGGCCGTGTTTACGCATGGCAATACAGCCGGCGATTTGATCGTCGTCTTTGGCGAGGAGCAGGCGGCCGTCTGGTGGCGCGTAGTCACCGGGCAGGTTCTTCAGCTCGTGATCGAAGTTTTGAAAGCAGAGGCTGATGCCCAGGCCCGCTTGATACTCTTGGAATAGAGTTCGAGCGTGATCGACATCCTCGTGAGTGTTCGCTTCGACGATACGCATTAGAAAAAGATTACAGGATTTCCAGGATTAACAGGATCATTATCCTGTCAATTCTGAAAATCCTGCAATCCTGTCTAATGGTTTCTGAGGTTTAGGCGGTGAATGAAGTACCGCAGCCGCAACTGCCGGTGGCGTTCGGATTCTTGAACGTGAAGCCTGAGCCCATGACGCCGCTTACGTAGTCGATCTCGACGCCGTTCAGATACTGCGCGCTGAACATGTCCACGAACATGCGCACGCCCTTCTCATCAATGATGAAATCACCTTCGCGCGACTGCTCTTCAATGTTCAGGCTGTACTGAAAACCAGAGCACCCTCCGGGCACAACTCGCACGCGGAGCCCTGAGGTCTCGGGTAGGCCCTCTTCGCCGGACATGAACTTCTTAATCTCGGTTGCGGCCGATTCGGTGACATTGAGTGCCACGGTAGGCGCTGTAGTTGCTGACATCTTTACTATCCTCTCCGATAAAAATTAATGCTGAACGTATCTTATTGCCCTTTGCCCAAAACGACAAGCTCAGGTTTCATCGCTTCGATCGACACCTGTCGTGCCACTTCTTCCGACACCTTTCGGAACGCCTGCGCCTGCGGTGAGTCGGGCTGGCTGACCACCACGGGCACGCCTTTGTCGCCGCCTTCCCGCACTTCGATCCCGAGCGGAATCGAGCCGAGGAAAGGCACCGAATACCTGCTCGCGAGTGTTTGGCCGCCGCCTTCGCCGAAGATGTTGTAGCGCGTGCCGGTGTCGGGAGCGATGAAGTAGCTCATATTTTCGACAATCCCGAGGATCGGTATCGCGACGGTTTCAAACATCCGCAGCGCGCGGCGCACGTCTGCGACCGCGACGTTCTGCGGTGTCGTGACTAAGACCGCGCCCTGCACCGGAACGAGCTGCGCGAGTGATAACTGCACGTCGCCTGTTCCTGGTGGCATGTCGACGATCAGGTAGTCGAGCTCGCCCCATTTCACGTCGGTTAAAAACTGCTTCACGAGGCCGTGCAGGATCGGGCCACGAACGATCATGGGTTTGTCGCCCGGCTGGAGCAGTGCCATCGACATAAACTTCACGCCAAAGGCTTCGATCGGGATGAGCTTGTTGACGTCGACTTCCGGACGCGCATCAGTCGCGCCGAGCATGATCGGAACGTTTGGACCGTAGACGTCGGCGTCCATGATTCCGACGCGTGCGCCGTCGAGCGCGAGTGAAACGGCGAGGTTTACGGCCACGGTCGATTTGCCGACGCCGCCTTTACCTGACGAGACGGCGACGATGTTTCGCACGCCTTCGATCACGAGTTTCTCTCCAAGGCCGCGGCCTTTCGGGACTTCGGCGTCCATCGTTACGGCGACGGAAGTTACGCCGGGAAGTGCGCTGACAATCTCTTTTGCGGCGCTTTCCATTTCTGCTTTCACAGGGCAGGCCGGCGTGGTCAAGACGATGCGAAAGGAGACGTGGCCGCCGTCGATTTTAAGGTCGCGGATGAAACCGAGCGTGACGATATCTTTGTGCAAATCCGGATCTTTGATTTGTCTCAAGCTGTCGAGTATGAGTTGTTCATTTAGTTGAGTCATAAGCGAAAAAGCGTAGCCGATTGGCATTCTCTGCGCAACCTCTGCGTCCTCTGCGACTCTGTGGTTAAAATAGGCTTTTCACCGCCGAGACGCAGAGGACGCAGAGGTTGCGCAGAGAAGCAGCAGATCATTTCTTAAATCCACGAAACGTCGGCGATGCGGACGCGCCGAGTTTTAGTGGCCGCGCGGCTTCACTGGTGTGTGGGGCGCACGTGCGGTTTTCGATACAGATTGATGAAGAGCAACGTGTGTCGCAGGCGAGGTTCAGGGCGGCTGGTTGCGATGTTTTAGTCACGGCGGCGTCGATGTTGACCGAGCAGGTCACGGGACTGACGACAGCGGAAGCAGCAACGATCGGTGTTGAGTCGTCGAACTGCGCCGCGCTCGCCCGTGATGCACTACTCGATGCGATCCGCGAGTATAGTAATGCTGCGCGCGACGACTGGGCGGGCGATGAAGCGCTCATCTGCACCTGTTTCTTCGTCTCGGAGCGCACGATCGAACATGAGATTCAGACTCGCGGGCTAGCCACCGTTGCTGAAGTCACGCGGGCCTGCAATGCAGGCGGCGGCTGTGGCTCATGTCACCAATTAATTCAGGAGATTCTTGCTACCAATGATTTACCTCGATAACAACGCCACGACGCGCGTCGCGCCGGAAGTGCTCGAAGCGATGCAGCCTTATCTCAGTGAATACTTCGGCAATCCTTCCTCGGCACACGCGCTCGGGCGCGAGATGAAGCGCGCGGTTGAGAAGTCGCGCGAGCAGGTTGCGAGTTTGATTGGCGCCGCTGAGACGAGCGAGATCGTTTTCACATCGTGCGGATCGGAGTCAGACAACTGGGCCATTCGCGGAGTTCTCGCGACGCAGCCGCAGAAGAAACACATCGTCACAACGCTCGTCGAACACGAAGCTGTGCGAAATGTCTGTCGGTTGCTTGAGACAGAGGGTTATGAAGTGACGTGGCTCGGCGTTGATGGCAACGGCGAGCTCGATCTCGATGAGTTGCGTGCGAGTTTGCGTCCTGACACAGCACTCGTCTCGATCATGCTCGCAAACAACGAGACGGGCGTGTTGTTTCCGATCGAGGAGATTGGACGTGTGGTGCGCGAAAAGTCAGAAGCTGTTTTTCACGTTGATGGTGTGCAGGCGGTTGGCAAGGTCCCAATCGATTTGAAGAACACGGCGGTAGATCTTTTTGCGCTCTCCGGGCACAAGCTGCACGCGCCGCAAGGCATCGGCGCGCTTTACATGCGCAAAGGCGTGACGTTGCCGTCGTTCATTCTCGGCGGCGCGCAGGAACAGGGACGTCGCGCCGGTACGTCCGCCGTTCCGAACATCGTCGGCCTTGGCGCCGCGTGCCAACTCGCCCTCGACGACAACAACCACGTTTTGATTGAACGCCTGCGTAATCGTCTCGAAGACGAGATCCTCACAAACATCCCGAACGCGCGTCTCAATGGCGCCGCGGACCGCTCGAAGCGTTTGCCAAACACGTCAAACATCTCGTTCGAGTACGTCGACGGGCAAAACATTCTCATGCACCTGGACCAGGCTGGTATCTGTGTCTCCACCGGCTCCGCCTGCCATTCAACGACGCACGAATCGTCGCCCACATTGCGCGCGATGAACGTTCCCTTCACCGCCGCGCAGGGCTCGATCCGCTTCTCGCTCGGCCGCTACAACACCGACGCCGACATCGACACAACGCTGAGCGTTCTCCCCGCCATCATCGAAAAACTCGTGCGGATGTCGCCCTACGATAAAGAATTGGCTACATTGTGATAGGTGTCATAGAACTTATCCAACCTATGTCCTATACTATCTTCTGGCGACCATCATTTTTCCGAAAGGCCTGAAAGACAATCACGACATGAGCACTGTTATCGAACCTCCTGTTCCGCAGACTGAGAAAAATCTGGAAGAAGTCGAAACTGTAACCATTCGCTTCGCTGGGGACTCCGGCGACGGCATGCAGTTGACGGGCACGCAGTTCACAAACACTTCGGCAGTGGTCGGCAACGATATCTCGACGCTGCCTGACTTCCCCGCGGAGATTCGCGCTCCGGCCGGCAGCTTGCCGGGCGTCAGCGGTTTTCAGTTGAACTTCTCGAGCCAGGACATCAAGACGCCCGGCGATCAGCCGAATGTTCTCGTGGCGATGAATCCTGCCGCGCTCAAAGTGAACCTTCCTGACTTGGAAGAAGGCGGCACGCTGATCGTGAATACCGACGGCTTCACCCCCGAGAATTTGAAGTACGCGAGCTACGCGGCGAACCCGTTGGACGACGGTTCGCTAGCCGGTTATCGCGTGCACAAGCTGCCGATCTCGACGCTCAACATGAACGCGCTCAAAGGCAACGTCGAGCTCTCGCGCAAAGAGATCGATCGCTCGAAAAACTTCTTCGCGCTCGGTGTGCTCTACTGGCTTTACGACCGCCCGATGGACAACACGCTCAACTGGATTCGCAATAAGTTTGCGAAGAGCCCGGAGCTCGCGAAGGCCAACGAGATCGCACTGAAGACTGGTTATAACTTTGCCGACACGACCGAAGTCTTCACGACGCACTACACCGTCAAGAAAGCGCAGATCGCTCCCGGCAAGTACCGGAAGATCACCGGCAACGAAGCGACAGCGATCGGGTTCATCGCCGCGTCGCAGATTTCAGGTCGCCCGCTGTTTTATGGTTCCTATCCGATCACACCTGCGTCTGACATTCTTCATGAGCTGTCGCGTCACAAGACGTTCGGCGTGAAGACGTTTCAGGCGGAAGACGAGATTGCCGCAGTTTGCGCGGCGATCGGTGCGAGCTTCGCTGGTCAGATTGGATTGACGGGAACGTCAGGACCGGGTGTGGCTTTGAAACAGGAAGCGATTGGTCTGGCGGTGATGACTGAGTTGCCGCTTGTGATCGTCAACGTTCAGCGTGGCGGACCATCAACTGGTTTGCCGACGAAAACCGAGCAGGCGGATCTGTTCCAGTCTGTTTGGGGACGAAATGGTGAGTGTCCGGCGATCGTGGTCGCGCCTTCGACGCCAGGTGATTGTTTCCACATGGCAATTGAAGCCGTGCGGCTCGCTTTTAAATACATGTCGCCGGTGTTTTACCTGTCTGACGGTTATCTCGCTAACGGTGCGGAGCCATGGGCGATTCCCGCGATGGAGGATCTGCCGAAGATCGATGTTAGCTTCGCAAACGATCCGGCGACGTTCATGCCTTACGCGCGCGATCCGGAAACACTGGCGCGTCCATATGCGCTGCCCGGCACGCCGGGGCTCGAGCATCGTGTCGGTGGTATCGAGAAGCAACACATCACCGGCAATGTCAACTACGATCCCGAGAACCACCACTTCATGGTGAAGCTACGCCAGGAGAAAGTAGACCGCGCCGCGGCGTCGATTCCGCTCGTGGAAGTGATGGGTGAGTCGACTGGAAAAGTTCTCGTGCTTGGCTGGGGTTCGACCTATGGCTCGATCTCGTCGGCAGTTGAGAAGATGCAGCGCGAGGGCAAGAGTGTTTCAGCGGCGCACCTGCGCTACCTGAATCCCTTCCCGCGCAATCTCGGCGAAGTCTTGTCAGGCTTTGAAACGGTGATCGTCCCCGAGATGAACCTGGGCCAGCTCTGCACGATGATCAGAGCGAAGTACCTGGTCGACGCGGTTCCCTTCTCGAAAGTGAAGGGCCGCCCGTTCCAGATTCGCGAGATCGTCAGAAAGGTTGAAGAGTATTTGTAATGTTGGAGCGTACCTCACGCGCACGAGTAAGTAGGAGTAAACGGATGAGTACAACCTCAACAGCGCTAATGACCGCCGAGGAGCTGATGCAGCTCCCTGACGATGATTTGCGTCATGAACTCATTAACGGAGAACTAATAACTATGCCACTTCCGCAACTTCCTCACGGGCGGATTGCGTTGCGGCTTGCAGTGCCGCTTGGACAGTTTGTTTGGGACCATGATTTGGGTGAACTTTACAGCGACGCAGGGTTTCAACTGACCTGGAACCCCGATACGGTCGTCGGACCAGACATTGCCTTTATTTCGAAAAAGCGGCTGAAAGAAGTCGCGGAAGTCGAAGGGTACTGGCAAGGCGCTCCCGACCTTGCAATTGAGGTTTACAGTCCGGGATATCGTCCCGGCAAAATAAACGAAAGAATCTCGCGGTTGTTCAATGCCGGCACGAAGCAAGTCTGGATCGTACATTTGAAGCACAGCACTGTAACGATCTATCGATCGGTATCAGATGCCACGACGTTTTCAGGTTCTGATTACCTGGAGTCGCCCGACCTGTTTCCGGGTTTTCGGATTTCGGTGGACAGGATCTTTGGTCCTACACCAGGCACAAGCAAAGAGAGCACATAAATTCAGGAGCAAGAATGAGTACACAGAGTAACGGTCATAGTGGGAATGGGAATGGGAACAAGGCGTTCGCGGAAACGGCCGTCTCGGCTGAAAGCGACATCGGTTCGTCGGTGTCGGGGCGCGTGGCGCCGCCGCCGGGACAGTTGAAGAAAGCTGATTTTGTTTCCGACCAGGAAGTGCGCTGGTGCCCGGGCTGCGGCGACTACGCGATTCTCAACAATGTGCAGAAGGTGATGCCTGAGCTCGGCATCCCGCGCGAGAAGATCGTGTTCGTGTCGGGTATCGGCTGCTCGTCGCGTTTCCCGTACTACATGAACACCTACGGCTTCCACAGCATTCACGGCCGCGCGCCCGCGATTGCGACCGGGATCAAGTGTGCCAATCCCGATCTCAGCGTTTGGGTGATCACCGGCGACGGCGACGCCCTCTCGATTGGCGGCAACCACTTCATCCACGCGATTCGCCGCAACCTCGATCTGAACTACATCCTTTTCAACAACCGCATCTACGGTTTGACGAAAGGTCAGTACAGTCCGACTTCCGAGTTTGGCAAGCGAACGAAGTCGACGCCGTCAGGCACGATCGACTACCCGATCAATCCGCTCTCACTCGCGATCGCGAGCGAGTCGACATTCGTCGCGCGCTCGATCGACATCGACGTCAAACACCTCGGCGCGATGGTTGAAGCAGCCGCGAAGCACAAGGGCATCTCGTTCATTGAGGTCTACCAGAACTGCAACATCTTCAACGACGGCGCGTTTGATTACTTCGCCGAACGAACGGTGCGTTCCGATCGCGTGCTTTACCTCGAGCATGGCAAGCCGATGGTCTTCGGGAAGAATCGCGAGAAGGGCATTCGCATGAATGGCGCCCACCCGGAAGTCGTGACGATTGGTGAGAACGGCATCACCGAGAACGATCTGCTCGTGCATGATATCTACCTGAAGGATCCTTCGGTGGCGTTCATGCTGGCGCGCATGGAGCAGCCGGAGTTCCCGCAGCCCGTCGGCATCTTCCGCGCGATCGAGCGACCGACGTATGAAGGGATGATGGTCGATCAGATTGACGCGGCGGTCGCGAAAGGCGGGCCCGGCAGTTTAGAAAAGCTCATTAACAGCGGCGACACCTGGATCGTCGAGTAAGAATATTTAGCCGCGGATTAACACGGATACACGCGGATCAGAAAGAGAAATCTGATCCGCGTGTATCCGCGTTTATCTGCGGCTAAAACTTTGTTTCAGAATCTAAAGCCGACGCTCGTCATGAACTGAAAGTTGTGTGACGTGCGCGCGGGTATCGGGAATGTTGTGGGTGTGATCGTGTTCGTCACGTCGTTGAATGAGACTGTGTTCATAGTGCGACGGTTGAAATGGATGATCGTGTCGCCGAGGTCGAAGCGCGTCACGATCCGCCTGGTGGGATAAAACTCGACTACGCCGCCCACGTCCATCGCAAAAGCCGTTACGCGTTTCGGCACGATCTCGATCGGAGAGAATAGAGAGCCATTAGCAGGCGGAAACGCGTCAAACGCGCCCTGGCTGAAGCTAATCGCGCCGGGCCGTGCTTTCGCGAAGACGCCCCACTTTTCAAATCGCTTCCCGACTTTCACTCCTGCAAGTCCTTGCCCGATGTTTCCAGCGTTGCGGCAGTCAGAACATCGCTTGGGAAAGAAGTAGCCGGCGGCTTCAATGGCGAACATTTCGTTGAGATTGTATGTGAAGCGCAGGCCAAGTCCCGGCTCAGTCCGGCGTTCTGAAAACGCCTCACGCTCGAGCGTAGTGAACTCAGCCGCGACTTCAAATTTCGGCAGCTCGTCCGATTGGGCCAACGCTTGCAGTTGCACTAGACAGATCACGACAACAACAAAAACAGTTTTGTTCATTCTCTGACTCCTTAGAGATTTGTGGGAAGACTTAGTGAGAGCCGCGTAAATCTGCGGCTAAGTTAGGGAGCACTTTTAGGTAGAAGATTCTCCATCGAGTCGGCGCCTCCAACCATCACACGCTGCGGTGCGGTAATCGAACTTTTATTCGACCCCGACCGCCCGGGCAGATTAAATGTGACTTCGGCGCCACGATTAGCCAGCGCGCCCTCGATCTTCTCGAAGACGTTTGGCCCTTTCTGCGTCGAGCGAGGAGGCAAGACAGCAGGACCAAACAACGGCGTGTAGCCGGTGTCATGCAACACCCAAAGATTCCACGTGCCGCCATTCGGCAGGATCGACTCGCTCGATAGCCACTCGTATCGCTCGCCATTCAAAGTAAACTCGATCATGTTTCCATCGAGCACGGCGACTTTCTCGAAGTCATAACCATCGCGCGGAACGAGCGAGAAAATGAAGCGCCCACGCTCCGGCACGTAGAACCACAGCAACGCGCCCGTCGCGCCAATGCTGGATTTGCTTTTGCCAACGAGATTCCCATTGATCGTCAAGCTATAGTTCTTTACCGCGAGCGCCACGGCATCGAGTGTGAAGTCTTTCGGCGCCGATTCAAGTAAGCCCTCGCGCAGTGTCGCTCGATCGAAAGTCACTCTGACAACGTCAACTATCCTCACACCCGATTCACTATTGACGAGCAGATCGAGCGACACGGCATCGCCGTCGTCCAACATTTGCGGCGACGTCGACTTGGGGAACGTGGCAAACGCGCCATTGGGTCGCGATGGGGTGAAGTCTTTCAGAAAAGTACGACGAAACGCTTCGTCAGCCGGCAACACAGCGACGCTGAATTTCTTCGTGATCGGATCGGCGTTGACCCAGAGGTCGTAACCGAAGACGACGTTTTTCTGTGCGTCGGTGAGCACGCGGTGAATGATGCGATTCTCGCCGGCGAACGCTTGCGAGTAGAGCAGCGCCGCGAGCGAATTACTGTCGGGCAAGCTCTTCGTGCCCGGCGTTTCACTTCTGAAGGCGACGAAGCCGCCGTTCGAAACCTGCATCACAAGCTGGCGCTTCGCCGGGTTTTGCGCGAGCGCCGCTACTCCCAAACAGTGGATCAAGAGTAGAAGGATCCAAAGCCTATTTCTCATATGGAGTCCCTCCTTTGATCACGACGAGCTTGACGTCTTCTGTGGGTTTGAAACCGTTGAGACTTGCTGGAATCTCATCGGTCGCAGACGGCTTTCGTGATCTGGCAAACGTGCTTTCAGCGGGCGCGTCGATGCCGGCGTGTCGAGAAGTTGAGCGGCGGTCGCGATAAACAATACGCGTGACGACTCTTTCCTGGACCTGGACCACGGGAACTTGAACCGGCACCTGCACAACCATCGGCGCTGTGGCGACGTGTTGTTCAGTGCGTCGCATCGCAAAAGCGGTTAAGGCGACACAGGCAATCACTAACCCAACAGCAACCGGCAACGGAACGGACATTCTCACGCAAAGCCGCATAGTCGCAAAGAGAGGCCCGAGTTTTTCTCCGCGTCTTGGCGTCTTTGCGTGAGAAGGTGCTGGTCCAATCACGGCGAGCTTCTCGCGAAGCCGCGCGTGATAACCACTCCAGTAACTTTCCGCGGGGGCGGCAGTCTCGCTCACTCTCGTCGTCATGCGCAGAGTCGCATTGAGCGCCTCAAACTCCGCGCGGCACTCGGCACAGTTGTTCAACTCGTCCGATCGATCGTCCAGCACGAGCTCAGCCAAACGCTCTCTTGTTTCTCTGCAGTTATGCATTCAGGAAAACTCCAGTCAATATTCATTCGCAAGGTCAGCAAGATCGGTTAGCGGCTCAGGTGTCTCCGGCTCAGGGGAAAGCCGCGCGCGCAATTTTGCGATTGCGCGCCACACACCTTTCTTGACTGTACCGGTGGAACAGCTCATTGCGTTCGCGATCTCTTCGTAAGTCATGCCTTCGTAGTGGCGCAGCAAAAACGCGAGCCGCTGCGACGGCGTCAGCTCGGCGAGCGCGTTGACCACGCTTTTGAATAACAGTTTGTTGTAAATATTTTCCGGCGACACCGACCTCGACTCGACCAGCTCCCCCGAGAAGTCGGAATCGATTTCCAACAGTTGCACAACTGTTGTCTGTCCGCGCCGCCGGAAAAAGTTAGAGCGACGATGATTCAGAAACGTGTTGATGGTTATGCGACGTAACCAGGTGTAAAACGAGGAATCGAAGCGAAACGTATGCACCGCCTGGTAGGCTTTCAACCAGACTTCCTGCGAGAGATCTTCCGCGTCCTGTGTGTTCTGGCAGTAATGCGACGCGAGCAGGTGGATGCGCCGCGCGTAGCGCTCAGCGAGCGCACAGAAGGCATCGAGGTCCTGCGCCTGAGCGCGCTTGATTAGATCGGCATCGCTCTCATCCATCGACGATACAGACACGAATCCCGAGATTTAGTTGGCAGCCAAGTCGTGCCCTGATTTCTCTGCCGCAGAGAAAAGCTATCACGCCTGGTTCTTACGGTGCTTCTCTGTGCCCACGTTCGCGACCGTCGAGGGCGAGTTCGTGCTCGGAGTCGCGGCGTTGCCGGCAACGTGCTGCTCTGAAGCGTCGCCAAACATCTTGTTCGCACTCTTGCGACGCCCTCGCAGCGCCGGCGTCTTCTTCATCTCCTCGCGGTTCTGGTCCGGATTACCGGCGAAACCAGTCTGTTGCCCACGTGGTTTTGGCGGAATGCCCGCCTTGTGCTGGTCCTTTTTCGCTGCCATTTCAACCCTCCCGTTTGCGCGCTCGTTTCCTGCCCAGCGACCACTTCAATGCGATCGGCGTTATTAATGTGGTGATGATGACCATGATAACAACTGCACCGAAAATCGCCGAGCTAATCACCGGCTGACTCTCACCGCTCGCCGACGGCAACATCAAGGTCGCACCAATGCCAGCGAAGATTAGACCAACTTCACCGCGCGGGATCATTCCCAGCCCAACCGCCCAACGATTGATACCACGCTCGACCACACCCAACGCGCAGATCTGTTTGCCGATGATGGCCGCAAGTGTCAATGCGAATGCGAGCCCGAGAATATCGACACGTGCGAAAAGTCTCAAATCGACTTTCAATCCCATCAAAACAAAAAAGATGGGGACGAGGACCGTGCTGACTGGCTGCAACAGATCGTGAAGGTCGCGCTCCGGTTGTTCACGGCCGTGTTTGAAGTGCACTTCGTCGAGAATCAGCCCAGCCGCAAACGCACCGACGATCGGCGCCAGTCCGACTTTTGCCGCCATCCACGCCAGAATAAGACAACACGAAATCGCGAACGTCAGTAAAACGCCTCTCGTCTCCAGACGACCCGCACCGTGGAGCATGCGCGGCATCAGCAGGACACCGATCGCGATCGCTCCGATCAGAAACACAAGTGACTTCAGCGCAATCAATCCGACATCAAAGAACGACAACACGCCGCCAGTTCCAGCCGCTTTGATCGCTCCAGCCACGACTGCGAGAATCAGTAACCCAAGCACGTCGTCAATCACGGCCGCGCCGAGAATGATCCGTGCCTCACGCGTCGCCAGCTTGCCGAGATCTTTGAAGACTCGTGCCGTGATACCGACACTGGTTGCACACAACGTCGCACCAATAAAGATGTGAGCCAGGCGCGGCTCGTCAGGTATCAAATAAGCGGAGACTGCCCAGCCGAGAAAAAAGGGAGCAATCACGCCGAGTACAGCCACCAGTAACGACGACCAGCCAACCTCCACCATCTCCTTCAAGTCTGACTCGAGTCCGACTTCAAACAGCAGGATGATCACGCCGAGCTCGGCGAGTGCGGCGATCGTCGCATTCGTCTTCAACGGCTCAGCCCCGCTAAAACCAAAAATCACCAGATTCCCGAGCACGATCCCGGCGAACAACTCGCCCAGCACCGCTGGCGCACCCACGCGTTCGAAAATCTCACCGCCCACCTTGGCCAATACCAGCATGATGGCAACGCCGATTAGAACGGCAGGATCCAAACCATGGGAGTCGGTACCGGTTGCACCTTGCCCTGCCGCCATTGCGGAATGGCCGGCGAAAATAAAAAACAGCCCGACAAGGAGGGCCGTCAAAAATGCGAAGGCGACTCGTTTCATTAGATTTTCGGTAAATTGGCTCGATTATGGCATATCTAAAAACATCCGGAGCACGTTTCGTAAGCTGCTCCAGGGTTGCGCGGGGAAGATGAGGTCTCTATAATGCGCCCTACTTACGAGGCGTCTTCCGGGCGGGAGGCGCCAATCAAGCAAAAAAACATGGCCACTCCCATCCGATGGAACCAGCGTAGACGTGTCGCGCCTTATGGTAGTTCCAAGGCATCTGACACGCCGTTGCGGTCCCTTGCTGTGAGCCTGACGCACGTCGCCCGTGCCGCGCTGACCGAGCCCTACATGCTCAGCATCGAGCACGAGCGGATTCAGTTAAACCGTCTACCAAAGGCCTTTGACGGTTTTCGCGTCGTGCAGCTCTCGGATATTCATCACGGCCCATTTTCCGACCCTGAACAGATCGAGCGCGCCGTCGAGACTGCAAACCGTCTCCAGCCGGATATCATCGCGCTGACAGGCGATTACATCTCCAAAGAGCGACTTTACGCCGCACCTTGCGCTGAGATGATGGGTCGTTTGCAGGCGAAATACGGCGTCTTTGCAGTGTTGGGCAATCACGATCACTGGGTCGACGCGCCCTTGCTTACGGATCTTTTCCGCGCCGAGGGAATCACGGTTCTGATAAACGAGGGCATGCGTTTCGAAAAGGATGGCGAGGCCTTCTGGCTGGCTGGTGTCGACGACACGATGGTCGGACTTGAGGACATCTCGCTCGCCCTCGCGGGTTCGCGTGAGGACGAGATGAAACTCCTGCTCGCACACAATCCGATACTGCTGCGACGCGCGGCGCGAGCGTCAGTAGATCTTGTACTCAGCGGACACACCCACGGCGGCCAGGTCGCGATCAGAAACGAGCGCAGCACTTTGCGCGGCGCGCGCAAGCGCATGCTGAAGGGCCTCGGCCGGCTCGGAAATACGCAGATTTATGTTAATCGCGGCTTGGGAACAGTCGTGTTGCCCATCCGCTACGGATGCCCTCCTGAGATTTCTTTATTAGAACTGAGAAGTGGGACAGGATGACAGGATTTTCAGGATTAACATGATTTCTTGAATCCAGTTATCCTGCTAATCTTGAAAATCCTGTCATCCTGTCACTAATGTCCTCCCGCATAGTTACCGTCCCGAATCTCCTGACCGTTTTCCGGATGGTTTTGATTCCGGTCTTCGTCTCCCTGCTTTTTTATCAACGCTTCATCCTCGCCCTCGCGATCTTCGTTTTCGCCGGAGTAACTGACGGTCTGGACGGCCTGCTCGCCCGCCGTTTCAACCAGAAATCACAACTCGGCACGATTCTCGACCCGATTGCCGACAAGCTGATGCTCGTCACGTCGTTTGTCGTGCTGTCGATGCGCGCTGTCTTCCCGCAGCCCTTGCCTTCGCATCTTCCCGTACCTTTCTGGGTGACTGTCGCCGTGATCAGCCGCGACGTCTTCATCCTCGTGGGCGCGGCAGCCATTAACATCGTGACGGGCTTCCGCGGCTTCCGCCCCTCGCTGCTCGGGAAAATCAACACGACCGTCCAGATTTTCGCCATCGCCGCGATCATCTTCGCTGCGAGCGTCCCCCACGGCACCGGCTGGTATCTCCCAACCATCTACACAACTGTTTTCGCCCTCGCCGTCCTCTCCGGCGCCCACTACGTCTTCTTCGTCTCAAAACTCGTCAACGAAGACCGCCGTTCCGAAGTAGACACACTCAAATAAAGTGGTAATTATCTACTTGACACGGAATGACGTGAGGATTAATTTCGGACAGCGCGGATTTACTAAGGATTTTACTCGATTTCTATTTGGAGATCGGGAAGTCTTTGGTAGTCTGCGCGGTCCTCTATCCCGGCTGAAAGTAGAATCCGATTCGTGGCAAACGCCCGTCAACGAAGAGCACAGAAGCGAGCGCAACAGCGCGCGGCTCGCGGACGGTTCTGGCTTGTCCTTGAGCATCCGTTACTTACGTCAGGAGCAGTGGCCATGCTTCTGATGGCGATCGGCGTCGGGACAAGCGGTTGGCCGGGACTGGCGGGGACGTTTTACCTGGCGGCTTTACTGTTTCTAGTCCTTGTTTTTATTCGCGCTGACCTGTTTCGGCTTAGCCCTCAGAAAGCGTGGGGAGTGCTCGGTTTAACCGCCGTGGTTGTAATCGTGCTTTGGGTGAAAATTCGGCCAAGTCCATCGGCTCCACCTTTGTCCATTAGCGACCTCGCTAAAGAACTTGCAAGACAGATGCCGTTACCACCTAGTGTTCCTATTCCAACGGAACAGAAACCTTCCCCAGAAAAGAAGGGCGGCAAGGCATCATCAAGTCCGACGCCTATTAGGTCTTACATGTATGCTCGGTTTCGCGGCGGTGCTAAGAATCCTCTGGGGGTTGCAAAGGTTTTCAAGTTTTATTACCCGCCCTTGTTCGCTACGATACAATTCGAAGCGCATTTCGCAGTACGTTACGCCGACCCCAGACCCCGGCTTGAGATTTACACAAACCAGCCGATTCCATACGGCCATGCGGCTATAAATTACGTAATTGATCACCTGGCGGAGATAAAGAAAGCAATAGCTGACGCGTCAGGATTTACAGATGCGAATACCGCTCCCGAGCTGCTCACTTTTTATCCAGATTTCGAAATCAGCAAAGACATGATAATGAGGATAGCTGATAAGGCGCGCCAAAACGGGTTAATGCTGCAAGTCGTTTGGGATGAATCTAACGGACGGAAACCTAACGAATGGAATGGGTGGGCGCCGTAAGAATTCACGCGCAGCGGGATCAAGATTCAGGAGTACAGTTTTTTATCATCGTCAATGAGTTCATCAACTGTAGTATCTCCGGCGCGGGCGTAAGCGAGTAGGACCAGTAAACTTGGTTCCCTTGTTCCATGTTCGTATTCAGAGACGCGGGCAGTAGTCATTTGATGTTTCAGTAAGCGCGCCATCTCGGATTGACTGAATTCGAGCCTTCGCCGGATAGCGAGCAATTTCGCGGCAAGGCGTTGGGGTCTTGGACGTGGCTTTTGGCCCACGGATCTATTTGCTCTTTTTGAAGTTTTCGATTAGTTCGCTCTCTTTTGCGAGTGCGTCACGGTACGCGGTCAGGAATTGAATTAGCAGATTGATCTTTGCCAGCGAGTGGCGTCTAGCCTGTTTCGTGCCAAGGTAGAATTCAAACTCTGTGACCTTGTGACAGTCGGCGATTATCAGCATATTGCCAAGGTGGTTTGCGGCTCCGTTTTGCGAGTCGGCGACATTGCCCTGTATGTAAGAACTGGCTAGAGTCGAGACAGGATTGAGAAACGTTCTCTTTAAGAAAGTCTGTTTCATGTTTGTAACCTCGGAGGAGTCAGTTACGTGATACTCGCCCGGTTCATCTGGGCGAAACGACAACCAAATAAGCAACGCTTCTTGATGCTACCACTAGGTAGCGGCACGCGCAAGTGTGAGTTAGGAGGGAACTCCTAATGCAGCGCCGCGCGATGCCTAAGAAGCTAGGCAAGAAGCTGTTGCAGATCCGAACGAACCTCGGAATGAGTCAGCGGGAGATAGTGAAGGCGTTGAACTACAAAGACACCCCGTTGCGAGCATCGCAGATTTCGCAGTATGAGACGGGCCAGCGCGAGCCGACAATGATGCTTGTGCTGGCTTATGCGCGGCTGGCTAACGTGCCAATGGAATACCTGGTTGACGACAAGCTGAAACTCAAGTAGTCACTTTCGTGAATTTTTGGTTGTCAAGCAAAATTTCCCCTTGACAGGCAGTGTTATGGCAGTATGATTTTCGCGGAAGGTTCCCAAGACCTGCCATAGCTGGTGCCGATTAAATTTTTTGACTTACCACCGAGTAAATAGGGCTGCCAGCGCCAATTGGCGTTAGGCGGCTTTGTCGTCTTCGACACCGTAAATACTCGGAGCTGCCCGGCGAGCCATAAGTTGCATAATCCAAGTTACAACGTCATACTTCCGACTGATCTCCCAGACATTTGTGCTGTAAAAAGGTTGGTGGCCTCCGCTGACACGGAGACCACCAAGTTAAGGGCGGTGAAATTCACCGTCTGGATGGGCCTGTCTATGAGGTTGGCCTAAGCGGGTTAGACCTCATAGACAGGTGCGTTATAAGCAGACTTAACCAGATCGATGGCCGATAGGCAGTCTTGCTTGTTGTTGTAGCCTTCGCTTGAGTCGGCTACGGTTCTGTTGTTTGCAGCTAGCAGCCGCCAGCGCCAGTAGCCAGCGGTATCCTTGTAAACGAAGAAACGCATAATTTGTTATGCTCCTAGAAAAATCAGACGGTTGGAACAGTTACCTGTTCGAGTACTACCACGACGGATCATCGTGGTCGTTTGAAATTCCAGCTCGCAGTGAGCGGGAGGCTAGAGAACGCGTCAACAAATTGTCTAACGCAAAGTATCTCGGTGAAATTCAAATGACCGTACCGAGACGTTACGGAGTTTTCGCCCGACTTGCTTGCTGGGCGAATAACTTGTTTCGATGAAACAACGCATCGGAAAAAGTTGGAGGCAGGGGTCGGAATCGAACCGGCATATCCACGATTGCAGGTCGTGTCGGCTAACCATTCACCATCCCTGCCCCAAGGTAAGGGAGACGTTTCAGCGTCTCCCTCTACCACTAATTGTGCTTTTCTGTTGACAGAACCAATCATATCGTGTAAATACAAAACGACTCTGCGGTTGCCATAAATAAAAGTAACCGAATTATTCCGCGAGAGTAATTTGAGTCAGTCGGTTTTACGAGAGTGCGTCGGTGCCAGCCGATCACTCTCAACGGGCGAGAGAGAATGTCGCTCACTCACGCACCGGAAGAGTTCCTTCCTCTGCTTCAAAAATCCAACCACCGACCTAGTGCAACGGCTAGGTATATAGCACAATCCTTCTTTCATTTCTATCCATTTCTGTTTTTTCCACAGGATGGAGTGCACAAGATACTGAGCAGAGCCGCACATAACTTGTGTTTTCTCCCTAAATAATGCGAGGGCGCTGATTAGTGCCCCCATATCTTGTTATTTTTTCTGTGGCTAGATGTTGTGGTTTATTTCTGTGCGACTACTAGAAGTCGGTTCTGCATACTATTAGTAGGCGCGCCGTTCCTTTTTTCGCGATATTTTTGTTTCCAGATTTTGTGGTCATGCGTTGCGGTTTTATGCAGCATCATCATCCGCAATAAGGTTTTTGTATTCAAGGTTGGTAGAATTCAAGAGTCTCAGCAATGTGTCGCGAAACAGAAATGAGTTTTCACGGTTGTTGAATCTAAACTCGAATTCATCGAGGTAACGATCCAGATGTTTGACAGAGATTTGATGGTAGCTGCCGACTATTGAGCGCTTGAATAGCGACCAGACGCCCTCTAAGCCGTTTGTGTGAACGATGCCACGTACCCATTCCTTTTGAGTGTGGCCGACTTTTTCGTGCTTCGTGTTGTCGTCGCCGATGCCCTCGTACTGATTATTTTCGTCAGTCATAATCATTTCGGTTTCGTCGGCAAGCTTTGACTTGATGAAATCATGTAGTTCTTTGCGGGTAGGTTGTTTGACGGTGCAGACTTCCAAACGAACGTCGCCATTGCGTTGTAGGGCTCCGAGCACCGTGGTCTTGTGATCGAAGCGTTGCGTACCGGGAACACGACCTAACTTTTCCTTGCGGGACTTGTGCATGTTCTTAGGATTGCCGCCGATGTAGGATTCATCGCATTCGACGATGCCAGATAGCAGGGTTTCATGGTCTACGTCTTTGACCGCTTCGCGGATACGATGACAGAGATACCATGCGGTCTTATACGCAACGCCGAGCGTGCGCTTTAACTGTAAGGCTGAGACGCCTTTTTTCGATTCGCAGATGAGATAAGTAGCGATGAACCATTTACGGAGCGGCAAATGCGTATCGTGCATGATCGTCCCGGTGGTAACAGAGAAGTGATAACCGCAAGGGACACACTCAAACTGATTGCGCTTCTTGGCGCGGTAAACCTTATCGGAGTCGCAGCGGAGGCAGCGAACGCCGAGCGGCCAGCGAAGCTTCTCAAGCGTGAGGCGACACTTATCGTCCGAGTCGTAGCGCTCGATTAGCTTCAAGAGGTTCATGTCGTTGGCGCGGTTGATAGGTCTAGGCATGGTTAGGAGTCCTTATGAGAGTGAAAGACACTGAAGACGAGAAACAGTCACCACCACCACCGAAAGAACCGATCGAGATGACTTCGGATGAATTGCTTGACTTTGCGCTTGAGCCGGAACTGTCAGAAAACGTGAAGCGGCACGCGAAACCATCGGAAGAAAACGACGATTCAGAACGGGATTGTTGACGTGCGCGACCACGAAGACATACTACCCCGAATCGTCGCCCGCGTCAAGTAGATAATCACCAATAAAGTTGACAACATCGCACTCAACTATTATATTAGGCGAGCGTTCAAGGGTAAGTGTCGTTGCTGGGACTGAGACCCTACTCAAGGAAGGTTTTTGGAGACTAAAAGATGAGCAAGATTATTGGAATTGACTTAGGAACAACCAACTCGGTCGTGGCGGTGATGGAAGGGGGCGAGCCCACCGTAATCACTAATTCCGAAGGTGGCCGCACCACGCCATCGGTCGTGGCTTTCACGAAGGATGGAAACCGCCTTGTTGGTCAGGTTGCCAAGCGCCAGGCGGTAACCAATCCGGAAAATACTGTCTATTCAATCAAGCGATTTATGGGACGTCGCTATAACGAAGTCAGCGAAGAGATCAAACAAGTTCCATATAAAGTTCAGGGCGCCGGCACCGGCGGCGACGTGCGTATCGCGGCTGGTGGCAAAGAGTGGAGTCCACCGGAGATCTCCGCGATCATTCTTCAGAAGATGAAGCAGTCGGCGGAAGATTATCTCGGCCAAAAAGTTGACAAGGCCGTTATCACCGTTCCCGCTTACTTCAACGACGCGCAGCGTCAGGCGACGAAAGACGCGGGCAAGATCGCGGGCCTGGAAGTGATGCGTATCGTGAACGAGCCCACAGCGGCGGCGCTCGCGTACGGTCTCGACAAGAAGAAAGACGAGACGATCGCAGTGTTTGACTTCGGCGGCGGCACATTCGACATCTCGGTTCTCGAAGTCGGTGAAGGCGTTGTCGAAGTGAAGTCGACCAACGGCGACACGCACCTCGGCGGCGACGACATCGACGAACGTCTGATCGAGTGGATCATCGAGGAGTTCAAGAAAGATCAGGGCATCGATCTTTCCGGCGACAAGATGGCGCTGCAGCGTCTGAAAGAAGCTGCTGAGAAGGCGAAGATCGAGCTCTCGAGCACGATGGAGACTGAGATCAACCTGCCCTTCGTCACGGCTGATCAATCCGGCCCGAAGCACCTCGCGATGAAACTTACGCGGTCACGTTTCGAGCAGTTAGTTGATCCGATCCTGACAAGACTCAGAGGTCCGGTTGAAACAGCACTGAAAGACGCCGGCGTCGATGCACGAAAGATCGACGAGGTCGTGCTGGTTGGTGGTTCGACGCGTATTCCGAAGGTCCAGGAAATCGTGAAGGAAATGTTTGGCAAAGAGCCAAACAAGAGCGTGAACCCTGACGAAGTCGTCGCGATCGGCGCTGCCGTTCAAGCGGGCGTTCTTTCCGGCGAGAAGACGGACATCCTTCTGCTCGACGTCACGCCGTTGAGCCTCGGTATCGAGACGCTCGGAGGAGTGTTCACGAAGTTGATCGAGAGAAACACGACGATCCCCACGCGGAAGTCGGAGATCTTCTCAACTGCTTCTGACAACCAGACGTCAGTTGAAGTGCACGTGCTTCAGGGCGAGCGACCGATGGCTTCGGACAATCGTACGTTAGGCAAGTTTCATCTCGTCGGTATTCCACCGGCACCGCGTGGTATGCCGCAGGTCGAAGTCACTTTTGACATCGACGCAAACGGCATCGTGAACGTGTCAGCGAAAGACATGGGCACTGGTCGCGAGCAGAAGATCACGATTACGGCTTCATCGGGTCTGTCGAAGGATGAGATCGACAAGATGATGAGAGACGCCGAGTCGCACTCTGCGGACGACGCTCGCAAGCGTGAGGAGATCGAAGCGCGCAATCGCCTCGATGGACTTGTATACCAGATGGAAAAGACACTCAGCGACAATCGCGACAAGGTCGGAGCAGTTGCTTCCGATGTTGAGGCGGCGATTGCCGATGCGAAGAAGGCGTTGACTGAAGGTGGAGTCGAGAAGTTGAACGATGCCTTCAACCGGCTGCAAACCGCTTCGCACAAACTGGCCGAGGCGCTTTACCAGAGTGCTCCGTCGCAGGGTGCGCCAGGAGCTGAGGATCAGGCATCGGCAGCAGGTGCGTCGTCTTCGTCGGGCACGACCGGTGGCGCAGATGACAACGTCATCGACGCCGAATACGTCGACGTGGAAGATAACAAGTAGTCAACACGACATGAGCGCGGTGCGGAAGAGGCGGAGAAGATGTGCTCGCTCCGCCTTTTCCTTAGATAACGATAAATGGCAGCAAAGCAGGACTATTACGAAATTCTCGGCATCAAGCGCGACGCCAAGCCCGAAGAGATCAAGAAGGCTTACCGGCGCTTGGCGCGCAAGTATCACCCTGACGTAAATCCGGGTGACAAAGCTGCCGAGGAACGGTTCAAAGCGATGTCGGAAGCGCACGACGTGCTTTCCGATCCGAAGAAGCGATCTGTTTACGATCGCTTCGGGCAGTACTCTGAAAATTTAGCGGACGCAGCGGCGCGTGGTGCTGGTGGTCCAGCAGGCGGTGGCGGTCGCACGGCACCGGGTTTCGATTTCACGGGATTTGACTGGGGCAGCAGCTCGACTTCATCCGGCGGCGGCAGCAGCTTCCGCGACATCTTTGCAGACTTGTTTGGCGGCGGTGCTACGAAAGAAAAGGAGCCACCGCGGCCGCAGCCGCAAAGAGGCGCCGACATCGAGATGCCTCTGAGCCTCTCGTTTGAAGAAGCAATCAAGGGTTTAACGACAAACATCACGGTCAACCGTTCGGAGCAGTGCACGCGCTGCAACGGCGCGGGCGACATTGGTGGACCAGTAGTGGTTTGCCCGACGTGTAAAGGTTCGGGCCAGGTGCAGCGCGCTGGCGGGCGTTTGCGGTTTGCGCAGGAGTGTCCGGATTGTGGGGGGACGGGACGACGTCGTTCGCCGTGTACGTTGTGTCACGGCAAAGGTGTGACTCCGAAGACGGAGACGGTGAAGGTTCGCATTCCGGCTGGTGTCGAGACGGGCTCGCGCGTGCGAATTCCCGGAAAAGGCGAGGGCGGGCGTCTCGGCGCGCCCGCGGGCGACCTGCACATCATCACGAATGTTGGTCCACACAAATACTTCACGCGCAAGGGCGACAACATCTATGTGACGGTGCCGATCACGGTTCCGGAAGCGGCGCTCGGCGCGAAGATTGAAGTGCCGACAGTTGAAGGAAAGAGTCAGTTGCGCATTCCGCCGGGGACGCAGTCGGGACAGAAATTTCGACTGCGTGATCGTGGGGCGCCGTCGTTGCGAAATCCGGGCGCGAAGGGGCATCAGTTTGTTGAAGTGCAGGTGATTCTGCCGACCGTGATTTCGGAAGAGACGAAGAACTTGCTGCGCGAGTATGCGAAGTTGAATACGACGAACCCGCGCGTGGAGATGGGGTTGGAGTGAGCAGGAAGCCGAGAACATACACGATCAGCGCGGTAGCGGAGCAGTATGGGATTCATCCGCAAACGCTGAGGCTCTACGAGCGCGAGGGGCTGCTGAAGCCGTCGCGCTCGGAAGGCAACACGCGGCTCTACACCGATCCGGATCTCGAGCGGTTGGAGTTGATTCTTTCTTTGACGCGCGACCTGGGCGTGAATCTTGCGGGTGTCGAGATCATTCTCAACATGCGCGAGAAGATGGATGCGATGCAACAGGAGTTTGAGCGGTTCTTCCAATACTTACAGTCGCATGCTGAAGAGCTGACGAACTTTGAAGCGGCGCCTGAAGGCAGCGACGCCCTTGTTCCCATGACCCGCGCTGCTGCGTTGAGACGCCGCTCGACACGTCAATAATCAAATCCGTATCCAACCAGTGTAATCCGTGTTAAAGTGCCTCCCGCTTTAACAAACCTCACTGCTCAGGAGTTACAAAAATGATGACCTCACGTCTCACACTTCTCACTATTCTTCTATTCACTTTCAACGTCAAAGCACAAGACCTCGATACAGTAACGATTTCCGGTCGCGTTATGGACCAGAACGGTGCTGTTCTTCCGGGCGCCGAAGTCCAGGCGACGTTAATCAAGACGTCGCTCAAACGCACGACGACCACGGACGCCGAAGGTCGCTACCGCTTGATCCAGCTCGAGCCTGGAGTTTACGTGGTCCGTGTTTCGTTTCCGGGTTTTGCAGCTCAGGAGTTAACGAACATCACCACCGTCTCGGGGCAGAGTCTTCAGCTCGATGCGACACTGTTGCCATCAGATCTCGTCGTCGAACCCGTCGTAGTTAGTGACGCTGCGGCGCCAATCGTCGACACGAAACGCACCATCACGGGCGCGACGCTCACTGCCCGCGATACCGAGTCGTTACCGATCGCGAGTCGGTCAGTACTCGATCTGCTGTTCACGCTGCCGGGCGTCACTGAAGAGCCACTCTCGACGCGCGATCTCGCCGAAGATCGCAACACCAGTCACGCAAACACGCCTGAAGAAGCAGGCACGTTCTCACTTGCCGGCGCGCCCGCTTATTCAAACAACCTGACGATCGATGGTCTGGATAACAACGACGATCGGGCCGCACGCGAACGCTTTCAGCCGTCGCTCGAGGCGGTGGCGGAAGTGCAGGTGATCACGAATCAGTTCTCGGCCGAGTATGGACGTGCATCCGGCGGGCGCGTCAACCTGCGCACTCGCAGCGGCTCGAAGCAGTTTCAGGGCCAAGGCTTTTACTTCTTCCGCGACGAAGCGCTAAATGCAAACACTTTTCGCAATAACTCACTCGGACTCCCGCGCTTGCCGCTTCAGGACCACGTTGGCGGCTTCACGCTTGGTGGGCCAGTCTATAAAGAGACGGTCTTCTTTGTTTCTTACGAGCGGAACCATGTTTTGGACAGTGCGTTGATCGACACGCTTGTGCCGGTGAAGCAAAGCGCTTTATTTCCACTGCCCGCACCGACAGATCTCAGTCGTGTGCGTCTTGAAGACGCAGATGTGGCGGCGGAAGTCGCACCATTCATCTCTTCGATTAGCACGCCACTGAAGAACACGAGCTTCACCGCGCGCGTCGATCACCAGTTCACGCCGATGCACAACGCCGCGGTCACGTATCTAAGTGGGCGACTGATCAACTTGCGTGGGTTTGGTGGCGGCAATCGTCTCGCTGAGGCGTTGCAGGGACGGCGGCGCAACTCGGATGCGATCTCTTACTCCGATACGTTCGTCTTCTCAGAACGTCTGGTGAACCAAGCACGCTTTCAATACTCGCGTCTTGCGCCGGCGTTCGAGGCTCGTGGTGGCGATGCGCCCGTCGTGCTCATCGCGCTCAACGATCCATTGCCTTCCGATGATCCGGAGCGACGCACCGGAACTCTAGTCGCTGGATCGTCGACCTCTGGTGGAAGCGATCGGCGTGAGGAGCGCGTGCAAGTGCAAAACATTCTTTCGTTCGTGAACGGGAATCACTCGTTGAAGCTCGGCGCTGATGTTCACCACGTGCGCTCGACGTTTATCGATCTCGCTGATCTCAGCGGCACTTTCAACTTCGCGAGTGCGGGTGATTTTCTCCACAGTGCTCCGAGTCGCTTCCGGCAAAACTTCCAGAGCTCATCGACTCAGAGGAATCTCTACACGGGCGTGTTTGTGCATGATGAGTGGCAGATACATCCGAAGCTGCTGCTGAGTTACGGCTTGCGTTACGAGTACGAGACGATTCTGCGCGATGCGAACAACTTCGGCCCGCGCTTTTCAGTTGCTTACAGCCCGCTCGAATCAGGCAAGCTCGTCTTCCGCGCGGGCGGCGGGATCTTCTTCAATCGGCCGTTGCTGCGCACGATCGATGATTTCACGCTCGGCCAGCAACAACTGTTCTTCGACACGAATCAGCTTCGCGATCCGTCGACCGGAAAGCTGATGACTGCTGCTCAGCGTCGAGCATTTATCGCCGCGAATCTTCGCTTTCCCGACACGTTGAGTGTTGATTCACCGCTAGTCCGCGAGCTTGGTGTCAAGAACACCGATTTTTCTCGCCGTCTCGATCCGCAGTTGCGAATTCCGGAAAGCTATCAAATCAACGCTGGAATCGAACGGGATCTCGGCCGCGGTTATTCTGTCGAGGCAAACTTCAGCTTCACGCGGGGCATTCACCTTTGGCGCGAGTTCAACGCGAACGCCGCAGTGGTGCCACCGGGCTACAGGAACTTCACCGAGTATCTGGCCTCGCGCGACTTCGCGAACTTCATCAATCCGGCAAGCGCCACTCGCCCGCTTTACAACGCTGCGACTGCGGGCGAGCTCGTCAGGTTCGTTTACGGCAACTCAAATTCGAACACAGTGATTCGCTCTGTTGAGTTTGGCGTTCCCGTTTCGGTGATGAATCTCAACAGCCCATCGTCGACAACGATGCTCGACGTCGCGCTCGCTGCGATCAACCACTTGCGTCCTGATCCAACACGCGGCGAGCTCGAACAGCTCATCTCCGCGGGCAACAGTTTCTATCGTGGGATGACGATCGAGCTGCGAAAGCAATTCGGTTCTGGATTCGCGTTTCGTGCGGGCTACACGCTTTCGGGTTTGATCGACGACGGCGTAGTCAACACTTCCGACGCGCTCGTGCCTGGAGACTTTCGGGCGGAACGCGGGCGCAGCCTGCTCGACCGCCGGCATCGCTTTGTGTTTTCCGGGACGTTCGATCTTCGGGTGTTTCAGTTGTCGCCCGTCTGGCGTGTCGCGTCAGGCGCGCCGTTCAACATCTCGCTCGGTGGGATGGATCGCAATCTCGATGATGTCTCAAATGATCGTCCGAATGTAGGGTTCAGCGTGCCTTCGATCGGGCAGGCCGGGAATCTGCCACGCAATGCCGGTCGTGGGCCGGGATTATTCGTGTTCGATCTAAATGTGACGCGAGAGGTTCGTGTTAAGCGGGTGGCGATCAGGCCGTCGGTGGAGTTCGATAATGTCTTGAATAAGACCGTGTTCAGCTTTGGATCCGAGTTTATCGATTCTTTGCAGGTGCCGAAGCGGACGATGAGACCAAGGGAGATCCGGGTTGGGGTGAAAATTAGCCACGGATGAACGCAGATGAACGCGGATCTGAAATACTTTGCACTGACGCAGCAGATTATTGGTGTCTACTATGAGGTTTACAATGAGTTAGGCTCGGGATTTCTTGAGTCCGTATACCAAAAATCTCTTGCATTAGCACTCGAATCGGCTGGCCTGAAGGTCTGCAGCCGCATAGATATTCCTGTGTGGTTTAGACGACATCAGGTCGGCCAATTTGAGGGAGATTTGCTGATCGAAGAACGTGTTCTTCTTGAATTGAAGGCTGCTCGTTTGCTGACCTCAGCGCACGAGGCGCAACTCCTGAACTATTTGAGAGCTACCGAGATAGAGGTTGGGTTACTTCTTAACTTCGGTCCGAAGCCTGAGTTCAAGAGGGTAGCGTATGACAACAGCAGGAAGAGAATTCGCTGATCCGCGAAAATCCGCGTTTATCCGCGGCTTCTATATTTGTCGCAACGTGCCCGTGAGCGCTCGATTCGTCTTTTCATCCACCGGTTCATGGTAGTTCGCCAGTCCTTTCTACTGAGGAGCCTTACGTTCCGTTGACATCGCAGGTTGCATGCCAATCGAATCTCCACACCCGTAACGCGGATTTGGATGCAAAAAAGGACCATCTCGCGCACGATTTGGTGCCGCCAGCACCCAAATGGCTTATGGTAAACTCGGCTGGATGCCGGTCACGGACTCACAAACTGAGCACGTCAGCGAGATCGAAGCAGCTCTGCTCGACGCCGAGCTCTTCATGAAGTACCAGGCCCCGGAACGTGCCATAAAACGCCTCAAAACGGCCCTCGAGATGTCCGGCCGGTCCATCAAATTGCGCGAGCGCCTGCGCGAAGTCTGCGCCAGTTTCAAACACAACGAAGAGGCGGCTCGGCAGTGTCTCGCCCTCGCCAGCCTCTACATCGAGCGCGAAGATTTCGACACCGCTCACGACCGCCTGCTCGAAGCCAAACAGTTCGATGGTCGGATAAACATTGCAGGCGGTCTTGAGGCGATTCGCCGCGCCCGCCGGCCCGACCTGAAGCCCGTACCCGCTCCCGAAGCGAACTTCGAGCGCAGGCATTTCACCCTAGCCGGCGATCTCAGCACGATCAGCGTCTTCGACGCGATCCAGGTGATTGAAAACGCGAGACTAAACGGCGTACTCACCCTCAGCGGTGAAAACCACCAGGGCGACGTGAAGTTCAACGACGGGCGAATCGTCGATGCGGCTTGCGGCACGAACGTCGGCGATCCGGCATTTCAGCAAGTAGTGGAAATCACGAGCGGCACGTTTGAATTTCAAAAGACCGCGGAACAGTTTCCCGTTCGCATCCAGGCTGTCAGCAACACAAACCTCATCCTCGACACGCTCCGCATGCTGGACGAGCGTAACCAGTAAAACTAATCCTTGACACTAGCGAGCTAAGGTAATAGATTCAGCGCCGATTCATTAAACGGCGCTTGCCCACGATCAAGAGCGCCCTAACTCAAGTCTCACGTCGTTTGACACCGCGAGCTTCATGTTTTAGCTGCCATTTTCCGCATAGCAAAAGCGAGGCGATCTCATCTTGACGCGATTTACCGGATTCTCACCTGGGGGAAATTGATTCCATGTTGAACCTTGAAGTCTGGGACGTAACGGGAAACAAACGGGTCACCGTTGAGGTGCCTGAAGACGTTCCTGTCGAGCGCATCATGGTCGTGCTGGTCGAAAGACTCATGCTTCCAAAGTACAGCCCACAAGGCGACTTCATGAGCTACAAGTTTCATCACCGCCGACTCGGCATCCAGCTCTTCGACGACCAAACGCTCAACCAACAGCAAGTCGTCGACGGCGACGTCCTGCGCATCCAGCCGGAGATAACGGCGGGGAGCAGGTAAATGAGCACGCCTGTCGAAACGATCACGGTGCTGCCGGAGGATCGCTACGCTCGCCAGCGCCTGATCTCCTGGTGGGAGCAGGACCGCCTGGCCGCAGCGCGCGTGCTCGTTATCGGCGCGGGGGCTTTGGGAAACGAGATTCTAAAACTGCTGGCGCTCAGTGGCGTGGGCCACATCATGATCTACGACATGGACCGCATCGAAGTCAGCAATCTAAGCCGCACGGTCCTGTTCAAAGAGACGGACGCCGGAGCTTTCAAGGCTGAAGTCGCGGCGGAGAGAGTCGTCGAGCTGAATCCCCAGGCTGTTGCCGTGGGCCGCTCGCAAAACATCATGCACACGATGGGCCTGGGCCTCTTCCTTTGGGCCGACATCGTGATTTGCGGTCTCGACAACAGGCTCGCGCGAATGTTTGTGAATTCCTCGTGCGCTCGCACCGGAAGAACGTGGATCGACGGCGCGATTGAAGGCTTGTCAGGCATTGTTCGTGTTTTCGATCCGGCGCAAACGGCCTGTTACGAGTGCACGATGAACGAGGCGGATCGAAAGCATGTTCAGGATCGACTTTCGTGCGCGATGCTGGCGCGCGATGAGATCAACCTGGGCCACGTTCCCACGACCAGTGTGGCAGCGTCTCTGATCGCCGCACTCGAGGTCCAGGAAGCAATCAAGTACCTGCACGGCCAGCCAACCTTGCATGGTGAAGGAATACACGTGAACGGCATGTGGCACGACTTCAGCCGCGTGCGGTACCGGCGGCGCGACGACTGCATGGCCCACGATCATTTCGACAACATCGTGCCGCTGCAACTCGGCGTCAGCGACATCACGCTCGATGCTTTACTCGATCGCGCCGAAGCAAAACTCGGCCAAGGCGTTACGCTTGAATTGAGCCGCGACGTGGTTACGAGTCTGACTTGTCCGGTCTGCGACAAGACGGAGCGCACCGGCATGGTGCTCGGCGCATTGCGTGAAGCGGCCGCACGTTGTCCAGTTTGCGGCACGCACCGGGTCGTACAGTTTTCCGGAATCATAGTTAGGGACGGTGAGATCGATCTCTCACTCACGCCCGGAGAGATCGGTGTGCCTCCGTTCGACGTTATCGTCGCGAGGCAAGGTGTGGACAAACAGGAAGCGTGGTTGTTCGACGGCGATGCCCGCGAAGCGCTCGGCAAACTTGCTCCTTCATTTTCGACTTCAGCTCCCAAGGAAACTTAGCAGCCATGGACTACAGAGCCTTATCTCAGATGGAACTGGCTACAGAAGCTTTTCCCGCGGTCCAGTACGATTTCCGCATCTTCATCGATGAAGCCGCGTTCGATCGCATCTGCAACAACGCCGACAACACGCGCGAGGTTGGAGGCATTCTCGTCGGCGACGTCTTGCGCGATAAAAATGGTCCGTATGTGCGGGTCGACAACATCATCGAGGCGCTACACGCTGAAGAGAGTGGCACCGAGCTAACGATCACGCACGCCACCTGGAACCACATTCACGAGCAGATGGATTCAACCCACTCGGGCAAACGGATTCTGGGTTGGTATCACACGCATCCAAACTTCGGCATCTTCCTTTCCGAGCGTGACCAGTTCATCCAGCAGAGCTTCTTCAATCTGTCGTTTCAGATCGCGCTCGTTTACGACCCGGTGCGAAAGGTTCACGGCGTTTTCAGTTGGCGTGACGGCAAGCCGTGGCGTGTGCGGCAGTACTGGATTGGCACTCGCCAGCACGTTTGGGACGAAGCGCGTGAAATGTCTGAGCCGCCGCCGGAAGCGAAAGTTGTCAACGAGCCGGCAGCGAAAGCCGAGCCCAATCGTGATCAGGCGCCGCCGGTGGTCGCGGATCTATTGGGAAGCGCGTGGGTAGTCGCGCCCGTCGTGCTCGGACTGTTGCTTGGTTTTGTTGGTGGTTGGATGTGGCGGGGAAGCTCTGACAACAGCGCGCGCGCTGCGCGCGACGCAGTTGCGAGTTTGAACACCGACT
>JADMIO011814676.1_pt1 | contig 34370 bp, 48 predicted proteins | sample 8958161 | NCBI WGS metagenome assembly JADMIO01 (sample SAMN16585339, study PRJNA669376) | soil metagenome | isolation source: Crop rotation soil | place: USA: Cullars Rotation, Alabama | collected 2011
CTTTCCCTGAACACTGTTGTCGTGTTTGTGTACTCGCCATTGATGGTCTTCCGACCGCCGATAATGAGAACGCGTGTGTCGAGAACGACAGCGGCAGCGCCGGTGCCGTGACGGAGGCCAAGATTGACGTTGGCGACCGAATGGGGAGGAGTGCCGGGAGTGTAGATTTGCGTCTTGCCGGTGGCGCCGTCCAGGAGGATTGCACGCCATGCGTGAGCAGATGCAATGTAAGCAATCGTAATTATTAGATATCTATGCATTTTAATACAAAAATTGTATTTTATTGTGAATTTTATTTATTTTCGAAGCGATTAACTAATCATCGATTTGTAGACAAAGATAGTGAACTTTGTGCTGATAACAGTATAACAGTAGATTAAGTTAACATTATTAGTTAGGTAAACGTTGCAACATGTGAGCATCTTAGGCGATAATAAAGACCAACAATTCGCAAAATCGAATGACAATCTAATGTACAAGTACACGCCTAGACCTAGATCTAAGGAAAGCATTCGAAAATTTAAGGTTCTTAAACGACAGAAAAAATCTTGAATGATCTATTTGAAATCTGTAGACTGACAGAGAACGGAAAATGGAAGCTTACGAATCAAAAATGTTTTGAAAAGATACCCTAATATTTTGCTGAAACATAAATTCAAATTTTTCAAAACGTAAACTTTAGAAACGAATAATTTCAAACTATACTTTACAAAAAACGGCTTTGACAAGTAATTTCGACGAAATAAAATGAAGGTAAAATAAGTAAGTGGAAACTAATTTTTTTTTTGATTGGATTTGGATTTGGATTTTTGACCGTAATCTCTAAACAAATGTAAAACAACAGTTTATTTGCATAATAATGTTTATGGATAAATGAGATCTAAATGACATTTGTACAAATCTTGATTATCATTACTATTTCCCGTATCACTGGCACACGCATTCCTTTGCCGATAAATTGGTGATCGTCTATAAATAAATAGCAATAAATAAAACAAAAAGAAAACATATCAAAAAGAAATAAATAAAACAAAAATAAAACATATCAAAAGAATGCACATCACCTGTACATCCCATGATCCATCGTCCATTTGCACAGTCACATCGACACCTTCATACGTCACAACATTGCACCTTTTGAGTTCATCTCGCAGCACGGGGCGAACACCGGTGAGAAATAGATGGAACAATTGCTGGTTTGTTGCACCGTTGTTCAGGGACTGTAACCAGGGGTTTGTGCATGTACCTGAGCAGTGCAATCACATCAGATTTCCAAACATTCTCACCAACACAAATATTGGCATCTACATATTGTGGATGCACAACATGTTGGAACTGTCGATACTCACTGAACACAAATCGAAATGCTACTTTCTGACACTCCGACGTCGCCCTATGTTCCAAATAGGGTGCATGATGTCTCTGATGTCTGTGCGGGGAACTATTTGCTGTGAGTGCGGCCAATGTCTGATCAATAAACACATAAATAAACAATATCTATAACAAACTACCTCCTGTTCCATGACCACATCCCTCTCCCACGTCAACTGCAACACCATCGGTGCCTGTGTATATGCAATAGCCCTTCTCACTCTACTACTTCTCATTGACAATGTATCAAACGTGATCATCATTCTGTCCCATGCATCCATGTCGGCAAGGTGCACGGCTATGTCTAATGCAATACTTATGTATGCTTGGCCATTTAGGGGGGAGTAGAGATGCGGCTGATTGTGCAGTGGGTATTCGAATGCGAGTGACTTGCCGAGGTAGAGATCGGCGCAACGGTTCACTACTAGGAGAGCACTGAGAAATGAGTTCTTATTTTTCAATTGATATGTCTCCTCACTTAGTGCCAACTTCTCGTGCCACCATTTCGGGGAGTAATATTCGTGCATAAACTACCTCATACAGCGACTCATTGCCCCGATTGTTCAACACATATGCTATTGGTTGAATGGTTGGAAAGTCGACACCGCAGAAACCGATTATGTTAGTGGCGACTGAATAAAATAAATAAAAATAAATATATAAATAGCAACCTTCAAACGCCTTCATGCCAGTGCTCTGTTCGTCATCATCGTGCCATGAATGTTGTACGTCCATTAAATCAAGAGGGATTCCAGGGGATCGGCGGAATTGCTCAACATTTCGTTCTTCATCCAGTACTAATGCACGGGATGTTGTTGTTGTTAATAGAATTAGTGATAGAGATAACATTGTGAAGGGGTTATGTTACGTGGAACGTGTTTAGATTTGTGCTTTCTTTTGATTTTGGGTAAGACTTATGGTAGGAGAATTACAAATCAGATATGTATATTCATCATCACATTTCCCGGTTTTTGTTTGAATCACGACAAAGTTGCCAACTGTTTATTCATAGAAGAATGCCATATTGTGTGTGATTCAGAGTCTTTGAAAATATCGACAAATCATTTGCCAAACTTGGCAAATTCGCTGATTTATTTTGTTTTCTTTTACATGTTTACTGAAATTGTTTAGCAAAATATGTTGTGGTAATAAAGTTCTTCGACAAGTTGAGTTCATTTATTAAAATGCGTGAATACGTTAAAATGGTGATTCACCTAATGAGTTTTCGATGAAAATAACTGAACCTTGAAACACAAACGACAAACTTAAATTAAAATTAAAACATACAAAACACATGAATTAAGGTCACAAAATACGTGAATAAACCAGTTCTCGTACGTCACTCAAATAACAAAACATTAAACGCTAAGGCAGCATATTAGCGCGTGTCAGTTAATAAAATATATAAATTGGTAACACATACTTTTCCAGTCACTTATTTTAGTGTTACACATAATTATTTCCGAAAGTTTGAAATATAAAATGGTGGAATTAAATGAATTGTTGGATTCACAAAACGGAACCTCAAACGGAAAACACGCTACAACATACAAACTTCCATCAAACATCGACGGTGAACAAATTGTCAAAGTCGAAATTGTGGAACAAATACAAATCTGTGACGCCCTTTTATCCGAAAACGGGGCATTCCATTTTTCACAACGAACAAAATGTGTTGTCATACCACCAATACGCGAAATCCTCGCAACAGAACCATACGGGAAGCCGTGTTGTTGCAAAAGTGGAATTGAACAGGCGCACTCACCAACATTTCGTCCACCCCTCAACACAATTCGATTCGCGGGCGACGAACCAATCCCATCAAATCACATAATAATCGATTTATACAGTCAAGTACGTGATATCTACGAAACTGCTCGTACATCCATGCAACATCTACAAGACTGGATCACACTTCGCGTGCCAAAAGTGGAAGACGGGAATAATTTCGGCGTCGAAGTGCAAGAGAAATGTTTATCAGAAGCAACACATTGCGTGACAACAATAAAGAGTATCCTGGTCAATCTTTCAATGGAGCGTTACTTTAGTGACAGATTGGACTTATTCACATTGATGTGTCGCTACCCACAAATGGATGATGCAAAGCAGAAATACAATGAGGTGGACATGAACCAGTTTGAGTATCTTCGTCAGGCGATCATGGTATTACGGGACATGCTCATTGGGATACATAATAATGTGTCGAAGAATATGGCGAAAGTTAAGGAACCGAAGCCGAAGAACGACATGTTTGAGAATTATGGGGAATAAGTGATTTTTATTTGATTTTATTTACAAATTTGGATTAGGGACGTGTGTTTTGCAAGAAGTTTGTTGATAATTATTTTATTGACACTTAGGTATTGTGTATTTAAATTACGTCCAATAACCATTTCATTCTCTTTCAAACAATAACAACTTCAAACACCCCCACTTTCAAATGCGTTCATTATTGTATTTGTTTTATATCTTATGAACACAACTTTCATATTTTATCGTTTACCAAGAAGTTTTATGAGTCACCTGTGCAAACATATGAAACATAAAATGACACAACATGACGTGGATAAACCAGTTCTTGTATGCCATTCAAATAACAAAACACTTGAGCATATTAGCGCGTCAGCTAATCAGATATATAAATTGGTAACAGTTATACTGGTACAATCACTTATTTTAGTGTTACACATAATTATTTCCGAAAGTTTGAAATATAAAATGGTGGAATTAAATGAATTGTTGGATTCACAAAACGGAACCTCAAACGGAAAACACGCTACAACATACAAACTTCCATCAAACATCGACGGTGAACAAATTGTCAAAGTCGAAATTGTGGAACAAATACAAATCTGTGACGCCCTTTTATCCGAAAACGGGGCATTCCATTTTTCACAACGAACAAAATGTGTTGTCATACCACCAATACGCGAAATCCTCGCAACAGAACCATACGGGAAGCCGTGTTGTTGCAAAAGTGGAATTGAACAGGCGCACTCACCAACATTTCGTCCACCCCTCAACACAATTCGATTCGCGGGCGACGAACCAATCCCATCAAATCACATAATAATCGATTTATACAGTCAAGTACGTGATATCTACGAAACTGCTCGTACATCCATGCAACATCTACAAGACTGGATCACACTTCGCGTGCCAAAAGTGGAAGACGGGAATAATTTCGGCGTCGAAGTGCAAGAGAAATGTTTATCAGAAGCAACACATTGCGTGACAACAATAAAGAGTATCCTGGTCAATCTTTCAATGGAGCGTTACTTTAGTGACAGATTGGACTTATTCACATTGATGTGTCGCTACCCACAAATGGATGATGCAAAGCAGAAATACAATGAGGTGGACATGAACCAGTTTGAGTATCTTCGTCAGGCGATCATGGTATTACGGGACATGCTCATTGGGATACATAATAACGTGTCGAAGAATATGACGAAAGTCAAGGAACCGAAACCGAAGAACGACATGTTTGAGAATTATGCGGAATGAGAAGTGATTTTATGTTTTTATTTACAAATTTGGATTAGGGACGTGTGTTACAAGAATTTTGTTTATCAGTATTTTATTGACACTTAGGTATTGTGTATTTCAAATCCAATTACAATTTCATTCGTCTGATATGCATTTCGTTGGTGTTGAATTGGTTAAAATTGGAACAAATTTTCATACATTATACTGCATCAAAAATTCTTAATTCTGTTCAAATTAGTGCTACAAGCAACAGTTCTTCTATATGATTTGTATTTTCCTTTGTATATATGTATCCTTTGTAATATAAATATTGCTTCACATTGAATATGTTTGTAACGGAATGCAAATATTAATAAACATTGACTCGTCAATTATAACTGAAATGAAGTGTTAACACACTCACATTTACAGAATATTACACAGAAACTCATCTTTTACATATCAACATTGTGTGCCAAGACAAATCAACATTTGATAATTTTATCTTAAACATCTCACGTTTTGTTCAACTTTTAACTTCAAGCACCCACACTTTAAAACGCGTTCATTTTTGTATTTGTTTTGCATCTTATGAACACAACTTTTCTATTTTCTCGTTTACAAAGAAATTTTATGAGTCATCTGTGCAACATATGTTTGCGTGATAGGAAGAAAATCGATATTTACTGATCACATTACGAACGAGAGACTGTTTGAAATTGTATAAATACATATGAATAAATTCGAATAGTTACGAATATTTCTCTATTTCTATGAAAACTATTCAACGAAAACTTCTACGAAATTAAACGAAACCTTATTCAAAGGTTGTCACTTCATTATTCATATTTTATAAATAAAATCTTTCAGGCACATAAAATGACAAAGAATGGATTCATTCACACCGCCTATCAACTGGAACACATCATCGACGGCGAACAAATTGCAAATGTTGAAATCGTGGCACTAATAAAACAATGCGATCAGCTTGTTGGCAAAGATGGTCCATTACACGTATCACAACAGAGCAATTACATTTTCGTGCCACCAATACGTGAGATTATTACAACTGATAACTACGACAAATCGTGTTGCTGTGAGAAGAAATGTCTACACAATAAATCAATCCGATTTGCTGGCGACACACCAATACCAACAAACTCTAAAATGATCGAACTTATAAAAGTCTATCGTCAATTGTTTCACAACAGCGCTGAAACACTCGAGAAACTCAAAGATTGGGTGACATTACGAATACCAAAAGTTGAAGATGGCAACAATTTCGGTGTTGAAGTACAAGATTACTGTTTGGGTGTGATATCCAAAGCCTGGGACTCATCGTTAATCATTGCTAGCCGGGATGAATACTTTTCCCAGCGCGCACTACAATATGCGGCGATGTGTGCGAATCCACAATTAGATGATCTAAAACATGCAATGATGGAATGTGATAGAAAGGAGTTCACATGGATGCGTGCACATGTTATCATGTTACGGGATAAACTTGTCGGTGTACATGTTGCTGTTAGTAGAAATATCGAAAAGATTAGTAATCCAAAACCGGCGAATCAAAATCATCTTTATGAAAGTTGAAACGTATATTTATAGATGTTTGTATTCATGAATAATGATTATTGTATTCACTGATATGTACATTTCAATTTGCATCTTGTATTTCACAATGAACATTTTGTCCGTCAGTGAAATAGTTTTATGAATCACTTTGCACGCAAAGTAAAATGCTAAATTATTGTAAACTGCTATCTCAAGTTAGAACACGCGCTTAGTTATGATTTGTAATTTGCAATTCGAATGTCAACGTCAACGTTTTGTTGTCAAGGGTTTTATTTCATTGAAATGATTGATGAATCATCATTTGATGTAAATACACAAAGTTGTAGTCATAGTTCGTCGAATATTATTTCACGTAAAACTAGATGTGAAGTCACAATTTAGCATACGTCACAAGTCAGATGCACTAGTTCAAGTGTATAAAACGAAATTCAGAAAACAGAACTGACAGAAAACATAGCAAAATGCCTGAATGGTATACGGTTTCCGAAATTCCGCGTTTAATTCACAACACCGACAAGTTAAGTCTTACATCAACAGTATACAAATTGGCATCAAGCGTTGATGGTGAACAAATCGTAAATGTAAATTTAGTGGAACAAATCGAAATCTGTGACGCCCTTTTATCCGAAAATGGCGCGTTCCATCTATCACAACGAACAAAATGTGTTGTCATACCACCAATACGTGAAATTCTCGCAACCGAACCGTACGGGAAACGGTGTTGCTGTAAAAATGGAAATGAAGACGCTCACACACAAACATTTCGTCCACCCCTCAACACAATTCGCTTCGCGGGCGACGAACCAATTCCATCAAATCATGTAATCACCGATTTATTCAATCAACTCCGTCAATTGTACGAAGTGAACAGCACGTTGATGATTAATCTGTGCGACTGGATATCCTTACGTGTTCCAAAGATTGAAGATGGCAACAATTTCGGTGTCGAGGTACAGGAGAAATGTTCACAAGTGATTAACAAAGCGGGAGTTTATCTTTTATCCGACACATTAACCATGGAAGATTATTGCAAAGGACGGATTAGTTTGTTTACAACTTATTGCACACATCCACAAATGGATGATGCCAAACAGCAGATGATTGAATATGATATGGCACAGTTTACGCGATTGAGAAATTGTTTGATTGTTTTGCGGCAGCATTTACTTGATGTGCATTTAATTGTGACAAAGAATATTGCTAAAGTGAAGGAACCGAAACCGGTGAATTGTGACACTTTTGTTGGTTAGCATTTATTTAATAATAAAGCATCGAACATTCATTAATGTTACAGAATAGTTGTTACTTCCATTTATTTGACTCGCAAACATCTCTGACTTAGTATCATTGTGATATCATATATTGTCATAGAAATGATTCGTGAATCGTATACACAAACCAATATGAACAATATTTCCAGACGCTTGATTTTTATGAAATATTCTGAAGTACTTGATATGATTGATATATGATTGTCATCTGTGAAACTAATTGTTAAAAATGAATTCTAATTTGTAGACTTTCATTTATTGATTTAACAAAGGTAAAACGAACAAAATATTTACACCACCAAATCACTTCTAGCATATACGTCATCAATTAGCACAGGTTGACCAATATTCTCCATATGTCTATAACCCATCAGTGGCATAAAAATCTGCAGAAATGCCAGTCTTCTCCTATCATTTTCTTTGTTTTCATCACAGCATGTAATTCTTTCAATTAAAAAGAAATCAACTTGTACTGTTTCCCATGGGAAGGCAATAAGAATGTGCGGTTCGGTTAGCTCCGTATCTAGTGAAATCAAGTCGATATGTGTCCAGCCTAAATTAAAGAAAATTTTTCAACAAGTCACAAAAATATCTTACCTAACGCAGAAAATACATCCGCAATTGAAACACATGTAGGCCCTGTGGAATCTGTTCCCTCGCTTACCATAGATCCCATAGCAGCATTGGTTATTTGCAATTTTGTTGGTGTTTTTACGTTCCATAAGCAGGCCTAAATATCTTTTATTTTCGCTTTTTGACAAACTTTCTTACATTTAATGCATACGCTTTCCGGTTTTTCTTCACTAGCGTTTGAAACATTCCCGTATCGGGTTCAATCAGAATCCCAGTCCAACCAAAATCCTTTTCCAGCTGTAATGTGTTTGAAAAGTATTCGCCATCGGCTGCACCGACCTACAAACTTCTGGTTTTTTATTTTTATTTTTTTACCTCCAAAAATTTCCCATCTCTTCGTTGTTTCAAATATTTCTCGATCATAATTGGTGTCTGATTGAATTGCGAATAATCTTTTACCGAAGGATTCGCTAAATTGTAGGGAAGTTTGCTTGGCGGGACCAGATTTGATAAAATCCATGGGATTGAGGATGGTTTTCCCTAAATTATTTGTTTATTAAATTTTGAAAATTTATTACCTCAACTTTTGTATTTCCCCTAGTTACCGGTAGATAATTTGGTGCAACCAGTTTAATAATGTGCGGCCTGTACACAACATAAACGACAGTTGCTGTTACAAACACAATAAATAAGATGTGGTACGTGTATTTGGCACCGTTGTTTTGCATTTCTGAACAATATGATAATTGGTTTTACATAAGTTAATAAAAAATAAATAAAATGAATTGAAAACAAGGAAAAACATACGCCAACTAATAATAAATATCAATTATAAAATGCCTCAGTTGACCAACTGCAATCACGACCTAAAGCATGTTAGTACTGTTACAAAGTTGTGTGTGCATTGTGCAAACAACTTCATAGCAAACGGATTGAAGTTGTACGTGTCATGTTGTGTGTATCCATACTTGTGTGCCAAATCATCCCACCACATGTCCAGCCTGTTGAATTTCACAAAACAATACAATACACATTTAACCGCGAATCATCCAAACATAATATATAATATCTCTTTGTCAATACTCACCTTCACAACACCTTCTCCCATAGCACACTTTCTTGGCTGCAACTTATTACCCTCTTCCCACGAATGGATGATATTCAATAATATTGAATACCAAACTGCACGTGATTGAGTATGATATGGCACAGTTTACAGGGATGAGATTGTGGGTGAAGATTGCAGCTACGTGATGTGCATTGAATTGTGACAGCATATTGACTATGGTTGGAACTGAAATGGGAAGTTGGGACAAGTTTGTTGGCGAAAGTGTTATCGGTAGTGAATGTTTTGTTTTATTGTTGATTACGGATATTTACTTATGTTAACACACTCACATTGCAGAATAGTACACAGAAACTCATCTTTTACATATCAACATTGTGTGTAAAGATAAATCAACATTCACACAGTAATCATAAATCATCATAGGCAATTTTGTTAAACTTTTAACTTCCAACACTCACACTTTCAAACGCGTTCATGTTTGAATTTGTTTTGTATCTTAGCAACACAACTTTTCACATGTATATTTAGAGAATCATTATGAATCATTTGTGTGGTAAATACTAAATAAAGTAGAATGTCGACATTTGCTGACGAAATTGTTTGAAATTGCACAACTGTGTACATATAAATAAGTTGCGAATAATGACGAATAATTATATATTTCTGCTAGACAAAAACTTATTCAAAGATTGGCAAATTTCATTTTGCATATTTTATAAATGTTTCAGGCACATAAAATGACAAAGAACGGATTCATTCACACCGCCTATCAACTGGAAAACATCATCGACGGCGAACATATTGCAAATGTTGAAATCGTGGCACTAATAAAACAATGCGATCAACTTGTTGGCAAAGATGGTCCATTACACGTATCACAACAGAGCAATTACATTTTCGTGCCACCAATACGTGAGATTATTACAACTGATAACTACGACAAATCGTGTTGCTGTGAGAAGAAATGTCTACACAATAAATCAATCCGATTTGCTGGCGACACACCAATACCAACAAACTCTAAAATGATCGAACTTATAAAAGTCTATCGTCAATTGTTTCACAACAGCGCTGAAACACTCGAGAAACTCAAAGATTGGGTGACATTACGAATACCAAAAGTTGAAGATGGCAACAATTTCGGTGTCGAAGTGCAGGCACTCTGTTTAGGAATAATATTTAAAGCCTGGGACTCATCATTAATCATTGCCGGCAGGGATGAATACTTTTCCCAGCGCGCACTCCAATACACAGCAATGTGTGCCGCACCGCAATTGGATGACCTAAAACACGCAATGATAGAATGTGACAAGAAGGAATTCACACGGATGCGTGCACATGTTATCATGTTGCGTGACAAACTTGTCGATGTACATGCTATTGTTACACGAAATATAGAGAAGATCAGCAATCCGAAACCGGCGAATCAAAGTCATCTTTATGAAAGTTGAACGTGCACGCATTTATGAGCAACATGCATGATTCCTACGCGTATCTTGTTTGATTTCATAATTTGAGAAATGAACTATTTATTAACAAATTGCAAATAGTTGTATGTACATGTAAATTGCGAGATGTCGTCGTTCAACCAATTATACGATTCAGTTACACAACCAAATAGTCGTACATAGGTGAATATTATTTCACGCAAAGTTTAATATAAAATTGTATGGGTAAACTGTTTTGACATGCGTCAGATGTAGAAATTATATCCAAAACAGAAATTCATAAAATACACCTTGAGCCGTGAATATAAATAACTCTACGATCACAATAACTTGAGTGCAAAAAAGGGGCATCCGTTTTTATTTGTAACTGCTACATATTGACTTCCTTGTGGAGCAGCTGGTGGTGGTGGACAAAGTGGTCGGCATCGAATCCACGACAGAGCAACGCACGTACCGCTTACACATTCGTGACACCATTCACAGGGAGCTCCATTACACGAGTCTAAGTTTTTTGTCATTTTTGGATAATTTGAACTAAAATCTTTACTTACCTAATTCTTGATTAGGAGCTGGTAATGGGTCAGCGTACACGGCAAGTGATATAGTTAGAAGTGATAGAATAAGTTTTAGCAACATTTTCGCGTTTTGCTATTGAAATTGTTATTTACGCCTTATATACTGAACGTTGATTAAATGTTGGTTTGTTGATGCACTCATGGGTGTACAGGTTGTTATGTCTGAAACAAATCGTCTATTTTTAGATTTGTTGTATTTGTTGTCAATAAAATTTTTTTAAAACAAAAATTGTAAACACACAAATTATTCTCACAATCTAAACGAGCACAAAAACAAATGCGCTTGATTTAATTAGCACAACTGGAACACTTGCTTATAATCTATACTTTTATTTGTAAAATTGTCAGAAAGTTTGCAATAAATATTGACAAAAGAAACTTTTAAATTTCTCATAAACACACACACACACACACATTAAACGGGACTAAAACAGCAAAGAATATTTTACAGACATTCCACATAGAGCCCTTATGAATACAGTTGTCACATTCACATTTCCTTAGCCTTCTTTGCCCGCTGTACAGCACTACACTGGGCAGTCTACTGCCGCTGTGCATATACCGTGCGACGAATTGTGCAACACCCAAGTGTTCGCATCTATTGTGAAGCTAATGATGTTAGCACAACGACATTCCACATGTTTGAAGAGCATTGGAATGATGCGAATGAAGCTGTTGTGGCTACCACTCGACTATTCATCCAACATGCTGACATTGATTTCACGAGAACAAGGTGTCATTGTTATGGTGATACTGTTGTGATGTTGTCACTAGTGAAGGAGGTGTACCTACTGCATGCTATGTTCACACAAGTTCACATGCAAGGATATAGGTGCCCGATTATGGGAATATGGATTACGGGGAATTTAACACTTGTTTTTAGGAGTGCTGTGAGAGTGGAGAAATGGAAAGGATTATTATTCATTCAGCCTTTTTATGTTGTTAATCATGTAACAACTGGATTTGGGATAAATGATCACATTTGACAATGTGACAAGTCTTTTCGCTCAAATATTTGCATTAATGAACGTTATGAACATTTATTTGGACAACTTGAAATTTTAGCTTTCGTGAAATTTGGTTTCCGTTTTTGACTTCAACCAAAACATACTAATGTAAAACAAATTCCAAAATAAAACTTTGCTACAACATTTGAACTCAACAACATATAAATTCTTCGCTATAACCAGCCTGATCGAAAAATAACCTATATTGAATGAATTTAAATATTCACAACGTAATAGTTGAAATGTAAAATCACACATCTACACGTGTGAGATAGAGTGTGTGTGTGTGTGCAACAAAATATCAAAACAAATATCTATGCCACTTATTCTTAATTTTGTCGTTTGTCTAGACACTTTTGCCTCAAATTCAATCCCATTCCCACATAATTCACCCAATTGTTGCCTGTTTACGCGTACACAAACATGATTAATTGATCACAAATGAAATTCAACCCACAGACGGATTGGATGAACGCCAAACGTGTGATCTTATGGTGGTTTGTGGTTTTACATAATGTTCTTATTTGTTTTAAACACTGTTCAATGACTCTAATGCGTACCAGGCTGACAACTTCTGTCCCCTAGAACGTTGCCTAGATTGTCATATAATTCATTACATTCTACCAGCTTCAGTCACTACATTTGTTATGTTCAAAAACTTTTTGGGTGTGTGTGCAGAGCAACTTTTTCCGCATATTTTTTCCGCACTGCGCGCGCGTTTTTATTCGAAATGTAACAATTCTATTGTTCCAATTGAATATTTTATTTCCAGATAATGTGAAAAAATAAAAATGAACTACAGCAAAATGTCAAATAATAGAAGAATGATATCAATTTTAATAATATTCACAAAAATTTCTTTCCTAAATGCCGCATGTATGCAATGCAATGAACGTGAAGATCGTCCATTAGACCAACCAGAGGCCGAGGATTTGGTAAAATAAAAAAATTAAAATAAACAAATAAAAAAACAAATAATCAATAAACACAAAAAACAAACAAAAATAAATACAATCCCAGCTCCGAACAATGGACAACATGCATTTACAACTTCTCGGCGCACGAATAGACGCGCACCTTCAGAGTGCAATTGGTGGCAACCATAAACATCGTGCACAGAATAACAACACTCCACCAACGCACACACAAATCAATGATATCATCAATGATGATCAACGACAACGACGACACATCGACGTGATGGTGCAAGCGAATGATGAAGGTCGGTAGAATTATAAAATAAATATTGAAATATATCAAACAATAACATTCCAGATGCAATCGACCAAACTCCTGAACCAGTATCATGCATTCTGAATCTGCAGTACAACGCATCCCTCCCATCGACAAACAGTTCTCACAGTCGCATCGAATCCGCCCATTTATACTTCTCGCTCGACTCGTGGCCCCTTGTGACCCACGTGCAGGCACAATCCCCTGTGAGGAAACGACGGGAAGTTGTGGACGAGGGAAATGTACGTAGCACGAACAATCATCATGTTGTGAATGTTGAACGATACATTCAAACAAATCTTGCTGGACATGTTGTGCTACGTGTGAGAGTGTACTTGAACACGTGTACGAATGACAGTGGGAATGGATTCACAATGCCAACATTGAAACTATCCGTCTCTCTGTCACCACAAGTAACCGTCACACATTTGAACAACATTCCCAATGACGGGATCACAAATCCAACTCGATCAATGCGCAGTATGGGCCGATTAATTGGCGACTGTCAGCAGCAATGGGGGAACTTGTCAATTATAGCAAATACAACATCTGCACATATTCAACAAACCATTCTACCGTGCTGTCGACGCAGTTTGCGCGTGTCATTTGCAGCACTTGGATGGGGTGATTGGGTGCGTTGCATCTTTTCAACAACACCAACAAACATATCAAAATGTTCAGGTGATCTCCCCTGCAGAATTCGACTCGTACTACTGCATTGGTCGATGTATGACATTTGGCGGGTTCTCCAACAGCGACAGTGGTGGTGCCCTGTATGCAGATGTACGGAATCGGCACAATTCTGCACGCGGACTAGCACTGAGTCCCTGTTGTTCACCCGTGCACTTTGCACCATTGCCTGTCACGGTTAGACTGAATGAGAATGAGTACATGACACAGACGCTGGATGATGTGCTCGTGACACAGTGTGGGTGCATGTGATTGGGACTTTATTGCGCTATTTTATTGTTTTATTGTTTTATTTATTTTGAAACAATCTCGTCGAAAGAATATACAAATATACCCGGTTACAGATGTCACTCGCATATACATTATGAGAATTATATTCTTGAATTTCTCGTGCATTATATTCAGTGCATTTTGAATTGAATAAAACAAGAATTATTTCGGATAACTATTTTCAATTTTTCAACGTGTAATGTTACGCATTCAATTCATATTTGGAATAAGAAATAAGAATTCAAACTTGATTCATTCAAACTGATTCATTATCGCTGCACATTTCAAGTACAAATAACCAATTGCCCTACAAGTATTATAATTAAACTGATTTATCGATTAATCTTGTCTCATAAAACAAACAATCATAAAGTAGAGCACACGCTGATTAAGAACAAAAAACAATACACAACATGTGGTAATAATACTTAGTACAAATATTTACATTTTAAATATTACATCAAATAAACCATGTCAATGTCACTATCAACCGTTTCCCATAATGAAAATAAAAGCGAAGCAATAAAAGTGGAAATCAAATCGAAACCCAAACTCGGACTTCTATCATCCGCGTCATATTTATTTGGAAATGTTGTTGGCAGCGGCATATTTGTATCACCAACATTCATACTACAACAGGCTAATTCTGTCGGAGCTTGTATCGCGGTAATTTAATTTAATATTTAATTAATTTTAATATTTCATGTTTATGTTGAAAATATTGAAAACATTTATTTTACAAATCAATCAGGTGTGGATTGCATGCGGTCTTGTCTCAATTCTCGGTTCATTATGTCTTCTGGAACTCGGCACAAGCATACCGAAAAGTGGCAGCGATTATGCATATATTTATCACGTGAAATGGTAAATACTAAACAAACAATTTGAAATGAAATAAACAAAAATAAATGAATAAATAAACCCAGGAAGTCCCTCGCATTCGGTCTGGCCCTCGTGAACATGTTCATAACATGGCCAGCATCAATCGCGGTGCTCAGTGCAACATTCGGTGAATACGCCATGCAAGCTATTGATCCATGGGTGTGTGTGAATAGTGATAGTGACAAGAAGGCCGTGCAGTTGCTCATTGCCATATGTTTCACATGTATGGAGTTATTTGAATTAAATTCGAAGAATTTGTATGAATTATTTTCAGTACTAATCACCTATTTGAACTTTGGACAATTGAACAAATCACTGGCAATCTTTCAAAATATAACAACTCTGTGCAAGATTGTCACCTCGTTGGTCATTTGCGGCGCTGGCGGATATTATTACTTCTTTAAAAGTAAAATAACAAAAATGAAATAATAAAACTAAAACAGATGGCTCGGCAAATTTCATCCAACCATTCTATGGCAGCAGCAGCTCGGTGAATGCCTACATCTTAGCTTCTTACGGCGGTTTCTGGGCGTACACCGGCTACGATGCATTAAACAGCGGTATTGAAGAGGTGCATAACCCGAGAAGGTATTCAAAATATACAGAATTTTGATTAAACAATAAAATCAATTGACTTTCAGAACTCTGCCACTAGCCGTAACAGGAGGTCTAATAGTGATCACCATATTCTATGCGCTAATCAACGTTGCCTATATATCTGTACTTGGTGTAGATGGAATGCTCTCATCCATTGCAGTTGGCCAGGTTTGCAATAATCAAATATAAAACAAACAAATAAACCAATTCCTTTATATTTATTAATCAAGACATTCACAAACGAAGTATTCGGTCGTGCAATAGCCCTGTCTGTCCCATTTCTAATCGGGATTATGATTATCAATGCTATGAATGCGACATTCTTCACCGGTTCGAGGTTTGATTTAACAAGAATGAAGATTAGTGCATTCAAATTAAGATTAATGTTCGCCATTGCACGAAATGGACAACTGCCGAGATTCCTATCAATCTTGAATATTAATACCAATAGCCCACAGGTGTCGGTTACGCTACATGTAAGTGATGGTGTTGATGATGTCACACTTAAGAACATTGAATATACGTTTATTAGTATCGAATTGATTTCAGACTCTAATAACGATACTTCTCCTATTGTTTGATCAAGTCGAATTGATGTTGAATTTGGTGTGTTTCAACAACCAGTCTTCATTGGATTGATGTTTTTACTTTCAGACCGTGTTCACAATATGGCTCAACCGCACATGTTCACTATTTGCAATAATCTACATTCGAGTGAAACACATCGAAGTACACAAGGACGTTATCAAAGTATAATGGAAACATGATTTAAACAAATCAACATCATTGAATCAGGTACCAATTGCTGTACATGTGACATTCCTGCTAATCTGTCTTGCCTTGGTTATCATTCCATTCGTACAAACACCGGTGTTCTCAATCATTGGGCTTGGAATTGTGGTCATCGGAACAGTAGGACACTTTGCACTCGTTAACAGGGTTGCTGTGCCTAACTTTGTTTTACAAATTCATCGTATGTTTGAATTGATTTTTATTTAAATAATTCAAATTACTTCCAGATTGGTTACACATCAATGCTCAAAAGTTGTTTCTATCAGCACCAGAAATCATTATCGAAGACAAGACAGAATTGATTACAGCCACGATAGTTGAACGATTTTGAATTATGTCAAAAAGATGACAATTTATTTGCAAAAAATGGAAAGCATAAAAACATAATTTATTAACAGCGAGATCAAATTATTTCATAGCAGTGCAACACAAGTAACGTGTCAAAAAAACAATTAAAAATTGCAAAAAACATGAATAAATTTCACAAAACCAATCCCTACGCAACGGGTTCCAGATCAATCCAGTACTGCACCCAAACCGGCAAATATTGTTTACTCCATTCCAATGCATCGGCCAATTCAAGACCCGTTACCTCCAATGTGTACGTACGAAATGTCTTTGTCTGATGTCGATCAAACGATGTCGCACAGAGAATGTTGCAGGAGAGCAGCTTTTCAAATGCCTTCAATAAATTAATTTAAATAAATCATTTCAAACAAACAAACCTTATAAACAGTATCCGTATCGAAGACAATACCAATATGATGTCGATTAATGTGTTGATGATAATCTAAAATTTCACAAAAACACCTTCCAATATTCACTCCATTCACTCACATCGTCTAACCCTCTCAAAGTTCACACCATGCTGTCTACTCTCCTTCAACGCCCACACATCCCTCACGGCTAATAAAATACAAACTTCCAATGACGAGAATGACAATACTGTTGCCCATAATGTATTCGATGGAATCAGTAAATTCATTTGATTCGTTGGTTGTCCTGCTGCTATCACGTGCTGCACGTCTAATGTCGTCTCGGTGGATATTATTTGTGCGAGACATGTTTTCTGGGAATATTAGTTTATGAAAATTATAATGAAATAATGAAAAACTAATCTCACCATAAATCGTTGCAATTCATCAGACCCTGTCGACCGACTAAATGACATATCACAACATTCATACACATCACGATCGGAAAATGTTTTCTGCAAACATACGAAAGTCAAAATCAATTAATTCCAAACCTGAATCGCCGCATTCCATCGCTTCACCACATCCCCTTTTCCATCAATTGTTAGCACCCGTTTTATCAACTGAACGTAATCATCACACGTTTTCAAATACATTCCAATATCAATAAACAACGGTTGTTGTGCCAGACGACTGCGAACACGTTTCTTCATATTTTCCATTGCGGCCTAAATTCCAAAAATCCAACTACTATATTTGAATAAATCTACCCACGCTCCCGTAACACTAATGACCAAAATTGGTAAACTATTATGTTCATGTGTTGGTCCAACCAAACTATATAACAACGATTGACTCAATTGTACGACAATTCGTTCGAAATGCTCCAATACGAATACATAGGCTGTGTGTTTGAATGCTATAAGAATTTGAAATGTTTTAATAAAAGATTCAACGCCAACCTTGTCGCAATTGATCAATAAAATACTGCATTGACGCAGCAGTTGACATCTGAAAAATAGAATATTGTAATGAAAGTCAGTGGCAAATTAATACAGAAAAAATTCATTTCAAACAATCACATCAAATCACGCACCTTTTGTTCATCATCATCCCCATCAAATGCGATATTCAGTTGTCGTGCAATCTCTTGTAAACAAATCCGATCAGTCGTCAGCACCAATCCTAAAACATAAATAAATAATAATTTATAAATACAAATAATACGAACCATTCAACCGCACAACAACCAATTTCCTCTTCAAATTCTCTCGATTGTCTTCCATAAACTGTTCAATCCCCATATCGACCACACCCAATGCTGTCGACATGCCACACATTGCATGCACCATCAACGATCCACCACATGACAATCGAACACAATTGCTTACACGTTGTTGTACATCACTGAAACGTTATCAGATGATGATTATTTTGCTCAAACGTACCCGATTTCTTTACCCAACAACTGCAAATACGGATCGGTATGCAATTTTGTTGCAAGCGATTTATGGATGGTTTCCATATTTAAATATTGCTGAAAATGATGAAAACTAAGTGCAAAACGACATTTCAAACAATCACTGACATCAACAGACACCAAATTTGAATTTTCAACAGACGCTAATTTGTCAACAATTTATTCGTTATTTATCTCAGCATTGCAAATAGATCAAAAGGCAATACAAAAATATCGTTGGAAGAATGTCGACTAAACAGTTGTAAATAAAAATACCAACGCATCGCATTCGATTGCAAAATCACCGGGAAATGTTGAGCAAATTAGATGTGAATGTTGAGCACACGAACGTGTTGATCAATTTCGTTCAATTCTTTTTCTGCATCCGCCTCACGTCGTTCTGCATCCGCCTCACGTCGTTGTGCATCGGCCTTAAGTTGTTGTGCATCGGCCTTAAGTTGTTGTGCATCGGCCTTAAGTTGTTGTGCATCGTCCTTACGCCGCTTTAATTCACACGTAGCCTACAAATTAAATCAAATTTATACACGAAAACATACCCCATTAATTATGGCACATAACTGCTGAACCGGCATGCTTTCAAATAGCTGATCAGATGGCGATACAGAGCACGGCGAATGGGAACATTGTGATGATCGGTCAGCGGTACGTGCAGATAACGGGCGCATTTCATTTGTTTTCGATTCCTATAAAACACACTAATTGTAAACATTTTCTGATCACTTTGCAATCGAATGCCGATGCGTAAAATGAAACAAGTAATGTCAAAGATAAAAATCGTGATTGGTCTAATCATATCATAATGTTTAAAAACATCGCTAACAAATAGGACTTGTGCTAACCTTCAACTGTGGAATAACAAAAATACGGCGTAAGTCACTACACCTAGCATGTTGTTTGCATGTGCAGCATTGAGATTGTGTCTAAAAGTTGAATTAACTTTATAGGTGCACTGGCACACCTGAATCCATCGACTAATGCAGTCAACATGGAATACATGGCCACATTTAGTCGAGCACGCATTGTCACCGAGTGCCAAATCACGCAGACATACTGCACAGTCTCCAGATAAGGACATTTCTAATTTTACTTTCTATTTTTGCCAAATGAAGACTACTTAATTACGAATGAAATATTATGGCAACAGGATTATGTAATAGGTTTAATTACATCACAAAACACACAAATTGTGTGACACATATCCACTCACCGCTTCGGTGCGTTCTTTATTTGGTGCCATGTTAAATTGTTGTCGTTTAATCTTGAAAATACGATCGGCGTGTACTATAAGATCTGCAATAAGAAATCAACAAGATATTTTCACCATAAACACGTAAACGAACCATCCACTATAGCCAAAGTGGTTATTGTATCCGAATTGTCCGCTCTCAACTTCTCAATCATTGCGGCCATGGTATCCAACGTTGACGATAGACGCGTTGTATTTCCAACACACAGTTCTGTGAGACTGAAACGTTAATGTTTACATAGAAACAAGAAATTTCATTTAACAGAGCCCCCGTTGAATGTAAATTTCAATAAATCTAATTTTACCGAATTGTAACTTACCCAGTTTCATTACATGCTTCCTTTGCCATAGTATAAGATCGATAAGATTGATCGTATAAGAATTAATGACTGCAAGTTATAAACAAATTAAAAGCGAAAATTCAAAAAGTAAATTTGATGTAAACAAAAATAATTACACACAATTTGCTGTGCCGATTATACAATTAAAGTTTATTTTTGTTCAAATTTAAATTAACAAAAATAAATAGCACAGCGTCGGAGCGAAATGACTAGAACGATTAGAAACCCGTTTCACCCAATATGTGAAATGCAAAAATTGGAAACCCATAAAACATACAAATACAACTCAATGGAATCAGTAAATGCATTTGATTCGTTGGCTGTCCCGCAGCTATCACATGCTTCACGTCTAATGTTGTCTCATTGGAAGTGATTTGTGCGAGACATGTTTTCTGGGAATATTAGTTTATGAAAATTATAATGGAATAATGAACAAGTTATCGAACTAGAAATCGGAGCAATTTGGATGACCCTGTCGAGCCACTAAATGACATGTCACAACATTCATACACATCACGATCGGAAAATGTTTTCTACAAAAATAAAAATAGAACAATCAATTAATTTCAAAATGACAACTTGAATGGCCGCATTCCATCGTTTCACCACATCGCCTTTTCTATCAATTGTTAGCACCCGTTTTATCAACTGAACGTAATCATCACACGTTTTCAAATACATTCCAATATCAATAAACAACGGTTGTTGTGCCAGACGACTGCGAACACGTTTCTTCATATTTTCCATTGCGGCCTAAATTCCAAAAATCCAACTACTATATTTGAATAAATCTACCCACGCTCCCGTAACACTAATGACCAAAATTGGTAAACTATTATGTTCATGTGTTGGTCCAACCAAACTATACAACAACGATTGACTCAATTGTACGACAATACGTTCGAAATGTTCCAAATACATATGCCGTGTGTTTGAATGCTACAAGAATTTGAAATGTAAATGAATTTAATAAAAGATTCAATGCGCACCTTGTCTCAATTGATCAATAAAATACAGCATTGATGCAGCAGTTGACATCTGAAAACAGAACAAATAAATCAAAATAGAATATTGCAATGAAAGTCAGTGGCATATAAATACAGAATATTCATTTCAAACAATCACATCAACTCACGCACCTTTTGTTCATCATCATCCCCATCAAATGCGATATTCAATTGTGGTGCAATCTCTTGTAAACAAATCCGATCAGTCGTCAACACCAAACCTCCAACATTAATAAATAATAATTACTAAATCCAAACAATCAATAACACTCACCATTCAACGTCACAACAACTAATTTCCACTTCGCATTCTCCCTCATGTCGTCCATGCACTGTTCAATTCCCATATCAACAACACCCAATGCTGTCGACATTCCACACAGTGCATGCACCATCAACGATCCACCACATGACAATCGAACACAATTGCTAACACGCTGTTGTACATCACTGAAACATGCGTTTTATTATCAATGAAACAAGCCAAACATTTGCTGCTGTGACGAAACTTGAACACACACAACGTCAGTTTAATCAATACGATATAAATACGAAAATGTTAACAAACCTACCCTCTCTCATTCCCCAGTAGCGGCAAATATGGATCGACATGTAACTTGTCTGCCAATGATTATCGCACGTGTTCCATCATTCACTGCAAGTGGACTAGCCAAAATGTCACTGATATTGATATAAGTAAGATATCTTGTGACCATATAACACTGTTTCAACAATCGATTCAAATTTCAATTCAAATTGTTCATTTTTAAACCGAACGAGTAGTACCTTTTCAGGCTAAAATCTTATAGCAAAAGTTGGTCAAGTGATCAAGATGATCCAATACAACGTTAAGTGAAAAGACACAAAAAGTCATCAAACAAGAACTATCATAATCAAAATTCAATTACGAATCAAATTCAGCAATGTGCAAATCTCATCTAACTGTTGTCGTTCATTCATAATACTTTGCTCCGAATCTAATTTGCGCTGCTCTGCCTCCATCATTCGCTGTTCCGCCGTTGCTTTTTCTTGTTCCGCCGCTGCCTTTTCTTGTTCCGCCGCTGCTTTTCGGCGTTCAACATCGGTTTTTTGTCGATTTAATTCACGTTCGATCTAAAAAAATGAATACATATTAAAACCTGATATCATACCGCAGCCTTTTGTGCATCGAAACCTGCTTTTTGTGCATTGAAATCTGCTGTCAGCTGTGTCAACATCAAGCGCAAGTCTTGTACCGACTGCCCTTCAATTGCCTGCGGCGATACACTGCCAGTGCGATTATCATTCTGATGTGCCGATTGTGATGATGTGGTAGCCGTGTGTGGTGTTAATAGATGTTGTTCAATCGGTGTCCAACGTAGTGCGGAATCCTGTATGAAATGAAATCTAACATTTTCAACAGATGCAGCCGGTGTTGTATATTACTTTGAGGGACCTCAAAGTAATATACAACACCGGTCGCCAATAAAGCGATCATTAGACTAAGGGTGAATATTTTTATAAATGTGTACAATTTTGAAAATCTATCTTTTAGGAAATATTACAATCTCTTGGACTAACACCAGCTAACCTTAATTTGTGTCCCAACAAAGATACGTCGGAGGTCACAGGGCTTAACCTCTTGTTTGCACGTGCAACATGTAGGTTTTGTCTACAACAATATAAGTTTCGAGTACCGCACTGACACCTGAATCCACCGATTTATGCACTTCATGTGAAATACATGGCCACACTTAGTCGAGCACGCATTGTCGTGTTGTGACAAATCACGCAGACATACTGCACAGTCTCCAGATAATGACATTTCTAATTTGACTTGCTATTTTTCCCAAATGAAGACTACTTAATTACGAATGAAATGTTATGGCAACATAATTATGCAACAGGTTTAATTACATCACAATACACAAATTGTGTGACACAATATGTCCACTCACCTCTTCGTTGCGTTCTTCATTTCGTGTCATGTTAATTTGTCGTCGTTTGATATCCAAAATACGATTGGCAAGTCGTGTAAAACCTGCAATGCGAAACCAACAAGATTTTCACCACAAACACACATAAACCAACCATCTAATGTAGCGACAGTGATTAGTTTATCCGGATTGTCCACTCTCAGTTGTTCAATAGTTGCGGCCATAGCATCCAATGTTGATAATAGATACCTATTCTCAACACACTGCGATATCAACGGTTCACCGGCAATGGCACACGATTGCTCTCCACTGTGACGCACTGCTGGTCCCGAGCTGGTGCTGCAAATTAACACATTTCAATAATGCAACGGAGAACAATCAAAAGCAAAACAACACCTCTTACGCAGATCACTCATCATATTAGCGTCCGCCTTTTGTTTGCTCACTTTTGAAGAACACATCTCGACAACGCCACTGAAACGTTTAAATGTTTACATAGAAACAAGAAATTTCATTAAAGGAAGCCCCGTCGAACATAAATTTCAATAAATCAAAATTGTAACTTACCGAACTTCTTTACCGTCTCCGCTTACTGTGTTTGCCATAGCGATCGAATACTAATCAGTAACTGCAAGTTATAACCAAATTAAAAGCGAAAATTCAAAAAATAATTTGACGTCAACAAAATAATTACTCACACACAACTTGTTGTGCCGATTATACAATTAAAGTTTATTTTTGTTCAAATTTAAATTAGCAAAAATAAATAGCACAGCGTCGGAGCGAAATGACTAGAACGATTAGAAACCCGTTTCACTCAATATGTTAAATGCAAAAATTGGAAGCCCATAAAACATACAAATACAATGTTACAATATGACAACGAAACCGTTCAACTACACCAAAGGTGTGTGCAACTTACATGAAGGAACTGCACAAAAATAACACCCGTATTCAGATAATTTGTGGAATGCAAACGTGTGGGCACCCGTATTTAATATAAAATCTCTCAAAATCAATGTTACGTAAATACAAATAAAGTTTGATCCGTGTGAACGTGGGAAAAATTCGAATAACTAATTAATGATTGCATCTATGGCAAAAGAAACTTTTGCAAAATGTGTTAATAAACAAATTAAATTAATCTAAAAGCATGTAAAATGCGAAAATCACAAAGTCAAACATTCTCAGTACGCGCACGTCCGTTACTTTCATCACGAACAAATACCTCACCAACACTACTTGCACGCAATGCTTGTCCATCCATTTGTTCATTCTTACTATTCGGTGACATACTCTCTGCGCTGCGTGTTTGCGTCGCATATCTCACCTGAAATTATTTATTTATTTGTTTGTTTGTTTGTTTGTTTGTTTGTGTGTGTGTGTGTATGTATGTATGTGTGTACCGTAGGACTCTTGATCGTTGACAGACTCGACGTTATACTACTATGTCGACTGCTAGACACCAATTCAACGCGTGGATGACGATCACGCCATTCATACACAATCTTCGTGTGATATCGTACGGACAACTAAAAATAAATAGGAATAAATGCAACAAAATGCTGCACAAACATACACAAAACCATACGACATATGTTACAATAATAAACATAGCCAATACAATCAACGCAGGTACATGTAGTGCACGTTCCGTAGCAGCAATATCCGGTTCATCGTCGTCAGTCATCAACTTTATCTTTTTTGCTGCATCCAAAATACCATCGTTTGATTGATGCCAGTAATATATAGCGCCCTAAACATCCACAAAACTAACAAAAATCAATACACACCTGCAAACACATTGTTGCCGATGCAACAGCCAACGGTGTCAGGAACAACCAACAACACGCGTCCGCAAATAAATGACGACGCTCACATTTATAATCTGGTGCCAAGAGAAACTGGAACATTTATGGACAATTAATTATTAACAAAAACGAACAAACAAACGACACTCACCTCACGAACGGGACGTGCACGACGCTGAACACGATACTGATAGCGACAAATCTCACACGTATGCGCTGCTTTTGACGATAGCCAACGTTCCAAACACGAGCGATGATACAACCCAATTGATCCGCGACAATTACACGGCGATATCAACGGTTCACCAGCAATAGCACACGACTGTTCTCCACTGTGACAAATGCGACACACCGACGGTCCCGAGCTCGTGCTACAAATCACCAAATTATTACAACCCACCCATCCACCATCCCAATCACCCCTCACCTCCAAATACTCTGACGCAAGTCACTCATCATAATCCCATCACCCATATGTTTGTCAACTTTGGCATCACTTATCTCCGCACTATCAATTCGCTTCTTCACATTTCCCACTTCATTCATCTCACTCTCACTGTCTGATCGCATACCGTACACCTGGAGATGGGGATAATTTGCATAAAATGTGCAAATATACGGGTTTATCGTCGTAACTTGTTGGATTTGGCGGTGAGACAAAACGATCCAATTGACATTGATTTGTGAGTGGTGAAAAGAATGTCGCCGGTGTGGATGTTGCGCCTGAAGTCATTTGCAATTTAATTAAATAATAAAACAACCTGAGAATGGCAATTCTCGTTCGAACACACTATCGTGACCCGGTGAGGACTGTGCGCCCAAATGTTCGTGTATTTTCTAGAAATTAACATAAAATGTTAAGAAAATAAAATAACCAACGCGATCATTACGTGGCGACACAATTGAATTGTTGATCGCGTCGCTGCACAATGGCGCCGGTCGACGAATATTTCCAGGTGTTGTCATTCTCGTTGTTAATGTTAAATGCGCCCGAAGAAGTAATAGAAAACACCAACAGTTACACCACGACACAAATGAAATTAAAGCGGACAGCAGAGAAGTGCAACCGCAAACGTCATGCAAAATATACAAAAGAACAACAAAAATAACGTTTATTCTCAAAAAACAAATAAAACAAATAAAATAAATAAATAACAAATTAGTAACAATCATTAACTATCCTCATCAAAATTGTCATCCGACATAGGCAATTGCACCGACTGTATGAATTCAGCCAGCATATGTTCCGGAATTTCTGTTGCACGTACCGTCATCACATAATACGCCCATTCGACCTAAACTCAAATATAATTTCCAATTTATAAATGAAGATAAATCAAACCTTTTGCAAACTGTCCCGTATCACTCTTACTTTCATACTGTAGTCCTTCTTCATCCAATGATTCATGCCTAGGATCAACGACGCACCTATAATAAATAAACAAATAAATAAATTGAATTATTATCATTAAATAACACTCACATGCCAACATCTCCCTTAAAAAGAGAATCACTTCGAATGGCACGTGTGTCAATCCCGCAGCAACACTATTCATTGCATACCGCATCAATTCACCGGCCACATCACCGATGCCTAGTAGATAATCACCAGTTGTGACGAGCATACGAGGACTGCATGAATGATTATTGATGGATGATTTGAATATTTGAAAATATTTAGTTATTTGTAACTTACTTTCCATCTTTCTCATTAAATGTCAAATATTTTTGCACTTCGGAGTGTGTGACTAACCGTTTCTCCAACATATAATGATACAATGTGTACGCTTCGATGAATTCTGAACAAGAATTGTTGTAATTGTTGATTCCATCACTTACCTTGCAAACCCTGTTGAAATGCTCGCGTATATTTATACGGATCAACATTCAATAAATCGTTGGCAATATGCAAATAATACGAATCACGTAAAACATTCATTCGTGTCATTGCCTCGCTTAACAATTCTGCAAAAAGTAGCCAACAAATTCGACACGTACACGCACCTTGTTTTCCTTGTTCGTCCTGTTTCATTGGAAATCGATGTAGCAAGAATATAATTCGTTTGCTTTCAATGCGAATATCACGATCCAATTTCGTAATACGTTCATGTCGATCATGTGTCGCATCCAATTCTGCAAAAGTTTTTCATTCCATTCAAAATAAACAAATCGCACAAACCTGACGAATAATTCTCAAATGCAACGCGTAAATAATCCGGAATCGGCTGCGCGACGGGTTTATTACGTGCAAACGCTTCAATACGTGTATGATTATCACCACCTCCTCTTCCTGTAAATGAAATGAAATGATTGAAATATAAATTGAAAAAGAACAAATTCAAAAAAGCAAAAAACAAACCGCGATGCGAACCACCACCACCACCACCGCGTCCACGTCCTCGGTATCCCCCACGTTGATAATTATTGTCATTCGACGTCGACGCTGTTGTCGCCATTCTACCTTGCAAATTATTTCAATCTAGAAACTTGAAATCACAACAATTTAGTGATTTCAAAAATAATTATGTGCTGTTCAACATCAAATGTCGAATTAAACAAAACTTCCACATCAATTACATTGTTTATTATCGCGCAAAGAGAACCCACAAACAATAGAGAAATTATCATATCGATATCGATAAATCGAAAGGCAGAAAATGAATTTACAATGCGCAAACTAATATCTATAAACCGTCTATAACCCGCCCCGCAATGCCAAAACTAAATGCAACACACTCCCACCGGCAATCTTATAATCCGCTGCCGTTTTGTCGTCATTCATCTGCTTGCCGGCGTAAATCAGTCGTTGCTGCGGCGGTGGAATACCTTCCTTCTCTTCCACCTGAAACAAATCAAAGTTAGAAGAATATAGAAAGCAAACCTTCTCTTTGATCCGATCTACCTTATCGTTCGGCTCAATATCTAATTCGATCTCCTTACCGGTGAGCGTTTTCACTTTTATCAACATTTCAATTGTGCGAATTATGCTGAGCAAATGTAGTACTTCAAGAAGTAGATGAAACTAATGAATGTAAAAAATATAATTGGAACAATGTTTCAATATAAATTGTAATGGACAATGGAAATAAACCGACAATAAACAAATGATTGGCGCATGCGATAAAATAAACATCTTTATTTGCCTCTTACAAAAACAAATAAACATTTTATCACAAAACAACAACAAATTTATGACTTATCAACAACCGTCATATCTCGTTTCTCAATCTTACGCAAAAACTTTTTCTTCGCACGCTTCAACTTGTGAACATTCTTTATCACTTGCACAATTTCCGATTTCTTTTGATTCTCCGCACGTCGTTCCTCCTGTTCCTTGCGTCGACGTTTCTTGTCCTGAAGATATCAATTCCCAAAATCAAATATTACCCAATACCTCAATCAAATTCTTCTTATTATCCCTCAACTCTGCCTGCAACGCCTTAATATTTTTCATTTGCTGTCGTTCTTGCATCTTCTTTGTCCACGAACTATTGAACGCAACATCCTTCTTGATTGATGACGTTCTAAATCAAAACAAAACTTAAATAAATTAAAACGTAATCAAACCGCTTCTCCGCTTTATCCTTCCATGTTCGACCTGATTTCGGACAGCCATGAATACGGAATGTTGCCTTTTGTGCGTCACTTAACTGCATCGGTTCATCACATTCACTACTGTCGCTGTCATTGTTAACAATTGCCGTGTTTGATATGGATGATTCCATTCTTTTTTCTAAACAATTGAAGGTTCAAAATAATGAAAATATAATTGAAAATAATGCCGGAGACAAAGTTCACCAGACAAAATCGAATTCGGTGAAAAAATGTACAAAAGATTTTATTGTATCATATTTTAAGTGGTAATAGGTAACATGCTAATTACATCGCAGAGTAAATAATTTGACGAAAATGGCAATAAGAAATTCTAAACTACAATAGAATAAATATCAATCACCAATAAAAAAATAAATAAAAACATAAAAATTCAGCAACCCGGATAGACCGGTTGAAATTCACACTTGGCAATAGCAAACTTATTTCTGACACAAAACGACGCAATCGTATCGGCGACCTTATCCGGTGAATCCTCTTGAACACAATGTCCAACTTTAGGAAGCACGACCATTTGAAATTTGCCCTGCATTTGTCCCACTGTTAGATCGGTATCCAATCGATCCACGCCAGCAAGAAGTAATAATTTCGGTGCATTAACAGATAAGAATATCTGCAAACAAAAGAAATTAGCCCATTTAATAATAAATAATTGAATCCCAAACCTTAGACAGTCCATCAAACCACCCAGTCCAATACGGTTGTGTTTTCATCAAATCAATTCTCCATGTAAATGCCGGTTTGGTAGCTGATGCCTCTTCTGCATCTTCTTCCAACATTGTCTCCGATTCAATCCGCATCCCTTCACTCTCGTTCACTTCACGCAATTGTGCCGGCATGGACACACGCGCTGAATGGAGATTTCGAACCGTGCCACTTTTCATGCTGATGGTGAATTAACATTCAAAGTATTGGAAATGAGGTAAACAAACCACCATTCAATCGCCTTTTGTTTCGTTGTAAATGCCGTTGGACGTGCGCGCAGCACATTGGTCATACATTGTAGCGCGTCCATTGCACTACCTTCGACAACATCGATAACACATAATCCCTGTACGACGAATGATTTATTCTTTTCGGCAAATTGACAAACACGCGCCGCGAGTGCACCACCCATACTGCAAATTGAATATCAAATCATTGGTAAACAATATGTACAAACCTGTGCCCAATAACAAACAGCGTTGGTGTTGATGAAAACATGTGTTGCACAATCGATATAACGTCACTAAAAAATTGGAGAATTAAATGAAATAATTAAATTAATTAATAAAAATTAAATGAAATCCCACCGCACCTTATTTGAGTGTCAATCGCTAAATCTTCATCGTTCTCGGTGTGTGTACCACCGTGACCACGTAGATCGGGTGCGAATAGTTGACAATCAAAGATCTTGCATAACTCCTCCTGCGACACAAACTCGAAACAATTCCATTCATAAACAACACCTACCACAAAACAGGCCCATGTCAGACCGGAATATCCTGCACCGTGGAGTAACAGGAATTTCAAATTATTTTCGTTCGGTCCCTTCACATAAACATTGAACGAGTCGGCGGTATTGATTACAACACTACGTCTCTCGTCAAAGAACTCCGTCCATTCAATTGGTGTAAAGTCGCGTCGCTTGTTTCGTGCTGCCGATGCTGAGTTTGGTGCATGACTGGAAACTTGATTGAATAATGTCGCGATCAAACGCACGGAATTAACGGCGGGATCGGTGGTAGCTTCGATTGTAATTTTCGCTGTAGATCGGACGCGCTCATTTTTGTTGTAGTTGTGACGAACGCATAAAAGTGGAAGTGAATAATGAAGAAATACCGCAACGGATTTGAATAGACTCGAAACGCCAACGAATATGAATTTTAAATTTTCACATCTGTGCGTTGATTAATATTCCAGGGCGTCAATTACCATAATTTTTAATGGCGCCACGAAATGGCTTAGCTGATTGACAGTTTTAAAAATGTGTTGTTATTTTAGAGAAAACTTTGTGGCTTGTTGACTATGGAATATTTTCTGGTGTGAAATTTCATTTCCATGTATTTTCAATTAAATATCATCATTTTTGCCGCCTTCAATGTAAAACACGGACTGTCTCCTCACATTGTTTGTGTAGTTAGTGAATAAGCTTGCTAGAAAGTTCGCGAAATTTCCGTAAATACGAATTGTTGACGAAACATCAATTCCTTGCGCAACGTGTAATTATCTCAAATTTGCATTGATTTGCAGAACATTATCAAAAATAATAATTCATATAACTATCTGAATCGTTATCAGAATGTCAGTTATCGGATTCGACATTGGCAATTTGAATTGCTACATCGCCGTAGCGCGACAAGGTGGCGTTGAAGTGATCACAAATGATTATTCACTCCATGCAACACCGTACGTTTGTGAAATTCAATTGTTTATTTATTTATTTTCCAGCTCGTGTGTCTACTTCGACGATCGTTCACGTGTCGCTGGTGTGGCTGCCAAACAGAAGATGTTAACCAAGTTGTCCAACACCGTCACATCCATCAAACATCTAATCGGCCGGAAATTCAGCGATCCCATTGTGCAAGCGGAACGTGCCTGGGTGCCATGTGAAGTCGTGCAATTGCCAAATGACGGCGTCGGTTTGAAGGTTGTTTGTTGCAGTGTTGCATATCTCTTCACCTTTGTCCCTCTGTTCAGGTATCTTATCTGAATGAAACACGCGTATTCACACCCGAACAAATCTTGGCTATGATTATTATCAAACTCAAATTGATCACAGAACATCACTATGTTGATGTGAATATGAAAGTGTCGGATTGCGTGATTTCGGTATATTATTTTGTTTATTTCATTTGAATAATTTGAATTTTGTTTTTAATATTTTATTATTTTAGATTCCGTGCCATTTCACCGACGCACAGCGACGCGCTTTTCTTGATGCAACAAAAATTGCTGATGTCAATTGTCTGAAGATGATTAATGAAACTACGGCAGTTGCATTGGCGTATGGCATTTATAAACAAGTTTGTTGAGTCTAATGTTGAAATTTTATTTGTTTGTACAGGATTTGCCAGCCGATACAGAGAAACCGCGCAAAGTGCTCTTCGTTGATTTTGGTCAATCACAAACGCAAGCATGCATCGCTGAATTTCAAAAAGCGAAACTTGTTGTAAGTTCGATGTTTTTGTTGAATTATTATTATTAATTTAGAAATAATTTATTCTATTACCTTGTCTTAAATTGCTCATTTTTTTAAAAATTGCAGATGCGTGGCACATCATTCGACGTGCAATTAGGTGGACGAAATTTCGACAAACAATTATGCGACTATTTTATGGATGAATTTAAAACAAAGTACAAGATTGATGTGCGGAAATCACCCCGTGCATTGTTCCGTTTGATGGATGAATGCGAAAAGTTGAAGAAACAAATGTCGGCGAATACGAATAAATTGCCATTAAATATTGAATGTTTCATGGAAGATAAGGATGTGCAAGGTTTCGCATCACGGTGAGTGAAATTATTTGAAAAATTGAAATTTTCCCAATTTTAGTGCCGAATTTGAAGCAATGTGCGCACCACTTTGGGATCGTTTCCGAACAATTATTCGTAATTTGCTTCGTGATACAAGTTCGTTAAATCAGCAGTGTGTTTGATTTTATTATTTAACCCTTGCAGAAACACATCCAAGCGATATCGATTGTATTGAAATGGTCGGTGGTGGCACACGAATGCCAATGATAAAGGCGATTTTATTGGAAATGATTGGCAAAGAACCGATGACAACAATGAACATGGACGAAGCAGTTGTTCGTGGTGCTGCCATGCAGGTTGAGAATTTATTTCGAATATCTAAACGAGTTCATTTAGTGTGCGATATTGTCACCAACGTTTCGCGTGCGGGAATTCAATATTACAGACACACAACCGTATCGTATTCAAATTCGTTACCCGAAGGGACTCGATACAGAGCTAGAGTAAATATTTTGCAATTTTCACATCATTTATGATTATTTGTTTAGTGAAATGACCGTATGCACCGAGAACAGCACGTGTCCATTTACAAAAGCATTTCAATTTTATCGCGACAAACCGTTTACAATCGAAGCACGTTATGAAATGCCAAATCAGATACCGTATTCAGATCCGCTTATTGGTAAGCAATTATTTTTTATCTACTATTTTTAAATCATATAAAAAAACAGGCAAATTCAATGTCACCGGTTTTGCACCAAAGCCAAATGGTGAATCACACAGCATGAAAGTCAAACTTCGTTTGAGTGTCAATGGCATATTCAGCGTGTGTGGCGCGCATATTATTGAGACAGTTGAGGTGGCACCATCAGCGGCAACAGATGACAGTAAAGCTGGCGATGATTCGACAAATCCTGTGCCAATGGACACTGGTGCTGAACAAAATGAAACGATGGTTTGGATTTGCAATATATTATTTTTATGAATATATTATTATTTTAGAATGATGACACGATTGAGGCAACAAACAACGACGATTTGATGGAGGAAGGAGTGAAAATGCCCAATGACAAAGCAGCGGCGAAATCGAAGAAGAAGACAATTCGAACAGCATGCACAGTTGTGGAGGATGTGACCAGTTGTTTGCCATTGCAAAAGTTGACTATATTGAAGGATGATGAGGTAAGTCATAAATTGTTGTAGCAATTATTGGGAATTATTTAGGCACGTATGCAAGCTGCTGATCGACAATTGAAGGAAAAGGCGGACGCGAAGAATGCGGTGGAAGAGTATGTGTATGAGATGCGAGATAAATTGGGCGATATGTATCAACCATTTGTGACGGAAAATGTATATTATATATATACCATTTTATAATGAAATTAATTTTTTTATATATTTAGGACGCAGCAAATTTCAGTAATTTATTACAATCAACAGAAGATTGGCTGTATGATCAGGGTGAAGATGTTGACAAACAGGAATATGTGACACGTATGAATCAATTGAAGGTAATGATTTCAAATAATGATGACATTTGATTAAAATATGCATTTGTTTTAGGCACTCGGTGATCCAATTGTGGAACGTTATCGCGAAAAGGAACTTCGTCAGGTTGCCTTTGATGAATTTGGACATTCATTGGTGCACACACGTAAAATCATTGATTCGTATAACAAAGGGGTAAATTTGTTTTTCCTTTTTGTTGGAATGATAATTTTATTGAAATTTAATAGGAAGAGAAATATAAGCATTTGGAACCAAAAGATATGGACAAGGTGCGACGTGCGTATGATGAGAAAATGAATTGGTTGAATGAAAATATACAAAAGTGTGACAAACGTCCATTGACACAGGCGCCAGTTGTGTTTGCTGCGCAGATTCGTACTGAACGTGAAGTATGTTGTTTTGGATTGGTTTTTGATAGTTTCTTTCCAGCACAGTGGGATCCGAAGCTTGGAATTCACGTGACTTGAAGTCGCGGC
>JADMIO010987941.1_pt1 | contig 34368 bp, 36 predicted proteins | sample 8958161 | NCBI WGS metagenome assembly JADMIO01 (sample SAMN16585339, study PRJNA669376) | soil metagenome | isolation source: Crop rotation soil | place: USA: Cullars Rotation, Alabama | collected 2011
AAAATCCACCACTTGCTTGGGAAGTGAATTTCAATGGCTTGAAAAATGTTCTAGAAGTGGCAAAAGACAATAAGTTAAAAGTATTCTGGCCTAGTTCAATTGCAGCTTTTGGACCAACAACTCCTAGAAAAGATACGCCACAACACACGGTTTTAGAGCCAACCACGATTTATGGAGTCGCTAAAGTTTCCGGAGAATTACTCGGGCAATATTACTTTAATAAGTATGGTGTGGACTTCAGAAGCTTGCGCTATCCAGGACTTCTTGGGTGGCGTGCAGATCCAGGAGCGGGTACTACAGAATACGCAATTCACATTTTTTATGCCGCGCTTCGTGAAGGAAAATATGTTAATCCGCTGAAGCCCGACACATATCTTCCTATGATGTATTTAGATGATGCGATCAAGGGAACAATTGATCTTATGGAGGCAGATCCGTCTAAACTTACTGTTAGAACAAGTTATAATTTTTCTGCTTTATCATTTTCACCAGCAGAATTGGTAGAGGAAATTAAGCGTTTGGTTCCAAACTTTACAGCTGAATATCAGCCCAATGAATCACAAGCGATTGCGGATTCTTGGCCAACGTCTATAGATGACTCTTTGGCGCAAAAAGATTGGGGATGGAAACCAGAATATACGCTAAGAAAAATGAGTGAAGATATGATGAAAAACTTGCGAGTTAAGCTTGGTATCTCCTAGTTCTCCTGATATAATTTCCTCATGAAATATCAGCTCGTTGTTTGTGGTGGCACATTTGATTTACTGCACAAAGGTCATAAAAGTTTTCTGACCGGAATTCTTGAGGAGTCCGATAAAATTGTTCTTGGTTTAACATCCGACAAATACACTGCGAAATTTAAATCGCAAACCTCCGAAGATTATAAAACTCGCAAAGAAAATCTCGAGACATTCCTTAAATCCATCGATGCATTGGATCGCGTAAAAATAACTCCAATTGATGATATTTACGGTCCACTTCTTGATAAAGATTTAAGAGCAGACGCGCTAGCAGTAACGCCTCAAACTAATAGAACAGCGATTGGAATAAATAAAGAAAGAAAAGAACTTGGTTTGCCTCCTGTAGAAATATTAGTAATTAGTATGGATCCCGCAGAAGATGGAGATTTAATTTCCTCAACGAGAATTCGTAACGGAGAAATAAATCGAGAGGGTATGTTATATCTTAATCCAGAGTGGAAAGGAAAAAATTTTAAACTTCCGGAAAATTTGCGCGAAGAGCTACATAAACCATTCGGAAAAGTATTGGATAATTTACCTAAAGACATTAATTCAGCGCAAATGGTCACTATAGGAGATGTTACAACGCAGGAGTTTAATGAGAAAAATATCGGTCAAATTCTTTCGATTATTGATTTTCAAGTCCAAAGACAAAAGAGATTTAATAGGTTATCAGAGTTGGGATTTAGAGGAAGACTGAAGGCTCTCCATGTCACTAATCCAGCAGGAAATATAGAGTGGCAACTATTTGAGAAAATAAAAAAAGCATTTATTGGAAAAGGTAGAAAAGTAATTTTAGTTGAAGGCGAAGAGGACTTAGCAGTTTTACCAGTTATCATCTGTGCACCGCTCGGATTCAAGATTTATTATGGTCAGCCGGATGAAGGATTGGTAGAAATTAAGGTTACAGAAGAAATAAAAGAAAAGGTTTACCAACTTATTTCAAAATTTGAACAATTAAAAAACAACTGATATAATTTTTGAAATGGTAATAAATTTATTTATCAAGAAGTCCAAGAAAAGCCTCTCTTCGGAGGGATTTGTCTTGGCATAAAATAATTTAAGCCATTTTTGACAAGCCCCTCTTCGAGGGGTTTTTTAGTGGTAAAAAGGAGGTGAAATTATGATTGAATTTGAAGATTTTTATAAACCAGATGGTTCTCAAGTAGCAGACGTTGTCGTTATTCACTTGCCCAACCGAAAAGTGGAGATGATTCTTGAGGATAGTCCTTTTGGGATTGCAGGCGAAAGATGGATTGCTTGGTCCGATAACGGTGTTCGTCATTCTCCAGACCCAGCAGAGGCTTTAGGGAGATTTACCTCTAGCGGGAGAGCCGAAAGAATGGCAGGAGCTATACTAGCATTCAAAGATCTGCCCAGCGAAGAAAGTTAAATTGAGGTAAAATAGCATTATGTTTTGGGCAGACCGCGTGGCGGATGAAATCATAAATTCTGGAAATTATAAACCTTATTGGGTGGATGATATGTTCACTCCGTCGGGTTTTGCTCACGTGGGATCACTTAGAGGGCCTCTCGTTCACGATATCGTCTATAAAGCTCTAAAAGAAAAAGCGCCGGATACTAATTGGACATATGTCATGAATGATTTCGATCCGATTGATGGTTTACCGGAAGACTTGGAAGAAAAACTAAAAGATTATTATGGAGTTCCTGTTCGGCTGGCCCCGTCTCCTGTTGAAGGATTTGAAAGTTTTGCAGAATATTTCGCAAAAGACTTTGAAAATGTTCTAAGAAGTCTTGGGGTAGAGGCAAAATGGCTTTCTTCTTGGGATATGTACCATGAAGGCAAATTTAATGATGTTATCAGAACAGCCTTAGATAATTCAGAAAAAATACAAGATATCTATCAAAAGGTTTCGGGTAGTAAAAAAAGAGAAGCAGGATGGCTTCCTCTGCAGGTAATTTGCGAGAACTGCGGAAAATTAGGAACCACGCGAGTTCATGATTGGGATGGCGAAACAGTCGCGTATACTTGTGAGCCAGAAATGGTGAAATGGGCAAAAGGCTGCGGACACACTGGTCGCATCTCTCCATTTGATGGAAACGGAAAACTTCCATGGAAAGTCGATTGGCCCGCTCACTGGAAAGTCTTGGGTGTAACAATCGAAGGAGCAGGAAAAGATCATTCTTCAGCAGGCGGATCTAGGGATATTGCGAAAGAACTTTGTGCACAAGTTTTCGACATTCCAAACCCATACAATCTTCCATATGAATTCTTTTTAATTGGTGGTAAAAAAATGTCTTCTTCAAAAGGACTTGGTCTGAAAGGCAGGGAACTAACAGATATTCTCCCAGCCGATGTTGGAAGATTTTTATTTACGAGAACAGATTATAAAAGAGCAATAGAATTTGATCCTGTTGAAACATTAGCTATTCCAAATCTTTTTGACGAATATCAAAAAGCTGCGGACGCATATTTTAATAAAGGTAATGAAGATCTCGCCCGAGCGTTTGAGTTGGCGCAGGTTGGAGAAGTATTAAAACCACCATCGATTCGCTTTTCTGTTCTTGCGCAATGGGTACAGATGCCGAATATGGCTTCGGAAATAGAAAAAGGAGGCTTAGAGGAATGGGCGAAATATGCGAGGGTTTGGGTGGAACGATTTGCTCCAGATGATCAAAAATTTGCAATTCAAGAAGATTTACCAAATGCAGAACTCACTGATCAGCAAAAAGAATTACTTGGTAAAGTATCAGAGTTTGTTTCAGGCGATAATCCAGAAGAATTACAAACAAAAATATATGAATTGGGGAAAGAACTAAGCTTGTCTCCCGCTGATACCTTTAGTGCGTTTTATAAAGTTTTGATTGGGAAAGATCATGGTCCAAAATTAGCTTGGCTACTTTCATCCCTAGACTCCTCGTTTGTGAAAACCAGATTAGAAGAGGCCTCGAAATGAAGCTAGAAGAATTAACTCTCGTCAGTGGCAATAAGAAAAAGGCTGAAGAAATAAGTAGAATTTTACCTTTACCAGTTAAAGTGCGTGACTTAGATTTAGACGAAATTCAAGAATTGGATTCGGAAAAGATAGTCCTTCATAAAATTAATCAAGCTTATGAAATTGTAAAAGCACCGGTAATAGTGGACGATGTTTCTTTTGAAATTGCAGCTTGGAATGGATTTCCAGGACCTTTGGTCAAATGGTTATTGCATGTCTCTCCGGAGGACAATGCATCGGTAATGCTCAAAATGCTTGAGGGAGTAACTGACAGAAGAGTAGTCGCCAAACTCTCAATAGGATTTCATGATGGGAAAACTCCCAGGGTATTTGTTGGCGAATGTAAAGGCAGCGTGGCTACAGAAATAAGAGGGAAAAACGGATTTGGTTGGGATCCAGTATTTATTCCAGAGGGATTTGACTTAACTTATGCCGAAATGGATCCAGAAGAAAAGGATAAAATTTCTCACAGGGGAAAAGCGCTAAAAAAACTTCGAGATTTCCTTGAAACCAACTACGAGTTATAATACGCATATGTTAGACATTAAATATATCCGCGAAAATCCAGAAAAAGTTAAAAAAGGCGCTAACGATAAAGGAAGTGATATTAATATCGATGAAGTTTTGGAGCTGGATAAAAAGGTTTCAGTTTTATTAAAGGCAAGGCAGGAGCTTCAGGAAGAGCGCAATAAAGCTGCCAAAGAAAAAGACATCGAAAAAGGAAAAAAGATAAAAGTAGAGCTGGATGAACTTGAAAATGAATTTGCTCCTCTGTCAGCAAAACTTAATGAGCTCTTGATGTGGATTCCGAATCCAGCCGCTGACGGCGTTCCAGTGGGAAAAGATGAATCAGGAAATGTTGAAGTCAGACGCGAAGGAAGCGTGCCAAGCTTTTCGTTTGCTCCGAAATCCCATGAAGAACTAGGAGAATTATTGGATCTTTATGATTCGAAACGAGCAGTAAAAATTGGCGGAACCAGATCATTCTTTCTCAAAAACGAATTAGTTTTGCTAGAGCAAGCGATTCTAAATTTTGCTCTCGATTATATGATCGAGCAAGAATTTGTTCCCCTGACTGTTCCTTGGATGGTGAATAAAGAAGCGCTTTGGGGAACTGGGTACTTTCCATGGGGAATGGAAGATCATTACGTGACTCAGGATGGACAGACACTCATTGGCACAGCAGAAGTTTCTCTTACTGCATTCCACCAAGACGAAGTTTTGAATGAATCAGATCTGCCAGTAAAATTGGTAGGAATTTCCCCATGTTTTAGACGCGAAGTTGGTAGTTACGGAAAAGACACAAAAGGATTTATTAGGGTTCATCAGTTTAATAAAGTTGAGCAAGTAGTTTTGACTGTGGCTGATGAAAATGTTGAAAAAGAATGGCACGAGAAAATGCTTAAGTTTTCAGAACATATCCTTTCCGAACTTGGCTTAGCTTACAGGGTTTTACTTATGTGTACCGGAGATATGGGCGCAGGACAACGAAAAAAATATGATATTGAGACTTGGTTTCCTTCGCAAAATACATATAGAGAGACTCATTCGGCAAGCTATTTCAATGATTTTCAATCAAGAAGGCTCAATATGAGATACAGAACAAAAGATGGAGAGACCAAGCATGTTTACACACTAAACAATACTGTGGCCGCCACCCCACGACTCCTCGCAGCAATTTTAGAGAATTATCAGCAAGAAGATGGGTCAGTTCTTGTTCCTGAAGCTTTGCAGAAGTACATGCATGGCGTTACTAAGATTGAGCGCAAAAGCTAGCAAACTAGCCTCGATTCTGCTATAATTGACTCCATGTTAGGCCCCCTCGGAAAGTTGTTTGACTCTAACGACAAAGAAATAAAAAAGCTTGAGCCTCTAATCTCAGAGATTAATTCTCTTGACGAAAAAGTTAAAAAATTAAAAGATTCAGATTTTCCTAAGAAAACCCAAGAATTAAAAGAACGGATTAAAAAAGGTGAATCCGTTGAGTTAATAATGCCTGAAGCGTTTGCTTTAGCTCGTGAAGCAGCCCATAGAGCCATCGGACAACGACATTATGATGTTCAATTGATGGCTTCAGCATCACTAGCTATGGGTAAGATCGCAGAGCAAAAAACTGGAGAAGGAAAAACTCTTTCAGCCGTCCCGGCGCTTTATCTACACGCTCTTACTGGTAAAGGCGTACATTTAGTCACAGTCAACGATTATTTAGCTCGCCGTGACGCGGGTTGGATGGGGCCGGTATTTGATCTACTTGGTATGACTGTTTCATCCATAATTTCTGAGCAATCTTTTATATTTGATCGAAAGTTCAAAAACACTGACGTTCATGATTTCCGCCTGCTTCATCTAAAACCAGCAAATAGAAAAGAAGCTTACATGGCAGATGTGGTTTATGGAATTAACTCAGAATTCGGATTCGATTACTTGCGCGATAACATGGCACAAAATATTGAGTCAGTTGTTCAGCGCGGATATTATTTTGCCGTAGTTGATGAGGTAGACTCGGTTCTTATCGATGAAGCCAGAACTCCGCATATAATTTCTGCTCCAGATGAAACTCCAACTAACAAATATTATGAATACGCAAAGCTAGTAGAAAAACTTACTCCTGAAATTGATTTTCAAATTGATGAAAAACTTCACACAGCTCACCTTACAGATCACGGTCTTGGTAAGATAGAGAAGCAATTTGGAATACAAAATATATACGAAAAAGATTTTGATACAGTTTATCACATAGAGGCCGCTTTAAAGGCTAAAACGCTATTCCATAAAGAAAAAGAATATATCGTAAAGGATGGTGAGGTAATCCTTGTTGATGAATTTACAGGCCGTCTTATGACAGGTCGAAGGCTCTCTGAAGGATTGCATCAGGCAATTGAAGCGAAAGAGGGAGTAGCAATTCAGAGAGAAAGCAAGACGCTGGCTACAGTTTCTTTACAAAATTACTTCCGTATGTACGATAGGCTTGCTGGAATGACCGGTACTGCTGTTACTGAAGCCCAAGAATTTCACAAAATTTATGGACTTGATGTCGTAGTAATTCCTACTAATAAACAGGTTGCGCGTGATGATCAGTCAGACGCTATTTACAAAACTGGTCGAGCTAAATTCTCAGCGGTTGTTGCAGAAATTGATGAAGCACATAAGACTGGTCAACCAGTTCTTGTCGGTACTACCTCAATTGATAAAAATGAAATTTTATCCCAGCTTCTTAGAAGAAAAGGAATAAAGCATGAGCTTCTAAATGCAAAAAATCACGAGAGAGAAGCAGAAATCATTGCAAAAGCTGGGGAAAAAGGTGCAGTAACTGTAGCTACAAACATGGCAGGACGTGGAGTCGATATTATTCTCGGAGGAGCAGCACCGGTTAATGAAGACGGAACCGATAGAAAAGGAACAAAGGAATGGGATATATGGCAGAAAAATCACGACGAGGTTTTGTCTCTTGGCGGTTTGTACGTAATTGGAACTGAACGGCACGAATCTCGACGAATAGATAACCAGCTTAGAGGTCGATCAGGTCGTCAGGGAGATCCTGGGCGATCTCGCTTTTTCGTGGCATTGGATGACGAAATAATGCGTTTGTTCGGTGGAGACAGTATTGCCGGTCTTATGACGAGATTCAATATGCCAGAGGATGTGCCTTTGGAGCATCCGATCGTAACTAGAGCTATAGAACAAGCCCAAGTAAAAGTCGAAGGATTTAATTTTGATCGAAGGAAGCAATTGGTTGAGTACGATGACGTTTTGAACAAGCAAAGAGAGATAATTTACGCAAGGCGAAGAGAGGTCTTGGAAAGTACTGCGAATAAAGACCACAACTTAAAGGAAGAACTTCTGGGTAAACTGAACGGTTCAATTGCAGAAATCGTAATGTCAGCAGATGTTGCACCTGGGGAATTATCACCATCACAAAAAACAGTTTCGGAATTCGCTACTATAATTCCTTTCGATGACGAGTCACAAAAGCAGCTTGCGAATCAACTTGAGGCAATGAGTGATCAGAATGCACGCATAGAATTCCTCTCAGATATTGCTACCAAAATGTATGCGGAGAGAGAAAAGCAGGTCGGTGAGCCAGCGATGAGGCAAATCGAAAACTTTGTGACTCTTTCCGTAATCGATAATTTATGGATGGATCATTTGGACGTAGTTGATAATTTGAGAGAGGGAATTGGGCTTCGTGCTTACGGACAAAAAGATCCACTTGTGGAGTATAAGAACGAAGCTTTCAGAATGTTTGAAACATTAGTGAATGGAATTGACGATGAAATCGCACATAGAATATTTAAAGTTCAAATTGCTCAAGAGGAGCATACGCATGTTCACGTAAACGAAACCCCAGCTGGTGGAGAATTAGGAAGCGATGAGGTTTCAAAATCTAGTAAAAAAACTAAAGAAAATCATTCTCCGATTGGATTAGATCGTTTAGCCACAGCAAATATTGCGACTGCGGCCACAACCGTTTCACCTAAAAATAAACCTGGGAGAAATGATCCATGTTGGTGCGGTTCAGGTAAAAAGTACAAAAAGTGCCACTACCCAAACTAACTTATAAATAGTATATTTGCTTCATGGATGAAACTGGAAATGAGTTGGAACAAAATCCGCACCCGGAGTCTTTGACAGAGGCAAGATTAACTGAATTGGAAGATCTGGCTAGTAAAGCATCGAAAGGTCCTTGGATTGCGAATAGTATAGGGTCAGAGGGATATCATGTTATGTCTACGGCAGGAGCTAGGGAAGTCAGAGGCGGCAGAATTGGACGCTTTACCTATCAACCTGAAGATGGAGCAAACGCAAATTTATCCGCTGCTTCCCGTACAGCAATACCTGCGCTTGTAGCAGAAGTTAGAAGGTTGAGGTCATTGTTGCCCCAGGATAAAATCGAAAGAGAGTAGTAATTTGCCACGCCTAGGGCTTATTACTTTTTTTGACGTAGTTAAGGAGCGGGAGAGAGATTATTACCGTTGTACCCGCTTTAAGTTTAGATACTACTTTTATTTTTCCCTTGTGACGGTCAATTATTCGTTTGACTAAAAATAATCCAAGTCCCATTCCGGCTTTTGTATGTCCCTGGCCTTTATAAAACTCATCAAATAAGTGTTCCATATCTTTATTGGCTATTCCCGTCCCCTCATCCGTAACTGTAACCTCGAGCCATTTCTTATTTTTTAAAACACTTAAAATGATTGGCTTGTCTTGATAATTATGCTTACTAGAATTATCAAGAAGATTAATTATCACTTGAATAAGCTTATTTGAGTCACCCACTAATTTAATTTGTTTATCGCTTATTTTATTTTTGAACACGACTTTTACATTTTTGTGTGTTGCTCTAAATGATTGCAAAGATTTTTTGATTACTTCTAACACATCTATCTCCTCGAAGTCGTAGCTAAAAGTACCAGCGCGAATTTGGCTAATCTGTAGAAGTTCATTTATTAATTTCGTTAATCTTGTCATCTCATAAAGAAGAGTATCGACCCATTGTGGATCAAATTTCCCACCCTTATTTGCACGCTTTTTTAGTAGCTGCATATAAACATACATAGTGGTAACTGGAGTTTTTAATTCGTGGGATGCCATGGAAATAAATAAGTCACGCATTTTAAGAGCTTGTTCTAGATCAGAAAAAAGTCTCGCATTGTCCACAGCTACTCCAGCTCTGTCTGCCAGCTCTTGTGCTAGAGTTATGTCATTCTTAGAATAAGAAAAGCCCTTTTTACTTGAGATTAAAGTTATGACTCCTATGATTCTTCCTCTGCTTTTTAAAGGAGTGAAAAGAAAAGATCGAAGCTTTAATTTCTCGCCGACTTCCTTTTCTTCCGGAATTCTACTGGCGTTATTAAGCCAAGAATTATTAACTTTTCTTACTAAAATTGGTTTACCTGTTCTTGCAGTTTGATAAATTCCTCTTTTACTCCTAGGATCTGCAGGAAATGCGAACATGGTATTTGCCAGTTTTTCCTTTTTGGGATTAAAAGCTCGAGCCGCAACTCGCACCATTTTTCCTTGTTTGTCTAGAATATCTATTGTGCAAAAATCTGCTACGTTATTTACTGCCAAATCTGCAAGATTTGAAAGCGTCGTGTTGTAATCAAGGGAAGAGGATAAAATTTTAGTTGCATCGGAAAGAAATTTAACCCGATCTCTAATTAAGTATGACATGCGCGTATTTTAGATTGACATGAGGCTAATTGCAAGCTAGAATGTGGGCACTTATGAGTGCTGAAAATCCGGCTGCACAGCCAGGTCCTGAGAGACCACATGTTGCTGTTCCGTCTGCAATGCGAAGGCTTAGCGAGAGGGAACCTTATAACGTTAATACTGGCCCCCTGGCATTAGGGGTTCAGCCTTATGGTGGACCACCAAGTTATGAATCTCTGGCGAGTCCTGATCCCAAAAGATGGGACAAAGAAACGCTAGCTAGATTAGGAGCTGACATCTTAAGATCGGGCTTAAGTTATGAGAGGCCCACTATGAGGATTGCAGGAGATCATGTTCGAGATCGCCTCCATTTGTTAGAAGGTCAAACAGATGTGCTCTTTAGTTCAGGAGGAAGTCACGATCTAGTCGAAAGAATGATTTTATCTATTAGAAGGGCGCCATATAGGACGCGCTTTTATTCCGCAGGAGTACCATTTAACGAGCCCGAGGAATTGATAACAGTTCACTACAGCGTAGGTGGAGGAGGGAAATCTTCAACAGTGGAGCACGTGAGAATTGTAGATGAGGATAATGTTTTTGTTCCTTACAGAGCTTTGGCTCCGATGATAGTAGAGACATTGAAATCTAAGCCAAGAGCGAGCGAAGATGACATTCACTCTATGTTTTATGCCAGTGAAGGTACGCCGACAGGGGAAGGCTTCACAGTAGATCAGATAGAAGAGATCGCTGAAGTTTGCGATGACAGAAATACAACTTTTGTTTATGATGGGGCTTTTACTGACGCACGAGATGAAGCTGATGTTATTAGGATAGCCAATCTAGCAGCTCGTTACAGAACTTTTGCGTACATAACCTCCTTATCCAAAATGGTAGGTTTGCCTGGTCTAAGGGCTGGATACATGGTAACTTCTAGGGCTATTGGGGAAAGATATAGGGGCATAAGAAAGCCTCGCGATATTCCTGGGCCCATGAAAGTTCTTTATAATCACATATTCGATCCCAGAATTATTGTTCCGCACTTAGAAACAGTCCGAAGTAGAACAAGGCACGGAAAAGCATTATTTGCAAGAGAGCTTAAAGCTAGAGGGGTAGACTTTGCTCCGACTGAGACAATATATCCAGTGTTAACAGTTTTGGCTCCGAAGGGAGAAATAAGGGGAACTCGCAGAAATGATTTTTATCAAAGGTTGGTAGATATTGATGTGCAAGGGGTAGCCGGAAGAGATTTAAGTGCGCTTCTAGATAACTCAGCAGTAAGGCTGACAATCCCCTCAACAGATGCCGAGATACGAACGTTAGCAAGTAAGATCGGATCTGTTTATTCTTATAGCTTTTAGCCTTCTTTGAGGATATATCCGAACCCACGTATGGATTGAATTAACGTTGGTTTAAAATCTTTATCAATTTTTTTTCTAAGGTATCCGATATAAATATCTACTGATCTTGTCTCGATATCCGGAGAAGCAGACCAAATTTTATTTAGTATCATTTCCCTGGTTACAACTTTTCCTTGGTTGATCATGAGATATTCTAAAAGCTTGAATTCTGTAGGGCTAAGCTCAATAAGCTTTCCGCTTCTTTTTACTTCATGTGTTTCTTGATTTAATTCTAGATCAGCAATTTTCCTAACCACATTATTTGCCTTATCTTGTCTAAGTCTGGCGTTAATTCTAGCCATTAATTCGTCTAGAGTAAAAGGTTTAGTTACATAATCATCTGCGCCCAGATTTAATCCTTTTACGATATCTGCGGTATCATTTCTCGCAGAAAGAATAATTACTTTTAATTCCGGGAATTTACGTCTGATTTCAAGGCAAACACTTTCACCACTCATATTAGGAAGACCTAGATCTAGAAGAACTAGGTCTGGTGGGGATTGTTTTATCATATTGATTGCCTTTATTCCGTCGCTTGCGGTTTGAACCAAAAAATTATTGTCTAAAAGTGATTCCTTCAGATACGTTTGTAGTTCTTTTTCGTCTTCAACTATCAATATCGTCTTGTTCATGGCGCAATTATAGCAATAAAATCTTGGATTGGCGAGAAGCTAAAAGCTGTAGAGATATTTATCTAAAGGAACCTTGTTTGACTCAAAAATTATTCCCTCTTTTTGGAGTAATTGCTTTTGAATTCCTAATCCTCCGAAAGCATAACCCTTAGCTGGTTCACCAAACCTATTTACCACTCTATGGCACGGAATATTATCCGGATCTTTGTTCACATGCAAAGCGTATCCTACAACTCTTGGGTTTGGAATCCCAAGTTTTTTAGCTACAGCGCCATATGTGGTGACTTTTCCGCGTGGGACTCTCGCAACTAATTTGTAGACTTCATCGAATGTGTTCATCTCAAGAATACTAGATAGAAAATTATTGCTAGAGCAATTCTATAAATGCCAAAAATAGTAAAGTCATGCTTAGAGATATATTGCATTAAGAGTTTGATTGCAAGCAAAGCAAAAATAAATGAAAGTATAAATCCGAGTGCAAGCATGACTAATTCATTGCTCGTAAAATTAAGGTGCGTTTTTACAATGTCTAACCCTGTCGCCGCGACCATGGTTGGAACTGCCAGAAGAAATGAAAATTCAGCTGCAGTTTTTCTGTTCACTTTCATAATCAATCCGCCGAGAATTGTTGCGCCTGCTCTTGAAGTTCCTGGAATTACAGAAATAGATTGAAAAAGGCCAATTATAAAAGCATTTTTAAGAGTAATATTTTCTATTCCGTCGGTGTCATTTTTTAAATCTCTCTTTTTATTCCAGTGTTCAATCAAAATGAATGCAATACCTCCGATGAGTAGAGCAATCACTGTGATAAGACTGTTTCCTAGAAGAACCCCTTCTATGATTTTGAATCCCACGAATCCGATTACAGCAGCAGGGATAAAAGCGACTAAGAGTTGTGGCCAAATTTTAACATTAAATAACTTTTTCCAATATAAAACTACTACGGCAAGAATTGCTCCGAGTTGAATTATTATTTCAAAGCTTTTAACAAATTCCGTTTGGTGAATCCCAAGGATCTGAGAAACAAGTACTAAATGTCCGGTGGAAGATATTGGTAAAAACTCACTAACGCCTTCGACTAAAGAAAGAATTATTGTGTGTAGAATATCCACGATTAAATTATATCAGATTGCTTTAAATAAAAGACTGGATCTTGTACCATAAATATATGAAAGAAATCCAAGAATTAGCAAGATTAATTCGATATTACTGCATCCTAATGACTGATACCGCAGGATCTGGTCACCTTAGCTCTTCGCTTTCTGCAACCGACCTAATGACGACTCTATTTTTCGGTGGTTTTTTTAAATTTGATGGGAATAATCCAGAAAATAATGGAAATGATCGTTTGATTTTTTCTAAAGGGCATGCTACCCCTCTTTATTATTCTCTTTGGGCAGTTGCAGGTTTGATATCCGAAAAGGAACTTCTAACTTATCGAAAGTTTGACAGCGTATTGGAAGGTCATCCTTCAATGAGATTTAAATATACAGAAGCTCCCACGGGTTCTCTTGGCCAAGGATTATCCATGGGTTTAGGAATGGCACTAGCCGCTAAGATGGATGGGTTAGGTTATAAGACATATGTTTTATTAGGCGATGGTGAGATGAGCGAAGGGCAAGTTTGGGAGGCGCTAGAATTAGCTTCGCATTATAAGTTAAATAATTTGATTGGAGTGATTGACGTTAACAGATTAGGTCAAAGTGGTCCTACTATGATTGAGTGGGATGTTACTGAGTATAAAAAAAGAATTTCTGCTTTCGGCTGGGAAACTATTGTTATCGATGGTCATAATTTCAGTGAGATTTCGCAAGCATACTCCCTAGCGCATTCAAGCTCAAAACCCTCCATGATAATTGCCAAAACAATTAAAGGTAAGGGAGTTCCATTTATCGAAAACAAGAATGGTTTTCACGGAAAACCTCTCCCCCACGAAAAAGTAGGGGAGGCCATCAGCGAGCTTGGCGATATAGATAAAAATCTTCTTGGGACGCTAGCGAAACCAAAAATTGGAATTGATGCAAAGAAAAGCCCTCCCCGAAATTCTATTTCTCGCGTCGCACAATATTCTATCGGTTCGATGGTTGCTACTCGCAAAGCCTATGGTGAGGCACTCGCGCAAATGGCATATGAATACCTTTCTCTAATTGCACTTGACGGTGAAACTTCTAATTCAACTTATTCAGAAATTTTAAAAAATGATTTTCCAGATAGATTTTTCGAGATGTTCATAGCGGAGCAGAACATGGTTTCAGCAGCTGTTGGTTTAGCTAAACGAGGAAAAATTCCATTTGTCTCCACATTCTCAGCTTTCTTTACTAGAGCACATGATCAATTGAGGCTAGCAGCTTATGCGGAGGCAAATATAAAGCTTGTTGGGAGCCATGCAGGGGTTAGCATCGGTGAAGATGGATCTTCTCAAATGGGGCTTGAAGATATATCCCTTTTTCGTTCATTGTTTGGCTCCGTTGTTTTATACCCGTCAGATGGTGTATCCACAAAAAAGTTAGTAGAAGAAATGGCGAAGAATAAAGGCTTGACGTATCTTCGAACGACAAGAATGGAGACTCCTGTAATTTATGATGAAAACGAAAAATTTGAAATTGGTGGAAGTAAAACACTAAAATCTTCTAGGGAAGATAAGGCGACCATAATTGCTGCAGGAATCACTTTGCACGAAGCGCTTAAGGCTTATGAAGAGTTGGAGACAGCAGGAATTAATGTTCGAGTAATTGATCTTTATTCAATTAAGCCAATAGATTGTGCGACGCTAGAAAAAGCTGTCGAGGAAACTGGTTTGCTTATCGTCGTTGAAGATCATTATAAAGAGGGTGGAATTTTTGAAGCAGTTTCCTCCTGTTTGTCTAAAAAAAATGTTAAGCTTGAAAGCTTGTCTGTCACCAAAATGCCGAGAAGCGGAAAACCCGAAGAATTACTTCGTTACGAAGAAATAGATAAAGACGCGATTGTTAAAAAAGTCCGCGAGTTGCTAAGATAAAAATATGATTAGAGTTGCGATAAATGGGTATGGACGAATTGGGCGTATGGCTCACCGCGTAATTTTGGAAAAGTATAAAACCAAAATTGATGTAGTCGCCATTAATGCAGGTTCCTCCACTGATCTAAAGGGGTGGGCATATTTACTTAAATACGATACTGTGTATGGTCGTTTGAAGGACGAAGTTACGACTGAACCGACTCGAGAATCAAAGAAAGATCTTTTGGGGAAATTGGTAGTTGGAAAACGCCATAAATCTTTAGTTTTCTCACAAAAAGATCCATCGCTTCTTCCATGGGAAGACTTAAAAGTGGATGTTGTGATTGAATCCACGGGACATTTTGAAAAACTCGAAGATTTAAATCTGCATTTAAAGGCCGGAGCCAAGAATGTAATTTTATCTAGTCCTGCAAAAGGCGGTAATGTCGAGACTTATGTATTGTCTGTTAATGATTCCGATTTTTCTGGTTCAAATGTGATTAGCAATGCTTCATGTACAACTAATTGCATAACTCCGGTTGCAAAAGTCTTGTCTGATAAGTTTGGCATAGAAAAAGCCATGATGACTACCATTCATGCATACACTTCTGACCAAAAGTTGCAAGATGGAGGACATAAAGATTATCGAAGAGCAAGAGCAGCAGCGGAAAACATAGTTCCGACTAGCACTGGCGCAACAATAGCCGCGGCTAAAGCCTTACCGGAATTAGATGGAATATTTACAGGTTTGTCATTGCGTGTTCCAGTTCCAGTCGGTTCGCTTTCTGATTTTACTTTTCTATTAAAATCGGATGTTTCGGTTGACCAAATAAATGAAGCATTTGTCGATGCATCAAAATCTAGCCAGTACAAAAATATTTTAGAGACGACGACTGATCCAATTGTTTCTTCAGATGTAGTAGGGAATCCGCATTCGGCAATTGTAGATTTGTCTTTGACCCAAGTCGTAGGCGGGAATATGGTTAAAGTTATAGCTTGGTATGACAACGAATATGGTTATTCAAATAGATTGGTTGAAGAAGTTTTAATGGTCGGAAAATCTAGCTAATTTCTTCGAGTCTTCGTTCGTGATTTTCGGTTGGTTGGTAGGTCGTGTTAAGAAAAGTTTGAATCAAATCTTTGGCTTTTTGTTCGTTGGTAAAATCTGAAGCAAGAGCTAAGACGTTTATATCATCGTCTTCCCTGCTTTTTTTGACTTGATCTACATCAAAGCCAAGTCCGCATCGAATGTTTGAATGTTTATTGGCAACAATATCCACGCCATCTCCAGTCGAGCAAATTACAATTCCTTTTGATTTATCGTTTGAAGCGACTTTTTCTGCGACTGCATTAGCAAAAATAGTATAATCATCGTTTGGATCTAACTTAAACGCTCCACAGTCCTCCGATTGAATCTCCTCAGAGTTAAGCCATTCCAAAAGTTTACCTTTTAACTCAAATCCTCTATGGTCTGCTCCTATATAAATCATGACCAAATAATATTATGAATTTTCTCTGCTATTGCCAATGGATTGTCTGACTGCCAAATATTTCGCCCTACTGCCATTCCAGAGCAACCAGAATTCATGCAGGACTTCACTTCGTTTAGGAAGATCTCTTCGGTTTCCCTGATGCCTCCTGAGACCACTACCTTAGTCTTCCCAGCAGCTTCTACGGCCCACTTAAGCTCTTGTTCGTTCTCTGGATATTTAATCTTAATAATATCCGCCCCCATCTCGAGCCCTAGGCGCGCAGCATATGCTGAGAGTTCACCAAGATCTCTTCCGCTGGCTCCTGAGCCTTTAATGTACATCCATCCAATCAGGGGAAGATTTTTGGCATGAGCCTCTTGCTCTATTTGACTAAACTCCTCAAACATTTTCGATTCATAGTTGCTACCTACATAAATCGTGTACCCAACGGCAGACGCGCCGATCTGTATGGCTTCATCTACGCTACAGATTTGCGGAGAATAGGGATCCATATTTTGTACTAAATTCGTTTTACCGTTTAATTTCAATATGAGTGGCACTTTTTGAGCAAATTCTGTATTTGTATAATATTTTTCCGCAATACCTTTTTGAAAGATTACGCCAGTAAAATAACCGCTTGCTGCAATTCCTATAATCTTTTGTGGATCCACATTATCGCTGTCGAAGTCTGCCGGACCATGTTCCATGCCTTGGTCGTAGGCTAAATAAAAAGCTTTACCATCTTTTGTGATTTTAGATAAGTCTGTCATATTTTTATTGCTGTTAAGTTGTTTTTACTCGCATTTTCCTCTAATTCAAGTTTGTTTAGAAGACCAGCCTGTGCTCCAACTTTTTCAATTACGGCGTCGGCGTTAATTGCACCATATTTCATCGATTCTTGAATGCTACGGTCATTTAAATATCCAAATAGAAAACCTGACGAGTAGGAATCACCGGCTCCGGTTCTCTCTTTTGGTTGATTTGGCGTCGCGCAATCAATTTTATAAGTTTGTCCTTCTTTGTCAATGGCGTAGGAACCATTTCTTCCATCAGTTATTACCACGATTTTTGCCCCAAAACTCTTTAGTTTTTCTAAGATAGATTTTACATCCACAACAGAAACATCGGCTAATTTTTCAGCTTCTTGTAGATTTACGAAAAGAATCTCAATTTTAGGAAGAAGCTGTAGGATTTCTTCCTTACCCTCCTCGATTTGTCTAGGACCTGGATTTAGTCCAAATTTTGAATTTGGATTATCGTTAAACGCTTTATTAAAAACTTCTTTCCAAACACCAGAGAAGCTAGTTAAGTAAATAAATTTTGGATTTAGATTTCCAGGATTCACTGAATTAGATTCTTGCGCTTTTTCTTCAAGAATTGTTCTTTCTCCTTGAAAACTCAAGACAATATTAAACCTAGGAGTTTGGTCACTGTTTTTAGTTAACAACTCAATGTTAACTTTCTCTTCCCCAAGAGTTTTAGTAATTTTAGATCCAAATTCATCGTTTCCGATTTCTGCAGCTAAAGCAGTTTGCATTCCGAGTCTCGATAGCCCCACTGAAACATTGCATGCGTTCCCACCTAAAGTTAATAAATACTCATCCAATGGAATCTTATCTCCAAGCGGAAAGGAAATCTGATTCGAAAATTTATCGTATGAAAACTTTTGTAAAGAGTGAAGAATTACAAATGCATCAATTGTCGCGCCACCGACGCAAACCACGTCCATGTTTTGATCTTATCCCAAACAAATTGCCTTTACAACTCGTTTCGAATAAAATTGAGTTATGTTTGGAAGAGGAAAAGACGAAGAAATAATTGAAGAAGAAAAACCGGTTAAGAAAACGAGGAAAAAAGAACCGGAAGATGATCGCGAGTGGGATGTCAGGAAAATTTTAGTTACCGGATTTTTCTTAGTTGTAGCTTTTTTAGTTGCGATGCAAATTAAAGATATGTTCTTTCCACAGATTAAGCTTTTGGGAGATGCAACTTCGAGAAAATCGGTGCAAGTGCAAAAACCAAACATCGCACCACCACAAGATCTAAATGTCCAATCTCAAGTCGATAGCACGATTGATCAGGTTAAGAAAAATGTGTCAGATCTAAATGCGCAAGATGTTGCCACTTCTTCTCCTCAAATTCAAAAAGTCCTTCACGATATCCAAGGAATAAAAGATTTGCCAGCTAATAAAGCGAGGGAACAGTGCCAAAAGATTTGCTCCGGAATTTAATATGGATGATCTAAAAAACCGCATAGATAAAGTAGTCGCTAAAATAAATCCCAGCGAAAAAGAAAGGCATCTCAAGGAAATTGAAGCTGCATCTCTTTCCCCTGATTTTTGGAAAGATAATGAAGCAGCGTCGAAGAAGATGAAAGAAATGGCGGCACTCCAAAAAGAAATCGAGCAAGTTAAAAATCTGCAGTTATTGTTTTCTGAGGGAAAGAGGGATCAAGTAGAGAAACTTCTTGAAGAAGTAGAGACCTTGCTTTACTTTTCAGGTGAGTACGACAGAGTTTCTGCTCTGGTCTCAATTCATGCTGGCCAGGGCGGAGTTGAGGCTATGGATTGGACTCAGATGCTTTTTAGAATGTATTCGCGCTACGCAGAGCGTAAAGGTTTTCCTCTAGAAGTCATAGAGGAAACTCCTGGCGAAGAGGCGGGCCTCAAGAGTATCACTTTCTTAGTAGACGGCGATTATGCTTATGGATTTCTTAAACTTGAAGCTGGAGTCCATCGTTTGGTTCGTCAATCGCCTTTCAACGCCGATAAATTACGCCAAACATCTTTTGCGCTTGTCGAAGTAATGCCAAAGATTGATGAGACTAACGCCACTGAAATAAAAGAAGAAGATTTAGATTGGGATTTTTATCGCGCGGGTGGACATGGTGGTCAAAACGTAAATAAAGTTTCAACAGCCGTTCGATTGAAGCACAAGCCAACAGGAATTGTCGTTACAGCTTCTTCAGAAAGATATCAAGGTAAAAACCGCGAATTTGCCCTCGAATTACTCGCCGGAAAACTGTGGTTGATTCACGAAGAAGAGCGTAAGAAACAAGAAGCAGCTTTAAAAGGTGGATATAAAACGCCTGGCTGGGGAAATCAAATACGTTCCTATGTTTTGCATCCCTACAAAATGGTGAAAGATATGCGTTCTGGTCAGGAAACTTCTGATACGCAAGGAGTACTCGACGGAAATCTAGATGAGTTCATCGAAGCAGAACTTCGTGCGAACTAGGGTTGATAAAGACGAGAGAATATGTAATACTTTTACATGTCTAGTTTTTTATGGAAGAAGATAAAAAAACAGAAGAAGAATTAGTGCATCAATTTGATTCTAATAAGAAAAAATCCTCAAAAACTGCCGCGATCATAGTCTCGGTAGTAGTTATCTTCTTAGGTCTCGCCTCGGGATTTGCAATCGCTAAGGGTTCATCAGTAGCTCTTGGTCCAACACAGCAAGTAAGTAATAAATCCCAAGTAGAAAAAGGCACAGCTCTTGGCACCAATGATACGAGTACATTTAAAGATACTGCAGAAGGCACTCTTAAAGCTGGTGGAATTGAAGGGGAAGGCCAATATCATTTAGAGCGTCCAGGAGGCCCAACGCAATTCGTTTATATGACGTCGTCAGTTGTGGATCTATCTTTAGTTGAAGGCAGAAAAGTCAAGGTGTGGGGCCAAACCCAAAAAGCCCAACACGCGCCTTGGTTAATGGACGTAGGCCGCGTCGAAGTAGAAAATTAATCCCGGCCTGATATTGCGCGCGATGATTAGCCTTGAAAATGTTTCAAAAAAATTTGGCACAGGCGTTTTTGGACTCTCCGATGTTTCTTTTGCGGTAGAAAAAGGTGAGTTTGTATTTCTTATTGGTCCAACAGGGTCTGGAAAAACTACAATTCTCCGAATGCTCATCCGGGAGACTCTTCCAACAGCAGGATCTATAGTCGTAAATAGCTGGGATATTGTTAAGTTGCCGAGTTCAAAAGTTCCTGATCTTCGAAAGAAAGTTGGAGTTATTTTTCAAGATTTAAAGCTTCTTAACGACAGAACTATTCTTGAAAACACCATGTTGCCTCTCCAAGTCGTAGGCGTGAAAGGGAAAGAAGCACAAGGTAAGGCAGAGGAAGTTTTGAAGTCTGTTGGAATACTTGAGCACAAAGATAAATTCCCAATTCAGCTATCAGGAGGAGAACTTCAACGCGCTGCAATTGCTCGTGCTTTAATTCTTAACCCAGAAATTTTACTCGCAGATGAGCCTACTGGAAATTTGGATGATGAGACAGCCTACGGAATCGTAAAACTTCTTTCTGACATAAATGACTTGGGCACAACGATCATTATGGCCACGCACAATATCGGAATAGTTAAAAAATTGAATAAAAGAGTAATTGAATTAAATAAAGGAACTTTAGTTAACGATAAAAAGGATCATAAGCCAAAAGAACACGAAGAAAAAGAGGAAGCAAAAGAAAAAACTGAGAAAGAAGAAAAGGTAGAGGCTAAAGAAGAACCTAAAGAAGAAAAAGTCGAGGAGAAGCACGAGGAAAAAGAAGAAAAAAAAGATGGTAAACTAAAAGTAGATGATTTCGAGGAGGCTTTGAAGTGAAACATTTTAGAACAGCTCTAACAAACATTAGACGTTCCCCCTATCAAGCACTGGCGCTCATAGCCGTTATGACTCTGACTTTTTTGGTTTTTTCCGTTTTCGCACTGTTTTCTTATGGTTCATCAAGAATAATTAGTTATTTTGAATCAAAACCTCAAGTTACGGCTTTTTTTAAAGACGATTCCAAACAAGCGGACATAGATGCTCTTCAAAGCTCTTTCAAGGGTTCTGGAATAGTTGCTTCTGCTAATTTTGTATCTAAGCAAGAGGCTCTCAAGATTTACAAACAGCAAAATAAAAACGACCCATTGCTTTTGGATTTAGTTACTGCTGATATTCTTCCTTCATCTCTTGAGATTTCCACATATAAAATCGCTGATTTAGATGCAGTGGCGACCACGCTTAAAAAATCACCAATTGTTCAGGAAGTTGTTTATCAAAGAGATGTTGTTAACGCCCTTAATTCGTGGGTGACCGTTATGAGGAGATTTTTGCTAACCGTTGTAATTGTTCTTGGGATGCTTGCTATTCTCGTCACAGTTATATTAATTGGAATCAAGATTTCCCAAAAAAGAGACGACATAGAGACAATGCGCTTGATCGGCGCAGGGAGCTGGTATATACGTTGGCCATTTATCTTTGAAGGGGTTATTTACGGAGTCGTGGGAGCCCTAATCGGATGGCTTGTTGTGGTAATAACAGTTATATTATTGACGCCTCGCATGGAATCTTTTTTCCAAGGTATTCCTCTTCTTCCGTTCTCGCCGGTATTGCTTCTCGAGCTTTTAGGTATTCAGATACTCCTCGCAGCCTTCCTAGGCGCGTTTTCAAGCTATCTCGCAGTTCTTAGATATCTCAAATGAATATGAAAAAGGTCTGCCTGTTATTAGCTTTTTTAGCTTTAGTTTTCGTCGCAAAGTCTTCGGCGGTTTTTGCGGATGATGTTACCCCGACTCCAACTCCTGCATCAAGTCAATCTGTATCTGATCTTCAAGCCAAGATAGCTGACTTACAGAGCAAGATCTCATCTCTGCAAGGGCAGGAAAAGACTTTATCTTCGCAGATCGCAGTTTATGACTCGCAAATAAAATTAACCGAGCTCCAGATCCAATCCACGCAGCAGCAAATAAATGATTTGACTCTGGATATCGACACAGCAAATAAAAAAATCAACAGCACCGAGAAATCTCTTGATAACCTGACTAAAGTTTTGATTAACAGAATTGTCGCGACATACGAAGTCGGTAGCTCTCCTTCCTTTCAAACGCTGGTGGCCTCCTCTGATTTTTCCGATTTTGTAAAGAGAGCAAATTATTTACGTCTGGCTCAGGCGCATGATCGAAAACTTATGTTTGACACGGTGCAAGCGAAGAATGATTATGCAAATCAAAAAGACATTTATCAAACTCAAAAGAAAAAAGCAGAGCAATTGCAGGCTGATTTAACTAATTACAATACGCAGTTAGAAGGTGAGAAGCAAGCAAAAGCAGATTTACTCGTACAAACTCAAGGAAATGAAGCAAGCTATCAACAAATATTGGCAGCCACTCAAGCTCAGTTGCGAGGATTTCAAGGATTCGTCAGCAGTCAGGGAGGAGCGTCTCTTTTAGGAGGTCAGACAACTTGTGATGATTGGGGCTGTTATTATAATCAGCGAGATTCCAGTTGGGGCGGTAATTCGCTTAATGGTACCCAATACACGCTGGCGAGCGATGGGTGTTTGGTTACTTCAATGGCGATGATTTATACGCACTACGGTCATAGAGACGTGAATCCTCAATCCATAAATTCGAATGGAGGCAATTTCTCAGGAATTCCGGCTGCACTTCTTAGGTTCTCCATCACCGCAAATGGAGTTTCTTCTTCCAGGATTCAAGCAGATATTGATTCGACTTTGGCTTCAGGAAATCCAGTAGTAGTAGGAATATCCTATGATGGCGGAGGTTTACCGGACCATTTCGTAGTTTTTGTTTCTGGTTCAGGAGGAAATTATGTAATGAATGATCCGTTTACTCCAAATGGGCACAATATAGATTTCCGAGGTCGATATCCAAACGTCCGCATCGTGGAATCAGACAAAGTAGTTTTCTAATCTAAATTAATCTACAATAGCTTTAGTATTGCTTAAAGCAAAATGAAAAAGCTAATTGTCCTCTTTTTCTTATTTGCGTTTTTGTTCCCACAAAGTGCATTTGCCGTTTCTATAAATATTGATAATGCCCCTTCATCTGTAAGCTCAGATGCGTTTAATGTTAACGTGTCGGTTCTTGGCGCATCCTCTGGCACAAATTATCTTCGTGCGGAAATATATAAAGATGGAACGAGTAACTATTTTGGGCAGACTTTCGTGAATGGTTCTTGGTATGGTGGGTCGAGCGGAACATCATATTTTCCGATTAACGTAGCCGACACTAAGACTACTGCATCTGCTACTTTGCAAATTCGCATTGGAACACCTACCGCCACGGAATTTCCAGGCACTGGTAGTTATAAATTGAAGGTCAAGCGCTATACATCATCAGGAAATGCCGCCAGCAGTGATGATGAAAATCCAGTTGATTTAACGATAAATTATTTTGCTCCGGCGACTCCGACGCCGACCCCTAAAGCTTCTTCAAATTCATCATCGACTAAAACAACGATAGCAAAAGTTTCGACACCAACACCTACGAAAAGTATTGCCTCGTCAAATACTAGTTTGGCTACTAGTTCAAACTCTGACACTACGTCGCAAACAGTGAATAATTCTGATAAAATAGCTACCGATTTTGCAAAAGTGCAAAATATTTCTAGTTTGCCGACTAAAGAACAAAAAGTTGAAGTTTTGGGAGCAAAAGCGCATGATTTTTCAATGATTCCAGTGTCTCTCGGATTTCTTTTGCTTATAGGCGGAGTGGGAATATTTATGTATAAAAATTGGGAGGACGTAAAATCATGGATACAAAAAGAATAACTAAAAATTCAGAAGAAACGAAAAGGCTTGGCTCAGAGTTTGCTAAGCTTTTAAAGCCAGGCGACACTTTACTCATGTATGGGGATCTTGGTGCAGGCAAAACGACTTTTGTTCAAGGTTTGGCAGAGGGTTTAAAAATAAGTGACCGAATTTTATCTCCGACGTTTGTTCTGCAAAGAATTCACAAGATTTCATCCGGCAAAATAAAAACACTGAATCATATAGATCTTTATCGGCTTGAAGGAAAGCAAGATATCGATTCTCTCGGTTTGAACGAGACCGTAGAGGAGGAGCAAGGAATCACTATAATAGAATGGGCAGATAGGTTAAGTGATTTCGCCCCAAAACAAGGCTATAGCTTACATTTTGAATATTTGGGAGGAGACGAAAGGGAAATAAAATGGACACCGAATTAAAAAAAGCGATTGAAGTTATAAAGCAAGGCGGAATAGTAATTTATCCTACAGATACTGCATTTGGAATAGGGTGCAGAATTGACGACGAAAAAGCAGTAGAAAGGCTTTTTGAAATTCGCAAACGCCCTCCGCAGCAAGCGACGCCGGTTTTATTTGATTCCATAGATCGAGTAAAAGAATTTGTTTTGCCTTTTGATCAAAAAATAGGAGATCTTATGTCTGATCACTGGCCAGGCGCTTTGACAATAGTTCTTCCATGTCACGCAGATAAAGTTCCAGGTTTTGTTAGAGGTGGCGGACCAAATCTTGGAGTGAGAATTCCGGATCACGAGACGATTCTTGGTTTGATTAAAGGCGCTGACATCCCAATCCTTGGACCTTCCGCCAACTTCCATGGAGAACCAACACCGTATGATTACGAGGGACTAGACAAGGAGCTAATAAAATTAGTAGACTTTGTATTGACAGGTAAAACCAAGGGTTTTGGTAATACATCAACGGTGGTTGATTGCTCTAAAAATCCATGGGAGATTATCAGGCAGGGACAAGTTAAGTTATGAAAAAACTGATAATCGATACGACTGACAGAAATATTACTACAGTTAAATTAACCTACGGAAAGAAAACAGACGAGTTAAAAGAAAAATCACTTCCTAAATCTCAAACCGTTTTACTTCTTATAGACAAAATATTAAAAAGAAATAAACTTTCTCCTTTTGAAATTGAAGAAATCGAAGTGAATGCAGGGCCAGGGTCTTTTACCGGAACTCGTGTTGGAGTTGCGATTGCAAACGCTTTAGGATTTAGTCTTGGCGTTAAAGTGAACGGTAAGACTTCCGCGCACCCACGCTACAATTGATATACTGAAAGAATGAGGGACAAATTATACTGTCTATTTTTCCCGCACCCCAACAATAATCACCGTGCGAATTTTCTTCACCATAAAACTCTAATAGTTCTAATCGCATTTTTAGTTTTCTCGTCGATATTCTTCCCATCGAGCGTTAATCCTTTCTCGACTCAAATAAAAGCATTTGCGGATATTTCAGTAAGAGAGCTTTTGAATTTTACTAATCAACAAAGAGAAAAAAATGGTTTGGACGACCTAAAAATGAATGATCAATTGACTAATGCAGCTCAGGCAAAGGCAGACGACATGTTCGCCAAAAATTATTGGGCGCATAATTCTCCGGATGGAACCACTCCATGGGTTTTTATTAAAGGCGCGGGATACGATTATGTTTATGCTGGAGAAAATTTGGCTCGCGGATTTAATTCTGCACAAGACGTCGTAGATGCTTGGATGGCAAGCCCAGACCACAAAGCAAATTTGCTTTCGCCCAACTTTAAAGATGTGGGATTTGCTGTAAAGCATGGAAAACTTTCAGGGGAAGAAACGTTTTTAGTAGTGCAAGAATTTGGGAGTAAGGAAGTTCCCGTGGTCCCTTCCAATATATATTATCAGCCGACAAAAGGCGTTCTAGGGTTTAATATCATAAATTACTTTGGGAATGGACCTACAAAATCTTCAGAAATAGTAATATTAATGACTTTATTTTTTGTTGGGATAATAGTGCTGGACGGAATTATAGTGAAGCGCAAAAATATTATAAGAGTTGTGGGACATAATTTGGATCATGCATTCTTTATGGTTATGATTGTTTTGATTGTCGCAATTTTTGGATTTGGCCAAGCGCTCTAATATGAATCATAAGCTTTATTATTTAGGACTGGGTGGAATTTTAACTGTAGGGCTTTTGCTAGTTCTTTCATTGTCGGGAGACAGGCAAGCTCAGATGACTACCGTTATCGGAATGAGCATTATTTATGCTGCATTTGGGATTTTGCACCATGCTCTAAATCACAATCTCGCAACCAAAATTATGGTAGAATATATACTTATTGCTATGCTTGGCATCGCAATTTCTCTATTTATTTTTAGAGGAGGATTTGGATTTTAATGAAAGCAATTATTCCTACTGGCGGAAAGGGAACGAGAATGCAACCTATTACCTTCTCAGCCAATAAACACTTTATCCCTGTAGCAAATAAGCCTCTAATTTTTTATCCCATTGAGACCGTAGTCGCGGCCGGTATTAAAGATATATTGCTCACCTATAATGCGGGATCTTTAGACATGGTAAAAGAATTTCTCGGAGACGGAAGCAGATGGGGGGCAAGTTTTACATATGTATTACAAGAAAATCCAAAGGGATTAGCAGACGTTTTTAGAGTTTGCGAAGAAGCGCTAGAAGGCTCACCTTTCTTAATGCATAACGGAGACAATATCTTTACCGATGGGATTTCTGAAGCAGTTGAATATTTTGAAAAAGAAAAGCCGAACGCCCTGGTGACCATGGTTCATCATAAAGATAATCGGAGATTAGGCGTTCCATATTTTGATGAAAACAATAGGCTTGTTCAGTACGTAGAAAAACCTGAAAACCCACCACACGACTATGCAATTCCCGGTTTGTATTTTTTTGACAGCACAGTATTTAAGTCTTTTAAAGGGGAGGGTAGAGTTGAACCCTCTGCTAGAGGAGAATTAGAAATAAGCGCTCCTTTCCAGTGGTTAATTGATCATGGTTACAAGGTGGATGTTATCGAATATAAAGGTAAATGGCTTGATCCGGGTAAGTTTGATGACTGGCTGGAGGCGAATAAATATCTCCTAGAAAATAAGTTGGACGAACAAAGAGAATCTGATCCAGACGATGCAAGCAGCGTTAAAGGAAAAGTGTCGATCGGATTAAACTGTCAAATAACGAACACTGAGATTATTGGACCATGCGCGATTGGAGATAATGTTCAGATAGCCAATTCCAAGATAGGGCCCTTTGTTTCGATAAGCAATGATTGTCAGATAAAAAAAAGTACAATTGAAAATAGCGTTTTAATGCAAGGAGTGAAAGTTCTAAATATTAAGTCGACAATTGATACCAGCTTGTTCGGAACCGCTAGTGAAGTAACTGATGTTGCAGATAGGACTACATCTATAAGTTTGTTTATTGGCGAAAAATCACGAATAGAAGTTTAATATGTCTAAAATTTTTGTAACTGGTGGGGCGGGATTTATCGGCTCCAATTTTATCCTCTATTGGTTAGAAAATCACCCAGATGACGAGATCATTAACTTTGATAAGTTGACCTATGCCGGAAACCTCGAGAATTTAAAAAGCGTTGAGCAAAACCCGAATTATTCTTTTGTAAAAGGAGATATTTGTAATGCCCAAGATGTTGACCAAGCCATGCAAGGAATTGATATCGTGGTTCATTTCGCTGCAGAGTCCCACGTGGATCGATCTATTATGGAGCCAGCCGCTTTTGTTCTCACCAATGTAGTTGGCACCCAAGTTTTACTCGATTCTGCACTAAAAAATAACGTTAAGCGTTTTCACCACGTCTCAACAGATGAAGTTTTTGGTGCGCTAGACTTGGATTCTACAGAAAAATTTAATGAAAACACTCGCTATGATCCACATAGTCCTTATTCTGCGAGCAAAGCTGGGTCAGATCATTTAGTTCGAGCATACTTCGATACTTTTGGACTTCCAATCACCATAACGAATTGCGCAAATAATTATGGTCCTTATCATTTTCCAGAGAAACTGATTCCTTTAGCAATTACAAATTTAATAGAAGATAAAAAAGTCCCAGTCTACGGTGACGGACTCTATGTAAGAGATTGGCTTTATGTTGGGGATCATTGCCGAGCGATTGATTTGGTTCTGTCACATGGAAAAGTAGGAGATACATATTGTGTAGGAAGTTTGACGCAAGATGTAAATAATCTTGAAGTGGTCAAAAAAATCTTGAGAATAATGGGGAAAAATGATGACATGATCGAATATGTGAAGGACAGGCCGGGGCATGACCGAAGATACGCAATTGATTTCTCAAAAATAAAAAATGAATTAGGCTGGGAACCAGCGCACACGTTTGACGAGTGGCTCGAAAAAACCGTCCAGTGGTATAAAGATAATGAGAGCTGGTGGAAAGAAGTAAAAAGCGGAGAATACAAGAAATATTACGAGAAACAATATAATGGATAAGCCTCAAATAATTGGCCTCGGATTAAATGGATTGGTCGGGAGCCGTGTAACAGAACTTTTAAAAGACAAGTACGATTTTGTTTCACTATCTCGCTCGACCGGCGTGGATATTACGGATTCATCTAGCTTGACTCAAATCAAAGATTATACAGACGCAAATTTTATTCTTCATATGGCTGCAAAAGCCGACGTTGATGGTTGCGAGCAAGACAAAAGCTTGAACGAGTCGGGAGAGGCGTGGAAAATAAATGTAGAGGGAAGCAGAAACGTCGCGGAAATTGCCCGAGAAACTGGTAAGAAAGTTATTTATATTTCCACTGATTTCGTTTTTGACGGAGAAAAACCAGAAGGAGAGCAATATAGCGAAGAAGATTTACCAAATCCTATAAATTGGTATGCAAAGACTAAATATGAAGGCGAAAAAGCAATTGAGGGAAGCGGAGCTGATTTTGTAATTCTTAGATTGGCTTATCCTTACCGCGCAGAGTTTGATGTCAAATCAGATTTCATGCGTTCGATTAAAGATCGACTGTCTCAAAATTTGCCAGTACAGGGAATTACTGATCAGATTTTTTGCCCGACATTTATCGACGATTTTGCTTCTTCTATAGACACAGTTATTAAGAATGATGCGACAGGAATTTATCACACAGTTGGTTCGACCGGATTGTCGCCCTACGATGCAGTAGTAAAAATTGCGGAAGTATTTGACCTGCCAAAAAATGCGATTAGCAAGACAACGCGAGGAGAATTCTTTAAAGATAGGGCACCAAGGCCTTTCAATTTAGCTCTAAAAAATGATAAAATAGCTAAATTGGGAGTAAGTCTTCGAGGATTTGAAGAAGGATTACAGATTATCAAATCTCAACTCTCCTAACTCAATATGACAATTACATTCATCGGACACGGTTATGTGGGATTAGTTACAGCAGCTGTCTTCTCAGATTTTGGAAATAAAGTTTATGTTATCGGACATACAAAAGAAAAAGTCGATAACCTCAATCGCGGCATAATCCCAATTTATGAGCCAGGTCTTGCAGAAATGGTTAAAAAGAACGTGGATGCGGGTCGTTTGACCTTCACTCTCGATTATGATCCAGCAATCCCAGAATCAGAAATTGTTTTTATTGCCGTTGGAACTCCTCCGCAAAAAACAGGAGACGCAGAACTTTCTACTGTATTTGAAGTAGCAACAAGTTTAGCTAAGAGTTTAAAAAGTCATACGGTGGTTGCGACTAAGTCCACGGTTCCAGTTGGCACCAATAAAAGAATCGCAAAGCTTATTGAAGAAAATAAGCCGGCAAATGCGACATTTGAAATCGCTTCAGTTCCAGAATTTTTGCGAGAAGGAACTGCCATTGATGACACTCTTCACCCAGACCGTGTAGTTATCGGAACAGAAAGCGATGAAGCTAGGGAGAAATTGGTGGAATTGCATAAGCCGATCGATGCGCCTTTTGTCCACGTAAATTTAGAAACAGCAGAGCTTATTAAGTACGCAGCTAATTCATTTTTAGCTACTAAAATCTCATATGCAAATGCGATCGCCAAGCTTTCAGAAGTAGTAGGAGCTGACGGATTGCGCGTCTTAGATGGAATCGGAATTGATAAAAGAATTGGTCGTTCATTCCTTTATCCAGGAGTTGGGTACGGTGGAAGTTGTTTTCCAAAAGATGTTAAAGCATTGATTTCTATCGCAGGAGATCACGATTACGATTTCGCGCTTTTAGATCAAGTAGAAGAAATTAACAAGCAAGCTAAAAGAGATATTGTGCGAAAAGCCAGAAAAATTCTTGGAGATATGAGAGACAAGAAGATCGCGGTTTTCGGTTTGGCATTTAAACCCAACACTGATGACATGAGGGATGCGCCTTCAATCGATATCATCGAGCTTTTAAAACAAGAAGGAGTTAGTATTAGCGCTTTTGATCCTAAGGCGAAGGAGACAGCGCAGAAAGTTATCAGCGACATAGAATTTGCAGATAGTATGGAGCAGGCAGTAAAAGATGCAGATTTGTTATTAGTTCTTACCGATTGGAATGAATTTAAAGAAGCTGACCTAGAAAAAATCAAAGAACAGATGCGCGAACCAAATATAATTGACGGAAGAAATATTTACGATCCAGATAAAGCAAAAGAATTAGGCTTTTCCTACATTGGCGTAGGAAGATAAACACCCTTTATGACGAAAGTTTTAATAACAGGAATTTCCGGGTTTGCTGGTAGTCATCTTACTGAGTATCTCCTCTCCGTTGGCAATTATGAAATTTCAGGTACTTATCTTGATGAGGAGAGTCTCAAAAATCTTCCGCAAAAAGACCAACTTAAACTCCACAAATTAAATCTTCTAGATAAAGAAGCTACGGAAAAATTGATTGCTGATGAAAAACCAGACATGCTTTTTCACCTGGCTGCATTAACTTCGCCTAAGTCGAGTTTTGATAATCCTAGTGAAACATTTAACAATAATATTTCTGCACAAATCACGATTCTTGAGTCCCTTAGGAAATTTGATCTTCGTGACACTAAAGTATTGATTGTTTCTTCAGCCGAAGTATATGGTTTGGTTGATCCAGCTAACTTGCCAATAGATGAAGACACGCCATTTAATCCAACTAATCCTTATGCAGTTTCAAAACTTGCTCAAGATTATTTGGGTCTTGAGTATTTTCTCGCACACAAAATGAAGATAGTCAGAGTTAGGCCATTTAATCATGTTGGTCCTCGTCAAGCTCCAATGTTTGTTATCTCGGCCTTTGCCAAAAGAATCGTAGAGATTGAAAAAGGCCACGAAAAAGTGATGAAAATTGGAAATTTATCTTCAAAAAGAGATTTTACAGATGTTTTGGATATGGTCAAGGCATATGTCTTGGCGCTTGAAAAAGGAAAGCTTGGAGATGTTTATAATCTAGGTTCTGGGAAGTCTTACGAGATTGCCGAGATCCTTGAAATGATGAAAAAAATGTCTAGTGTAAAAATCGAAACAGAAGAAGACTCTTCCCTAGTGCTTCCATCAGATAATCCGGATTTAGTTTGTGATTATTCTAAGTTTAATTCGTTAACAGGATGGAAACCAGAAATACCGATTGAAAAAACACTCACAGACACGCTAGAATATTGGAGAAAGATAATTTAATGCCAAAAGCACTTATTACCGGAATTACCGGACAGGATGCCTCATACTTAGCAGATTTTTTGCTTGATAAAGGTTATGAGGTTTTTGGGACAACACGTCGTTCTAGTACAGTTAACAATGAACGAATAAAGCACATAGAGAATCACGAAAATCTTCACATACTTCCAGCAGATCTTCTTGACCAGGTTTCTTTAATGAGCGCCTTGAAAGAAGCGCAACCAGATGAGGTCTATAATCTTGCCGCTCAATCCTTCGTTAAAACCTCATGGGATCAGCCTGTCCTTACGGGAGAATTTACAGGAATAGGTGTAACCAAAATTTTGGAGGCAATTAGAGCGGTTAAACCAGACGCTAAATTTTATCAAGCATCTTCATCTGAAATGTTTGGAAAAGTTACAGAAGTTCCCCAAAAAGAGACAACCAGATTTTATCCAAGAAGCCCATATGGAGTCGCAAAGGTTTATGGTCATTACATAACTGTAAATTACAGGGAGAGTTACAATATGTTTGCATGCTCCGGAATTCTTTTTAATCACGAATCTCCACGTCGCGGACTCGAGTTTGTAACAAGAAAGATTACACACGCTGCAGCGAGAATTAGTTTGGGAAAACAAGACAAACTAGAATTGGGAAATCTTGATGCCAAAAGAGATTGGGGATTTGCTGGTGACTACGTTGAAGCTATGTGGCTTATGCTCCAGCAGTCTGAGCCAGATGATTATGTAATCGCTACAGGTGAAGCTCATTCCGTGCAGGAATTTGTAGAAATCGCATTCAATGCTGCAGGGATCTCTGATTGGCAGAAGTATGTGGTTTCAAACGTTGGTGCACATTTAAGACCTGCAGAAGTGGATCATCTGATCGGAGATTATAGTAAAGCAGAAGAGAAACTCGGATGGAAACCAAAAACAAGCTTTAAACAGTTGGTGGAAATGATGGTTGAAGCAGATATAGAACGGGAAAAGAGGAATGAGGATTAAATGCAGACAGCTCTTATTGCTGGTGGGGCAGGCTTCATAGGTTCGCATCTTTGCGAACAATTGTTAAGTGATGGATATCGGATAATTTGCGTAGACAATCTTTCTACAAGTACAGAGAAGAACATAGAGCACTTAAAAATCAATCCTAATTTTACTTTCCTAAAACACGATGTCTTAGAACCATTATCTGGGGATCTATCAGCAGATTTTGTTTTTCATTTGGCAAGTCCAGCAAGCCCAAATCACCATAGTCCGATTAGCTACCATGCATTGGCTATGGAAACAATGCTCGCTAACACAAATGGAACGCTGGAGCTTCTGAAGTTTGCAGATAAGAACAAGGCAAGATTTCTATTCGCATCCACCTCTGAAATTTATGGAGATCCCTTAGAAAATCCACAAACTGAAGAGTATAGAGGAAATACTTCCACCACAGGGCCACGATCGGTTTATGATGAGGCAAAAAGATTTGGAGAGACATTGGTAGCCTATTATGTTCGAGAAAAGGGATTAGACGGGCGAATTGTTCGGATTTTTAATACATATGGACCTAGAATTTTACCTGAAGACATGAGAATGCTGACAGAGTTTATTGTCAAAGCTTTGAAAAATGAACCCATACCTGTTTTTGGTGATGGATCTCAAACTCGCTCTCTATGTTTTGTCTCTGACACCGTGGACGGACTCTGTAAATTAATGCTTGTCGATGGATTAAAAGGAGAAATTGTTAACATCGGTTCAAGCGAAGAACATAGTGTTTTAGAGTTTGCTGAAATGGTAAAAAAATTAACTGGAACGAAAAGCGAAATTGTTTTTACTGAACCACTTCCACAGGATGATCCGAAAGAAAGAAGGCCAGATTTATCTAAAGCCAAAAAACTTTTAAATTGGGAACCAAAGGTTGGTTTAGGCCAAGGCTTAGAGCAAACAGTAAATTATTACAAGAGTCTTTGATATGAAAATTTTTGTCATTCCAGCAACATATAACGAAAAAGAAAACATTGGTGAGTTTATCCGAGTTTTAGAGGAAGAGGTTTTCCCAAAAATAAAAAATCATGAAATGCATATTCTAGTTGCCGACGACAACTCTCCTGATGGGACAGGGGATGAGGTTAAAAAATTAGAGAAAAAATATAAAAACTTAGGTCTGGACCAAGGAGAAAGAAAAGGATTGGGAGCAGCATACTTGCGAGCAATGGGCCACGCGATAGAAAAATTGGGAGCAGATGTCGTGGTAAGTATCGATGCTGATTTCCAATTTGACCCACACGATCTTCTTAAGTACATTGTTAAATTGGATGAAGGTTATGAGATGGTTGTTCAAACAAGGTACAGTGATGGCGGAGGAATTCCAGAGAATTGGCCGATCCAGCGAAAAATCTTCTCAAAAGTAGCAAACCTTTTTGTTAGGACGGTTTTTATGAAATTTAATGTCCACGACTGGACTGGTGGATTCAGGGCGATAAGAAAAGATGTATTTTTGAAAGTAAGACCAAAAGTTATTGGTCGAAATGGTTACATTTTTCAAATAGCATTTCTTCATGAAGCTGTGGCTAGTGGATATAAAATTGGTGAAGTTCCGCTTCATTTTTCAGACCGAAAACTTGGTATGTCTAAGATTGCTCCCTTAAATTACATCATGGATGTTTTGAGTTTTGTGATACTAACCCGAATAAAAGAACTTTTGGGTGGAAGCTTTGGCAAATTTTTGGTAGTTGGCGGAATTGGATTTGTAATAAATTTGTCGATCTATTGGTTCCTCGCGCACCACACAAATATTAGTTTAGTTATCGCTAACACTATTGGTGCGGAAATTGCAATATTTTCTAATTACAATTTAAATAATCTTTGGACATTTAAGCACCATAGGAGAACGAGTCTTCGCCATT
>JADMIO011260357.1_pt1 | contig 34365 bp, 28 predicted proteins | sample 8958161 | NCBI WGS metagenome assembly JADMIO01 (sample SAMN16585339, study PRJNA669376) | soil metagenome | isolation source: Crop rotation soil | place: USA: Cullars Rotation, Alabama | collected 2011
GTCTCACTTCCAATGTGACCTTAAGAAATGCTGCCAATACTTTCACCGTCGGTGGACAAGCCATCAATATCGCCACAAGCACTGACGCTGGCTTAACAGTTAAAGGCGCGTCAGGACAATCCGGCAACCTCTTTGAAACTAAAAATAGCACGGGTACGGTAATCGCTCGTATTGATTCTGCAGGTAAGTACTTCGGAGATGGATCACAACTTTCTAACTTACCCTCCGATGTGGTTTCTAGCGTTCATGGTCGCACGGGTGTGGTGGTTGCAGTCGCCAACGACTACACCTGGGCTCAGGTTGATAAAACGGTTTCTAGCTTGCTTGATCTGACAACTCGCTCTGCTTCAGACCTGAGCTCAGGAACTCTTGCTGATGCTCGATTGACTTCAAACATTGTCCTTAAAAATGCTTCGAACACTTTTGTTATCGGCGACCAGGTTGTTACGAATTCTGCCGCAACCCAAGTTCCCATGACCCTGCAAGGTGCCGCAAGTCAGTCCGCTAACTTGTTTGCCGTAAAAAATAGCACGGGCACTGTGATCACCCGCATCGACTCATTGGGTCGATATTTTGGAGACGGTTCGCAACTCTCTAATCTGCCCTCAGATGTTGTTTCTAGCGTCTTCGGTAGAACGGGTGTTGTCGCTGCCGTAGCTAACGATTACACCTGGGCGCAGGTTGATAAGACTGTATCGAGCCTCCTTGACTTAACCACTCGTAGCGCAAGTGACCTCAGCAGCGGTACTTTAGCTGATGCAAGACTCACGGCCAATGTCGTACTCAGTAACGCCGCCAATACATTCAGTGTCGGTAACCAGGCCATCAATATCGCAACGGCCGGTAACGCTGGTTTATCTGTTAAAGGTGCCGCCTCTCAGTCTGGCAATCTGTTGGAATTCAAAAACTCAACGGGCACAATTCTCAGTCGCGTTGATTCGTTCGGTAAAATCATTGGTGACGGTTCTGGATTAACAAACCTTACCGGTGCTCCCGTTAATTCTGTATTTGGAAGAACTGGCGTCGTTGCCGCTGCGAGCAACGACTACACCTGGGCCCAAGTTGATAAAACAGTTTCTAGCTTACTGGATTTAACAACTCGCTCAGCTAGTGACTTGAGTTCTGGTACACTGGCTGACGCCCGCTTAACCGCAAACGTTACGCTGAAAAATGCTTCAAATACATTCACCATCGGAGATCAGTTGATCTCTAACTCCGCGGCAACCCAAGTTCCGATGACCTTGCAGGGTGCCGCAAGTCAGTCCGCTAACTTGTTCGCGGTTAAAAACTCCACAGGCACGGTCATCACCCGCATCGATTCATTAGGCCGATACTTTGGAGACGGTTCGCAACTCTCTAATCTGCCCTCAGATGTTGTTTCAAGCGTATTTGGTAGAACAGGTGTCGTCGCTGCCGTAGCTAACGATTACACCTGGGCACAGGTTGATAAGACTGTTTCAAGTTTATTAGATCTCACCACAAGAAGCGCCAGCGACCTGAGCTCTGGTACATTGGCTGATGCCCGACTGACAGCAAACGTTCCGTTAACAATAGCATCCAATACGTTTACTGTAGGTAACCAGGCCATCAATATCGCAACTGCAGGCCATGCTGGTTTGTCCATTAAAGGTGCCGCGTCTCAATCCGGCAACTTGTTGGAATTCAAAAACTCAACGGGCACTATTCTCAGTCGCGTTGATTCATTTGGTAAAATCATCGGTGATGGTTCAGGTCTTACAAACCTCTCTGGCGCTCCCGTTACTATGGTCCATGGTCGCACGGGTGTTGTGGTCTCGGTGGCTAACGATTACACATGGGCGCAAGTTGACAAGACGGTTTCTAGCTTACTCGACCTCACAACTCGCTCGGCTTCGGATCTGTCATCAGGAACTTTAGCTGACGCCCGCTTAACGGCAAACGTCGCGCTGAAAAATGCTTCAAATACATTCACTATCGGAGATCAGTTGATCTCTAACTCCGCGGCAACCCAAGTTCCGATGACCTTGCAGGGTGCCGCGAGCCAGTCCGCTAACTTATTCGCCGTAAAAAATAGCACGGGCACGGTCATCACCCGCATCGATTCATTGGGCAGATACTTTGGTGATGGTTCACAACTCTCCAATCTACCTTCAGATGTTGTTTCAAGTGTCTTCGGTAGAACGGGTGTTGTGACTGCAGCTAGCAATGACTATACCTGGGCTCAAGTTGATAAAACTGTATCAAGCTTGCTTGATCTCACGACTCGCTCGGCTTCAGATCTGAGTTCCGGAACTCTGGCCGACGCTAGACTCACAGCTAACGTTCCGTTAACCATGGCCTCCAACACATTCAGTGTCGGTAACCAGGCTATTAATATCGGAACTGCGGGCCATGCCGGTTTATCCATTAAGGGAGCTGCTTCTCAGTCAGGTAATCTATTGGAATTCAAAAACTCCACGGGCACCGTTCTCAGCCGCGTAGATTCATTCGGTAAAATCATTGGGGATGGTTCTGGTTTGACCAACCTCACTGGTGCCCCTGTCACCATGGTCCATGGTCGTACGGGTGTGGTGGTCTCGGTGGCCAACGATTACACCTGGGCTCAGGTTGATAAAACGGTTTCAAGTTTACTTGATCTCACCACAAGAAGTGCCAGTGACTTGAGCAGCGGAACTCTTGCTGATGCTCGATTGACTTCAAACGTTGTCCTTAAAAATGCTTCGAACACTTTTGTTATCGGCGACCAGGTTGTTACGAATTCTGCCGCAACCCAAGTTCCCATGACCCTGCAAGGTGCCGCAAGTCAGTCCGCTAACCTGTTCGCGGTTAAAAACTCCACAGGCACGGTCATCACCCGCATCGATTCATTGGGCCGATACTTTGGTGATGGTTCACAACTCTCCAATTTACCCTCAGATGTTGTTTCTAGCGTCTTCGGTAGAACGGGTGTCGTCGCTGCCGTAGCCAATGATTACACCTGGGCCCAAGTTGATAAAACAGTTTCTAGCTTACTTGATTTAACCACTCGTAGTGCAAGTGACTTAAGCTCCGGTACTTTGGCTGATGCAAGGCTCACGGCCAATGTCGTACTCAGTAACGCCGCCAATACATTCAGTGTCGGTAACCAGGCCATCAATATCGCAACGGCCGGTAACGCTGGTTTATCTGTTAAAGGTGCCGCCTCTCAGTCTGGCAATCTGTTGGAATTCAAAAACTCCACGGGTACAGTTCTCACTCGCTTTGACTCATTCGGTAAACTGATTGGCGACGGTTCAGGTCTTACCAATCTCACCGGTGCTCCCGTCACCATGGTTCATGGTCGCACGGGCGTGGTAACCGCCGTAGCCAACGACTACACCTGGGCCCAAGTTGACAAAACAGTTTCAAGCTTACTTGACTTAACCACTCGTAGCGCAGGTGACCTCAGCAGCGGTACTTTGGCTGATGCAAGACTCACGGCAAACGTTCCGTTAACCATGGCGTCCAACACATTTACCGTGGGTAACCAAGCTATCAATATCGCCACCACCACCCATGCTGGTCTCATTATCAAGGGTGTGGCTTCGCAAACAGGTAACTTATTAGAGTTTAAAAACTCCACTGGTACCATCTGGAGCAGAGTTGACTCCATGGGTAAATTTATCGGCGATGGTACAGGCCTTACGGGAGTCAGCGCGGTCGCCGCGGGCGCCAGCGGAAATCTCCAATTTAATAACGGTTCTAACGCCATGGCCGCCAGCACGAAAATAACCTGGGATAACACCAACGAACGTTTAACGGTCGGCGGAAATAGCCTGACGGCTGGCCTTAGCGTAACACCCAAAGTTGTAGGTGATGCCGGTACCATCATCCGCGCCCTCGCTTCCCAAACCGGAGATTTACTCCAAACACAAAATAGTACGGGTACTATCTTAAGCCGTATTGATTCCGCCGGAAAATACTTCGGAGATGGATCAAGTATTTCTAATATCGTTACTTCCATCTACGGAAGAACCGGTGTTGTGACTGCCGTCGCTAATGATTACACCTGGGCTAAGATTGATAAAACAGTTTCTAGCTTACTTGACTTAACCACTCGTAGCGCAGGTGACCTCAGCAGCGGTACTTTGGCTGATGCAAGACTCACGGCAAACGTTCCGTTAACCATGGCTTCCAACACATTTACCGTGGGTAACCAAGCTATCAATATCGCAACGACTTCCCACGCCGGTCTCAGCATTAAAGCTGTGGCCTCGCAGACGGGTAATCTCTTAGAATTCAAAAACTCCACGGGAACGGTTCTCACTCGCTTTGACTCATTCGGTAAACTGATTGGTGACGGTTCAGGTCTTACAAACTTAACCTCAGCTCCCGTGCAGAGCGTGTTCGGAAGAACTGGAGTGGTCGCGGCCGCTAGCAACGACTACACCTGGGCCCAAGTTGATAAAACAGTATCAAGCTTACTCGACTTAACAACTCGTAGTGCAAGTGATCTCTCAAGCGGAACCTTGGCTGACGCCAGACTCACGGGTAACGTTGTTCTAGAAAATATCGCCAATACGTTCGTCGTCGGTGGCCAAGCTATTAATATCGCGACAACGACAGATGCCGGTTTAACTATTAAAGGTGCTTCAGGACAATCTGGCCATCTCTTAGAAATGAAAAACTCCAACGGCACTATCCTGGCAAGAGTTGATTCCACGGGCGCTCACACTGCTACCTCATTTACCGCCGGAAATTACGTAATTAATTCCAGTGGTTTCTCTCAAGGCAATACGGCTCGCGGATACTTGGGACTTGGAGCCCTAACAGGTGGCGGCGCGGCCCCCTTCGTTGTCAACAGCGGCGACGGCGCTACATATTCTCAAGGTAATATTCAATTGCTTACGGACGGCGTCGTCAGAGTTTACCTCGACAGTGCTGGTCGGCTCAATATTGGCACAGCCGGCACTTCTGGCACGGGTGTTCTCAATGCTAAATCCACTGCGGATACCATGGTTGCGTCGACCTTTAAAGGTTTCAGCGCGAACCAATCCGCCGATCTCATACAACTTCACAATAGCACAGGCACTGTGCTCTCCAGAATTGACTCTATGGGTAAATTCATCGGAGATGGATCAGGTCTCACAAACTTAACCTCAGCTCCCGTGCAGAGCGTGTTCGGTAGAACCGGTGCGGTAACCGCCGTCGCCAACGATTACACTTGGGCTAAAATTGATAAAACAGTTTCAAGCTTGCTTGATTTAACCACTCGCTCAGCTAGTGACTTAAGCTCTGGTACTTTGGCCGATGCAAGACTCACGGCAAACGTTCCGTTAACCATGGCTTCCAACACATTTACCGTGGGTAACCAAGCTATCAATATCGCAACGACTTCCCACGCCGGTCTCAGCATTAAAGCTGTGGCCTCGCAGACGGGTAATCTCTTAGAATTCAAAAACTCCACGGGAACGGTCCTCACTCGCTTTGACTCATTCGGTAAGCTGATTGGTGACGGTTCAGGTCTTACCAATCTCACCGGTGCTCCGGTCAATTCAGTATTTGGAAGAACTGGCGTCGTAACCGCCGTAGCTAACGATTACACCTGGGCTAAGATTGATAAAACAGTTTCAAGCTTGCTTGACTTAACAACTCGTAGTGCAAGTGATCTCAGCACCGGTACCCTCGCCGACGCTCGCCTCACGGCGAACGTCCCGTTAACCATGGCTTCAAATACTTTCACCGTCGGTAACCAGGCTATTAATATCGCAACGACCACCCATGCTGGTCTCACAATTAAGGGTGTGGCTTCGCAAACAGGGAACCTCTTAGAATTTAAAAATTCCACCGGAACACTTATCTCCAGGGTCGACTCTGCAGGTGCCATGACCTTAGCCGGTAGCGCTGCCCCGCGCGCTACGTTAGACGTCTCCGGGGCAATCGTCAGTAAAGCCGCTATATCAAACGGTGCTCCTCCCGCCACCGTCGATTTCGCTTTAGGAAATATTCAATATACGACCGGAAATTGCGGTACCTTCGCTATGCACAATATGAAAGATGGTGGTGTTTACACCTTCGTCATCAACGGAACGACATCGGCCACTTGCGTATTTAACACCTTCAGCGACGCCGGCACCACGGGCATGACCGAATATTATCCCCCAGGACACGCCGCCACTATCGGAACAAAGAGAACCATCTATTCGTTCATGGTCGTAGGCACTGATGTTTACATCTCTTGGGTGCCGGGATACTAAAATGAAACTCTATATTCTCTACTTGCTGTCGGTGATCGTCGCGATTCCCGCGATGGCCCAGACGACTGCCCTCCCCGTTTGGAATTCAACTTGTACTGCCGCAACTACAACTCTTGACTATACTGGTGCCGATCAATCCTATGTCGTGCCGAAAGGTTGTCACGTCGTCACTGCAAAAATTTGGGGCGGAGGGGGCGGCGGCGGCGGGGGCGGAACCGTAACTGTCGGCGGTGCCGGTGGGGGCGGTGGGTATGTCTTCTCACCCTTAGCCGTTGTTGAAGGTGAAACTCTCACGATCAAAGTTGGCGAAGGTGGGAACAAAGGAAATTACACAACTAACGTCGGCGGCGCCGGTGCCGGCGGAGGATACAGCGCCGTCTACCGCGGCGCCACGGCCCTAGCTATCGCGGGAGCCGGGGGCGGAGGAGGTGGTGGTGACAATAATACGGGTGCCGGCGCAGGAGCTGGCGGACCCGGGGGCGATACCACTGGAGTTGACGGCACCGATGGCTCACTGACAAATGGACACGGAAGTGCAGGCACGCCGTCGGCTGGAGGAGCTGCCGGAACTCTAACAAATGGCGGGACAAATCCTACGGCGGGAGCTTCTCTTGCCGGTGGAGATGGCGGAGTTAACTGCGGCACCACCATCGGCGGCGGTGTTGGTGGTTTTTATGGCGGTGGAAATGGTGGAGACGCTTGTAACATTGGCGGATCGCGACGTTCAGGCGGCGGCGGGGGCGGCGCGGGATATTTCGGTGGTGGTGGTGGTAACGGCGCAAACGTAGCCTCGAAGGCCGGCGCTGGCGGAGGTGGGGGCTCCAGTTATCTTCCAGCCGTTGGAGGAACAACAACCGCAGGCTCTGGAACAACTCCGGGAAATTCTGGTGATGCCGCCCGCGGGACTGCGGGTAATGGCGGGGGCGGCGGAGCACTTACCGGCAACGGCACCGCGGGGAGTGCCGGTCGCATCGTGATTTATACAAATGCACAATGATATGGGTGCAGATATGAATGTAAAAATGAGTTTGATATACAAACCTCTCTTAATTTTGTCGGCGATCTTCGCAACGACGATCATCGTGGGTCCCGCATTGGCCCAAACCACGGCCCCTCCCGTCTGGAACTCTACGTGTACCGCTTCCACCACGACCCTCGACTACACGGGTGCCAATCAAAACTATGTTGTTCCCAACGGGTGTCGTGTCGTCACCATTAAAAGTTGGGGTGCAGGTGGAGGAGGCGGAGCAGGAGGCGATGGTCGCGTCGGTGCGGCGGGCGGCGGAGGAGGATACGCCACCGCAATGGTTGCCGTGATCGGTGGCGAAACGCTCACGGTAAAAGTGGGCGGTGCCGGAGTCCGCGGATTATACAATTCAACGGTTGGTGCCGGTGGCGGCGGCGGTGGTTACAGCGCCGTCTATCGAGGAGCGACCGCTCTTCTCATTGCCGGTGCAGGTGGCGGTGGCGGCGGTGGTGACAACGGTACGACCGGAGCCTCTGGCGCAGGCGGAGCCGGCGGTGGAGTGAACGGTGTCGACGGAACCGACGCCGGAACGATGATTGCCGGAAATGGTGGAACGTCTTCCGCGGGCGGAGCCGCCGGCACGGCAATGCAATCAGGTACGGGAGCAGAACCAACGGCTGGGTCTTCACTCCAAGGGGGCGCCGGCGGAATTGACGAAACCGCAACGGGGACTAGCGGTGGAGGCGCGGGCGGCGTCTTTGGCGGAGGAGCCGGCGGAAACATGTCTAGCACTAATAGTCGTACCGGAGGCGGCGGAGGTGGGGGTGGATATTTCGGCGGAGGTGGTGGTAACGCCGCCAACGCGGCCAACCTCAACGGCGCCGGTGGTGGCGGCGGATCCGGAATGCTGCCTACGGGTGGAACCGGAACCCTAACTGCCGGATCTGGCACCACGCCCGGCAATTCTGGCGATGCTGCCCGGGGAACCGCGGGAAATGGCGGCGGCGGCGGAGCTCTCAGTACCAACGGTACCACCGGCAATAACGGCCGTGTCGTCATCTACACCAACGCCCAGTAGAAATATTTTTCCTAAAAAGCTTTCGACCTAAGTCTTAGTTTTTCTCCTCTCCCCTTTTCATTGAGGTCCAGTTTTCATTGTAACCCCAAAGGTTCATTCAGTTTTTTCCGAAAAGTTAACTGGAAGGGAGTGCCATTCATATGAAGAAAGCATTTTTGCTTGGCGTAGCGGTAGGATTTTTTTGTTTTTATATTTTCGGAAAAATATTTGTCACGACCCACCCGGCAAGTGACGGCGGCGTAACACATTCCGACATGGCAAGCACGGCGGCGGCGAACTGTCCCCAACGTGAACCACAAGCCATCGAGGTTCCACTTCTTCCGCCACCAGAATTTTCTAAAGAACTTCCTGAAGAACTAGAAGCAAGCAAAGAAGGTGGCACCGTCGTTGCGTGGGATCCCGTACCCAAAGCCTTACGTTACGACGTCATCGTGACCAGTCCCCAGGGCACACGCATGAACAAACTCAAGACACCCTTCACCGAAGTGCAACTTAGAGATTTCCGTACGGGTGATGCTGAAGAATCACGTTTTCTCGTGAGCATCGCCACGGTCAACATCGACGGAAAGCCCGGTGCTTTCGGCAAACCCAAACGCATCATCGTGCGTGATCGGCCCGATATCACCGCACCAACCATTAAGAGCATAAAGACGGAAGATTGAAGAAGAGCGACCGACTTAATTCATTACTATTCTTAAGTCTCTGGTGCCTGCTCTCGGGTGCCGCGGGATTCGTGTACTCGGTCACCACGGGAGATACTTTTTTCGTTTCCGCCGGAGAGTCCGACGGTCCAGTTTCAGAAGGTGGCACTCCCGCCTCCGGAACTCTCACGGGCAGCCGTGACGTCCCTGCCCGCTCCGTCCACTTGGAACTGAATAGGGTTGAAGGCAGTGTCGGTTATGACGTTGAAATTAAGGCCTATGATCAAAAATGGGCCAAGCCTTATTCCTTCCACATCACCGACGAGCACCTCCGCGTACGCCTAACTCCCGGCCACTACAAAGTCCATACAAGGTCTTACACCGCCGACGGACGAACGGGTCGTTGGGGAAAATATTTTCCATTTTGGATTCAATTCCGCGCTCCCGACGTGGCCTTTCCTCCACCCAACGCTCGCATTAAACCTATGGGCGATAAGATGGAAAAGATCACCTTCGAATGGAAACCCGTTCCTTCAGCCAAGGGATATATTTTCAAACTGAAAGACAAAGACGGCAAAATTATTAAACACACCACCACCGTAGATACCTGGTACGTCACCGAGGTGGAGATCAATTCCAAATACTCTTGGCAGATTGTTCCCATCGTCGACAAACATTTAGAGTCTCCGGATCAGGTTTATACCTTTAATGACTTTACGGTCCTCCCGCCTGGCGAAGGCATGCGCAGTATGAAGTTCAGCGTCGACGGAAATCCTAAAGCCGTTAAGTATCAATTTGAATTTGTCCGGATCAACGACTCCAATGAGCCCTCACCTCCTTCCATGTTTGATGCCCGGGAGCCCGACTTCAAAGTCCGCTTGCGACCCGGCCGATACGAAGTCCGCGTGCGCAGCATCGATAAAGACAGCGCGGTTTCTGATTGGAGCTCACCTCAGAAATTCTTCATCGACTTTTTTCCACCGGTGGTCATAGGGCCCGCAGCCAATGAAATTGTCGAAGCCGATGACGACGATGCGGCCGACGTCAAGCTCAAGTGGGAACCTGTTCCCGATGTTCATCATTACAAAGTGTACGTCTTTGATAAAGACGGCCAGATGGTGGTCCAAATGCCCGTGGATACTAATTCCGCCACCGTCAAACTCCGCCACAACCGCCAGTACTCATGGAAGGTCGTGGCCTACAGTGCCGAAGAACCCGATCGCCGGCCGGCGTCGGTGGACGACAAAGATATTAATACTTTTATCCTTGAAAAATACGAGCGCGTGGATTTGAACGTCGCCGAGGAGTCCTCGGCTTGGTATGGCTGGCTTAGAACCGTCAGCTCCCAAGTGGATTTCGTGGGCCAAAATTATGATAACAATACTCTCATCACCCAAAATGTCTTGGCCAATTCAGCCGAATTAGCCGCGGGTGTTTGGATCCGAAAAACCAATTGGGGATTTCTCGCCTCGGGGGCGATCTCCGGATACCGCACGGATACCCAGACCTTCACCTTCGGAAACGGTGGTTTTAACGTAGGCTATCGTCATATCTACAATGCCAATACCCGTCTGCGAGTATGGGCCGGATACTATTACCGAGAATTGCCCGAACTTTTAGCCAATCCCTACGACACAAGCTATCGCATCGTGAAACTCAGGGACTCCGGCCCCCAAATTCAGGGATCGGTGCATCACGCTATCAATGACAAGTGGGGATGGCATGGTTACGGAACTTTTTATTATGGCTTACAAAATCAGGGGACGCCCACGGGTCTTCCCGCCGTGCCCCAACTGAGCTATACCTTAGGTATCGCGGCCACTTATAAATTTAGTAACTACTATACCGGAATGATCGGCTACGCCTATCGGCGGGAGCATGCCCAATATAATTCCACCGATCGTTCCGGCAATCCCAATGACGTCGATTTCACGGGACATTATCTCAACTTTATCTTGGAGTTCGGCCTCAGCAAGCCTCACCCTCTCCGCGCCGAGAATGATTAATTAAAAATTTTCTTGATGGCGCTCACGGCTTTAACCTGAGCTTCGAGAGTCGTATTCAACATCTTCTCGTTAACTTCAAGTTCTTTACCGTCTGAAGCGGGAAGGCGTTTATGAGCGGCCAAATTCTTGATGGTATCGTCGTTGGCCTTTGCGCTCTCCGCAGGAACCAGTTTTTCACGGTTATAAAAAGCTCCGCTGGCCGTCTCGCACTCTTTTCGGGCATCGCTCTTGATGGCTGTTTTGCTTTTGTATGAGGCCACGGCGTCTTCCCAGAAAAAGCGCTGGCAATCATAGACGGAGAGAATTTCTTTTTCGTAGCGTTTTTTATCGGCGGCACCGTTAGGAAATAGTCCGCTGAATTGTTGAAAAAACTTTTGTTTATTTTCAGGAGTGATCTGATCGGGAGCGGCAATAAACTGCTCTACGATTTTTAGAAAATCACTCTTGGCTTTCAGGGCCGGGTCCACGGGAGCGCCCTGTCCCTGAGCTTGCTGGCCCCCTTGCTGTTTAGCGGCCTGAACCTGCTGTTGATAACCCAGCAGAGCATTGTTTTGATAATATCCGATGACGGTTGAAGCCATCATATAGAATACGGTGGCGGTGGCGACGATGACCGGCGCTTCCCATTTGAATTGGTACTGGGTATAAATTTTAGTCCACCCATACCAAGTCGCTGAAGCCAAGATCACCATGAAAACCCAGTATCCTAAAAATGTGGGAAGGAGAACTTTCATCTGTGCCCAAATCATCTTTTCTTTCCTCTCTGATCTGAAAAAATATTCCGACGGTCATTCATGTCTATACTAACGAATTCGCCGGTAAATTTTTATAAAGAAAAAGTCCTGGTCGGGGTCCTGAAATAAAATTGGAAGCCTAGAAACTAGACCAAGGGCCGTGCTCCGTCCTCAGTCCCATTTAGAAAGTTCAACTTTTTCCCAGCGCTGGGAAAATTTGGCTAGTACTTTTGTTCCACCCTTAAGAGCTTCACGCCTTCGGGAATACTGGAATGCATGAATACTGGTATTCTTGTATTCACGTATTATTATGCCGCACCCACCTCGCTAGCGGCTTGTACAAAACAAAATGGCCAATGATCGAAAATAAAACTGAGCCAAGAAAGGCCGCGCCCAACGCGTCAAACATCATTTCCGGTGAAAAGTCACCAACGAGAGCGTACGCGCCGATGATAGCACCTATGGCACCCAAGGTCACATCGGCCCAGCGGTAGTAGTCCCGTCCCCGAAAAACCAGGCCCACGCACCATCCCACTAAAACACCCACCGAAATAAACGCTAAAATATGCATATTTCTCTCCTCTCCAAATTTCGAAACTTCCGCTCCACTTTGAACTGAGCACATTGCGTGCCATGAAAAACACTGTGTCGCGCCTTGGCATCTCCCTCCGGTATAGAAATTGAATCTAAAACATTAGAACTCCAACCACCGAAACAAGGAGAACGTATATGAATTGGGATCAAATTGAAGGAAGTTGGAAAGAACTCAAAGGTAAAGTCCGAGAGAAATGGGCAAAATTGACGGATAGTGACTTCGACGAGATCGGCGGAAAAAAAGACAAGCTGATCGGCAAACTCCAAAACTCCTATGGCTACGCCAAAGAAGATGCCTCTAGAGAGGTGGATACTTGGGGATCTTCATTGGATGAATACAAGGACGAACCCAAGAAGCCCTATCTTAGTTAAGGGCAAGTTTTAGGGCCGAAACGAAATCCAGAATATCTTGTTCGGTGGTATCGAAAGACGTCATCCACCGGACTTCGGATTTTTTTTCATCCCAGGTATAGAAGAAAAAATTTTCCCGCAGTTTGGAAATTACCGGCGGCGGAATTTTTACGAAGACACCGTTAGCCTGAACTTTCTGGGTAATCTCCAGCTGCGGGAATATTGAAATTTCTTTTGCCAATCGTTGGGCCATGCGGTTGGCCGTCTCGGCATTTGTCTTCCATAAATTATGGGCAAATAGAGCTTCAAACTGAACCGCTATAAACCGCATCTTAGAAGAAAGCTGCATGGCCTGCTTTCTGATAAATTTAAAATCCCGAGCTAACTCGGGTTTAAAAAATACCACGGCTTCGGCTCCCAAAAGTCCATTCTTAGTCCCGCCAAACGATAAAACATCGACACCGGCATCTGCGGTAAATGCCCTCAGCTCCGTGCCCAGAGAGACGGCCCCATTGGCCGCCCGTGCCCCGTCCATATGCAAATACAAATTATTTTCTCTACAAAATTTAGAAATCTCCCGGATCTCTTCCACAGAATAAACTGTTCCTAGTTCCGTAGACTGGGTGATCGAAACCGCTCCCGGTTGAACATGATGTTGATCTCCAACGCCTTGCAAATGCCAACCCAACTTTTCTGTCGTCAATTTACCGTCGGACGTCTCTATAGGAATAAGTTTACAACCCGTGAATAATTCGGGGGCGCCGCATTCGTCATTATGTATATGAGAAGTCTTAGAACAAAGAATCCCCTGATAAGATTTGGTAAGGGCCTTTAAGGAAAGAACATTGGCCGCGGTTCCGTTAAAGACAAAGAAGACTTCAATATTTTTGCCAAAATGTTTTTTAAAAGTAGCGATGGCCCTCTCGGTATAAGGATCATCGCCGTAGGCTACGGCATGGCCCTCATTGGCCGACACGATAGCTTTCAAGATTTCAGGGTGGACCCCCGTATTATTATCGCTGGCAAAGCTCCGCATTCTTAAACCCTAGCGTAATCTTTCCTTAACGGCAAGTCATTCCCAGGGCCCCATGATCGCCCGGTCTAAAGTTAAAAATAGTCGCGAAACGCTTGACAGTCTTGAGTTACATGAAAAAATATAAATGTAAATTATTTAACGCGGTGAAAAAGCCTAAAAGTTCCTTGTAGACAAAAATTGTTTGTTTTCATCTTTGTATCTTGCAATGTAGAAACTAATCACCTATTTCCTTTCTACAGCAACTTTGTTTGGTGTACAGAAATGATAGGCCCTGACGTGCTTTTTCCTTATCCAACTCTAGAGCAGTCTAAAGCGGAGATTTACTCGGCCCTCGTCCGCACCCAAGAATCAGAAACTTGTTATAAGACTCTTTTTGAAGATAACCCTCAATCCATGCTCATCATGGATATGGAGACCCTAAGATTCCTTACGGTAAATAAAGCTGCGGCCAACCACTATGGATATTCCAAAGAAGAATTTTCTCAGATTTCGGCTGACCAAATCCAATGCCAAGACGAAACCCCTGAGGGTCCACCCATGACCCTGACCGTCATTAATCCCCTCGACAGTGTCTATCGTCACCGGCGCAAAGACGGATCCAAAATTGATGTCCGGGTTGCGACCCACGATATTCTTTTCGACGGGCGCCGCGCTAAAATTCTTTTGATCGATGATGTAACCGAAACCCGAAGGGCAGAACGTTGCCTCAATTTTCTGACCGATAGCGGAATTGCCATCGCCGACTGCCTCTGCCTTAAGTCAACCCTAGAAAAAGTCATGCAACTTGCCGCTCTTCAATTTAATGGATTTTGTTCTATTCATCTTCAACGGGAAGACAAATCGAACTTTCTCGCGGGGTGTGCCCATCAAGACGAGCTATTAAGTCAAAATTTCAGAGAAGCTTTGGCCAAAATTGAAATTGATGTGGCGTCACCCCGCGGGATTGGTCGGGTCATAAGTACCGGTCAATCAGAATTATCTGAAAACGGCTTTGTTATAGACTCCAGGCTTCAGTCCTTTAATTTACGATCCCATATGTGCGCCCCCCTCCGGACCAGAGGAAAAACCATAGGGGCTATCACTCTATTTTCGGCGAAAGAGATATTTGATGGGTTCGACCTTACGGTTTTTGAGACCTTCGCCCGTAGGGTGGCCCAAGCCGTAGATAATGCAAAACTCTACGACAATATGAAAGACGCTCTGCGACTGCGAGATGATTTTATATCCATTGCCAGTCATGAATTGAGAACTCCTTTGACGGCTCTTAAACTGAACCTTCAGTATATGCAGAGAATCTTCGGTAAAGAACTTGAACCCGGCACCTTTTTAGAGCGGGCCGAAAGAATTCTCTTGTCCTCCAAACGGCAAGTGGACCGGGTGGATCGCCTCATTCAAGATCTCTTGGATCTTTCCCGAATCCGCACCGGTCACATCAGTTTAGACTATGAAAATATCGACCTCGGGGATCTGGTTTTAGGCCTCGTGGATCGCTATCGGGAGCCTCTGCGGGAGGCGGGATGTTCCGTAGCCGTCGACTTTCATAAATCCGTCGTGGGATATTGGGATCGCTCCAAGTTAGAGCTAATCGTAACGAATCTCCTGACAAATGCCATGAAGTACGGGGCCAAAAACCCCGTGGAGATTTCTATTTATTCCGAATTCAACTACGCCATCTTTCGCATCCGGGATCACGGCATCGGCATCAATGAAAAAGATAAAGAAAAGATATTCAATAAGTTCGAACGGGGAAGCACCAAACTCCATGCTCGCTCAAGTTTAGGTCTGGGGCTCTTTTTAGTGAAACAATTCGTGCGGGTTTTGGGTGGGACGATCGATGTCCAGAGTACCTTTGGACAGGGGGCCGAATTCACTTTTAAGCTTCCACTAAAACCAAAAAATTTCTCAGAAACCGCAGATCCCCAACACGAAGTCGTATTGCTGCCCACATAACAAAATTCTTAGAATTTGAGGTCCACGCATAGGGCAGCATGATCCGAAAGACCATTCCAGGGGCGATGGGTCAGACACCGGGCCGCACCCACTTCCAGACCTCGACAATAAACCCGATCCAATTTCAAAACTGGAAACCAGATGGGATAAGTTCTCGCATGACGCCCTCGGGCCGAGAGAAAAGCTTCGTCTAAATGCAATCTCGCCCTTAGCTGCTTGGTGGCCTTTTCTCGCCAGTCGTTAAAATCTCCCGCCACCACTAAGGGGGCATCGGGAGGTACGTGGGAGTCGATGCGATCACAGAGAGTTTCAATTTGCGCTTCTCTCCATGTCTCAAGCAAGGCCAGGTGAATACAAATCACATGGAGGGGCTGGCCTCCCCGCGGAAGTTCAACAACCCCGTGTAAAATTCCCCGTCCTTCAAAACGATTGGTTGAGACATCGATATTTTCCCAAAACTGAAAGGGATATTTACTCAAGATCGCATTACCGTGATGACCCGAAGAATAGACGGCGTTTTTACCATAGGCGTAATGGGGCCAAACTTTGTCGGCAAGAAATTCAAATTGGGAAGTTGTAGGCCAGTCCCCCAAACGCTGTCCATGAACATCGTGATGACCTAAAACTTCCTGCAAGAAAACGAGGTCGGCTTGAATGGAACGGATAGAATGCTTCAGATCATCCAGAATAAATTTCAGATTGGCCGTGGAGAAACCTTTATGGATATTATACGAAAGGACACGCAAGGTTTTCATGTCACATCCAGTTCTTAAGTAGAAGTAAGGCCTGTCCCGTTCCGCTTTGAATGAACGGAAGGCCGTGCCAATTCTCCGGGCTAATCTCCTGAGCTTCTTTTATATCCTTTGCAAATTGCCGCGCCAAGCAGAGCTTTGACTTCTCCATTGTTAGAACTACGTCCGCCTCCAGATCATGACGCAAACTGCGATGATTGAGGTTACTAGATCCCACCAAGGCCCAATCGTCGATGATCATGGTTTTGGCATGAAGCATCCGCGGTAAATACTCGTAAATTTTTACCTTTGAACTAAGCAACACAAAATAAAAAGCCGCCCGCACCCAGGGTACAAAAAATACGTCGCAGCGTCTCGGCACGAGGAGACGCACATCTACCCCTCTTGCGGCAGCGGCACAAAGGGCCCCGATAAAGGAGCGATGGGGAATGAAATAGGCATTGGTGATATAAATGCGGTCTTGAGCTCGGTTAATCCTATCCACTAATTCCTGATAGGCCTTGCGGCGCCGTTTCCAATTGTCATTCAGGCGTACCAAAGCCCCGCTGCCCGACCGGCGGAATCTACGAGGGGTTCGGCCTTGAGACTTCAGAGAATGCCGGCGATAAAGAAACCTCCCCGCCTTACTCCAAGCCCGCTCAAAGGCGCCCTGTAAATCCCTAACCGCCGCCCCCTCCACCCGAACTCCCGTATCTCGCCAAGCACTCTTTCCAAAATCAGACTCCAGATGTTCGCTGGAGATATTCATGCTGCTGACGTAAGCCGTGTGTCCATCGATAACGCATAGTTTGCGATGATCCCGGCGATTGGCCCCCATAATCCACTTCATAAATAGAGCTAGTTTGGTCGTGGGGCCCAGGGGTCCTAAAAATAGCGCCCAGGGAAGAGGATGAAAAATTCTTGCCTCGGCATTTTCATGAATTTTGTTCAGGAGATACCACACGCCGGATATTCCGGATCCTACGCCGTCCACAATCATGCGGACCTTAACTCCCCGGGAAGCGGCATCATTGAGGGCCTTCACGATGCCCCGTCCCAAGTGATCGCTAGAAAAAATATAAGTTTCTAATTCGATGGATGTTTTTGCGCTCTCTAAGTCCCGGAGGAGGGAATCAAAAAATTTGTCTCCACTATGAAAAATCTCTTCCTGCTCCCAGGTTTTCATCGGACCTTTCATAATCCAGCTTGGGATTCGGCATTTTTGATGCGCTCTTCTAATTCTATTACGGCCACATTGATTTTTCTTTCTTCATTCTCCAGAGAGCCCTGCTTTCCCCGGCTGAAGTCATGGAGCATTTTTTCAATGGATTCTTTTTTAACCTGAAGTTCGGGGGCGCCCCCCGCCACGTGTTCTAACTTGCGAATGCGATCCTTAAGACCGTTGAGGCGGTCATTGACCTGCTTTTCGAAATCCTGGCGGACTTCTTTTTCTTCATCGTGAGGTTTAGGATCGCGGACTAAATCCGGTCGGGCGTTTTTCTCGGCATTACCTACCACGGAGGTTAATTTTTTGGGACTCTGGGGGGAATTATCCGTGGGGCGATTGATAGTCGAACCAATCCCCGAAGGCTTGGTCATGGGAGTGGTCGTCCCCTGCCCCTGGGCCTGGGCCGCGGAGTACAGAAAGACGGAGCAAATTATCAAATGAAGCTGCGTCATGTTTCCTCCGAATCAAGAGGAGGGACCACCACCGATGGCGGCCCCCCTTTCCACTTTAATGAGAAGCGCGGCTTTCGCTCTTCTTAGAACTTTTCTTTGGGGTTTTAGCTTTAATAGAAGAAAGAGTTGATTTCTTCCGTCCTCTTTTAAACAAAACGGCTCCTAAGGCGCCCAAAACGGCGACTCCGCCCACGAATTTTCCCCATTTGGTATTTAATTTCATCGCGCCCATACGGTCGGTGATACCAGAAAAATCAATTTTTGATCTGCTCTCTCCATCTGCGCGACGATTCTCTGCAAGGTTTTCCATTTTTCCTCCAATTATTGGTGATTTTAAAAACAAGGGTACTTACGCGTTGTTCTGCAAATCGTCTGCCAGGTCAAAAAAGCAAAACTCGCCCTCCTCTTTCGATCTGCAAGAGGGGGGCGAGACATTTTGACTCATTCGCGAGGGGACGAAGTAGCCCCTACCCGTTATTGTGGGGAATTACTATTGGCACTGACCTAGGCTGCCGTCGCCCAGACTATCACCCGTGCCCATTCCCGAAACGGGATAATACTGGTCCACCGTGCGAGCTAAGTTTTTCAAATTCAAAATCTTGCCTTGATTAAAAAATGAAGTGAGGGCGCTGATGGCTTTTCCTGAATTCATCAGAATATTTTCCACCGCCCCCGGGAGGGGCACGCTCCGGCCTCGGGATTTCACCAGACCCATGGCTAATCCCACGGCCCCGGCCACGACGGGTGAGGCCATCGATGTGCCTTGAAGTCGGCCGTAGGCATTTTTCGGAAGAGTTGAAAGCAGGCCTCCGGTTTTGGAATCCGATCCCGGCGCCCCGAGTTTGACGATGCCCGGACCATAATTAGAAAAGCTGCTCTTTTTTGACGAATTGACGTCGATAGATCCTATGGCAATGACCCCTCTCATGTAAGACGAAAACGAGGCGGGTGAGAAAAATTTATTGGGACCCAACAAAGATCCCCCATTGCCCGCGGCCACGATGACCGTGACTCCCTTTTTTAGGGCATAGGTGAGGGCTGATTCCGTCGAAACGGGTTTTCCGCTTCCGCCCAAACTCATGTTGATAATATTGGCGCCATTATCGGCGGCGTACCGAATCGCATTATCAATATTGGAAGTATAGGCTCCAGAACTTCGCCCGAAAACATTGAGGGCCATAATTTTCAGATGCTGACCCATGATGCCCGTCAGGCCCACACCATTTCCGCCGCGGGCCGCCGACAGGCCGGCCACGTGGGTTCCGTGACGAGAATTCCAATTGGTGGCGGGGCTGGGATCTGCTTTTTTCTCCGCAAAATTGTATCCGTAAACGTCATCGATAAATCCGTTATGGTCATCGTCGATTCCGTTTCCGGGAATTTCATCGGCATTAACCCATAGATTTTGCCTAATATCCTCGTGGGCCAAGTCCACGCCCGAGTCAATGACGGCAACGACGATATCCTTCGTGATCCCCGAAACGGGATTTAGAAAAATATCATTGGCCTCACTGGCCTCGAGAGCATCGAGATGGGTTTCCTGAGAAATCCGGGGGTCCGTATACATGCCCGCCTCAAACATCGGCACCATATCAGAAATCCCCACGATGCACTCATCTCGCTCCACCAGGTCGCGGATCTCATTTTTCGTCATGGCTCTCGGGGTCGTCCACGGAATGGAGTGAACTTGGCTTCTGATGTGGCGGCTTTCTTCGGTGAGGCACGAAGTTTTCACTACCGCTACGAATTCGGTACCAGCGGGAATGATGGCGTTGGCATCGATGTCTGTTTCAGTTTCTGTGCCTGCGTTGGCGTTGGGTGACTGAAACTGATTTGCAAATCCTAATGAATTTGTGACTGAGGAATTGGATGGGCCCGACTGACTATACGGATTGGCCACGCCAGGCCAACGGCCCGAGGTGGCGATGTCATTGAGTTGAACTTTGCCGGTAGCGGTAAAAGGGTCCTGAAGTTTTTGGGGAGAACAGGTATCCCCACCCTTTCCGCAGCCAAAGAGAAATAGTACGAAAACCAATGGAATTAAGTGTTTTGTCATAGCTTTCCTTCGTTTAGGTTTTTTTCATTCGAACCCGACCGGAGAAAGTATGGAAATAATTTTTGAAAAACTGGACTAGGCCATGGTCTTGATTGTGGGATTTCCGCAACAGGCGCGGTTCTTAGGGCGATGGGCAAGTTGTCTTTGTTTGGGTAGCTTAAGCTGCCCAAAAAACTAAAATCATCCGCCAAATTTTCCCAGCGCTGGGAATTTTAGTTCCGAATCGGAACGAAGTTTTAGATTTAAGAATTTGTCATTTGACCCAAATTTTTATCAGTTTTTGTTTTGCAAATGTAATTTAAGAAGCCCGTTTAAGTAACATTATTCGCGCCTATAAAGCTTCAGACTAAACGCAAACCTAAAACTTTTCTCCGCCGGCATTTTAATTAATTTCTTCAAATACTAAGCCTCTGAGGTGGGTGAAATTTCATTTTCAAAACCCATGGTATACAGGGTGCGCAATCAATGATTGCGCTTTAGATAAATCAAACTCGGAGGAATAAATATGAGTCACTTGCAAGACATAAATCAGACAAAGGATAAATCCCCCTCTGACAAAATGACACACGCACAAGTTCGAACTCATTTCCAAAACCCAACCTACTCACAGGAGCTTAAAGCCCTCTCTAACGACGCCCTCTTCTTACGAGCCAAAAACGACATAAAACATGAAACCGCGGCCACCCTCCAAGTTCTTCATACCCTAAGAGAAATCGAACGCAGGCGTGCCTTCGCCCTGAAAAGCTATCCAAGCCTTTTTGAATTCTGTGTGGATTATTTGGGCTATAAAAAAGGTGCAGCCTACAGACGCATTTTAGCCATGCGTGCCCTAAAAGAGATGCCCGAAGTGGAAGAGAAAGTTCAAAGTGGTGTACTAAGTCTTATGACCTTATCCCAAGCCCAGGGGTATTTTAAAGAAAGGGCAAGAGTCCAAAAGCCCCTTCCCATTGAAGACAAGAGAGAAATTCTCAAAAACTTAGAAAATAAATCCTCTAGAGACACAGAGAAATATTTTTTAAAAGTTATGCCTCAAGATCACGCCAAAGAAAAACTAAAGCCCCTAGATGAAGACAATTATTCATGGCAGGTCACTTTGCCCCAAAGAGTGAAAGACAAGATTACAAAACTCCAGCATCTTTTGGGAAAAGAGGGAAATAATTTAGAAAACATGGACGTCCTAGAGAGAGCCCTAGATATGGCCATAAAAGAGAAAGAGAAAGAGAAAGAGAAAGAAGTTCCAGCGCTGGGAAAAATAAAGCAACTCTGGCTTAAAGATCAAGCTCGGTGCACCTTCATTGACCCCCTCACCCAGGTCAGATGCCCCCAGACCACAAAGCTTGAAATAGATCATATAAGACCCAGGGCCCTTGGAGGTCATTCTGAAATTCAAAACCTAAGACTTCTATGCAAATCCCATAGCCAGCTGGAGGCCATTAAAATATTCGGCCTTCAAAAGATGGAGCCCTATCTGAATTAGAGATTTGGGTGGGGCCCTATTTCAATTAAAATCAGACCCGAACAGAGTAAGTGCAAGTTCCCTAACGCTCCCGGGAAAGTTCCACCAACCGCTCGACCACCACGGCCAAAGGTTGTCGCAAGCGAGAAGATTGGCGAGCGGGACCGACCCAGTCTGCAGGAATGGGATTGTTTCCATTCCATTCTGAGGCTCGCTCCAAGAGATGCAAATCGCCGGCGCTGAGGGCTCGCGCTTGATTCGTAGGTCGCCACATAAAATCTGGATGCATACTGCTGTACCACTCACCACCGATGATCCCCAAATTTTGATCCAACTCCAGATCATAAATATAGCGCACGACATGGGGTGAGGCATGGTGCCCTTCGCTATGGTTAGGTTCAATCTCCACCATGTACGAAACATCCATCACCACACCCATCACGAACTTCGTGCCGGGCGCCCGATAGGCTTTAAACTTATCAATGTAAAACTCATCCACCGGAATAAGTCCGTCACTATAAGACTTCACCGGCTGAAGAGTTTGGGGATTGAAGTAACTATATTGGTACATAAAGACGGGATAATTCCAAATTTCCAAATCGTAAGTGGCATCCATAATAAAGCTACTCTTCGCAATACCTAACTGATTGACCAGCGCCATATGAAAAGTGCCCGCATTATTATTTATGCATTGAGGATCCACGATGCGCCCTAGGCGGTCTTTCTCGGGATTGCGTACGGGACAGATCGTTCCTACAAATTTAGATTCACTGGCGCCTCGAGACCAAAGGAGACTGGCCAGAGCTTTAATATCCGAGGGGAAAAACCGCACAGGTCGGCCACTGGCACCCACCACACTCACCGCATGTATGGGTTCATCCACTTTTACCGAAGCCGCGGACCAGCCATCACAAATCCCTTCCCACGACGCGACCTCTTTGTATTTTTCGTATTTGTAGCGGCCCACTTCCCATAAACTATTAGTTAAGGTGTTAACGCTATCACCTATAAGAAAATCATATTTTTCTGACGGCGCCAGGTTGTCCATGGCATCCGCCGCCCCCCCGGCGTAGATGGCCGAGGCGGGAGCACTCTGTACATAATTATAATTTACAAGCCAATCGGTAGACTTGGGAAATCCCGGATCCCCGTAGCGAACTCCCAGCATGCCTAAATAAGTGGGCCAGTAGGAATCAGACCAGGGCAGACGTTCTAAACGTGAACTTAGAAGATGACTTCGCTCCATTTCACCGACATTTTTCATGATGGAGGGAAGCTCAACCAAAGTTTCTATACGATCATTATCTTGGGGAGCCGATTTCCATTGGAGACTTTTATCTGAGATACCCGCAAATTTTTTCTGAGATTGGTCAAGAAGTCTTCCCTCACCATCCCATTTAGCAGGTGGCCTCGCCATAACTGCCGCGGGGTTAGCATGAAATTCGACAAGAAAACCATGAATGTCTTGAACTCCCTGCCGTGGGGAGCCCTCGGATGGAGATGATCCGTCGTGACCACACCCCCACAAAATCAAAAGACTGAAAAGCATCGCTAACAGTTTCATGATTTTCCCCGATTCAATAAAAAGAAGAGGTGACCCGGGGGCCACCTCTCCTCACGAATTCAAATTACAAAATTATTTTTTGGGTTGATCCTTGCCTTGATCTTGGCCTTGGCTCTGACCTTGGTCTTTACCTTGGTCTTTGCCTTGATCCTGTCCTTGATCTTTACCCTGATCTTTGCCTTGATCTTTTCCTTGATCTTGTCCCTGATCTTTACCTTGGTCTTTGCCTTGATCCTGTCCTTGATCTTTACCCTGATCTTTGCCTTGATCTTTTCCTTGATCTTGTCCCTGATCTTTACCTTGGTCTTTGCCTTGATCCTGTCCTTGATCTTTACCCTGATCTTTGCCTTGGTCCTTTCCTTGATCCTGTCCTTGATCTTTACCTTGATCTTTTCCTTGATCCTGTCCTTGGTCTTTACCCTGATCTTTTCCTTGTTCTTGACCTTGTTCTTTAGGTTGTTCACAAGGCACTGAGAACGCCGCTCTTACAGAGCAAGATACTTCTTCCGTTTTGCCTTGATCTTGACCTTGTCCTTGACCCTGACCTTGATCTTTACCAGTGCTGCTGCTCACAGTTTGACTTAATGTCACGCCCAAAGAACTCGGCACGCACTCGCCCTGATCTTGACCTTGTCCTTGACCTTGTCCTTGACCCTGACCTTGTCCTTGCCCTTGTCCTTCATCACCACCGGCCGTGAAAGCAAAGGATGCGGCGACTGTGCCCCCATCATGGGCCGTTGCCGTTTCAAGAACGATTGCACCATTGGGTCCAACAAATGTAAGGGATCCGTCAGCATTGGTCGTTACGCTCGTTGCCGTTGCAAGTTCATGGGCATCGGCTACGACACCGGGACATGCCATTTTATCAACGTCTCCCGCTGAAACGGGATTACCAGCGGCGTCCGTATAACCTTCAAATGTAATATCTTGGGTCACTGCGGCAGCGGTCATGCCGTTATTGCTTTGGTCAGCGGGACCGGCAGGGGCAGCGCCAGAATTAGAACTTTTATTTGAACATGCTACGAGACTGGCAATCGCCACCGTGACGAGCGCAATACGCGAAAAATATTTAGTCGACATTGATTCTCTCCTTTTTAGAGTTGATTTTGTTTTGTTCGGGCAAATCCCTTTTGCTCAACGCTCGATGAGCATAGGGCGTGCCAACTGTTTTAAATTCTCTAAACCCCCGTTAATCGTGGTTTTTCAAAATTTTTTTATTTTTTTAAAGAAAATCTAGGGGCAGTTTTCCTCGTTAGAGTCCAAGTATGACTCGAAAATTAAAAATTGCGTCGGTGAAAACAGATATTAATCTGCCTGAAGCATGAAAGATTCATTTCATGAGAAAGATGACGATGAGATTCAAATTCAGAAATACTATTTTATTTTTATTGGCGGCTCTTTACTTCACGGGATGTCATAAAAATGAGCCCACACCCCAAAGTTTTTTGGTCAACGCCCATGAGGTCAGTCAAAATGGCTGCCTCAATATTCAAATGCTTTTAGAACGCATGAAGACTTTTCCGCCGCAAACCGTGGGACGCAAAGTTTCCACTTACGTAGAGGTCTCCGGCGAAACCGTTAAACCCAATAGTGTTCTTCTTATGACCCACGGGAATTTCGTTTTTGAAGAGCGCCCGTTCTCTGACCTAAAAAATCTCATGCCCGTCCAGCGGGCTATTTCTGCCAATCAATTTCTTTGTTCCCGGGTGAGTCTCATCAACGAAGCCGGCAGTGAGACTCCTTTTCAGGTGGAATCTTATACCGAATCTTCCCTCAAGATGATCAGTGACGATGAAGATAAGAAGGAAGTGGAACTCTTATTTACCCCACCCCAAACTTTGACAATCCGCTCCACCTATTCCACCAAAGACTATTGTGACAATGAGGCCGAAGCTATGACCCATACCGAAATTATTTTTCGCTGGGGTCTCAGCGATATTTCCACTTTAATTCCCGCCGAACGGGTGAATACGGCCATGCTTCGCTCCCTTGTTCAGTCCAGCGATAATCCTCCTTCAGAAATAGTCGATGCTTCACAGAGCGTTGAAGAATCCGTTGAAGTTTCTATTTCATCGCTCAAGGCCATAAGATCTGCCGCGATCAAAACAGAGGTCTTAGGATGTTTTCCCACGGACCCCCAACCGACACCAACACCCATGCCGTAACATGCCCCGCCGTCGGGGCAAGATGACACATTTTCTTCCTAAACATGGATTTCTACATATAAAAAAACTTGGCACGCCATTCGCAATAATACCTCCCAAGGGATTTTGGCAAATTAACAAAAATAAAAAATGAGGCTTTTTATGGAACAGGCGCTCCTCTGCCTACCACTTATCATTCTTTATTTTCTTCCGCGGTAAGCGGTGGATAGGAAACTCTATGATCTATGAACTCACACTTGAAGGACAGCCTTCGCTCAAAAATTACCGAGAACTTTTGGAGCGAGAAATCGAAGATGTTTTAGAAACCGCCCCTTCCGACGCTGGCGCCTCCGCCATTTTCAAAGAAGTCCTTCGTGGATACGAAGGAGCGCTGCAGATCGTGTCTTCTCAAGGGCGCTTCGTAGCCGAGGCCGTGAATACTAATATCAAGGACCTCATTCAGTCCCTTCATGAGCAGATCTCTAATCAACTTCAAGGCTGGAGGGGAGTTCGCAATGTTTAAAAGTCTAGAGTATCAAAATTTTGAACCCTCACCGACTTTGAATATTTACGGCCACCGGGCTTTGTCCCAAATAAGCCACTTCGTGCCTGAGCAATTCACCAGTCGGGCGAAAATTTCCAGAAAAGGAGAGCGCTATAAGGTTCATTTAGAAATTTACTCTCGGTATGGTTTATTTATCGAAGAGAGTTCTTCTACGGATCCCTATCTGGCCATCGATCGGGGGGCGCGCAAATTAAAAGAACAAGCCACCAACTTCTTGAAACTCCGAAAGGCCCACCAAACTTTAAATGCCGAGCTCATCGGGAAGCGGGTTCCACCGGGGTAAGAAAGGAACTTTTTCCTTTCGCCTCTCCTCCGCTTCCGTCAAAGTTCTGAGGGATACGCATTCCAAATCCTTCAGCGGTGGTCCGCTAAAGACTTTTCCCGTACAGGTATACCGCCCACCATGGCAGGGGCAATCCCAAGTTTTTTCCGCAGAATTCCAGTGTACCGAACAGCCCATATGGGTGCATGCGGCATCCATAGAAAAGAAATTATGATTCTCGTCCCGGTAAATGGCGATTTTCTGACCGCTGAAATCCAGAATGCGTCCCTCCATGGGAGGAATGCGGCTCACCTCATGGAGATCGGCATGGGTTAATTTATCGGCCATCCAGATCATAGCTACGTTGGCATTTTCCCGAATAAGTTTTCCCGCGGACGCTATGGGCTTGACCCGCATGGGATCAAACATGGGCGCAAAGGAATTGGCCCGCTCTAGTATAATATCCGCCAACACTTTACCCGCCACGGTGCCAAATCCCAAACCATTCCCGCTATAGCCTGTTCCCGTATAGAGAGATGCCGTAAAGGGAATTTTTCCGATATAGGGAAGACCATCGACGGATTCGTAAAGCTCGTGGCCCCAATGATGAAGAATTTCTGAAACGTCAAACCGTTCTAAAATATATTCCTCAAGTTCTAGATATCTTGCGAGGGTGGCAGGCTCTTGACCTGTCTTGTGATCATGACCTCCAATAATCCAAATATCACTCCCCGACTTCAAGGGCCGGATGTAATGATAGGGCGTTGCCGTATCCCAATATAAACCCGAGGGAGCCGGGGGATTTTTTAGCCGCACGGCCATAACGTAAGAAAAATAAGGAGCCACCCGGGTATGCAGTGAAACGTAAACACCCACGGGAGTATGGGTGGCAAGCACCGCCGCCGCGGCCGTAACCACCCCTTCATCGGTATGGATACGCACGGGAGTTCCGTCCTGAATTTGCGTCACGCGGCTGTCTTCAAAAATCTGGCAACCCTTTTGACTCAGAACTCTCGCTAAACCGTTCACGTAAGCCAGAGGATTAAATTCGGCCTGATTCTCTACCCGGGTAATTCCCGCCACGGGAAAGGGCATGGGGTTTGAGTGAATTGTTTTACAAACTAATCCCAACTCCTGGGCCAGGAGAACACTCTCGTGGAATTTTTCCAGTCCATGGCGGTTTTCTTCCAGAATAAAGGCCGGGACTCGCTGAAATTCACATTCCAACCCAAAACGTTTTACGTTGCTCTCCACAAGATCTATGGCTTGGGTCAAAGATGAAACGACGCTCTGAGCGCCATCTAAACCGAAATCCGCCACTAAAGTCTTCAAATCTCCGTCGGGAACTTCCGTAAGATGCCCCGTAGAATGCCCCGTGGTCCCCTGACCGACTTCTCCATGGGTTAACAAGACGACCTTTTTTCCGGCCTCAGTTAACTGAAGGGCCGTCGTCATTCCGGTGATGCCGCTCCCCACCACGACGACGTCGGCAGAAATTTCTCCCGTCAAAGACGGAAAAAGTCCCTTCTTTAAATTTTCGGACCAAATGGTCTGATGTTTTCCCCATCGCTTCATGCGAAATGTTTTCTCCCCATTATAAATTAAAAAAAAGCGGGCCCTCAAATCGAAGAACCCGCTCTGAACTTGCGAGCGAGGAGGCATTTTCTCGCCGCAAGATTACGTTACCAAAAAACTTACTGTTGAAAACCTAAAGTATCCTCTTCAGATGAATAAACATCTTCCTTTTCATCTACTTCATACTCCGTACCCTGGAGACGTCTTTGTTTTTCTTCCGAAAATTCTTGGCCAATCATCAGGGCTTCGTCTTTACTGAATATTTTCTTGGCCTTGGGAAAAACGTCCCCTTCTTCGTCTTCAATATGGTGCTCTAGACTTTCCCGGAGAACTTTCAGAAGAGAGGGCCACCGATCCTCATCCATACCGATCGTGCTCAATTTTTTAACAAGGTGTTCTGCGATGGCGTGTTCTTCGGCACCCTCGAGGACCAACTTCTTAGTTTTCTCGGCCTTTTTAAGCCGGTCGTAAAAAACTTGTTCTTCGGCCTTGGCGTGAGCCAGCAATTCCTGACGAAACTGAATAAAGAGATCCTCTTTCTCGCCAGAATTGCCCATCTTCTCCAATTTTTTCAACATGGCTTTAAACTCATTGTGATCCTGTTTGAGAAGTTTATAAATCTCTTCTCCTCGTTCTTTTTTCACATTGTTCAACCGTTTAGCCATAGTCACCCCTTTATGTTTTGTTTCCTTGGAGCAAATGCAAACGATATGCCTCCGTTAACAAAGGATTGTGTGGTCTGCACATCTCTATTTTTAAGATGACTGAGTCACCTTGACCCCCTACCCCATGGGAATTGGGGTACGGTCTGACTCATGTAACTTGGATTTACTTTTGGCGAGTTTGCGTTTCATCCAACTGATAAGGCCGCCTTCCAGAAAGATACTGAGCTGCCGTTCAGAAAGACTTTGAATGACGGTATAATCTTCGTCGCGGGTCACGTTATGAACCTTCAATGTTTTGCCCTCCCGAAGGGCCTCATGAATACTATGAATTTCGAGAATATCCCCCTGCCGAATTTGCCCATAGTCCTTTGGTTTTTCAAAAGTCATGGGAAGAACCCCAAAATTGACCAAATTCTGCCAGTGAATTCTGGCAAAACTTATGGCGATAACGCCATTTAAACCTAGAAATCGCGGGGCCAGGGCCGCGTGTTCCCGGCTAGACCCCTGACCATAATTTTTTCCGGCCACGATAAAATGCCCCCCGGTTTCACGGACCGCCGTGGCCCGCTCCGGATAGGTCGAATCTACGCCATCAAAACAAAAATCAGAAATCCGTGGGATATTGCTGCGGTACGGAAGGACCCTGGCCCCCGCCGGCATAATGTCATCGGTCGAAATATTATCCCCGAGTCTCAATAAAACCGGACTTCGAAGATCATCGGGACAGGGATCGGAATGGGGTAATTTTGAAATATTAGGTCCCTTCACCAATTTTACCTTGAGGGCTTCCTTTTCAGAAACCGGTGGAATAAGGAGTGTCGCACTTAGCCCACGCCGATCATGGGGTTCTTTAATTTTCGGATACTTCATTTTGAGCGTGCGGGGATCCGTAATAACTCCCTTGAGGGCCGAGGCCGCGGCGGTTTCGGGACTGACGAGATAAACTTTGTCCTCTTTAGTTCCCGAGCGGCCGGCGAAATTTCGCGGCACGGTCCGCAAACTAATTTCTTTCGTGGCTGGGGCCTGGCCCATTCCGATACAACCATTGCATCCCGCCTGGTGGACCCTGGCCCCCGACTTGATGAGTTCACCCAAATGGCCCGTGGCCACGAGCTTTTCCAGAATCAATCGGGTAGAAGGGTTAATATCCAGAGAAACTTCGGGATGAGCGGTCTTTCCCTTCATAATTTCTGCGACCATCGCAAAATCTCGAAAACCCGGGTTGGCGGATGAGCCGATATAGGACTGGTAAATCTTTTTTCCCGCGACTTTTTTTATCGGCACCACATTGCCGGGACTAGAGGGTTGGGCGATGAGGGGTTCTAATTTGGAAAGATCAATTTCTTCATGAAGATCATAATCGGCCTTGGGGTCCGCCACCAATTCCATCCAATCTTTTTCCCGGCCCTGGTGCTTCATAAATTTTTTGATCTCATCATCGGCGGGAAATACCGAAGTCGTAGCTCCCAACTCCGCTCCCATATTGGCGATCACATGGCGGTCCATGGCCGACAAGTTCTTAAGTCCCGGGCCATAATATTCGATAATTTTTCCCAACCCTCCACTCACATCGTAACGGCGAAGCATTTCTAAAACGACGTCTTTAGCGCTGACCCAAGGAGGCAATTGACCTTTTAAATTCACACCCCAGATTTGGGGCATCTTGAAAAAAAACGGCTCCCCCGCAATGGCCAAAGCTACTTCGAGTCCGCCGGCGCCAATGGCCAACATCCCCATAGACCCTGCGGCCGGGGTATGACTATCCGAACCTAAGAGAGTTTTTCCGGGCCTATCGAAAAGTTCTTGATGGACGGGATGGCTTATTCCATTTCCGGGACGGCTAAACCAAATCCCGAATTTTTGGGCCGCGCTATAGAGGAAGAGATGATCATCGGCATTTTTATTGTCCTCTTGGATCAAATTATGATCCACGTACTGCACGGATATTTCGGTCTTGGCCCGCCGAAGATCCATGGCTTCTAACTCCAGCATGACAAGGGTGCCCGTGGCGTCCTGGGTTAGGGTCTGATCTATTTTAATTCCAATTTCTGAACCAACTTTCATTTCTCCTTGGAGAAGATGGGATTGGATCAGCTTTCGGGCCACACTGAGTCTTGCCATGAACACTCCTCACAATCCGACGGGTCAGGTTGATCCGAGCCCGGAAAAATCACCCGTGGACTGCTTTTTAAATCCTGAGAAAAAACTTTTTGCCGCTCCGCCGCTCTCAGTATGGCGTCGCGAACCAGAATTTTCGTATCTTCATAGGGAGGAGGAAGAAGTTTGCGCAGAGGTCCGATATGGGCGCAGCCCTCCAGAGACCCCTCGGAACTGGCAAATGAATATATTTTCTGATCCTCCACCGGAACTCCACCAATATTCATCCGAATAATTTTATTGGAAGAGGTCAGTTCCACTTCCATTCCCGAAACCATGAAATTCTGTTTGACCATTCTTATCAGCGAAATCAATTTTTTGAGATTGAGTCCCGAAATTTTCGCTTTCCAAATTCTCCAACCCCCGATGGCATTTTTTTCTGGATTGGTGAAGTGATAGGTATGGGGCTGTAGATTCAAAACATCCGCCAACATCAGGGGACCTTGGGGCAGGCCCCAACCGTAAAGAGAGCCCATATCAAAAGCCACGTCGGCCTTGCTCTCTTCCCGAATGGCGTCAGAAATAAAATTCCCCAAAATAGAATTATACTGCCGATAAACTAAGAAATCTTCTTTGGCTTCAGCCACGACAGTATCCAAACCACTGCCAATCTTGGACCGAAGATCCAACTGGGCCTCGGCAATTTTCGTAGCCATGGGTGCATCTTCGGGGAGGGCACTGTTAATAGGAATGAGCTTATAATCTTTGATATTGGCGCTGGCCGCTCCGGGGAGCTCAATGAGGAGCTGGCCCAAGTAACGCCCTCGGGATCCGGCCTGCACAATGGGCACGACCCTCGGACCGCCGCCAATGGCGTAGACCGGCGTGAATAGGGAGTGATGGCTATGTCCCCCGACGATAATATCCACGGACTTAGTCAACCGCGCCAACTGCCTGTCGGCATCTAGACCCAAGTGAGTGAGCGCAATTCGAAGATCCACATTCTGAGAAGCAAGCCAGGCCTCCACTGAATCTTGGGGTTCATGGAGGGTTCCGGGTTTAGCCATCCAGCTATACAGAATTTCATTGGTGGTGGCACCGACGACGGCCACCCGTAAGCCATTTTTAGTAATGATCCTGCCTGGCTTGACTCCGACATCTTTGGCCACATCAAAATTCGCCGAGACCAGGGGTAAACGAGTTTCTGTTCCCGACGCCCGGTAAGCTAAGTTATCCACGCCCGTTAAAAATTCGTGATTACCGACGGCGATGACGTCGTAACCCATCATTTTCATCAACTGAAAACTGTATCCACCGTCGCCCGAAAAATAATTGATATTGCCGTCGGTGAAATCTCCGGCATCCAGGCGGATGGTCGTCCAACCTTTTTGCCGGCCCTCCTCTTCTAACTTGTCCATCAAAGCCTTGATGCGGGCATATCCACCCTGGTCATGACTGAAGGAATGGGTAAAATAAGAGTGAAGATCGTTGGTGTGGAGAATTTGCAGAATCTGCGAGGCCTGCACGATGTTCTGGGAACAAAAAACAATGACGAAGATGAGCGCCAGTTTGAAGAGAGAATTTTCCATAATTTCCTCCATGATTAAAATAGCCTAGCGCTCTTCGATCCCGGTCTGCAAACTGCAAGTCTGCGGCCACACCACCGAAATAAGAAAAACTGTTTACGTAGATGTTGACGAGGCAAATTGCCCCAACCCCAGAGGTGGTTTTACGCGTCAAAGTGGCCCCGATCCTTAATTTAACAGGTGTCGTGGATTTTACGTGGAAATGCCCCGTTTTTAACCTTGGCTGGGCAATTGCATTCTGGGCGAGTCCGATGGTACGGAGTCGGCCCCTGGCCGGCTAACGATGGGAGAATCCATGAAATCAGATATGACGCCCCAAAATCCCAAGTCCGACGAAAAAAATTTGGGAAAACAAAATATTCAAAATCAAAATCAGGCGGACCGCAGCTCTTCTTCACAAAAGGATGATCCGGCGGAAGGGAAGCGGCAATCCTCTCCTTTGAATATCGGCGAAGAAAAAACCAGTAACCCGCCGTCATCGGAAGACGCGACTATTTCCCAAGTCTACTGAACAGAGGGCGGCCCATGAAAAAATCCAATACCCGGCGTAAGAAAAAAAAGAATTTGATTGCCGAGGCCATTCCTGGTCCTGGCCATAAACAAAGTCTACTTATGAAAGAAGCATGGGAAGACATTAGAGCCATCGGACAAAATGCGATACGCGAACTGTCCGCAGTTGTTAAACGGACTCGGTCGGCCCTTTCCCAAAAAGAGTTCCGGGAGAGAAACACTTCCGGTTAGTGCGTGGTCGCCTCGCGTTCCTCACCCGCCCAATCCCTGCCAATTAGCAATTCCCAGAGGGACGCGGGGCTGCGCAGAAAAAACCAAAAGGCCTGAGACACTCTCTCAGGCCTTTTTCTTTAGCTAGCTATTCGCCGTAAAATCCTTGGGATTATACCAGCGGGGTTTTCTCGGTATCAGGCCTCTCCTGAGTAGCCGTCTTGCCTATATCATTTTTTTCGCGGGTCTCCGGCCTTTCTAAATTTTCTGCGGCACCGCTCGTAACATTTTTTTGATCGGCTCCAGAAACTTTACCCTGATCGGTTTTTCCCTTATTCACATTTACGCGGTCCACAAATTCAACTTCTCCGTGGAGTTCAGGACTTCCTCCAATATTTTCTTCATGCATATCTCTCGCCCCCTCTCAATGCTCGTTTTTAGGTCTTACTTCTTTAAAATTCCAAAATGTAGGTTCGGTCAGTTGAATACGTTCCGATTGCCACTCCAACATCTGCTCCCTCATTTTCTCGCTGGTGGAATCAATGGCGGTCTTGGGATCAGCGGACGATTGGTCTTCGAAAAAGGTTACCCGCCTACCCTGAACTTCAAGGAGGCAACTGAACTTATGTTTCTCTTTTTTCAGTACCGCCGTAGAAACCGCTCCGTCGGGAATATAGTCCATCAACCGAATCAAAACCGTATTGGCATACAAGGCCAATTCGGGAGTAGGCTTAAAATTTTCAAATTGGAAGTTGTTCATAACGCCGCCTTAAAAAATTGTCTCTCGATCTACACCCTTTGATTTTGCAATTCCACGGCCAACATGACTCAAGGATAATGGCTTTATGGATTTAGAATTCATGAGCATGGTGTCATGCCGGGACTGCATTGAGGTAAAGGCTTGTTAGTTCAACGCTGATTTCCGCGGGTCCGACTAATGTTTTTTTCTAACTTAGTAGGCTTAGTGGGCATCGAAATTGCTATTTATGTATATGGGTTCAATGTTTGGGATCAAACAACTGGGATGGAGCGCAGTGGATGAGCTCCCAACCCAAAAGGAGTTAGATATGCTCTACTGGTCGTTTGTATTCTTAGTTATATCGTTCATCGCCGGAATTTTTGGCTTTGGCGGGGTCAGCAGCTCCGCCGCGGGTGTAGCCCAAACCTTATTTTACGTTTTTCTCGTCCTGTTCGTAGTCTCTCTCTTGTTTCATCTTTTCACGGGACGAAAAACTCTGCCGCCTACGGCATAGATGGCAAAGGTGCTAGATCCGGCATGACAAAGCTTGTTCGGGCCTCCTCTGATGTCCAGAGCGGGTCCGAAGTTTAGTCTTAATTTTTTTAGCCTTAGATTTTTCCTTCGAGCTTGGGGTTATTTCCCCAAGCTTAGGGTTATTTCCCAAACCTAGCTCTATTTCTCCAAGTCTATTTCGCGTCTTCAAACTCAGTCTTATTTTCTAAATTAATTCCCAGGTTATTTTTAACTCTTTAAACCTAATCTTTTCCCCAAGCCAGCTCTACCCCTGAGCTCAGTTTTATTTCTCAAGGCAATTTTAACTTCCCTAACTTAGCACAACTTGAAGTCCATGTCTTTTGAGTTCTAGGTGCCCCCAGATAAAATCACAAACTCAACATTGTATCCCAGATAAAATCACAAACACCTTTCCAGCACAGTGGGATCCGAAGCTTGGAATTCACGTGACTTGAAGTCGC
>JADMIO012752871.1_pt1 | contig 34355 bp, 31 predicted proteins | sample 8958161 | NCBI WGS metagenome assembly JADMIO01 (sample SAMN16585339, study PRJNA669376) | soil metagenome | isolation source: Crop rotation soil | place: USA: Cullars Rotation, Alabama | collected 2011
CTTTCCCGGCGCACCTGCCGGATTACTTAACGGCCCCAGCAAATTGAACACCGTGTGAATCCCGAGCTGACGCCGAATACCCGCGACGCGCGCCGTCGCACCGTGATAAAGCGGCGCGAACATGAAACAGATTCCAATCTCGTTGAGCGCCTGCTCCGACACCAGCGGTATCGCCGAAACATTCACACCAAGCGCCGTCAGCAAATCCGCACTTCCCGACTTACTACTCGCCGCGCGATTGCCATGCTTCGCGACCGGTAATCCCGCACCAGCGATCACAAACGCCGCCGCCGTCGAGATGTTGAACGTCTTCGCGCGACTCGATCCCGTCCCCGCCGTGTCGATGAAACACTGGTGCTGTGAAATTAAGCGCACCGCGCGCGACCGCAGCCCTTCAGCCATTCCCGCCAACTCATCAACCGTCTCGCCCTTCGCAGCCAGTGCCACCAACGCTCCTGAGATCTGCGCGTCCGTCGCGTCAGCATCGAGCAATGCTTCGAGCAACTCGAAAGCTTCGTCGCGACTCAGGTCCTCACGGCGTACGAGCCGCGCGACGAACTCACTTAGCGGATGAGTAGGCATTGCGTGGGTTAGATCTTCAGAAAGTTTGCGAGCAGTTGTTTTCCATCGGAAGTCAGGATCGATTCGGGATGAAACTGAACACCCTCCACTTTCAGCTCACGATGACGCAATCCCATAATGATGTCCCCGGTTTGAGCCGAAATCTCGAGACACGACGGCAGCGACTCCCTTTCAACAATCAACGAGTGATAACGTCCGGCGAGGAAATGGTCGTTCAATCCCGCGAAGATCGTCTTGCCGTCGTGCGAGACTTCCGACGCTTTTCCGTGCATCAGTTCCGGCGCGCGAATCACTTTGCCGCCAAATGCCTGCCCGATCGCCTGATGGCCCAGGCAAACACCAAGCAGCGGGACCTTCCCCGCGAAGCGCTGGATCACATCGAGCGTGATTCCAGCATCATTCGGAGTTCCAGGTCCGGGCGAGATCACGATCCGCTCCGGTCGTAAATTGTTGTCGATCTCGTCGAGCGTGACGCGATCGTTGCGACGCACTTCAACTGTCGCGCCCAGCTCGCCGAGATACTGGACGAGGTTGTAAGTGAATGAATCGTAGTTATCGATAACCAGCAGCATCGCTATTTTTTACATGGATTGACCACTGCGCGATTGATCTTTACCGGTTTATCCGGATTGTCGCCGTCGACCGGCGCCTGGTTGATTTCGTCGACGACTTCCATCCCGCGCGTTACCGTGCCGAACGCCGCAAACTTACTGTCAAGATGCGGCGCCGCTGCGACGAGTATGAAGAAGTGCGTCGTCGCGCTGTTAGGCTCGTCAGTGCGCGCCATCGAAACAATGCCGCGCACATGCTTCACTAGCCCCGGTTCGTCAGGCAGTTTGTGACTCATCCGCTTCGCGAGTGCCTCGCTCCACTTCTCGCTCGTCTGCAGATTTCCACCCTGAATCACGAACCCTTTGACCACGCGACTAAACGTGGTCGTGTCGAGCGCACCCGTCGCCGAGAGGTTCAAAAAGTTCCGCGCTGCTTCCGGCGCATTCTCAGGCATGATGGCAATGTCGATCGGCCCCAACTCAGTCTCGAGCGTCACACACTGCCCCGCCATCTTCTCCACCGTCGCGCCCTCAAACGGATCACCCGCCGGCGCCGGCGTCGCTGTCGCGCGCGCATTCGCCTTCTTCGGCGGCTCAATCTGATTATTCGACTGCGCCCTCGCACCTACCGTCAGCATCAATAAACCTAAAACTACGATCACTATCTTATTCATCACGAAAAAAGTCCGCGTAAATCCTGTTTGCAAAATCCGTCATAGTCCGCGGTCCGCCATTTCGATCGCACGAAACATCGCCCGCGCCTTGTTCACCGTCTCCGCATACTCGTGCTCGGGTATCGAGTCAGCCACAATCCCCGCGCCCGCTTGGACCAACGCCTGCCCATCGCGCAACATGATCGTCCGAATCGCGATACACGAATCGAGATTGTCAGCATAATCCATGTACAACACCGAGCCCGCGTAAATCCCGCGTCGATCCGGCTCGAGCCCGCGAATGATCTCCATCGCGCGAATCTTCGGCGCACCCGTCACCGTGCCCGCCGGAAAACACGACGCCAGCGCATCAAACCGATCGAGCCCATCACGCAATCGCGATCTCAAACTCGTCTCGAGATGCTGCACATGAGAATAACGCTCAACGCGCATCAGATCATCAACCTTCACTGAGCCGTAATCCGAAACACGCCCGAGATCGTTGCGCCCTAAATCGACAAGCATCATGTGCTCCGCGATCTCTTTCTCGTCCGTTCGCAGGTCCTCGCCCAAGATCCAGTCTTCCATCTCCGTCGCGCCACGTTTTCTCGTGCCCGCGATCGGGCGATAGTCGAGTCGCTGCCCATGACAACGGACCAGCATCTCCGGCGAAGCGCCCACCACAGTCTCATCGCTGAGCCGCAGAAAGAACATGTATGGCGACGGATTGATAGCTCGCAGTGCACGATAAATCTGCAACGGATCGCCCTTGAACTCTGCCGAGAAACGTTGCGACAGCACGACCTGATAACAATCGCCCGCGGCGATGTGCTCCTTCACCTGGCGCACGCAATCTTCAAAAGCACGGCGCGGAAAGTTTGATTGCAGCGAGATGTCTCCGGCGTTCTCGTTGCGCGGTTCCACGCGTGGCGGCGGGCTCGTTTCAAAGATTCTTTCCTCGATTTCTTTCGTGCGCGCCACCGCCTGATCGTAAAGCTTGCGCAATCGCTCGTGACTGCCGCCAGCCTCTTCCGTGAAGACGATCGAGACGATCTCGAGTCGTTGCTTCACGCGATCGAACGCGATCACGTTTCGGTAAAACATCCAGACTGCGTCAGTCGGTGGATCGAGCGGCTGCGTGTGGTCATCGCGCAACGCGGGTTCAAACCACTGCGCGGCATCGTAACCGAGATAACCGACCGCACCGCCCGCGAACGGTACGAGCCCCGGACGGCGCGCGAGCGAGCGCCCGCGGAAGTAATCTCTGACCCATTCAGTCGCAACCTGCATGTACGATTCGGTCTCGCCATTACGCTCGACAATCGTCTGCATGCCCTTGCCGCGCACAATCATCTCCGGTTCAGCGCCGAGGAACGAGTAGCGCGCGATTCGTTCGCCGCCTTCGACTGACTCGAGCAGAAACGAGTACGGCGAATCACCGGCGATGCGCATGAACGTGCCGACGGGCGTGTGCAAATCCGCCAGCACAGAGCGCACGACGGGGACGACGTTGCCCTGTCGCGCCTCGCGCTCAAACGCTTCGAACGATGGTGGTTGCAGATCGAGCATGTCTTTTCAATCTTGAAAAATCTTGTAAATCCTGTCCAACGACTTACCCGAGACGCGTGCCGTTCAGCCAATGTCCGCCATCGACAACCAACACGACACCATTGATAAAACTCGCTGCATCAGAACAGAGAAACACAGCCGCTTTCTCAATATCAGCAATTCTTCCGAAACGTCCAACCGGAATCTTCTTCAGTAAACGCTCCTTCACCGGCTCGGGCACGAGTCGCGTCATGCCTTCCGTGTCCTCGATTGGACCAGGCGCAATCGCGTTCACGCGAATGCCGTAACGTCCCCATTCCACCGCGAGGTTCCGCGTCAACGCATCGACACCAGCCTTCGCCGCAGAGACGTGAAGCTGCATCGGCGTGGCGAGATAATGGAGCGTCGCCGAAATGTTTAGGATTTGCCCGCGATGCTCTTTCAGTTGCGCAAAAGCCGCGCGGCTGACGTTGAACGTGCCCTTCAGATCGATATCGACCACAGTTCCAAAACCATTTGGCGACAACTCCTCGGCGGCACAAAGAAAGTTTCCGGCGGCGCCGTTCACGACAATATCTATCTTCCCTAGCTGCTCAACCGTCTGCGCCACCGCCTTCTCGACCTCTTCCGGCTGTCGCACATCCGCAGCAACTGCAATCGCTTTCCCGCCGTTCTCGTTGATCGCCTGTGCGGCAGGTATGAGGTGGTCCATCTTCCGACTGACGAGCGCGACGGCGGCACCCGCTTCGGCAAACGCACGCGCCACTCCACCCGTGATCCCCGTCCCACCGCCAGTTACGAACGCCACGCGCCCTTTCAAAATTCCTTCATTAAAGATTTTTTCACTCATATCTCTGATCCGCGTTTATCCGCGAGAATCCGCGGCTAAAATTGCTTCTTCCAATCTAAACTTCCCCTCGTATAAAGCCTTTCCAACGATAACACTATCAATACGGACATCACCCGCATCACGCAAACGCTTAATATCATCGAGACTCGAAACACCACCCGACGCGGTCACACGAACATTCGCAGCTTCGGCGACAGCAAGCGTCTGTTGAATGTTTGGACCAGTGAGAGCGCCATCACGAGCGATGTCAGTATAGATGACCCGTTCAACACCACACTCCGCAACCGACCGCGCGAGGTCAACAGTCTTCAGTGGCGATGCCGTTTCCCAACCACGCGTCATCACGCGCCCATCACGCGCGTCAATACCAACACAGATCTTAGAACCAAAGCTGCGCACGAAGTCTTTCAATTTTGACGGCAATTCAGCCGCCACCGTTCCCAACACAACACGAGCGACGCCCGCATCACAAAGTTGCCGCACATCTTCAAGCGTGCGAATCCCGCCGCCGAATTCTACCGGCACGTCCACAGCTTCAATAATCTCCCGTACCACCGCACGATTCGGCGAATCGCTTTCACGGAATGCACCATCGAGATCGACGACATGGATCATCCGTGCACCCGCTGCTGCAAATTCGCGCGCCACCTCGACCGGATTCTCATTGTAAATAGTCATCTCAGACTTGCGCCCCTGCAACAGCCGCACACACAAACCATTCTTGAGATCGATTGCCGGAATAACAAGCATCTATTTTGTGCTTTTGGTGCCTTTTTGTGGCCACTCTTCATGCACAACGTCCATGACTTCCTGAAACAACACACCATTCGTCGCGATCGAATTCCCACCGTCAGCCGTGCGCACGCCGCGCCAGTCGGTGAACGTACCGCCAGCCTCCTCCATGATCGGCAACAACGGTGCACAGTCCCACAGATTCATCACCGGATCGAGCATCACATCCGCCCGACCGGTCGCGACCAAAACGTAACCATAACAATCGCCCCACGTCCGGCTCACCTTCGCACGCGCTTGCAGCAACTCAGTCGCACCCACAAAGCTCGTAGACAACAACAGCGCATCTTTCAGCTCGGCAGTAGTTGAAACACGCACCGGCTCGCCATTCAAAAAACATCCGCGTCCTTTCGCCGCCGAGACGAGTTCGCCGAGCGCTGGCATGTTCACGAGGCCAACACTCATCTCACCCTCGATCTCAACCGCAATCAAAACTCCGTAAAGCGGAACGCCATGCACAAACGCGAACGTGCCGTCGATCGGATCGAGGATCCAGCGCCGGCCCGACTGCCCTCGGGATTCACCTTCTTCTTCACCCAAAATCCCATCATCAGGAAATCGCTTTGCGATCCGCTGCCGCAGGTAACTCTCAGCCTGTCGATCAGCAATCGTGACGAAACTGCCGTCAGACTTGCGGCTCGTCTCCGGCTGCTTGCGAAAGTACTGCAACGTGATCTCGCCCGCGCCACGCGCGATCTCGACCGCAAACTCGAGCAACTCGTTAAGCTCGGTTTTCACTTCGCCCCTTTCTTCGTTGCGCGAGTTCCTGTGCGATATCAGCGAGACTGACACCACGCGCCACCAGCAGCACGAGCAGGTGATACAGGAGGTCTGCTGCTTCCGCGGTCAGCCGCGCGTCGTCATTATTCTTCGCGGCAATGATCGTCTCCGCCGATTCCTCGCCGACTTTCTTCAGTATCTTATCGAGCCCTGCTTCGAAGAGATAAGTCGTGTACGAACCCGCCGGCCGCTCACGCTCACGACTCTGAATCAACTCATACAGTTGGTCCAGCAAAGGACCAAGCGCAGGTTGCTGCGTGCCGAAGCATGAGACAGCACCTGTGTGACATGCCGGACCGCTCGGATTGACCAATACGACGATGGCATCACCATCGCAGTCGAGTGCGAGATTCACGACTTCCTGCGTGTTGCCTGACGTTTCGCCTTTATGCCAGAGCTCGTTTCGCGACCGCGACCAGAACCAGGTTTGTTTAGTGTCGAGCGTGCGCGCGAGACTCTCGCGATTCATGTAAGCGAGCGTGAGCACTTCGCGAGTCGCAGCATCCTGCACCACAGCGGGTATCAGCCCGCGCTCGTCGAAGCGAATCTCGTCGAAGTTAATCATCTCACCTCTAACCCGCGACTCCTCAGATAACTCTTCACGTCGCCTATCGACAACTCGCCAAAGTGAAAAAGCGATGCAGCTAACACCGCACTCGCGCCGCCGGCCGTCAGCGCTTCGTAGAAATGTTCGACGTTCCCGGCGCCGCCCGAAGCGATCACCGGAATACGAACGGCGTTGGAAACTGCACGCGTGAGTTCGATATCGTAACCGTTACGCGTGCCGTCGCAATCCATGCTCGTCAAAAGTATTTCACCGCCGCCGAGCTGTTCAGCCCTTATGGCCCACTCGATCGCATCAAGACCGACGGGACGCCGTCCGCCGTGTGTGTAGACTTCCCAGCCGCCTTGCTCCCGCCTCCGCGCGTCGATCGCGACGACGACGCATTGACTTCCGAAAGTCTCCGCACAAGCTTTGATCAGTTCCGGATCATCGACCGCTGCGGTGTTCAACGTGATCTTGTCGGCGCCGGCGCGCAGAATCGCGCGGATATCTTCAACTGAGCGCAAGCCGCCACCGACAGTGAACGGAATGAAGACCTCGTCAGCAACCCGACGCACGAGATCGGCAACTATCTCGCGGCGATCGGAAGAAGCAGTGATATCAAGAAACGTCAGCTCATCGGCGCCTTCAACATCGTAACGCTTCGCCTGCGCCACCGGATCACCGGCATCCGTTAACGAGACAAAGCGGATGCCTTTGACGACCCGGCCGTTATCAACATCGAGACATGGAATGATTCGTTTTGCGAGCATCTTTTAACACGGATTTGTGGCAAAGTTTTTCAGCATCCGCAAACCCACATCCTGGCTCTTCTCCGGATGGAACTGCACGCCACAAACATTCGCCTCCGCCACGACTGACGCATAGCGCACTCCATACTCAGTCTCACCGACAACGACGTGTGCATCAGCCGGCTCGCAGTAAAACGAATGCACGAAATAACAAAACGCTCCATCTTCAATGCCTTCAAACAACGCCTGCGCTCGCTTCTGATCAATGCGGTTCCAACCAACATGCGGCACCACCAGATCGCCACTGAACCTGCGCACGCTCCCTCTCAACAAACCCAACCCTCGCGTCGATCCAAACTCCTCAGATTCATCAAACAGCAACTGCATCCCAACGCACACACCCAACAACGGCGTCCCTTCACCCGCCCGTTCCTTCACCAACCGATCAAACCCGCGTTCTTTCAACGCCTTCATACAAGCACCAAACGCACCGACACCCGGCAGCACCAACCTCTCAGCCTTGCGCAGCACATTTTCATCGCTACAGATAACCGCCTCACAACCCATCGCCGCAAGAGCCTTTTCGACTGATCGCAAGTTCCCAACACCGTAATCGATGATTGCTATAGTCATGGTCTACAATTGAATAGAACAAGTCAGGAAGAGGGGCTTGCCCCCGCCGCTGCTTGGGTCCAACCAGCGGGGGCAAGCCCCTCTTCCTGACTTGTTCGTTTTGTACGGCTCACAATGATCCTTTTGTACTTGGAACACCGACGATGCGACTGTTTCGCTCGACCGCTTGCCGCAAGGCGCGGGCGGAAGCTTTGAACGTGCCCTCGAGAATGTGATGCGTGTTACGACCGCGCAAGCAATCGATGTGCAGGTTGAACTTCGCCGTCTCCGCAAACGATCGCCAAAAATGTTCCGCAAGCTCGACCGAGAAGTTTCCAATCATCTGCCGGCGCGTCTGAACTTCGTAGACGAGATAAAACCGGCCCGACAAATCGAGCACCGACCGGCAAAGCGTCTCGTCCATCGGTACCACAGCTTCGCCGTAACGATTGATGCCCGTCTTATCTCCAAGCGCCTGGACCAGCGCCTGGCCCAACGTGATCGCGATATCTTCAACCGAATGATGATCGTCGATTTCGAGATCGCCTTTGCACGTCACCTGCAAGTCAAAGAGCCCGTGTTTGGCGAACAGATTGAGCATGTGTTCGAGAAACGGCAAACCGATCAAAATAGTCGAGCGGCCGCTGCCGTCGAGATTGAGTTCCACACGCACGTCTGTTTCTTTCGTCTTGCGGTGCACCGTTGCGATTCGTGCTTGCATGGTCGTTTGTTTAGTCACAGATTTCACGGATTGCTTTCAAGACGTAATCGTTCTGAGCAGGCATACCGGCGCTAAATCGAAAATACTCGCTCAACATCGGATAGCTGCTCACGTCGCGGATGAGAATGTCGCGCGCGAGCAGCTCGGTAAAGATCCGTTTCGGATCGATGACTGATTTCACGAGAACGAAATTGGCTTGCGAAGCGACCGGGCTGAGGCCATCGATCTGAGACAACTCCGCGAACAGACGATCGCGTTCCGAGACGATCTCGCTGACGAGCGGCCGCAACTCCTGATCGTAGTTTTCCATCGCGACTTCGGCAGCGATTTGCGAGAACACGTTGACGTTGTACGGCAACACTGCTTTTCCGATCTCGCGCACGAGCCCAGGCGACGCGAGCAGGTAACCGATGCGCAACGCGGCGACGGCCATTGCCTTTGAGAACGTCCGCAGCACGATCAGGTTCTCGTGTTCATTAAGTAGTGGGACGACTGAGCGGCCTGCGAACTCGTGATACGCCTCATCGATGACGACTAAGCCTCGCGCAGCTTTGAGTAACGCACGTAACGCATCATCGTCAATCACGCAGCCCGTCGGATTGTTTGGCGAGCAAATGATCGTTACGTCCGGCTGCTTCTCTTCAATGAATCTCTGAAGCGCCTCAACGTCGTATTCCAAATCAGCGGTGAGAAATACTGTTTCAACTTTACCGCCCAGCACCGTCGCGACTTGTTTGTAAAGCGTGAAGGTTGGTTGCGAAAGCAGCAGCGTTTTGCCAGGCTCCATCGTCACCATCAGCAGCGCCTGGATCAACTCGTTGGAACCGTTACCTGCAATGACTCCGTCAGTCTTCCAGTCCGCGAAAGCAGCGAGGCCTTCATTCAGTCTTGCCGGAACGAAGTCTGGATACTGCGACCACTTGCGCTCCGCAAACCGGCGCAGCACCTCATCTTTAATGCGCGCCGGAGCATCCCACGGGTTCTCGTTTTGATTGAGCTTCACCGACGCCGTGTGCGGCGCAAGCGTATATGCTTTCACTGCGCGAACATTAGGCTTGATGGAATCGAGTGCTTCCTTCATAACTTTTGTGCTTTTTGTGCCTTTTTGTGGCCATCTAAACGGATCGATGCAGACCGTGCATGTCCGTCAAGCCCCTCGCATTCAGCCAACAAAGCCACGCTCTTCGCCGCATTCTCAAACGCTTCTTTCGAATACCGCAACAGACTCGTCCGCTTTACAAAATCATAAACACCCAGCGCTGACGCAAACCGCGCTGTCCGGCTCGTCGGCAACACATGGTTTGGACCAGCTAGGTAATCACCTTTCCCCCGCAATCGCTTCATCATCACTCGTCACGATCTCAACGTGCTCCGGCGCCAGCTCATTCACGAGCGCGCATGCCTCATCCAACGTCTCAACCAAAACAATTGCGCCGTAATTTCTCAACGACGACATTACTATTTCGCAACGGGCCAACAATTGCACTTGTCGGTCCACTTCTCGTGCAACGTCTCTCGCCAACGTCTCACTCGTTGTGATCAAAACCGCCGACGCATCTTCACCATGCTCCGCCTGCGCCAACAAATCTGCCGCTACAAACTCAGCGCGCGCCGTCTGGTCGGCAACGATCACGACCTCCGTCGGACCCGCAATCGAGTCAATCCCAACAACTCCGAACACGAGCTTCTTCGCCGCCGCGACATATTTATTACCTGGACCAGTTATCTTATCGACACGCAGCACAGTCTCAGTACCAAACGCGAGCGCCGCAATCGCCTGCGCGCCGCCAACCGCATAAACCTCACGAACTCCGAGCTCAACCAACGCTGCCGCCACCGCCGGACTCTCCGACAACGTACGCGGTGGCGTAGTAACAACGATTCGCTCAACGCCCGCAACCTGCGCCGGCACGACATTCATCACCACCGACGACGGATACGCCGCCGTGCCTCCCGGCACATACAAACCAACTCGCTCGAGCGGCGTGATGCGCTGGCCCAACTGCACACCTTCCCTGGGATTTATAGTCCACGATTCTTCAACCTGTCGTTTATGAAACTCCCTAACGTTGGCGATGGCCTCGCGCAGCGCGCACCGCACACGTTCATCGACTGCCGCAGCACACCGTCGCAGATCGTCTTCATCGATGCGGATTTGCTTCAACTCAACGTTATCGAACCGCGCCGTGTAATCGGTCAACGCCTCATCACCACGCGCACGCACGTCGTCAATAATCGCCCCAACAACACTCATCAACTCCGCATCGAGCGCAACGGACCGCCGCGCCAGACGCTCGACCAAATCCGTCTTGTTAATCATGCAAATCATGTAATCCGGTCTACACCTTAACTACGGACTCAAGCGCCTTAACCAATCTCCCAACCTCGTCACTCTTCAACTGATAACTCGCGCGATTCACCACCAATCTTCCCGTCGATTCCGCAATCTCCTCAACCACCGTCAACCCATTCTCCTTCAGCGTCACACCAGTCTCGACGAGATCGACAATCATATCGGCGAGCCCGAGCACCGGCGCCAGCTCAACCGATCCCGAAAGCTGAATAATCTCCACCGGTATACCGCGTGCTCCAAAATGTGCGCGCGCAATGTGGGCATACTTCGTCGCCACACGTATCATTCCCTGCATGTTCGTCATCGCTTGTGCATCCGCCGCAGCCACGACAATTCGGCAACGCGAAATACTCAGATCGAGTGGCAACAACAGATCAGCTTCAGATTCGAGCAACACATCGCGCCCGACAATTCCACAATCTGCAATTCCATGCTCGACGTAAACCGGCACATCCGCCGGCTTCACGAAGATGAATCGATACTGCTTCGTCTCATCCATGAGCGCGAGTCGACGCGAATTCACCCCATCGTTCAAGCAAATTCCCGCACGCGCCAACAGCGCCAGCGCGCTCTCCTGCATCCGTCCCTTTGCGATCGCGATCGTAATCATCGTTCCTGAGCGAGGTTGCGCCCGAGCACTTCCGTCAGTGCATCGAGATTGAGCACAAAGCCGACCGCCGGCTCTGCCCGACCAAAGCTTCCGGTTAGACCATCGTAACGACCACCGCGCCCGACGCTCGTGCCTGCGCCGTGCACGAAGATCTTCAAACTCAGTCCGGTGTAGTAATCGAGACTCGAAACGTCGCTCAGATCGATCTCGAAATATCTTTCAATTCCCCGTTGCTCGATCTCGGTCCAGAGATCTTCGAGTGAATCGAGTGCGGCAAGCGATCGTGTGTTCGTGATTGTGTCGCGCGCGGTTTGAATGACGTTACGCTTCCCGGTCAGTTGAGTTGGTTGTGAAAAGGCGAGGGCTTCGGGGCTCTCGTAGTTTTGCAGGAACCGCTGCAGTTCGGCAGTTTCGCGAGTGTCGATTAGACGCCGCAACTGTTCGCGCGCACGTTCTTCCAACTTCAGACTCGCCGCGACGCCGTTGAAGATCTCGACGTTGTTTATCGTGATACAATAACGCGATTGCAGATTGAGTCGCGACAGAATTTCGGCCGCAAGGCGCAGCATTTCGACATCGGCAGGCTTGCCACCAACACCGATCAACTCACAGCCAAGCTGCGTATTCTCGCGACGCCACTCGGCGTGCGACTGTGTCTGCTGACGGAATACCGGCGCCGCGTAACAAAAACGCAGCGGGCGTGGTCGTTCAGACAGAAGCGTCGCAGCCATGCGCGCGACCGAGCTCGTGACGTCAGGTCTTAAAGCAAGCAAACGACCGTCGTTATCAGTGAAGCGGAACCCGCGTTGCGCCTCGCCCCGTCCCATGCCTTGTTCGAAGAGGTCGTAATAATCGACGGAGGGCGTGATCACCTCCTCGTAATTCCAGGCCTGAAACACAGACATCGCCACGTCTTCGACAGTGCGGCGCAGACGCGCTTCAGCGCCGATGTAATAACGCATTCCGGCTGGAATCCTGGACGTCATCGAAATATGAACCCAAATGAAAACCCGCTACCGGTCTTGCGTCGGTAGCGGGTTTTGGAAATCGATTTGCGCTTTTGCTTCCGTCAGCGCCGCGAACACGATCGCCAGCCCGCCACCTCGTGGTGGTGATGCCAGTACGCATGATGGCCGCGATCGGTGCTAAACATTGTGCTGGGCTTATACCCGACTCGCCAGAGTGTTGTCAACAGTTGGACAGGATTCACAACATTTTCAGAACTTACAAGATCATGTTCATCGTGAACAATCTTGTAAATCCTGTCTAAGACTACCCTCCCGGAATAAAGGGGCGCGACTGCACGATGTAGATCTGCCCCTTCATGTACGCCCACTCAATATCCTGATCGCGCTCGCCAAACACGCGCTTGATCGCCGTCGCCGCGCGCACCAAGCGACGGATCACATCATCAGTCAACACCACGCGATCGCCTTCGATCGGCACCTCCTTCACGCCGCCATTCTCATCAAACGTCAACAAACTATCCTCGGCGGAGCGCGTCAACACCTGAATCGCATTCGTGCGCGGACGAAAGATGATCTGCTCGGCGATGCGCTGACCTTCAACCACCTTGATCCCCAAACCTCGCTTTGCGCTGATGTAGATCGCACCTTTGTTTTCATTATCGAAAGGATCAGTGCTGATCATCACGCCCGAGCTCTCGGAGTTAATTCCCTCTTGCAACAGCACCGCCATGAAGATCTTCGAGTGGTCCACATTCGCGCGTTCGCGCGCTTCATATGCTTCGAAGTTCCACAGTGAGGCCCAGACTTTCTTGATCGCGTCAATCAACTGCTCATCACCGCGCACGTTCGGCACGGTCGTGTAAAGACCCGCGCCACTGAAGTTCGGCAAGTCTTCCGAATTTGATGAGCTGCGCACGAACAGTCCCTTGCCCGCGTATTCATGAGCGACTCGCTCGAGCACCATTGCTTTAAGCTTCGGATCAAACTCAGCACTCTCGATCTTTTGTCGCAGTTGGACCAGTTGCTCGCGGCGATACGCCGGATCGTGCACAAACTTCTGATCGTTCAGCAGCCCGTAGATCGCATCGTCAAGGTTGTTGCGCTTGATGAAATCGTCGTAGTAGTAAAAAGGGATCGTGAAACCGCCCGGCACGATGATGCCGGGCAGGTGCGCGTTCAGCACCTCGCCCAGGTTCGCCGACTTGCCGCCGAACGCGAGACTCAATCGCGAACGTTGCTGCGCGAGGCTCAACAGGCGCGTCTCGTCGAGGTTGTAACGCGGCTTCATCACGTCGAGTCGCTCAGCCTGGCGGCGTTGATACTCGCGCAACTGGTTTATGTCAGCGCGCCTGATCGTGTAGTTCTCGCGCAGCGTTTCAAACGACACCCACCAACCGTCGTACTGCTTCAGCAGCTCTTTCGCGTTTTTGATGTAGGCGTTGGGAATGCCCCAGCCTTTCGCCAGCAGGTTTATGTGTGACAGCGGGGTCGAAGGCTGCGACGTGATGATACCGGCGACGGGTGGCAGTTGAACGGGCACTTCGTCGAGGACGAGTATTTCGTTGAAACCGATCTCCACGTGATCGTCGAGCTTTGAGATGATGTGAATGCGGCCGAGCCCCTTCGCGAGGTTAAGCGCCTGGTACGCTTGTTCGTTCGCGATATCACTAAGCAATACGCGCTGCATGCCGGGGAGCGCGCGTGTCGCTTCTTCTTGTCGCAGCGAGTTTGGCTTGAATGCAACGGGCGCGAAGAATGTTTTGTTGATTACGTCGTAGGCGAGTTGGATCTGATCGGCAGGTATCAGATCGCCCTCCCAGAACTCAAAGACCCAACGCTTGATTGGAGTTTCATACGCGAGCGTGCCAAGGATGAAGCGGCGATTCGGCTTGATGTAGTTGTTTACGAAAAACTCTTTGCCGCGTTCGAGCGAGAGATAGGTGCCATTGACGAAGTCTTTGTGAAAGCTGTAGCGCTTCTTGTTGACGTAGTAGATCTTGTTGCCGTTTTGGCGATCGATCACGATCATGACGTGCGGCAAAGCGTAAGGCGTGTTGGCGTTCCAGACGACTGAGATCTTGTCGAAGTCTGCTTGAGATTTGATCGCGGGCAGCGACTTCGGCCCCGTCTGCGCCAAAGCAGTTTTAGCCACAAAAAGCACAAAAAGCACAAAAAGCAATTTGCTTGTGATTTTTATAAAACTCATTTTATGTGCCTTTTGTGGGCTTCCTATGTGCCTTTTGTGATCTCTTCTGCTGATCTCACGAGCAGTTCTATCAAGTCATCTATGTGGCTCTTCTCGGTAAGGAAACTGTTGACGTTCACGCGCAGCGCGCGGCGACCGTGCAGCACTGTCGTCGTCAACCACGCCTCGCCGCTGCGCTCGATGATCTGCTGCAAACGTTGCTGTAGACGATCGACGTCTGGGCCATCCAATCGAAAACAGCACACCGCCGTCTCGACTTCGCCGACTCGTTTGAAGTTGTCGAGCGCGTCGATTCTTTCCGCGAGATACTTCGTCAACCCGATCTGATGCTCGACAGTCTTGGCGTACCCTTCTCGACCCATGAACTTCATCGCCATCCACAGTTTCAAAGAGTTGAACCGGCGCGTGCCCATCTGCCCGTAGCGAAAGAAATCAAACTCGACGTCCGCGCCGCCGCGATCTTCACTCAAGTACTCCGGCGTCATGTCAAACGCATCGCGCAACACGCGCCCGCCGTCGCGCACGAGCGTCGCCCCACACGCAAACGGCACAAACATCCACTTGTGCGGATCGAACGTGATCGAATCAGCGTGGTTGATGCCGCGCAGCATGTCTTTGTACTTCGGAGAGAAGGCGAGTGGTCCACCGTAAGCGGCGTCGACGTGATACCAGCAACGGTTCTCGTGGGCGATCTCCGCCAACTCTTCGAGCGGATCGACGACGCCCGTTGACGTCGTACCGGCCACACCGACGATGCAACACGGGATGCGCCCGCCTTCACGATCTTGCGCGATCGCGTCGCGGAGTGCGTCTGGAATGATGTGAAAGCGATCGTCAGTGGGGATCTTGCGCACGCCTTCGCGGCCGAGACCGAGAATGTCAGCGCTCTTGTCGATCGAGTAGTGACACTGTTCGGACGCGTAAACAATCAGATCACCGGGCGCTTTCCGCACGCCATGATCCTTGATGCCGTTTGCGACACTGTCGCGCGCGCACTTCAACGCGATGAGGTTCGCTTCCGAACCGCCGCTCGCGAGTGTGCCGAAACTTTGCGGGCCATAGTCCAGCAGATCGCACAGCCAGCGCATCACGCGCGCCTCGATCATGGCCGACGTTGGACCATTGCGCCAAGCACCCGCGTTTTGATTGAGCATCGACGCGAGCGCGTCCGCCCAGACGCCGATCGGCAGAGGCGTCGGATTGAACTGGCCGAAGTAACGCGGGCTCGGCACGCCCATCGCGTTCGGCGCGATGTCGTTTCGGAAGCGTTTTAAAATCTCCTCTAGCGCAATGCCCTTCTCGGGTAGTGGTTCGTCGAAGAGTTTTTCGAGGTCGGCGGGTGTGGCTTCCGGCGTCACTCGGCACGACGCGAGTCCCGCTACGTGCTCGTGAATAATTTGCGCGACGGCGTTACCGAGAAATTGATGCTGCTCAACAAAATCGTCAATCATGATCTATGCTTCGGGTATGGATAGGTTCGAGCAATCGTTAGTATCGAACATGGGGAGCTTTAATCTGGATCTCTCTGCCGAAACCGTAACACGGTTGGGCGAGTACTACAGTTTACTCACTCGCTGGAATGATCGGCTACACCTCGTCGCGCCGTGCTCGCCCGAGGAGTTTGCGGTCAGGCACGTGCTCGAATCGCTGATGCTCGTGCAGCACCTTCCGCAGAACGCAAAGATAGCAGACATCGGCTCCGGTGGAGGCTTGCCGATCATTCCCTGCCTCATTACTCGTCCGGATCTCGAAGCTGCGCTGATCGAATCTTCTCAAAAGAAAGTGGTCTTCCTCCGTGAGGCACTAAATCGGCTCGACCTCCGCGCTATCGCCGTGGCTCAACCCTTCGAAGCGCTCTCTACCCCAGACGTCTCGTTCGCCACGTGTCGTGCGTTGGATCAGTTCATGCGAAAGCTCCCGGCGCTCATCAACTGGGCGCCACGCGGAAGTAAGCTGCTGCTGTTTGGTGGTGAGACCTTGCGTGACGAACTGCGGCGTGCAGACGTGAATTTCGAGCAGTTCCTCATCCCGCAGTCTGAGAAGCGCTACCTCTTTTTAACCACGGATTAACGCGGATTTAGGACGGATCTTCGCGCACGACGTCGGTCGGTTTTTTATCTTCACGAAGTCCCTGGAATGAGGGATGGCGGATCACGCCCTCATCAGTCCACTCCGTAAACGCGACCTCACCGACGAGCTTCGGCTCAGTCCAAACTGCCCGTCGCAAACCAGGATCTTTCGGAATCTCAGCGAAGGGGCGTTTGTCCACGGCGATGCGGTCGAGCTTCTTTTTCAACTCGACGCGCATGGCATTGGTGTAGCCAGTCCCGGCGCGGCCCGCGTAAATGAGTTTGCCTTTGTCGTAGAAGCCGAGAATCAAGGAACTGAAGGGGATGCCCTTATCGGACAACGTATAACCAGCAATTACAAATTCCTGCCGCTTGATGCACTTGATCTTCATCCAGTTGCGACTGCGCGTCGACTCATAGGCCGAGTCCGCCAGCTTCGAGACGATCCCCTCGAGTCCGAGCTTGCAGGCTTCCTTGAAGAACTGCGCGCCATTGCCTTCAATGTGATCGCTGTAGCGAAGTATTCCAGTGTCGCCCAACGGCTCCAGCAACTCCGCCAACACGCGTTTCCGCTCGCGCAGCGGAGTACGCGTGATATTAAAGCCATCGATATAGATCAAATCGAACACATTGAAGACGAGCGCCGCAGCCGCGCCCTTGTTAATCGACTGCTGCAAGCGTTGAAAACTCGCACGCCCTGACGAATCCAGTGCTACGATCTCTCCATCGAGTATGGCGCTCTTCAACGGCAGCGCTTTTACTGCCTTTCCTACACTCGCAAATTTCAACGTCCAGTCTTTCCGGTTGCGAGTCCAGAAGCGAACCTGACGGCCCTCCAAATGACAGAGCAAACGGTAGCCATCGAACTTCAGCTCGTGAAACCACTCCTCGCCTGACGGCGGCTTATCAGTGAGTGTGGCAAGTTGGGGCGGCACAAATTCGGGCATCGACGCCTTGCGCGCGCCCGGCAGGTTCTTGATCAGTTTCGAATTCATGGGAGTCTAGTTAGCGGCATCGTGATTGCTGATTAAGCAAATTGCTGTGCTCAGTTGTACTGAAAGAAGTCAACGCGAAATGTATGCGACCCGGCTAATGACCGAGATCTATCATCTGGTCCAACCCAGCGGATTCCATACGCTATGCGGACTAAGGATAAGTCGTGTTACGTCAGAACGAAAGACCAACACGCTGCAACTGGTGAGTGACGTGTCGCCCAACCTGACGATTTGCAAGCACTGCGAGAGGATTCAGAGGCAGGATTCACTGGGAAATTGAAAGCCGCGGATTTACGCGAATGAACGCTGATCTGCGTTTATCCTCGTAATCCGCGGCTTAAGTGTTATTCGTCGGTTTCGGAGTCAGCGCCGTTGGCGTCGCCGTCGCTCGCGACAGTAGGCACTACGATCGACTCACGCGCCGGCACCACGATGTCGTGACCACCGACGATATCCGGAAAGTCATCCAGATCGCGCTCGCGCGCCTGATCGATCGTTTCATCACGCTCGATATCAACGTTGCGATAGTATTCCATGCCCGTTCCGGCCGGAATCAACCGCCCCATGATCACGTTCTCCTTCAGCCCGCGCAGGTAGTCAACACGACCTGAAATCGCGGCTTCCGTGAGCACGCGCGTGGTCTCCTGGAACGACGCCGCCGAGATGAACGAATCGGTCGAGAGCGACGCCTTCGTGATACCCAGCAAGAGCGGCTCGGCTTGCGCCACTTCGCCGTCTTCCTGTCGCACGCGCTCGTTCTCGTCCTGGAAGCGGAAACGATCGACCTGCTCTTCGAGTAGAAACTCGGTGTCGCCGACTTCCTTGATCTTCACCCAGCGCAACATCTGTCGAACAATCACTTCGATGTGCTTGTCGTTGATGTTCACGCCCTGCAGACGATAGACCTCCTGAATTTCGTTCACGAGGTATTCCTGCAAACGGCTCATACCGAGAACACGCAGAATATCGTGCGGGTTCAGTGGCCCATCCATCAACGCCTCGCCGGCCCGAACACGATCGCCATCCTGCACGTTGATGTGCGTACCACGCGGGATGTCGTACTCGCGCTCTTCACCGTCGTCGCCGGTGATGATGAGTTTGCGTTTGCCCTTCGAGATCGCGCCGAGCGTAACGGTACCGTCGATTTCAGACATGACCGCCGTTTCCGCCGGGCGTCGTGCTTCGAACAGCTCGACGACGCGCGGCAAACCACCCGTGATGTCTTTCGTCTTGGTCGTTTCGCGCGGAATCTTCGCGATGATGTCGCCCGGCTCAACGTCTTCGCCGTCCTGCACCATCAGGTTCGCACGCACAGGCATCTGGTAAGTCTTCAGCACCTTGTTACCGGCGCTGCGGATTTCCAAACGCGGCTGTTTCTTCTCGTCGGGCGAGTCTTTCACGACCATGCGCGACTGACCGGTCACTTCGTCCACTTCTTCGTCAAACGTCACGCCTTCCTTCAAGTCCTGGAACTTAACGTGTCCAGCGACTTCAGTCAGGATCGCGAACGTGAACGGGTCCCACGTGGCGAGCAGTTGATCCTGCGTCACGCGAGCGCCGTCCTCGACGAGGATGTGGGCGCCGTAAACGATCTGGTAACGCGCGGCTTCACGGCCACGGTCGTCGATGATGATCACTGAGCCGTTGCGGTTCATCGCGATGCGTTCGCCCTTGCGGCTCTTGACCGTCTGTAGATCGAGATACTTGACCGTGCCGTCCTGGCGAGCTTCGTGTTTCGACGACTCTTCAAGACGCGCGGTACCGCCGATGTGGAACGTACGCATGGTTAACTGCGTGCCCGGTTCGCCGATTGACTGCGCGGCAATGACGCCGACAGCCTCACCGATCTCAACCGGACGACCAGTCGCGAGATTGCGTCCGTAACACTTGATGCAACAGCCACGACGCGATTCGCAGGTCAACACCGAACGAATGCGCACGCGCTGCACACCCGAACGCTGAATCTCGGAAGAGAGGTCTTCATCGATCTCGTGATTGGCATCGACGATCGTGTTACCTTCGATAGGATCGACGACCTCTTCGAGTGAGGTGCGACCGACAATGCGGTCACGCAACGACTCGATTTCCTCACCGCCTTCAACGATGGCGCTGGCAGGAATACCGCGCAGAGTACCGCAATCGTCCTCACTGATGATGACATCCTGGGCCACATCAACCAGTCGGCGGGTTAGATAACCCGAGTCAGCGGTTTTCAGTGCCGTGTCAGCCAGACCTTTGCGAGCGCCGTGTGTCGAGATGAAGTACTGCAACACGTTTAAGCCTTCGCGGAAGTTGGCCTGAATCGGAGTCTCGATGATTTCACCCGACGGGCGCGCCATCAGACCACGCATGCCGGCGAGCTGGCGAATCTGCTGTGCGCTACCTCTCGCGCCGGAATCGCTCATCACCAGGATTGGATTCAATTCACCGGACGACTTCTCTCGATCATCCATCGCCTTGAACATTTCCTTCGCCACTTTGTCAGTGACTTCAGACCAGATGGCGATGACTTTGTTATAACGTTCGCCGTTGGTGATAACGCCGTCGAGATACTGCTGTTCGACAGCGATAACATCCTTGTCAGCCTTGTCGACAAGTCCCCTCTTCGAGGGTGGAGTCACGAGGTCGTCGATGCCGATCGAGATGCCCGCTTTGGTCGCGTACAGGAAGCCGAGGGTTTTGAGATCGTCGAGCATCTTGACGGTCATCTCATGGCCCAGGCGAATGTGCGAATAGTTAACGAGCGACTGGAGGCCTTTCTTCTTCAACGTGCCGTTGATGAAAGGAAGACCAGCAGGGATCGAGTCGTTGAAGATGACGCGACCGACGGTGGTATTGATCACGCGACGCACGTCGTCCTGAACTGTCGCACGCAGGATGTCCTGCGGATCGTGTTCCTGCACGAGGTCGATCAAGTCGCCCTGAATGCGAAGTTTGATCGGCGTCTGCGTCGTGACTTCACCAGCGTCGAGCGCGAGTAAAACTTCTTCGAGCGAGGCGAATACACGACCTTCGCCCTTTGCGCCCGGACGATCGCGAGTCAGGTAGTAAATACCGAGCACGATGTCCTGCGAAGGGACCGCGATCGGCTGGCCGCTCGCGGGGCTGAGGATGTTGTTGCTCGAAAGCATCAGCACTGCCGCTTCGATCTGCGCTTCCGGACTGAGCGGAATGTGGACCGCCATCTGGTCGCCGTCGAAATCGGCGTTGAACGCCGTACACACGAGCGGGTGAATCTTGATCGCCTTGCCTTCGACGAGGACCGGCTCAAATGCCTGAATGCCGAGCCGATGCAGCGTCGGAGCGCGGTTCAAAAGCACCGGATGCTCGCGAATCACTTCTTCGAGAATGTCCCAAACGACAGGCTCCTGCCGTTCGACCATCTCGCGTGCCTGCTTGATGGTGGCGGCGTGCGCCTGCTTCTCGAGCTGGTTGTAAATGAACGGCTTGAACAACTCGAGCGCCATCTTCTTCGGCAAACCGCACTGATGCAGTTTGAGTTCTGGACCAACCACGATCACCGAACGTCCTGAGTAGTCGACGCGCTTGCCGAGCAGGTTCTGACGAAAGCGTCCCTGCTTGCCTTTGAGCGTTCCACTCAGCGACTTCAGCGGACGATTGTTTACACCGCGCAGCACCCGTCCACGACGCCCGTTATCGAATAAGGCGTCGACCGCTTCCTGAAGCATGCGCTTTTCGTTGCGCACGATGACTTCCGGCGCGCGCAACTCCATCAGCTTCTTGAGACGGTTGTTGCGATTGATCACGCGACGATACAGATCGTTGAGATCCGAAGTCGCGAAGCGTCCGCCGTCGAGTGGCACGAGTGGTCGCAGCTCGGGTGGAATCACCGGAATCACGTCGAGGATCATCCAGTCGGGCCGGTTTCCTGATTTCAGGAAGCTGGTCGCGACTTTCAGACGCTTCGAGTATTTCAACTTCTTCTGCTGCGAAGTCTCTTCCTTCATCCGCTTGCGCAGATCGGTGGCGAGCTCTTCGACGTCGACCATCGCGAGCAACTCTTTGATCGCTTCGGCGCCCATCTTCGCGACAAACTGCGCCGGATAGTCGCGCACGAGCTCGCGATAACGCTCGTCGCTTACCAGCTCACGCTCTTTCAGTCCGGGCACGTCGCCCGGATCGATCACGATGTACGACTCGAAATAAAGGACCTTTTCGAGCTCGCGCAAAGGGATGTCGAGCAAGTGGCCGATGCGGCTGGGCAGACCTTTGAAGAACCAGACGTGCGAACACGGGCTGGCCAGGTCGATATGGCCCAGCCGCTCGCGTCGCACTTTCGCCTGAGTAACTTCGACGCCGCACTTGTCGCAGATCACGCCGCGGTGCTTCATGCGTTTGTACTTGCCGCAGAGGCACTCCCAATCAGCGACCGGACCAAAGATGCGCGCGCAAAAAAGGCCGTCGCGCTCGGGTTTGAAGGTGCGGTAGTTGATTGTTTCTGGTTTGGTCACCTCACCATGCGACCATTGCCGGATCTTTTCCGGTGACGCAAGTGAGATACGAATAGCTTCAAAATCTGGAGCCAGTTGCGTCTTCTCTTGTTGGAATCGAAACATAATTCTCCTATTTCTTACGCCTCTACCGCGCTGGTAACGATCGCTTCACCTACGCCATCCTGTGCGGCGCCGTCTTCCGCTGCCTTCTTGTTGATCAACTCAACGTCGAGACACAGCGACTGCAACTCACGCACGAGCACGTTGAACGACTCCGGCAAACCTGGATCGAAATCAGCTTCGCCTTTCACGATCGCCTCGTAGATCTTCGAGCGTCCGGCGACGTCGTCAGACTTGGCTGTCAACAACTCCTGAAGAATGTGCGCCGCGCCGTAAGCTTCGAGCGCCCACACCTCCATTTCTCCGAATCGCTGACCACCAAACTGCGCTTTACCGCCGAGCGGCTGCTGCGTGATCAAGCTGTACGGTCCAATCGAACGAGCGTGGATCTTGTCGTCGACGAGGTGCGACAGCTTCAACATGTAGATGTATCCGACCGTCACCTTCTGCTCGAACGGGTCACCACTGAGACCGTCGTACAGCACCGCTTTACCCGACTCGTTGACGATCTCGGGTAGTCCGAGCTCGCGAGCACGTGCGCCGGAAAGCTGCAGCTTCTTCTTGATCTCGTTTTCAGTCGCGCCGTCGAATACCGGCGTCGCGAAGTGCATGCCGAGAACGCGCGCGGCCCAGCCGAGGTGCGTCTCGAGGATTTGGCCCACGTTCATGCGCGAAGGCACGCCCAGCGGATTGAGCACGATCTCGACCGGCGTACCGTCGGGCAAGTAAGGCATGTCCTCTTCCGGAAGGATGCGTGCGATCACGCCCTTGTTTCCGTGACGACCGGCCATCTTGTCGCCGACTGACAGCTTGCGCTTCATGGCGATGAACACTTTCACCATCTTGATCACGCCCGGTGAAAGCTCGTCGCCCTGCCGCAGCTTCGCGATCTTCTCTTCGTAGATGTCGGAGAGGATCTTGATCTGTCGTTCGGTGCGATCTTCGTACTCCTTGATCTCCGCGCCGATGTCCAGACGCGACGAAGCGAGTTGCACTTTGCGTAATGCCTTCGGCTCGACGGCCTTCAGCATCTCGCGCGTGATCGCGACGTTTTTCTCGATTACGACTTCCTTGTTGACGGTCAGATCCGCTGAAAGCTTGCGGCCTTCGAGCAGCTCGTAGATTCGCTCGTCGCGCTGCTCGCGCAGGATACGAATCTCGTCTTCAAGGTCGCGCCGCAGGCGATCTTCTTCGTCCTGCTCGATCGCGAGTGAGCGCTGGTCCTTCTCCTGGCCCTTGCGCGTGAAGACCTGCACGTCAACAACGGTGCCGTCGATTCCCGGCGGGCTGACGAGGGAAGCGTCTTTCACGTCGCCCGCCTTCTCACCGAAGATCGCGCGCAGCAGTTTCTCTTCCGCCGTCAGTTGCGTTTCACCTTTCGGTGTCACTTTGCCGACGAGGATTGAACCCGGCTTCACCTGGGCGCCGATGCGAATGATGCCGCTCTCGTCCAGATCGCGGAGCATGTTCTCCCCAACGTTCGGAATGTCGCGCGTGATCTCTTCCGGTCCCAGCTTCGTGTCGCGCGCTTCGATTTCGAGCTCCTCAATGTGAATCGAGGTGTAGTAGTCCTCTTTCACGAGTCGCTCGGAAACGAGAATCGCGTCTTCGAAGTTGTAACCGCGCCACGGCATGAATGCGACGAGCACGTTACGTCCGAGTGCGAGCTCACCGCGGTCAGTACATGGACCGTCAGCAATCACCTGACCTTTCTGGACGCGTTCGCCGACGTGGACGATCGGACGTTGATTAATACAAGTGTTCTGGTTCGAACGCTTGAACTTGATCAACGTGTAGATATCCGCCGTCACTTCGCGCGAGATCGTGCCGTCAACGTTGTGATCGGCTTTGACGATGATGCGCTCGGAGTCGACGTAGTCCACGACGCCGTCGCGTTTCGCAGCCACGACCGCGCCGGAGTCACGTGCAGTTACCTTTTCCATGCCGGTGCCGATGTACGGCGCTTCGGCGCGGAGCAGCGGCACTGACTGGCGTTGCATGTTCGAACCCATCAACGCGCGGTTCGCGTCGTCGTTCTCGAGGAACGGGATCAACGACGCGGCCACCGAGACGAGCTGTTTCGGCGAGACGTCGACGTATTCGATGTCCTTGCGCAAAGCGAGAATGAACTCGCCGGCTTTTCGCGCCGCGTTACGGTCGTTGACGATATGACCGTTTTCATCGAGCTCGATGTTGGCCTGTCCGACGACGTGTTTGTCTTCTTCCCACGCCGTCAGGTAGAACGGCCACGGCTCATACTCAGCCTTGCGAGCTTCAGCGCCGAGCTTCTTGTTCGCCTTGTCGACCTCTTCCTCGGGAATGTGATCGCCAGGCCGGAGCTTCGTGTCGCCACCGTTGATGACGCGCACATATTCAACGACGCGGCCATCGATCACCTTGCGATACGGCGCTTCGATGAACCCAAACTCGTTGATACGCGCGAAGCACGAGAGGCTCGAGATCAGTCCGATGTTCGGACCTTCAGGAGTCTCGATAGGACAGATGCGTCCGTAGTGTGTCGGATGCACGTCGCGCACTTCGAAGCCGGCGCGTTCACGCGAAAGACCACCCGGTCCGAGTGCCGAGAGACGGCGCTTGTGCGTGATCTCCGATAGCGGGTTCGTCTGGTCCATGAACTGCGACAACTGGCTCGAGCCGAAGAACTCACGCACCGCCGCCGTCACCGGCTTGGCGTTGATGAGATCGCGCGGCATCGTCGTCTGCATTTCCTGGTGGATCGACATCTTTTCCTTGATCGCACGTTCCATGCGCTCGAGACCGATGCGGAACTGGTTCTCCAGCAACTCACCGACCGCGCGCACGCGTCGATTGCCGAGGTGATCGATGTCGTCCGCCTGGTACTCAGACGGGTTCTTGCGCATCTTCAAGACGTAAGACACGACTTCGTAGAAGTCTTTTGCCGAGAGCAGCGGATCGTCAATGCGGTCGCGCTCCGGCTTGCCCATCTTGATGTTGAACTTCAGTCGTCCGACACGCGAGAAGTCAAACTTGCGCGGATCGAAGAACATCGCTTCCAGTAAACGATAAGCAGTTTGCACGGTCGGCGGATCGCCCGGACGCATCTTGCGATAAATCTCGAGCAGCGCGTCGACCGGCTTGGTGATCACGTCTTTCTTCAACGTCAGCGAGAGCACTGGTCCAACGTCGTCGCGCTCGGGGAAGAACACGCGGAAGCTGGTGATACCGGCTTCGATGATCTCCTGGAGCTTCGCGGGCGTGATCTCGTTGTTTGATTCGAGAATGATCTCGCCGCTTTCAGTGTTGACGATGTCGGCGACAGCAAACGCGCCTTCGAACTGTGACGAGTCGACTTCGACTTCGGTGATGCCCGCTTTGCGCAGTGCATCGAGCACGGAACTCGCGACCTTTTTGCCACCACGGACGATCGGATCCGGACCTTTGCCCTTGATGTCGTGATCCACCTTCATGCCGACGAGGTTCGTCGGTCCTTCAGCCGGAACCTGCACTCGCAGGTGACCTTCCTGAAGATGAATCTCGTCAGTGATGTAGATCGCGCGGATCATGTCCTCGTCGCTGAACGAGGCATTCTTCACGCCATCTTCCAACTGCGAATCGGTGCGCGAATCCTTCAGCTTGCTTTGCTGGTTGAACCAGAGTCCGAGCGCACGCAGGAAGATCGAAGCCAGAAACTTGCGTTTGCCGACGCGCACGTAAAGCAGGTTCTTCTGGTCGTATTCAAACTCGACCCACGAGCCGCGATACGGAATGATCTTCGCGACGTACAGTGCACCGCGCTTGAAGAAAACGCCCGGCGAGCGATGCAACTGCGAAACGATGACGCGCTCGGTACCGTTGATGATGAAGGTGCCGTTGTCGGTCATCAGCGGGATTTCGCCGAAGAACACTTCTTCTTCCTTGATGTCGCGAATCGACAACACTTCAGTGTCCGGATCTTTGTCGAAAACAGTGAGCCGGATCTTCACCTTCAGCGGAACGCTGTAGCTCATGCCGCGCTCCTGGCACTCCTGCTGGTCGTGTTTGTGTTTCAGACCGACCGGCTCGCCGCAGTTTTCGCAAAGCTGCGGGCGAACAAAGTTGAACGTGCCGCAACGATGACAAAGCGTGTCGCCCGCAGCCAGCGGGTTCACCTTAATTGTCGCGCCGCAGTTTTTACAGTTTGAGCGAAGATAGTTGAGACCTTCGAGACGGCCGCATTTGCACTGCCAGTTACCGATCTGGTACTCGACAAAATCGAGCGTGGCGGTGCCGCGGAAGTCTGAGATCGGGAAAACCGACTGAAAGACGGCCTGGAGGCCGGTCGCTTCGCGCTCTTCCGGCAGCAGGTCCATCTGTAGAAAACGGTTATACGACTCACGTTGAATCTCAATTAAGTTTGGTATCCGGACGGCGGTGGCGATCTTGGAGAAGTCCTCACGCTCAGGCGCCTGACTGGTACGTCTTCCTAACCCCGTATTGATTGTTTGAAGCAAATTTGCAGACATGTGAGATTCCTCTATTGATTGCCAATTAAAGACGCCAAAGCGCGGTCAGAGCGCACAATGCCCTGACCGCTTGTTACGCAAAAGCGGCGGATCTTTCCGTCAAATTTTTTGGGAGTAACGCCAGCGCCTCAATACTCCCCAACCTTAGCCACTAACAATTCAAGTGTCAAGCCACGAAGAAGGCTTTAAGCCGCAGATTTTAGCGGATAAACGCGGATCAATCCGCGTTTTATCTGCGTTCATCCGCGTTACTTAACTTCGACCGTAGCTCCAGCGTCCGAAAGTTTCTGCTTGATCGTTTCCGCCTCTTCCTTCGAGACACCTTCCTTCACCGCCTTGGGGGCTGCCTCTACCAGATCCTTGGCTTCCTTCAATCCGAGCGCAGTAACCTCGCGAACAACCTTGATCACGTTGATCTTGTTGCCACCGATCGCCTGAAGGATCACGTCAAACTCTGTCTTCTCTTCCGCTGCTGCCGCCGCTTCGCCGCCACCACCGGCTGCCGCCGCTGGGGCCGCAACTGCCGCTGCTGCTGCTGAAACGCCAAATGTCTCTTCGATGTCCTTCACGAGCTGGGAAGCTTCCAGAAGGGTGCAATTTTTCAAATATTCTAAAACGTCTTCGCGTGTTGCTGCCATGATAACCTTTCTATCCTCCTCAAAATCCTTTAAGCGGTTTTCTGCTCGCTAACCTGTTTGACAACGACTGCCAGGTTGCGTGGCACGGCGGAAATCACCGTCGCCAACCGCTGCGCCTGACAATTGATCAGGAACATAATCTTCGCAATTAACTCTTCCTTCGACGGCAGAGTGGCAATCGCTTCGACTTCGTTCAGCGCGACTACCTTGCCCTCGACGACTCCGGCCTTGAACGTGAAAATGTCCGGATTGGCCTTCGAAAACTTTGAAATCGCTTTTGATAATCCGACTGGATCGCCGGTGCTCAGCGCCACTGCCGTCACACCTTTGAAGTGCTCGGCTGCCGGTTCCAGTGCCGTCCCTTCAGAAGCCCTGCGCGCGAGCGTGTTCTTCACGACTTCGTAAGAAACGCCGGCTTCGCGCAGCTGATTGCGCAATTCCTGGTCTTTCGCGACCGTCATCTTCTGAAATCCGACCACCATCGCGGCCTTGGCGTTCTTGAACTGCTCGGTGAGAGCATCGAGGTCTTTCTGTTTTTGTGCTTTTGATTTCATCTTTTCAGCTCCTCACCTTTACTTCGCGTACAACGCTTCGTCCAGCAAAACTCCGGGACTCATCGTCGAAGCGAGGTTCACTTTCTTGATGTACTTGCCTTTCGCGGTCGCGGGCTTCGCTTTCACTACCGCGTCGAGCAGCGCTTTCGCGTTGTCGCGCAGCTTGTCCGTCTCGAACGAAACTTTTCCGACGCCGACGTGGATCACGCCGGTCTTGTCGACGCGATATTCAACTTTACCAGCCTTCGTTTCGCGGATGGCAGTGACCACGTCAGGCGTAACCGTGCCGGTTTTCGGGTTGGGCATGAGGCCGCGCGGCCCGAGAATCTTACCGAGCTGGCCCACCAGCCGCATCATGTCAGGCGTGGCGATGACGGCATCGAAGTCAGTCCAGCCGCCCTTAATCCTGCTTACGACGTCTTCGCCGCCGACAAAATCGGCGCCAGCTTCTTCCGCTTCTCTGAGCTTATCGCCCTGCGCAATCACGAGCACCGTTTTCGACTTGCCGAGACCGTGCGGCAGAACGAGCGTGCCGCGCACGAGCTGATCGGCTTTGCGCGGGTCGACACCAAGCCAGACCGTTAGTTCAACCGTTTCGTCGAACTTCGCGAACGCGATCTCTTTGAGTTTTGTGATTGCTGAGTCGAGATTGTATTTGCGTCCCGGCTCGATCTTTTCGAGCGCGGACCGATACTTCTTACCGTGCTGCTTCATTCTTTACTCCGAGGTGCAGACGGGATTTTGCATCCCTCCCTCTCAAATCGGACCTGACTGGTCCTACTCTACCGTGAGGCCCATCTGCCTTGCAGTGCCCTCGATCGTCCTGATCGCTGATTCCAGACTCGTCGTATTCAAATCCTGCAACTTCGTCTTCGCAATCTCTTCGATCTTCGCCTTCGAAATCGCGCCCACCTTTTCGCGGTTGGGCTTTCCGGATCCTTTGGGAATTCCGGCAGCTTTCTTCAGCAAGTCGGCCGCGGGCGGCGTCTTCGTTTCGAACGTAAACGAGCGATCCGCATAAACCGTGATCACGACCGGTATCTTCAGGTCCGGATCCATCTGCGCAGTCTTGGCGTTGAAGGCTTTGCAGAACTCCATGATGTTCACACCGTGCTGGCCGAGCGCCGGGCCGATCGGCGGCGCCGGGTTCGCCTTCCCCGCGGGAACCTGTAGCTTTATGTAACCTGTAATCTTCTTTGCCATATCAATCCAAGCAGGTCGTCAAATTAATATAGGACGTATCTGTCCTATTGGACCTATTCTTCTTCCGCAAACGTCACTTTCTCTACATCGAGGAAATTCAACTCAACCGGCGTCGAGCGGCCGAAGATCGTCACCGTCACCTTCAGCGTCGACTTGTCTTCATTGACCTCTTCCACCTTGCCGGTAAAACTCTGGAACGGCCCGGACTTGATACGCACCGTCTCGCCTGCCGCGTATGAAAACTTCGGTTTCGGCTTCTCAGCCGCTTCCGCCTGCTGGTTCACAATCTGATCGACTTCCTGCGGCGTCAGCGGCGTCGGATTATGACCGCCGACAAAGCCCGTCACTTTCGGCGTCGACTTGATCATGTGGAACACATTGTCCGGAATGTGCCCGCGCTCGTCACAATCGATCTGCACCAGCACGTAACCCGGGTAAAACATGCGCGCCGATTCGATGCGCTTGTTGCCGCGCATCTCGACGACAGTTTCGGTCGGCACAAGGACCTCAGTGATCTCGTTCTGCAGATCCGTGTCGCGGATGCGCGCCTTTAGACTGTCGCGCACCTTTTTCTCGTGCCCCGAGTACGTATGAAGGATAAACCACTGCTGCATGCGAAACTCTTTTCCTCAGCCGAGACCCAAAAACCTTGCTATCTTCTCTAACACCCAATCGATACCCAGTACCAATCGCGACAGGCCCTGGTCCACTGCAAACAAGTAAACGGCGAAAAAGATAACCGCGATGACCGTAATGATGGTCGTGTTCTGGACCTCTTTCAGACCAGGCCAGGTGACCCGTCTCATCTCAGCCCGAACGTCATGCAGAAACTGCCATAGCCGCTCGTAACTTCTGTGTTGTCTCGGCGCCGTTTGCCCGCGTTCGCGGCGAGCGGCCTTGCCTTCCGGTCCCTCACCAAAGCGCGCCGTGCGTGGCGCGACTATCGGTGCCTCTGGATTATCTGTTTCAGCCATAACTCCTGAACTTCGGTTCCGCCGGATGCTCCGCTCAACTAATTGGCAGGGGTACCAGGATTCGAACCCGGACTTTCGGTTTTGGAGACCGACGTGCTAACCGTTGACACTATACCCCTCCGGGTATTCTTCACTTGGTCTCTTTGTGATCAGTATGCTGGCGGCAACGGCGACAGAATTTACTGAATTCCAGGCGGTCCGGCGTGGTCTTCTTATTCTTAGTCGTCACGTAATTCCGGCTCTTGCATGTCTGACACTGAAGCACAATATTATCGCGTGGCATCGTTAAACCTCTACTCCCAAACAGTACTACTCAACAACTTCCGAAACCGTACCGGCGCCCACCGTGCGTCCACCTTCACGAATCGCGAACCGCAGCCCCTTCTCCATTGCGATGGGCGCGATCAGCTCGATCGACATCTGCACGTTGTCACCAGGCATCACCATCTCCACGCCTTCCGGCAGGTGCGCCACCCCCGTCACGTCCGTCGTGCGGAAGTAAAACTGCGGGCGATAACCACTAAAGAACGGCGTGTGACGGCCTCCTTCTTCCTTCGTCAGCACGTATGCTTCGGCTTTGAACTTCGTGTGCGGCGTGATCGAACCGGGCTTCGCGATCACCTGCCCACGCTCGATGTCCTTGCGCTCAACTCCGCGCAACAGCAACCCGACGTTGTCGCCCGCCACACCTTCGTCCAACAGCTTCTTGAACATCTCGACGCCCGTCACCACCGTCTTAATCGTCGGCCGGATACCAACAACCTCCACCGTCTCGTTCACTTTCACCTTGCCGCGCTCGACGCGACCGGTGGCCACCGTGCCGCGGCCCTGAATCGTGAAGATGTCTTCCACCGGCATCAAAAACGGCTTCTCGATGTCGCGCTCCGGCGTCGGAATGTAGCTGTCCACTGCCGCCATCAGCTCATCCACAGTCTTCTCCCACTCGGGATCGCCTTCCAAAGCCTTCAACGCGCTACCGCGAATCACTGGAATGTCGTCACCCGGAAACTCGTACGCGCTCAAAAGCTCGCGCACTTCCAGTTCCACCAGTTCCAGCAGTTCCGGATCGTCGACCGCGTCAGCCTTGTTCATGAACACCACCATCGCCGGCACGCCCACCTGCCGCGCCAGCAGGATGTGCTCACGCGTCTGCGGCATCGGGCCGTCCGTGGCCGCTACCACCAGAATCGCGCCGTCCATCTGCGCCGCGCCCGTGATCATGTTCTTCACGTAGTCGGCGTGGCCGGGACAGTCCACGTGCGCGTAGTGACGATTCGCCGTCTCATACTCCACGTGCGCGGTCGCGATCGTGATGCCGCGTGCTTTCTCTTCCGGCGCCTTGTCGATCTGATCGAAGGCCACAAACTGCACTTTCGGATTGTGCTTCGCCAACACCTTCGTGATCGCTGCCGTCAACGTCGTCTTCCCGTGATCCACGTGCCCTATCGTCCCGATGTTCACGTGCGGCTTCGAACGGTCAAATTTTTCCTTCGACATCTTTTCCTCTTCTATTAATAAAGGATCTCTATTAGTCCTGAATCTGCTGGTTCTAACTTCCGACCTTCTGATCTGAAGTCAGACGCTCTATCAACTGCGTACTGGAGCCCGCGATGAGATTTGAACTCATGACCTCCTCCTTACCAAGGAGGCGCTCTACCCCTGAGCTACGCGGGCCGAATCCCAGAGCGCCATCAATAATAACTGGAGCGGGCGACGAGATTCGAACTCGCGACCCTCAGCTTGGAAGGCTGATGCTCTACCAACTGAGCTACACCCGCCCGTTCCGGTGCAGGGGGTAGGATTCGAACCTACGTAGGGCGTGAGCCCGCCGGGTTTACAGCCCGGTGCCATTAACCACTCGACCACCCCTGCAACAACTTTTGTTTTTGCCGTGGAGCCGGCGAAGGGACTTGAACCCCCGACCCTCTGATTACAAATCAGATGCTCTACCAACTGAGCTACGCCGGCCCGCTATAGTGCACAAATAGCGTATTCCGACAAAATGCGGATACTACCAAGCAGGTTCTAAAAACGCAAGAAGCGGTGACACATCCACAGATTACGCAGATAAATAAACGTGTCTCCGTGATCAACGACGCCTTTAAAATAAATCCGTTGACCTGAATTCGTGCAGCACAGTAGGATGACTGAAGCCTCACGAGCGTTCCACTTCGCCCCGCTCGCCTCTAAAGATCACCCAAAGGAGACTTGATATGCCACGGTTCGGTAATTTCAAAGCATTATTGCTGTCGCTCGCCCTGCTACCGGCATTTGCCTTCGCGACCAACGCGCAGGAGCGTGAGCGCGCCCAACTTGTCCTTCCCACGACTAAGCAGCCACAGCACATCGCTGACAGAACGCAACTATACTGCGCCGGTTACATTCGTCACGAAACGCTGCCTCACATGCCGGAAATCGTCGGAGCACTCGAAGAACAAGAGCAACGCCGGTACGGAGATGGTGAAATCGTTTACATGAATGAGGGCTCAAAGAGCGGCATCAAGGAAGGTCAGATCTTTCAGATCATCCGACCGCGCGGCGAGGTTAAAGGCGTTCACAAAGAAAAGAAAGGCTTCCTTGGCACCTATGTCCAGGAAGTCGGACAGCTTCAGGTTTTCAAAGTTCGTGAGAATACTTCAGCTGCGCAAATCACGTTTTCATGCGACGAGGTTCTCCTCGGCGACCTACTTGCGCCTGTTCCCGAACGCGAGTCGCCGATTCAACGCCCGGACGCCAATATCGATGTTTTCGCGGATCCGTCCGGCAAACACACTGGGCGCTTAATGATGGCTAAAGACAACCGTGAAATGGTGACACGTAGCGACATCGTCTACATTGACCTCGGTACAGAAGATCAACTGAAGACAGGCGACTACCTGACGGTCTATCGTCCACTCGGCACCGGCAACATCACTCGAGATGACGAGAAGGAAATGGGCCCAAATCGCGAGACTGGTTTTTCGAGTAATCGATTCCGTGGCGGTGGCATGGGCAGCCAGGCGGGCCGTGCAAAAGACAAGAAGGGCAATGGTCGTTATACCGGTAAACCGATAACTTCGAGCGAAGTCAAACAACATCGTCCAGTGATGCCGCGCAAGATTGTAGGCGAGATCGTGGTGATTGATGTGCAACGGCGAACTGCGACTGCGGTCATTACTCGGGTGGCTGGCGAAGTGCATACTGGCGACTGGGTTGAGATTCAGTGAACACATCTCGTCGCCGCTGATTCTGAGTGAAGTTGAGGTAAAAAGACCTGAAGTAGCCGTACATCGACGCGCACGCCGAGATTACGACGAGCCAGAGCATCGCGCGGCCGGCTGTATAAAGCAGCACCTGCCAATCATTTCCCGTAGTTGGACCACCTCCAAGCAGGTGCTGCCACGCCGTGCGCAATTCAGGTACTGACCAGAACTCGATCGCGGGAAACGGTTTGCCGAAATTCGCGACGGGCGGCCTCCCTGCCACGCTCGAGGCGATGAGCAGCGCCACCGTGACCACCTGCGCCAGCATCTTGAACTTTCCCATCTTCGACGCCGAAATCACCACGCCCTCAATCGCCGCCAACGAGCGCAAACCAGTAACAGCAAACTCGCGTCCGATGATAATCACAACGGCCCACGCGGGCGCGAGTTGATTCTCGACCAGCGAGATCAGCGCGGCGGAGATGAGAAGCTTATCGGCAATCGGATCGAGAAGTTGACCGAGACGTGTGACCTGTCCACGACTACGCGCGATGTGACCGTCGAAATAGTCCGTCACCGCTGCGCCTAAAAACATCACGACACCGAGCAAGTGTCTCGGCACTCCCAGCCAATTTTCAGAAAACGGCGTCAGCAACACCACCACGAGCAGCGGCACGAGGAAGATGCGCAGGAGAGTTAGCGTGTTGGGAAGATTCACGAGGTTAATGTACTGACCTTAGACGCGATTCACAAGATTTATTCAGGATTGACAGGATAAGTCATGTGAATCTTGAAAAAATCTTGTAAATCTTGTTGGAACTTTTTCTCGTGCTCACGCGAATACGGGCATGAGAAACCTTCTTCTACTCCTGTCTCTCGTTCTCTTAATCGCCCCACCAGCGCTCGCCAATGACGACGCGCGCGCGCAGGAAATTCTTAAACAAGCCCGCCAGGCCATCGGCGGCGATGAGCAGCTACAAAAAATTCAGGGTCTCGAGATAAAGGGCAAGTACACCCGTACGTTCGGTGATCGCCAGATGGGCGGCGATCGCGAGATCAGCATCCAGCTTCCCGGCCAGTATCTCGTCGAAGACGCGATGAACGCCGGCGGCTTAAGCACGGCGATGATCAATACGCACGCGCTGAACGGCGAGGGAAAG